>CEUJ01181737.1_pt1 | contig 145558 bp, 151 predicted proteins | sample 361531 | NCBI WGS metagenome assembly CEUJ01 (sample SAMEA2622842, study PRJEB7988) | marine metagenome | biome: marine biome (ENVO:00000447); feature: marine epipelagic mixed layer (ENVO:xxxxxxxxx); material: "saline water (ENVO:00002010), including plankton (ENVO:xxxxxxxx)" | depth 140 m | reverse complement strand
TCAGCTACTGGTTCTTCAGCTACTGGTTCTTCAGCTACTGGTTCTTCTGATTTTTTTTCTTCTTCGTTCATTTCTAATACATTTACTTTTTTTATCACACGAAGTAATTATAATAACATTTAAGTGCTATAAAGGTATAGGCTTTAAATTCAATTTATAAGGTCATCTCTTCTTTTTTTTGTTCTAGCGGTAGATATTTCTTTTCTCCATTCTAGTATTTTTTTGTGATCTCCTGATAATAAAACTTCTGGTATTTTTCTACCCTTATAATCATTTGGTTTTGTATAAACTGGTCCTTTTAGGGATGACTTGAAATTATTTCCAAAAGAATCGTTTAATAAAGATTTTTCATTACCCAAAAAACCAGGAGACAATCTAGACATTGCTTCTAAAATAAGAAGTGCTGGTAATTCACCCCCAGAAAGAACAAAATCTCCAATAGAAATTTCTAAATCAATTTTTTCTTCAATGAATCTTTCATCAACTCCTTCATAACGACCACACACAAAAATCAAATTTGGTTTTTTATAGATATTATTTATAAGTTCTGAATCTATTAATTTTCCTTGTGGTGATAATAGGATTTTATAACAATTGTTCTTTCTCTTTTTTTCTATAAAATCAACAGCATTAGATAAAGGTTCAGGCATTAAAACCATTCCAGGCTCAGTACCATATTGTTTATCATCAACTTGACGATGTTTATAAGGAGAAAAATCTCTCAATTGATGTGGTTCAATGTTTACTTCAGGTGAAATGTTTTTTGCGAAGGGTTGAGATAAGATATAACTTTCTATAATTTCAGGAAAAAGAGTTATGATATCTATGTTTTTCATTTAATTAGTGCCCTTGTTTACCATCAATTAGATCAAACATGTGGGGTAAAATTTCAATTATAGAGCTTAATCCATCTTTTACACCTCCTGGACTTCCGGGTAAGTTGAGAATAATTTTATTATTAGCTATTCCACACAATCCACGATAGAGAATTGATGTTTTAATTTTTTCGTAACTAGAATTTCTAATCAATTCGGGTATTCCTGGTATATTTTTTTCTATGAATTTACTTGTAATTTCAGGTGTTATATCTCTTTGGGAAATACCTGTACCTCCCGTGGTAACAATTAAGCTAACGTCATCTGTATTGACGTATTTTTTCAAAGCTGACTTTAATTCAGAAGGATCATCAGGTATTAGAATTCTTTCGTAAAGGTTCAAATTATTTGAGACTAGAAAACTTACAAGAACATCTCCGCTTTTATCTGTAATAGAAGGATCATCAGACCTTGAGTCAGATAAAGTTATTGAAACAAAATTTTTCATAATTTCATTATAAATGAATTAAATCTGCATTTACCTCCAATTGAAATTAATTAATCAAAAATGAGAAAATAAAAAGAATACAAAGAATTCAAAAAAGGGTTCATAGAGGTAGAATTTGATTTTGAAAAATATCGACATACAGCATATACCAGTTATGGTTCCTGAGATTTTAAAGTACTTAGAAGTTTCTTCAGGCGGTAGATATATTGATTGCACTCTTGGAGAAGGTGGGCACACAAAAAGTCTCTTAGAAGCAAGTAATCCTGGAGGAGAAGTACTAGGGATTGATGCAGATCATGAAGCAATAGAGGTATCAAAAAATAGGCTTGAAGAATATGGAGAAAGATTTATTTATGATAATTCTAATTTTAAAAATATTAAAAAAATAGCTATGAAATCAAGGTTTGTTCCTTGCCATGGGATTCTTTTTGACTTGGGTGTTTCATCATTACAACTTGATAAAGAATCTAGAGGGTTTTCATTTAGGAGAAAAGCCCCACTAGACATGAGGTTTTCAATCAATCAAACCCTTACAGCTCAAGATGTCCTTAATACTTTTTCAGAATCAGAAATTTCGGATATTTTGTACCAATATGGAGAAGAAAGACAATCAAGAAAAATAGCAAAACTTATAATTGAAAATAGACCATTGTCAAATGCTGATGAACTTTCTGATCTTATCAAAAAAAATATCAGACAAACAAACTATAAAATAAATCCATCAACAAAGACTTTTCAGGCCTTGAGAATCTATATTAATGAGGAATTAAATTCTCTTTCTCAGGCCCTAGAACAATCTCTGGAAATCTTAGAAGTTGGAGGAAGAATGGCAGTGATTTCTTATCATTCTTTAGAAGACAGAATAGTAAAAAATTTCTTTAAGAAGGAATCAAAATATTGTATTTGCCCACCAAATATACCAAAATGTGATTGTGGGCATTTTCCAAAATTAAAGATCATAACAAAAAAGCCAGTTTCTCCATCTCAAAGTGAAATTGAAGCTAACAAACGAAGTAGAAGTGCAAAATTAAGAGTTGTTGAAAGAATTTAATATGACTAAATTATTATCTATAGACATAGGATCTTATTCAAGTAAATTATTGTTGACAGAAAAAATCTCAAATACTATTGAAGTTCTATTTTTTTCTGAAAAAAAATATGCCGAACCTTTACGAGAAAAAATAACCTCAGAAAATTCTGAAATTGTAATAAATCAAATAAATAACTTGGTAAGAGATTTCAAAAATGTAGATAACGAAATTTTGTCATGTAATATCTCCTTTGGAGGATCTTCAGTAAACTCTGCAATAATTGATTCTTCTTTAGAAAATATGGATTCTAGTGAAATAATCACACAAGATCAACTAAACCTTCTTACAAAAAACAACCCTAAAATAAACACATTTATATCAAAAAGCACAGCACATATTATACCTTTGGAGTACTCATTAGATGGAATGATAGGAATTAGACATCCTCTAGGAATGCATTCAAAAAAGCTTAGCGTTAGTAATCTTTATGTAAATATTGATGAAGATGATATTTTAAAATCTCAAGAAATTCTTTCATCGGCTGGATTAGGAACTAATATTATTACATCAGAATCTATCGTAGCTTCTAATTATTTGCTTAATTCAGATGAAAAAGAAATAGGGTCTTTGATAATAGATATTGGAGCTGGGAGCACAGATTATTGCTATTCTAGGAAAGGAAAACCTGTTCTTATTGGTTCGCTGCCAGTAGGAGGCAATCAATTTACATCCGACCTATCAATAGCTTTCTCAACTAATATTGATTTTGCAAATCAATTAAAGTTGGAAACTAGTTGCACTCCAGAAAATGAAAGAATTGCAGAAAAAGTAATAGTAAAACAGAATGATTCTAGTAAAACATTTGAAATCACAAAAAGACAGATTTCGCAGGTACTTAAAGAAAGAGCCATAGAGTTATTTAATTTAATAAGGCAAGAAATAATTGATAAATTAGGAACTGAAAATTTACCTGAAAGAATAGTGCTATGTGGAGGAGGAAGCAAGCTTGAAGGCATAGTTCCTTTATCCAGATATATTTTTCAAGCTAAATCAAGACTTATAGATTCAAAAAATATAAAATTTCTAGGTGAAAATTTACCTGTCGAGTCTATGGGAGTAATGGCTTTAGCAAGTTATTGTCATAATATAACTTCAAGTACAGATTATGTTCTTATGGGCTCAACAAAAAATACCCCAAAAACAACAAAGGTTTCCTCCGTTAATGGTCTAACTTTAGGCAAAATTGGTTCTAACTTTCAATTTAGTGTTAAAATGTTAATTGAAAAAGTAAATATAATATCTACAAAAATAAAAAATATTCTTAAATAAAGGAAAATAGTTTGGTACAAGATTCTGATCAAAATATAGGTCAAGCTAGAGTAGCTGTTGTAGGAGTTGGTGGTGGTGGTTCTAATGCAGTCAATAGAATGTATAAGAATAAAATCTCTCATATTGAATATGCAACTATTAATACAGACGCACAAGCTCTTTCAAACTCAGATGTTCCTAGCAAACTGAGGGTTGGTGATAGACTTGCCAGAGGAATGGGTGTTGGTGGAAATCCAGAAAAAGGTAGACTTTGTCATGAAGAAGACAGGGATCATATTTTAGAACTAGTTCAAAATCAAGATATGGTTTTTATTGCTGCTGGAATGGGCGGAGGAACAGGTACTGGTGGAGCCCCGGTAGTCGCTAGCGTAGCTAAAGACTCAGGAGCACTTACAGTTGGAGTAGTAACAAAACCATTTTCTTTTGAAGGCTCTCAAAGAATAAAACAAGCTGAAGAAGGTGTGTCAAGGCTGGAAGAACAATGCGACACATTGATTGTTGTTCCTAATGATAGACTTTTACTTGCTTCTGATACAAACATTTCGATGGATATGGCTTTTAGAAGAGCTGATGATGTTCTAAGACAAGGAGTTCAATCAATAGCCGAATTAATACTTACTCCTGGTGAAATAAACCTAGACTTTGCTGATGTTACAACAATAATGAAAAATGCTGGCCCGGCCTGGATGGCTATAGGTACAGGAAAAGGTGAAGATAAAGCTATAGAAGCTGCAGAAATGGCATTATCATCTCCACTACTAGAGCAGACTATTGACGGAGCTAAAGGAGTCTTGTTCAATATAACAGGTGGTTCTGACCTATCAATAAATGAAATAGAGCAAGCATCTCAAACTATATCATCAGTTGTGGACCCTGATGCAAATATTATTTTTGGAACTGTAACAGATGAAAGATTAAATAACGAGATGAGAATTACGCTTATTGGTACAGGGTTCCCTTCTCTAAATCAAACATCTCAACAATCAAGAAACGAAAGAACAACTACTCGTCCAGAGATAAGATCAAGTGATAATAGTTCAAACCAAAATAATGACAAAAACAACTTAGATCTTCCACCATTTCTTAGAAAATAGATAACTTTAATTTTTATTTTTATTACTTATTTCTTTACTTTTAGATTATTTTAGATAAAAAGCACCACACAATATGTAGTGCATGAAGCTTGACAAAGCCACAATGAATAGTAGATAGTTAACTATACCCGAAAAAAAAAGCGGAACATTTTTTTTGATTTAAAGCTATGAATTGCCCATATTGTGACAACCAAGAATCTAAGGTAGTAGACTCTAGATATATACAGGGTGGTATAAGAAGACGTCGTGAGTGTTTGATGTGCTCTCTAAGATTTACCACCTATGAAAAAATTCATTCACAGTTACTAAACGTTATTAAGCGGGACAATTCAAAAGAAACTTTTTCTGTTGAAAAACTAACCAAAAGTATTTCTACTGCTTGTAAAAAAAGACCAATCTCAAATGAAAAGATTGAAAAAATAGCTATAGACATAGAAACTAATTTACTTCAAAACCATGGGTCTGAAATCTCATCAAACGTAATAGGACAAATGGTTTTGAACGAACTTCTTATGTTAGATAAGGTTAGTTATATAAGATTTTCTAGTGTTTATAGAGACTTTCAAAATGAAGATAGTTTTGTTGACGAGATAGATAAGCTCAAAACAGAAAAAATTATTAATGCAAAAGATCAAATGGAAATGTTTCCAATAACAAAAAAAGTAAAAAAAGAAAAGGAGTAAAACTAATGGTAGAAACCAATAAAACAAATCTTGAATTTAGTAGATACGGAGAAACAAATCAAGATTTTGAACCTGCACCTATTAGTGATAACGCTAAGGTTGTTTTAGATAAAAGATATTTATTGAAAGACGACAATGATGAGATTATTGAAACTCCCAATCAAATGTTTATTAGGGTAGCTAAGGCATTAGCTAAGCCCGAGAAAGATTATGGCCTTAAGGATTCAGAAGTAAAACAAATAGAGAACTTATTTTACCAATCCATGGCAAGCTTAGAATTTCTTCCGAACTCTCCAACTCTTATGAATGCAGGAACAGGGGCAGGAACATTATCTGCATGTTTTGTTCTGCCACTAACTGATTCAATGGAAGGAATAATGAAAGCCGCGCATGATGCCGCAATGGTTCAAAAATTTGGAGGAGGAACCGGTTTCTCTTTATCAGAGATCAGGCCAACAGGAACACCAATTGCTACTACTCATGGTAAAGCATGTGGACCCATTGCCGTCTTAAAGCATTTATCCTCTGTTTCTACACTTGTAACCCAAGGAGGAAAACGAGATGGTGCGAATATGGCAGTAATGGATGTGCATCATCCAAATATACTTGATTTTATTGAATGTAAAAAAATAGAAGGTGAAATTCATAATTTCAATATTTCTGTTGGAGCATCTGATGAATTCATGCAAGCAGTCAAAGATGGTACAGAATATTCTTTATATGTTAAATCAAATCCTGCTGATTCAGAAAGTGAATTAATAGAAGCAGGGAAGTTAGATGCAAGAGAAGTATTTAATAAAATTGTTCATGGAGCTTGGTCAAATGGTGAGCCAGGGATGGTCTTTTTAGACGAGGTAAATAGGAATAGCCCTGTTAGACACGTAGGAAGAATAACAGCAACAAATCCATGTGGAGAGCAACCTTTACTACCAAATGAATCATGTAACTTAGGTTCAATTGACGTAGGAAAATTTGTTATAGAATCTGAAAATGAAAATTCCATAGACTGGGATAGATTAGCAAAAATAATAAGATTAACAACAAGGTTTCTAGATAACGTAATTGACGCAAACAAGTATGCAATCCCTGAAATTGAAGAAATGAATCTTGGTACTAGAAAACTAGGACTAGGAGTTATGGGATTTGCAGATATGCTTGTAAAATTAGGAATTCCTTATGACTCTGAAGCTGGTGTAGAAATTGCAAGAAAACTAATGGCATTTTTCAAAGAAGAGTCTGATAAAGAGTCTAGAGATCTTGCAATAGAAAGAGGTCCTTTCCCTAAATGGAAAGGTTCTAAGATGGAAAAAGACGGAGAAGAACCCCTAAGGAATGCTTGCAGGCTTACTGTAGCTCCTACAGGAACAATATCAATGATTGCAGGTGCATCATCAGGTATTGAGCCTATATTCTCCTTAGCTTATAGAAAACATAATATTCTAGAGGGAGAAACTCTATTTTATGTTGATAAAAATTTCGAAAACATGTGTAGGTTGAATAATATTTATTCTGAAGAATTGATGGAATATTTATCTGATGGAGGTTCTCTATTAGATAGAGAAGATGTACCTGCTTCAATAAAAGACTTATTCCATACGGCTGGAGATATTTCTCCAACCTATCATGTATTAATGCAAAGCGCTTTCCAAGAGAGTACTGATGCAGGGATTTCGAAAACTATTAATTTCCCTAATGAAGCAACTATTGAGGATGTAGAAAATGCATACATGCTTGCTTGGGAAACAAAATGTAAAGGTATTACAGTTTACAGGTCTGGTTCAAGACAAGTTGAAGTATTAACTTCTGGTCATGATGCATCAAATGATAAATCTAGAGAAGATCTTAATAATTCTGAAGAAAATATCGAAGAATTCTTACCTCAAAGTTCAGTAAATGGATATATTACACCAATGGATAGGCCCCAAGAATTACTAGGAATCACATCCAGAGTAAGAACAGGAAGAGGGAATCTATATGTAACTGTAAACATGGCTGGAAACAAACCATTTGAAATTTTTACTACTCACGGAAAAGCTGGAGGAAATGATGCCGCTATGGCTGAAGCTGTTTCAAGAGTTGCTTCTCTTTGTCTAAGATCAGGCTTAGATCCAAAAGAGGTTATAAGTCAATTAAGAGGAATTACAGATATTCCTGCTTGGGATGAAGGAACACTAGTTCGATCAGTTCCTGATGCACTAGCAACTGTACTTGATAAAGTAGTATCAAATGAAACCAAGGAAATTTTTAGCGAGGCTACACAAAAATCAATTTTCAGCTCAGAAGATAACAAAGTAACAAAAACTGAAAACATCCAGTCTTCAATGCTTAATTTTGGAGAAACAGAAAAAGTTACCGTTAGTGTTCCAAGTAATAATATGCCACTTCCTAACTGTCCGGATTGTGATGTTGGGACTCTTGCATTCGAAGAAGGATGCCAAAAATGCTATAGTTGCGGTTATTCAAAGTGTTAATACATGAATAATAAGGAAAAGCTAGCAATAACTCTTGGTGATCCATCCGGCATAGGGCCTGAAGTAATAATCAAAGCCATTAGTAGCTTATACGGTGATAAAGAAAATTTGCCAATAATAATTGGAGATACAAAAACTGTTGAAAAAACTGCTAAAAAGCTTGATATAAAATTGAGCTTTAAGCAAATAAATTCAATTGATTCTTATGACCAAAGCTCTAAAGAAATTCAGATCTTAGATAATAATAAATATTCTGAGATTGATTTTCCAGTTGGAGATAATTCTGTAGAATCAGGTAATGCTTCACATGAATGGGTAGAGACAGCAACTGACCTTGCAATTACCAAAAAAGTGGATGCAATATGTACTGCGCCCATAAATAAAGAAAGCTGGCAAATGTCAGGGTTTTCAGATATTGGTCATCAAGAAATTTTCAAAAGAAAATCAAAATCAAATTATGTTGCAACTATGCTGGTTTCTGGTACTTTGAGATGCATGCATTTATCAACACATTTATCGCTAGCAGAAGCTTGTAATTATGTAACAACAGAAAATGTTACAAGAGCTATAAAATTAACTCATGATCATTTTACTATGTGGGGATTCAATAAACCTAGAATTGGAGTTGCTGCTTTAAATCCACATGCTTCTGATGGAGGATTAATTGGAAATACTGAACAAAAAGAAATATTACCCGCAGTTGAAAAATGTAAAAATGAAGGAATAAATGTAACAGGACCTCATCCTGCAGATTCTATCTTTTATGATGCTATTAATGATAAACATGATGTTGTTGTTGTAATGTACCACGACCAAGGACATATTCCAATAAAAGTTTATGGATTTGAAGAATCGATTTCTGTAAACTTAGGAGTACCTTTCATAAGAACATCTGTTGACCATGGTACTGCTTTCGATATAGCAGGAAAAAACATTGCTGATTCAACAAGTATGATCGAAGCAATAAAATTAGCTCAAAACCTGTCAAAAAATTCGAAATTATGAATTTTGAAGAAAGTTCAGTTTTTATTGGATTTGGAAATATGGGATCCGCAATAGTCAACTCGATCTCAAAAAAAAATATTTTTAATGATATGTTGGTAATTGAGTCTGATCAAAGTAAGACTGTAAACAACTCATCTAAAAAAATTCGCTTTTCTAATAGTATTTCAGAAGAATTATCTGATCATAAATATGTTTGGTTATGTATCAAACCTCAATCATTCGGATACTTAGCTAAAGAAATAAAACCTTACCTTAGATCAAATCAAATTATTATATCAATAATGGCTGGAATAACAATCAATCAAATAAATGACCGTACAAATCATGAAAAAATCATAAGAATAATGCCAAATACACCCGCACAAATTTCTAAGGGTATAAGTGTATGGAATTCAACAAATAATCTTTCAGAAATCGAAAAAAATAAAATTGAAAATGCTTTGAACTCTTTTGGTAAGTCTATCTATCTTGATGATGAATCTATGATTAACTTATCAACAGCATTATCTGGAAGTGGTCCGGGGTTTTTATACAGAATTTTAGAATCTTTTATTTTTGCAGGTGAAAAAATTGGTTTATCTAAAGAAGTTAGTAAAAAACTTGCTATAGAAACATTCATAGGAAGTGCTGAACTCATTAATATAACAGAAAATTCTCCTAAGAATTTAAGAGAAGCTGTAACTTCACCAGGAGGCACTACAGAAGCAGGTCTTAACCTATTAGAAAAAAAAGAAATTGACAAACTTATTTATGAAATGATGAAAGAGGCTGTTAAAAGAGGAAATGATTTAGCACAAGAGAGCGATAAATAAGTGTCTAATTTATTATTCAACTTAATAAATATTTACTCGATAATTATTCTATTTAGAGTTTTATCGAGTTGGATTCCTAATTCACGAGAATATCAAATTGTGCAATTTTTAATAGTTATTACTGAACCATTACTAGGAAGATTAAGAAAAGTTATGCCTCAAGCTGGAGGATTTGATTTCTCACCAATAGCTGCTATTTTTTTACTTGAAGCATTGGCTTCAGTTATCAAATCAATTTAGTTTGAGATTTCTGAAGCACTCAAATTAATCTTGTCTCCATTACTATCTTCTACTCTAAGTGTTCCGTCTTTATTTAAATTAATAATTTTGTATAAATCATTGGAATTATTTTTTTTATTTAAGTAATTAGTTCTAAATGAAACTTTTTTTTCTAATCCATAAAGGTTTTTTGAAATATTTTCTATATCAATTTTATTATTGATTAGTTTTGAGTAATAAACACTAAATTTAGAAAGATACATTTCTATCACAGTCAATATATCAAATTCTTTTCCTATAAGTTCTATTAAACTTACTGATGGGTAAATAAAATTATTAGTTGATTTATGTCTTGAATTTATATTAATACCAATACCAACTACAGATTTAACCTTATTCCCATGAATAACATTTTCTATAAGAGTTCCGGAAATTTTTTTACCGTTTACTAAAACATCATTTGGCCATTTTATATTTATCGATTCATTACTTAATATATCTTCAAACATAGATAGAACGGAATAAGCACTAACAATAGACAAAAGGTTAACCTTTGATTTATCTATGTCCAAAATTATTGAAAATAAAGCATCATTACCTTCTGATATCCAATCTCTATTATTACTTCCCCTGCCTTTAGTTTGATATCTTGCAACAATTACAGTTCCATTGGACACGCCATTATTTATCAATTCTTTTGATTTATCCATAGTTGAGGATAATTTATCAAAAATATAAATTTTATTACCAATGATTTTTTTTATCATAAATTTAATAATAATTCATTTACCGGTTAAAGCTCGTATTAAAATACAAAGGCTTTATACAATCCTTTAATGTAGGATTTTAATATGTTTGATCTATAAGTATTTTTTATTAAAAATACAACCTAATCACATTTTGAAAGGTAATTTTATGTATTGGTGTTCAGCGGTATCTAATTCTCCTTCATTAGAGCTAGCAATAGAAGATGTAACAAAGGAAATAATAAAAAAACTTGATGGAAAAAGTCCTGATTTAGGATTTGTTTTTATATCTTCACATCATTCTTCTGATTATGAATCTATAAATGAGAAAATAAAATCAAAAATTCCATTCAAAACAATTGTTGGATGTTCTGCCTCAGGAGTAATTGGAGAAGGAAAAGAATTTGAATATTTACCTGGAATATCACTATCCGCAGGATCATTACCTAATGTTAATTTCAAACCGTTTCATTTTACTCAAAATGAACTTCCTAATCCTGATCAATCTCCAGAAAGTTGGAAAGAAATCACTAATTCAGATGAAGAAAATCCAAAAACTATAGTTTTATTCCCGGATCCTTTCTCTGTTAGAACAGAGTATGTTTTAGACGGTTTAGACTTTGCATATCCAAACACTAAAATTATAGGTGCACTTGCCTCAGGAGGTAGCAAACCAGGACAAAACGCACTATTTATAGACAATGCGACTTACTTTAATGGTTGTGCCGGATTATTAATTTCTGGTAACTTTGAGTTAGATGTACTTGTTGCTCAAAGCTGTAGACCTATAGGTGAGCCTATGATAGTTACTCGAGCAAATAATAATGTTATTAATGAATTGGACAATGATCTTCCTATAGTTGCTATAAAAAAACTATATGACAATTTACCCGAAGATGAAAAATATGTTATGAATAATGCACTTCAGATAGGAATACTGATGGATAGATTAGGAAGTATCGATGATGAAATAACCTATATGATCAGAAATATATCTTCTATTGACAAAGAAACAGGATCTATAACAATTGGTGAATCTATTACTGAAGGACAGATTGTTCAATTTCATCTTAGAGATTCAAGTGCAGCTCAGGAAGAATTAAAGAAAATGCTTTCTGAATACGAAAGTAAAAATGGTGAAATTATCAAATCTACGCTTATGTTTTCTAGTGTAGGAAGGGGAAAATATCTACTTGGGGAATCTCATCATGACATTAATCTCTACAAAAATATTATTGACGATAAATCACCAATAACAGGATTTTTCTCTAATGGAGAAATAAGTCCTATAGGAGATAGAACATATCTACATGGATATACATCATCTTTTGCAATATTCAAAGAAAGCAAATAAATCATATATCCAAGTTAAGAATATTATTCCATGAATTCATATAATTTGGTGATAGCTTCTTTTTACTAATCTTAGATTTTTCATTTATATTTTGAGAAGAAAAAATAATTTTATTATTACCAAATTTGTCATTTAAGTAATCAATTTTATCCATTAGTGAATCATTATTTTTTTTTATATTATTCATCATAAATGAAGATTGATATTCATCTACAGGTGATAATTGATTGAGAATAACACCTGCTTTTTTATACCTCAATCCATCTTTGAATATATTTCTTAATAAAATAAGAGAATGTTTTATTATCTCAATATAATTGTTTGTTGAAACAAAAAATTCATATGACATAGTTCCAAAATATTTGGAATCATATGATTGCTTGAACCTATTTGTTAATATAAAAACTTGTAGTTGTTTTACTCTTTTATTTTCTTTTCTCAATTTTTTACATGCTAAAAAAGCAAAGTCACTCACATATTTTTCTAAATGTTGATAATTATCTATATCATTCCTGAAAGATCTTGAAACTCTTATACTTTTTTTAGGCTTAGAGCATGAAGATACTTTGTAACACTTAATTCCATGAAGTTCATCCCTAGTTCTAAGTACATTGATATTAAGTTTATTAAGTATCCAATTTCTATCCATATTCATAAAGCTTTCAGCTGTTGATATGCCATTATTAATCATAAATTTGGTGTATTGGTTACCTAACCCCCATACATCTTTGATTGGGGTACATGACAAAATCTTTTTAGCCATCCAATTATTTTCAATCAGAAAACAGTTATCCAAAGATTTTTTTGCTATATTTCCAGCAATTTTAGATAGAGTTTTAGTTTCAGCTATACCTACTGATACAGGAATTCCTGTTGTTTTCTTTATATTTTTTACTATGTTTAGACCTATATTTTTATAGTGTTCGTTATTTATCTCTAAAAAGGCTTCATCAATAGAATATACCTCTAAATTATTAGAAAATATTTTCAATTGACTCATGATTCTATTAGAAATTTCTCCATATAATTCAAAATTTGATGAAAATACATGAACGTTATTATTCTTAATTATTTCTTTTGCCTTGAAAACAGGCTCTCCCATTTTCAAACCTAGTTGTTTAGCTTCATTACTTCTTGAAATAATACAACCATCATTATTTGATAAAACTATTACTGGAGACAAGAGTAATTCTGGTCGAAACAATCTTTCACATGAAACATAAAAATTATTACAATCAACTAAAAAAATCATATGAACTTCTTAATTGATGCAACAACTACTCCTAAAATACGAAAATCATTATACTCAGTTACAATAATTGGTTCATATTTTTTATTCGCTGAAACAAGATTTGTAGAATTATTATTAATATTAAGTTTTTTAACTAAAAATTCTCCATCTAAAACACATAAAATTATACTAGTATTTTTAGGATTGATAGATTTGTCAACGATGAGAGTATCTCCTGAAAAAATTCCTACTCCACGCATAGAATCACCTGAGACTCTCACGTAAATAGTAGAATTAGGATTTTTTACTAAATAATCTTCAAGATTTAATTGAGAAGCAAAAAGATCTCCCGCTGGAGAAGGGAAACCTGCAGAAACTGCTATAGAAAAAAAATTATTTTGATCTCTAAAATACATGGGAATGATATGTTATAGATCATTCTTATTTAGAGTCAATTATCCTGTCTTCTTTTTTCGGTAGATGATACGTCTTCTCTAAAATCTTTTTCTTCTATGAGGTCAAATAAATTCTTATGTGTAAAACTTAAATTTTCTAATTTCAAATTATCAAATTCTTTACCAGTAACATCTATTCTTCCAGCAACTATGAATTTACATTTTTTTTGATCAATAAGACTGAACAAATCATCAAGAGACTCACCTTTATTAAGATACGATTCATCTAAAATTCTTAATCCAGTATCATAGCCAATAACAAAATATGAATTTGGAAACAAGGTGGCTTTTTCTACAAATTTACTACTCTTTGTTATTATTATTTTTTCATCTTCACTAAATTTTTTTAGCCTAGCACTTAAGTCATCACTAATTATTTCTGGTTTATCGACATTAAGCAAAGAAATTTCATAATACTTATTTTTGTCATATTTTTTTGAACAATAATCAAGTAATTTTCTATGACCATGATGAATTGGATTAAAGGAACCTGATAAAATTGCTGCGTTTTCCACAACACAATCTAGCACCTTAAGGTTTGAATCGACTATAAAATAATCTAATTCCCCATAGCTCAATAACTTAATCTGATCTATAAAACTTTTCATTTTCTAATAGGTTCAATGGAATAGTTTCTTCTATACCATGTGCTTTAGCGATGCAGTTTATAATCTGCTTACTGATAATTATATCCTCTGAAATTCTGTCTCTGTTATATTTGTCAAAATATAAAGAAAAATAAGATAAAGAATCTCTTGTTGCAATTGCTATGTGAGCCCGATCTTCTCCTTTACGATCTCTGTTGGTACTTATAGCACCTGTGCATCCTAAACCAAATAAGTGCATGTCATCTTTTTTATCAGTGAGATTTTTACTGTTTTGGTAAGCTACTTTTGCCATATTAATAGCCTCTTCTTCACTAACATGACTTGATAACTCTTTACCTAAAAATTCCTTTAGAGAATTCATAGAATAAGGTACATAAGAGGTTATTATGGTATTTGATGTACCAGATATACCAAAAAGCCATGATAAGGAGCTTATACCGCATCCTGTAATCACTATAGATCCCTTAATATTATCTATTGAGTGAATCTGATTTATTAGATTTTCAATTTCTTTATCCATTTATAAATTATTATAAGTTTGCTCTTTCAAAAATAATAATATTGTATTTATCAAACGAAAACTTTATTTTACAAACAATTAATCACGAATATAAGCTAATATATAGATACTAAAAAAGTCTAAGCTTTAGAAATTCAATAGAATAAAATATCATTAGTATGATGAAGAATCTCCCAAATTTTATAACCGTTTCTAGATTATTTTTTGGTTTAGTTGTATCTATATTAATTTTTTTTAAATCTGACCCTATAGTAATCCTTTCTTCATTGCTTTTTCTAATTGGTTCATTAAGTGATGCTTTAGATGGAGCATTTGCAAGAAGACAATCAAAAGAGTCAACATTTGGTACATTTTTAGATCCTATCGCAGACAAGGTATTTGTTTTCCTAGTATTAATTTCATTAGTTTACAATAATGATTCTTTAGCTTTATTCATAATAGCTACAACCATAATCATGAGAGAAATAGTCGTGATGTCACTTAGAGAGTGGATATCTAAAATAGGAGAAAATGAAGTATTAAAAGTTTCTTACTCAGCAAAAATCAAAACGATAATTCAAATGGCAGGAATAACTTTATTTATATTAACTCCTGCTATCAATCTAAAATATTTTTATGAATTTACAATTACAGTACTTATTTTAGGGACTATTATGGGACTTTACTCAGCATACAAATACATTAATAAGTCAATTATTTATATAAAATGAATCAGTTTACAGAATCACACCTAAAAGGTTGGAAAAAAGATTATAAAGATCTTATTCAAGGAAAAAGATTAAGACTAGTGGATGAAGATATATGGATGCTTGGAAAAACAAAGGGAGTAATTTGTTTTTTTTCTGACGATGAAATAGCTTACATATGTTTATCTCAATCTATTTTTCAGACCTTAAGTGACATTTCTTCAATAAAGAAAAATAATGAATTGATAAAGCTAATATTGAAGTATGACTTAGGTTTTTCAGAAAGAAGATTTTCTGAGAAAAAACTTTCTAAAGCCACTAGTAATAAGGTAAAAAAAATAATTAATAACTTTGAATTTTCATTAATTAAAATCAATTCAAATAGTGCTGAAAAAGTTTTAGACGCCTTTGTGTTAGTCTCTGACCCAATCTACAATGGGCATACTACTAAACTCAATAAAATTATTGATGATTTACCTGAAAAAAAAACTAAAACTTAAAGCGTTCCAGATCTAAGCCTTCTAAGCGCTCCAGGATGCTTTCTCAAGAAAGGTGGAACTTCTAGATCATCAATACTGACACCTTCTTGTTTAATATTTCTTTCGGCAAAGTCATCGTCAACAAGTATTGGAAATCCAGTTGCAATAACTGTTATTTTTATTTTTCCATTAAGTTTAGGATTAGTTACACTACCAAAAATTATATTGGCCTCAGGATGTACCTTTGATTTGATTACTTCTGATGCAGAAGTAACTTCATCCAAAGTGGTATCTTGACCACCAGAGACATTAAAAATAACTCCTTTTGCTCCATCAATTGGCAACTCTAGCAAAGGTGATGAAACTGCTTTTTCTGCAGCATCAATTGCTCTTCCTTCTCCAGAAGACTCTCCTATTCCCATCCAAGCTGGACCAGCATTTTCCATAATAGTTTTTACATCAGCAAAGTCTAAATTAATTTCCCCTGGTACTAATATCAGTTCAGCTATGGACTGTATTCCAACTTTTAAGACATCATCTGCTAATGCAAATGCATCATTCATAGATAAATTTTCTTCAGTTTGAAGTAATCGGTCGTTAGGAACAACTATTAAAGTATCAACATATTTTTTAAGATTTTCAATACCCTCTAGAGCAGCATCTAATCTTTGGGTTCCTTCGAATCCGAAGGGCTTAGTAACAACTCCAATTGTTAGCGCTCCTGATGATTTAGCGATCTCAGCAATCACTGGTGCAGCACCAGTTCCAGAACCTCCACCCATTCCGGCAGCAACAAATACCATATCTGCATTATTTAGATATTCTTTTATTTCGCTTCTACTTTCTTCTGCTGATTGCTTTCCTCTTGAAGGATCTCCTCCAACACCCATGCCTCTTGCAATCCTGTCCCCAATTCTGATTTTTTCAGGAATTAAAGAGTTTTCAAGAGCTTGGTTATCTGTATTGACAGCAACAAATTGAATACCAGGAATAGTATCTCTATACATTCTATTAATTGCATTTCCTCCACCTCCTCCAACACCAAATACTTTAATATTAGCTGTACCAAATCCAATTAGTCTTTCTTGAACCATTTTTTACCTCAAAGTCATTAAATTTTAAATATAAAAAAATTTCCGATATTTAAATCTAATTGAAAATAAATTTAAATGGCCTAGTGATTTAAAACGAATTTTAATCAATTTGTACTGTATTAATTTATTAAATAAGGTTATTTTATATACAAATAGAAATTAATTTACGGAGATTATAAATGAATGGTTATGACGCAGTTGTAGATATTTTGAAAAAAGAAGGATTTGAATGGATAGCTTGTTTTCCAGCTAACCCATTAATTGAGGCTGCTGGAAAAGGCGGATTAAAGCCTATTGTATTTAGACAAGAACGTGGTGGAATAATGGCTGCAGATGGATACGCCAGAATGTTAGCCAAAGAAGGTAAAATGGGTGTTTTTTGTTCTCAAGGTGGACCAGGAATAGAAAATTCATTTGGAGGATTTGCTCAAGCATGGGCTGAAGCCGTTCCTGTTCTGTACCTCCCAGCTGGATCACCTGCAAATGTAGCTGAAGTAAAACCAGCTTTTGACCCTCAAACAAACTTTGCTCACATAACTAAGTGGTGTTCTTCAATAACTAAAAGCTCTGAAATTTCTACTCAAATGAGAAGAGCTATGTCTGCGCTAAAAAATGGAAGACCAGGCCCTGTACTTCTAGAAATGAGAAGCGATGCTATGTCTGCAGAAGTAGATAATACGGATGATTATGCTAGCCCAAATAGTAATATTACAGCTCCTAGTATCTCAGATGTTAAGGATGCTATAAAAGCTCTTGGAAATGCTAAAAACCCAGTAATTTGGGCAGGCCAAGGAATTTTATATGGAGCAGCAACTGAAGAGCTAAAAGAATTTGCAGAATTAATGCAAATTCCAGTTATTACAACAATGCCAGGAAAATCTGCTTTTGATGAACGACACCCTTTATCATTAGGAGCTGCAAACAGAACTGCTCCTAAAGCAGTTTGGTCTTGGCTAAAAGATTCTGACGTTCTAATAGGTTTGGGAGCCAGCTTTTCGAGAACTACTTTTGGAATTGACATTCCTGAAGGTAAAACTATAATTCACAATACCAATAATATTGAAGATATTGACAAAGAATATCCTACTGAAATCGGATTATTTGGAGATGTTAAATCTACTCTTAAAATGCTTATAGATGAAGCAAAAGGAGCTTATGGAGACTCAAGAACCAATGATACAAAAACAGTAGAATCAATTGCTCAGGTAAAACAAGAATGGGAAGCAGATTGGGCTCCTTTATTAAATTCAAATGATGTCCCTATAAATCCTTACAGATTGATAACAGAAATTAATAATGCAGTTGATCATGAAAATACAATAATGACACATGACGCAGGTCATCCAAGAGACCAAATTATGCCTTTCTATCCAGCAACTGTTCCAAATAGTTACATTGGATGGGGTAAATCAACTCATTTAGGATATGGATTACCATTAGTAATAGGAGCTAAAATAGCCCATCCTGATAAGTTCTGCGTTAACTTTATGGGAGATACAGCATTTGGTCTTTCAGGTTTAGATTTAGAAACTTCTGTTAGATCAGAAAATCCTATTACTACTATATTGCTAAATAATAGTACTATGGGAGGATATGACCACCATATGCCTATAGCAATGGAAAGATACGGAGCTGGAAATAATACAGGTTCTTATACAACTATTGCTGAAGGTCTAGGAGCTAAAGGTATATATGTTGAAAAACCAGAAGAAATTGTTCCTGCTATCAATGAGGCTCAAAAAACAAATAAAGATGGTCAAAGTGCTCTTATTGAGGTAATTACTCAACAAGAAGGAAGATTCAGCAGATACTATAATGACGAGAGTATAACTGGCGGAAAAATAGTAAAGTAATATGAAAACCACAGGATTTAGACTATTACAATTAGGTACTCCTTGGAGAAATCTTTCGTATATCATAGTTGAAACTGATGAAGGTATTACAGGTATAGGTGAAGCAAGAGTTTTAGGAAAGACACATACAGTAGCAGAGTACCTTAAAGATGTTGAGAGACATTTTATTGGACATGATCCATTTGATATCGAATCCTTGTACAGAAGATTTACATTACTTGATTTTGGAAAAGCAGGTGAAGTGGTTCATACAGGATTAGCTATGGTTGAAATGGCTTTTTGGGATATTATAGGTAAAGCTACCAATCAACCTGTTTATAAGTTACTCGGAGGAAAAGTCCAAGACAAGATACAAGCATATGCAAATGGATGGTATACAGTTGAAAGAAATCCAGATAGTTTCTCTTTAGCTGCATCCAAAGTTGTATCAAGAGGATATAAAGCTTTAAAATTTGATCCTTTTGGAAATGGAGATTTAGAACTTTCAAGACCTGAACTTTTTAAGTCTCTAGAAATAATTGAAGCAGTAGCTGATACAGTTACAGAAGATATGCAAATGATGATAGAAATGCATGGTAGATTTGCTGCTCATCAAGCTGTCGAAATTGCAAAAAAAATTGAATCATTAAATATTGGTTGGATTGAAGAACCTGTTAGACCAAGTGATAATCCTAGTCTAGAAAAAGTAAGAATTCAAACTTCTTTACCGATAGCTACAGGAGAGAGACTTTATGGGGCCTCAGAATTTAGGGAAATTTGGTCTGGAAACTCAGTCGATATAATCCAGCCAGACATAACACAATGTGGAGGAATATTTGAGACAAAAAAAATTGCCTCTACTGCTGAAATTTATTCAATAATGGTAGCCCCTCATAATGTTGGTGGGGTCATATCTACTCTTGCTGCAATTCATTTATGCTTTACTTTAAGAAATGTGAAAATTTTAGAGCATTTTAATGATTTTGCTGATCCATTTGTAAAGGAAGCAGCAGATTTCTATCCAGAAGTTAAGGATGGTTTTTTTTCTTTGCCAGAAAAACCAGGGTGGGGTGTTGAATTAAATGAAGAATTCATACTATCTCATCCTCCTGAAAAAAATGACGATGGGATTAATTTAGATCCAGGATTGAATATGTTTGAAAAAATGGATTGGGCTAAAAGAGGTCAGTCTGAGTAAATAGGATTTTGATAAATAATGTTTGATTTATTAATTAAAGAAGGAAATATAGTAGATGGTACAGGAAATCCAAGATATAAATCAGACATTGGAATACTTGGAGACAAAATCGTATTTATTGGTAACTCAGACGATAAAGAATCAAAAGAAACAATAAATGCTAAAGGGTTAATCGTTTCTCCTGGTTTTATTGATACACATACTCATCATGACGGAGTTTTATTGAATGATCCTCAACATGCAAGTAGCCTAAGACAGGGTGTGACTACAGAAATTTTAGGTCAAGACGGACTATCATACGCTCCACTTTCTTCAGAAAATTACAAAATACAAAGAAGATATTTAGGTGGTATATTAGGTACCCCTCCCGATAATCTAGATATGAGTACAATAGAATCATTTAGATCTCATTACCACAAAAAAGTTTCAATTAATACTGCATATCCTGTTTCTCATGGAGCTTTAAGAATGGAAACGGTTGGTTTTTATGATAAACCTCTTACAGGTAAAAACTTAGATTATGCAAAAAATTTATTAGAAGATGGATTAAATCAAGGATCAGTTGGATTAGCTACAGGAATGTCATATCATCCCAATGCTTGGAGTAATACAGAGGAGTTAATTGAATTTTGCAAAGTAGTACAAAAATATGATGGTGTCTATATTACTCATCTTAGAGATGTAAATACTGAAAGAGGTTTTGGTGGTGGAGGTGTTCCTGAAGCTTTAGAAATAGGTCGAAAATCAGGAGTAAAAGTTCATTTTTCTCATACTCGAACTAGTGCTGAAAATGCAGGTAAAGTTTCAGAGGTTTTAGAGTTAATAGATAAAGCAAAATCAGAAGGTGTTGAATGTACTTTAGAATTATATCCGTACCCAACAGGAAGTTCTTTTTTGTTAAGTAGTCTTCCTAGCTGGGCTCATGAAGGAGGCCCTGACGATATTCTTAAAAGATTAAATGATCTAGATTCTAGAAAAAAAATTATTGAAAGTTTAAAAAATAACACTAAAAGACAAATGGAAAGTGTGTTACTTTCTTATCTCCCAAATAACCCTGAACTAGAAGGTATGACCGTTGCAGAATTATCTGAAATTAGAAATATTTCAATGGGTGACTTAATTTGTGATTTATTAATTGAGCAAGATTTACAGGTAGGCTTTTGGCAAGTTCCACCTCAAAGCATATCAACTTGGAGGCAGATAAGTAAAGATGCTATGGATTTCATATCTAGAGAAGATTACATGATAGGGAGTGATTCAATTCATATAGGGAGTGTTCCCCATCCAAGAGCATACGGTACTTTTCCTAGGTTTATTGGAAGATTAAGAAGGCAATTCAAAGTTATTAGTTTAGAAAAGATGATTCAAAGAGTTTCAAATAATCCTGCAAACACATTTAATCTTTCTAAAAGAGGACTTATAAAAAAAGGTAATTTTGCTGATATTGTAATCTTTGACGAGGATAAAATGATTGATACTGCAACCTATGATGACCCAAAACAATATCCTTTGGGTATACCCTATGTTGTAGTGAATGGAATTGTAGCTGTAGATAAGGAAGTTTGCACAGGCAGATTTGCTGGACACGCAGTTCCATAAATTAATTATCCGATAAAAGAAAGACTATAAGCCGAGTTCTGTTTCTAAAAAAGATGTGATCATCCATCTAGGCTAGTTGTCACCAACTAACTCAAGCAGCTTACCCTGGAACTATCTAGGAAAATTAAACGTTCCTCTATTTAGCCTTGCACCAAGTGGGGTTTTCAATACCAAATTTGTTACCAAATTTGTGGTAAGCTCTTACCTTACCTTTTCACCCTTACCATTTGAAATGGCGGTATACTTTCTGTTGCACTATCCGTCAGGTCACCCTGCCCTGCAATTAACAGGCACTTTATCCTAGTGGTGCTCGGACTTTCCTCTAGCTAAAAAAACTAGCGATCACTCGTCCTTCTTTTATCTTTATGTTTAGGACTAATTTATTAGTCTAACTAGTTTATTATATCAATTTAGTCAATTGAAACAATTAATTCCTTATTATTTTGTTTTACAAATATTTTTTTTATATATGAGTCTTTTTTTATTTTATTAGAACTATAGTTTTCAAATTTTTCAATAAATTCATTAAAATATATTTTCGAGTTAGTCAATTGAGAGATTATTTTATAAATATATGAGTCTTCATAATTATTATCAATAATCAAATTTTTATCTATTTTTTTATCTAATAAATCATTAAGTTTCTCAAAATTAATCTTTTTTTTACAATTGGTATTGTCAGAAGTAATATTTGAACAATTATAATATTTATAGTTTTTTATTTTTCTTATGCCATTATTTTTCCAAGAATTTTTATGATTAGTGATAAAAAATTTTTCTCCACAATTGCCACAATAAATAATTCCATTCCAAAAATTTTTACTATAAATTCTCTTATTATTATTTTTCAATCTATTATTTGCTAAATCAAAATCAGTTTTGGTTATCAAAGCAATATGAGAGTTTGGAATTACAACACTGTATCTTCTATAAACTCCTGTATAAAAATCATTTTGTAAAATATGTTTTATCTTTTGAGGAGACCAGTTCTCATCAAAAGAGGTTATAGATAACTCTCTACTAATTTCAGATAAATCGAAATTATTATTGTAGAGATCAAATATTTTTTTCACATTTTTAGACTGATCAATATTTTCTTGAAAAAAACCAGACTGAGTTTTTTTGTAACCATATGGTATTTTCCCTAAAACCTGACCTCTTGAAGCTTTTTTATTCACTGAATCTTTGATTTTATTAATTCTTTGAGGATCTTTTCCGTTATAACTTAAGGTTCTTATTGCAAGTTGAAAGGGATCAGGAAAATCATAAGAAGCACATAAAACTGGAATGTTAATTTTATGTAATGAAATTATTTTTTCAGTAAAACTATATAAGTCATCATCAAGTACTTTAGCATCCGACAGAAAAATTTTTGAAACATTTTTTCTTACAATAAAATCACTTATTTTTTGAAATTTTTTTTCCACCAAATAATAATCTATAGAAATATTTTCATACCTACAAAATTCATTTAGTTTATTAATTTCATCATTATCTTTTAAATCATAAACTAATGCTAAATTACTCAAAAAATCACTCCGAAATCAACGACTTACCACAATTACATATTATAGGGATTTCACTTTTTTTAATTTTTTCAATGAAAGCATTGGGAAGCTCAATTTTACAACATGTACTAATTCTATTTTCTAATTTAGAGATTCCATTAGTTCTATTTTTACTTATAAATGTTTCGTACAGATTTAAAATTTTAGGATCTAATTTTTGAAGTAAATTAGTTCTTTTTTCATTAAGTTTTGACTTTTCATTAATTAGAATTTCTAAATCATTTTTTAATTTCTTTTCTGAATTAATCCATTTTTCTTCCAAAGAAAAGATTTTTAATTGAAATGAATCTTTTATCTGATTTAATTTCGAAAGATTTTCTAATAATTTTTGATTTTTTGCTTTATAAGATTCTATTTCAGATGTTTTATTTTGGATTTCTATTTCGATAGCTTCGGATTCTTTATTATTTCTTATTTTTCCAGAATATAAAGTTGTATTCAATTGATTAATTTCATTACTATTTTGATCAATGAGTTGGTTAATCCTTATTTGAACTTTTGAAAGTTCTGATAACTTACACTCAATAGAAAGAAACTTAGATTTTACTTCCTCTATCCCTAATTTATCATTTAATTTATCAGATATTGACTTTTCTTTATCTTCTATAGAAAATATCCCCAAATCAAATTCTTGAAGTTCAAAATAAGATTTATTTTCTACAGCCATTATAACCTCTGTTCGATTCTATTCTTTACTTATGTAACTATAATATATAATACGATATATAAATCACAATTGAATTCATTTTCAAAAATATTTATTGAATATGCAAAATAATTTTCCAAAAGCAGACTTAAAGAAAACAAAAATAGTATGTACCATTGGTCCAGCTTCTGATTCTGTAGAAATTATTGAAGGGTTAATAGATGCTGGTATGAATGTTGCGAGAATGAATCTTTCACATGGTAATAGAGATGAACATAAAAAGATTATCAATAATCTTAGATTAGCTGCCAAAAATAAAAAAATTTATTTACCTATTCTTGCTGATCTACCTGGGCCTAAATATAGAGTTGGAGAAATATCAAATGGTTCAATGGAAGTTGAAGTAGATCAAGAAATAATTTTTGATTGTAATAGTGAAAATGTATCACAGAAAAGTATCAATATATGGCCTAATGGATTGTCAAATGACATTGAGAAAGGTGCAATATTAATGATTGATGATGGAGCTGTAGAATTAGAGGTTATTAATATATCAGAAACAATAATCGAAACAAAAGTGAGATTATCAGGAAAAATTAGCAGTAATAAAGCAGTTGTTGCAAGAGGATTTCCATCAATGTTAGACTACTTTACTGAAGAAACTGAAAATGCACTAAGTTTTGTAGATTCAAATGATATTGATTATATTGGACTATCGTACGTAAGAAATTCTGAAGATATAAAGAGTGTAAAAAAGAAACTCTCAAATAAAAAACTAAGAATTATTTCCAAAATTGAATTACAGAAAGCTCTGGATAATTTAAATGAAATTATTGACAATTCTGATGTTGTAATGGTGGCAAGAGGAGATTTGGGAGTCCACTTGCCTATTTCACAAGTTCCTTCTGCTCAGAAATTTATTATTGATTTGGCTAACAAAAAAGGTAAGGAAGTAATTACTGCAACCCAAATGTTAGAATCAATGACAGAAAACCCTCAACCTACAAGAGCTGAATCTACTGATGTTCATAATGCAGTTTTAGATGGTACAGATGCAATAATGCTTTCAGGTGAAACATCTGTGGGAAATTACCCAATTAGAGCAGTAGAGTTTATGAGAGAAATTTCTGATATAGCTGAAAAAGAAATAGATCATTTAGATATAAGAAATACCAGATTAGAAAATGTTAATTCATCAAGTTCAAGTATTATAGATGAATTAATAGCTCATGGAGCTGCATCAATAGCAGAACAATTAGATGCTAAATTGATAGTAGCTTTTACAGAATCTGGTTCAACTGCTGCTAGAGTAGCATCATATAGGCCGTCTCAATCTGTAATCGCTTTATCACCTGATATTAGTGCAGAAATTAATTTGGGATTAAGATGGGGTGTTAACACAGTAAAAGTTGAAAGTTTTAATGAAATAGAAGTAATGTTCGATTACGCTAATGATGTTGTAAAAGAAATGAGTCTTGCATCAACTGGTGACTCAATTGTAGTTGTAGCTGGTCTTCCAATTGGAGTTAAGGGTAATACAAACTTAATTAGAGTTATTACTATTTCTTAAACTTTTATAACTGTATTCTTTAAAGTCCCTATATTCTCAATAGATATAGAAATTTCATCTTGAGCTTGCAAAGTAAATTCCTCAGGAGGAATAGTTCCTGTTCCTGTCATTACAGTAGTTCCATCTGGGATATCATTTCCTTTATGAAGCCATTCATTTAGCTCATCGCATTTTCTTTTCATTAGATTAGTATTACCAGATCCAGAATATACAACCTTAGAATCTCTTTCAATTATCATCTCAACATTTAGATTGTTATAGTCCAATAATTCTATAGGAACCCAACAAGGGCCTATGGCAGCAGAATTATTATAAATTTTTGCTTGAGGAATATACAGAGGGTTCTCACCTTCAATCGATCTACTAGACATATCATTTCCTACTGTAAATCCAACTATATCACCTTGAAAAACAATGAATGTAAGTTCTGGTTCAGGGACATCCCAAGTAGAATCTTTTCTAATCCCAACTTCGTCATTTGGGCCCTTTAATCTTGCCAAAGTACTTTTGAAAAAAGCCTCAGGCCTATCTGCTGTGTAAACTTTTCCATATACATCAGGGGTGTCAGATTCAGCTTGCCTTTCTTTCATTGAATCTTCGTATGTTACACCGAATGCCCAAGTTTCTGGTGAATCTATTGGTATTCTAGGATTAATTAACCCTTCTTTTGAAAAATCACCTTCCTTAGTATTCATAATCTTAGTTAGATATTCTGAAACTGAAAGATCATTATTTATAGCAACTTTAATCAATTCCAAAGACGAAGCTATAGATGGTCTTAGTTCAGTAATATTTTTAACACTTTTACCATCTTCAACAATAATACTTTTTTCAATTTGATAGATTTTCATAATACCCTCACTATACTTCTTTATATTCTCCATCAACAGTATCATCTTCATCCGATTTGTCATCAGGTTTTGTAGGGTTAGTTGGGTCGTTTCCTTGCTGTGGTAAATTTTGTCCAAATTTCTGCAAAGCAAGATTTACTTTTTCTATACCTTCATTGATTTGATCTGCATCTGAATTTTCATCAGCAATCAAAGTTTTCAAATCGTCTACCTCGTTCTGTAGTTCGGAGGTAACATCATCAGGAACTTTATCAGAATTTTCTTTAATAAGTTTTTCTGATTGATAAATAACTGCTTCTGCAGAATTTTTAGCTTCAATACCTGATCTTTTTTTCTGATCTTCTTCAGCAAATTTTTCAGCATCTTTTACGATCTTATCTATTTCATCATCTGACATTCCAGATCTTCCTGTAATGGTAATCTGTTGTTCTTTATTGGTTGCTCTATCTTTAGCCAGAACCTTGACTATTCCATCTGCATCAATATCAAAAGTCACATCAATTTGAGGGACTCCTCTTGGTGCAGGCTGTATACCATCAAGCGAAAATCTTCCGATTGACACATTATCATTTGCCATATCTCTTTCACCTTGGACAACATGGATTTCGACACTAGGTTGATTATCAGCTGCAGTAGTAAAAGTTTCTGTTTTTGATGTTGGAATAGTTGTATTTCTTTCAATTAAAGGTGTCTTTACTCCTCCGAGAGTTTCAATCCCAAGAGTTAAAGGAGTTACGTCCAGCAATAGAACATCTTTTACATCTCCCTGTAATACTCCTGCTTGGATAGCAGCTCCCAATGCAACAACTTCATCTGGATTTATAGTTTTATTAGGTTCTTTTTTAAATAATTCCTTTACTTTTTCCGAAACCAAAGGCATTCTAGTCATACCTCCTACTAAAACCACTTCATCAATATCAGCTGGCTTAACTTCCGCATCTTTAATTGCATCTAAAGTTGGTTTTACTGTTTTTTCTACTAATTGAGAGGTCAATTCTTCAAGTTTTGATCTTGTAAGATTTAACTGTAGATGTTTTGGGCCGTTTGAATCTGCAGTTATAAAAGGTAAGTTTATTTCTGTTTGATTTACGGAAGATAATTCAATCTTAGCCCTTTCTGCTTCTACTCTTATTCTTTGTAAGGCAGCTGGATCTGCTCTTAGGTCAATAGAATTTTCACTTTTAAAGTCATCACAAACAAAGTCCACTAGGACGTTATCAAAATCATCACCACCAAGTTGTGTATCACCATTAGTAGATTTAACTTCAAATACACCATCTCCTAACTGTAGAATTGTTATATCAAAAGTTCCTCCACCTAAATCATATACCGCAATAGTCCTATCTCCTTCTTTATCTAAACCATATGCTAAAGAAGCTGCAGTAGGTTCATTTATAATTCTAAGTACATCTAGCCCTGCAATCTGTCCAGCAACTTTTGTTGCTTCTCTTTGAGAGTCATTAAAGTATGCTGGAACAGTAATCACAGCTTGATCTATTTTTTCTCCAAGTTTCACTTCGGCGTCTTCTTTTAATTTTCTCAAAATCATACCTGATATCTCTGCAGGGGCATGATCTTTATCTCCTAACTTAATTCCAACATCACCATTTGATCTTTTATTCAAAGAGTAAGAAACTCGTTTAGACTCTTTCTTCATTTCATTTTGATTAAACCTTCTACCAATAAATCTTTTGGCGGAATAAATTGTATTTTCTGGATTTGTTATTGATTGCCTTTTGGCAGTTTCGCCTACAAATCTCTCTTTTGATTTTGTATTAAGTGCAACAACAGAAGGTGTAGTTCGTTTTCCTTCATTATTTTCAATAACACTGGGTTCACCAGATTCCATTACAGCCATTGCTGAGTTTGTAGTTCCTAAATCTATACCTATAACCTTTGCCATGTTTATTCCTTTCTTTAATTTTCTTTCTTAAATGCTATTTCTACTAAAATAGGTCTAAGCAAGTAATCCTTATGCTTATACCCTGGAGATATTTGCCTTACAATCTCTCCTTCTTCATAATCATCTGTTTCAACTCTTGATATAGCCTCGTGGATGTTTGGATCAAATTTATCATTCTTATCGAGATTCAACTCAACAAATTCATAATTCGAAAGCAAAGACTTAAAATTATTGTTTACTGAATTGATTCCATCAACCCAAGATTTATAAGTTTTTGAATCAACCTTTGAAGATAAAGCTAAATTTATTTGATCAAGAACATTAATAATTTGCATGAAAATTTTTCTTTGAGATCTATCTTCTAACTCTTTATTATCCTGAGATACTTTTTTTCTGTAATTCACTAGATCAGCTTGTGCTCTTTGAGCTATATCTAAATATTTATCCTTTTCAGAAGTGATCTCTTGAATTTTATCCTCAAGTAGTTTTATCTCTTTATCTTTCTTTTTATCTTTAGCCATAACTAAATTTTTATACCCAATTCTAAAAACAATTGTTTTAATTCTTTTGAAGCAACTTTTGCAGAGTTTTTATAAACTTGATTATTAACACCTTGTTCTAATAAATTAACTATCTCCTTAATTCTCATAGATAAAGCTAGTACTAGTTTAGCTCCCTCAAGGTTAAGTCCATATCTTTCGGTTAACAGCTTTACAATTTGAAGCCTCAAAAGATCATTTTCAGAGTATAACCTTCTTCTCCCATCAGTTCTTGACGGTTTAACCAAACCATTTCTATCATATTTCCTAAGAGTATTAGGATGCATAGAAATAAGATCTGAAGCAACACTAATCGTGTATACACCAATTACAGGGTCAGAGTTAAATTCTGCATTTGAAATTGAGTCTGACCTCAAATTAGACACAGTAACTGAATTTGAAACAATCCACCCTCTATTAACCATAAATACTCCCTTTATCCATATAATAATACTTAACACGGCATGTGTCAATTAATAAAATTACGAAATCAACAATAAAACTAAAAAAAAATCAAAAGTTTACATTTTGTTAACGAATTAAATAATTTTTTACTTGATTTATCTAAAAAGGGAATATATTATTGATTCTTGGAAAATACAAATATAAGAAGGAAAATAATAGAGTGATTTATTCTAAATGCTGTCCATGTGGTGGAGATATTGAGATAAGGACTGATTACGAAGGCAAGTTTCACCTTGCTTGTATTCAGTGCAGCAAAGAAATATCTAAATCAGAGGCAATCAATTTGCTAAAAAAGCTTCAAACTAAAGTAGCTTAATATTTTTTACTGATCTTCAGAAAGATTTTCTATAATTATCGTTAAAGAATCGTTTATATTTTCTATAAAACCTGAATCTATTACGAAATCCGTATTTTTACCATCTTTAGTATTAACTGTGATTGTACCTTTGGTTAAAGAAGATAGTATAGCTGCGTGCTTAGGTAAAATAGTCATCTGACCAAGCGAACCAGGAACTAAAACACTATCAGCTTCTCCTGAAAATATCTCTCCACCAGGAGAAACTATATTAACATTTATGCTATTTGCCATACTAGTTATTTTCTATCTGTTGTTTCATTTCTTCACCTTTTTGAACAGCTTCTTCTATATTTCCTACCATGTAGAATGCTTGTTCAGGAAGATCATCATGTTTACCTTCTATTATTTCTAAAAATCCTTTTACAGTTTCTGCGATAGGAACATATTTGCCAGGAATTCCAGTAAATACTTCACCAACGAAGAAAGGTTGCGTAAGGAATCTCTGAATCTTTCTTGCTCTAGCAACTGTAAGCTGGTCTTCTTCAGATAATTCATCAATACCAAGAATTGCTATAACATCTTGCAAATCTTTGTATCTCTGTAAAACTTGCTGAACACCTCTAGCTGCATTATAGTGATCATCTCCAACAATTGCTGGCTCTAATATTCTAGAATTAGAAGCAAGTGGATCTACGGCTGGGAATAAGAATTGTGCAGCTAAGGCTCTATCAAGGGAAACGTTAGCATCTAAGTGACCAAAAGTTGTTACAATTCCAGGATCAGTATAATCATCAGCAGGAACATATACTGCTTGGAATGAAGTTATTGACCCATCTACTGTAGTAGTAATTCTTTCTTCAAGATCACCCATTTCAGTTGATAATGTAGGTTGATATCCAACTGCAGAAGGCATTCTACCTAGCAAAGCTGAAACTTCCATTCCTGCTAAAACATATCTGTATATATTATCTACGAATAACAAAACATCCTGTTTTTGTTCATCTCTGAAATACTCAGCCATTGTTAGACCTGTTAGAGCAATTCTTGCTCTAGACCCAGCAGGTTCATTCATTTGACCAAATACTAAAGCAGTGGAACCTAATACTCCATAATCTTGCATCTCATGCCATAGGTCGTTACCTTCTCTAGATCTTTCTCCAACACCTGCAAATACAGAAACACCTGAGTGTTCTTGAGCAATATTTCTAATTAATTCTGTAATAATAACGGTTTTACCTACACCAGCTCCACCATATGCACCAATTTTTCCACCTTTAGCAAAAGGGGTAATTAAGTCTAATACTTTTATTCCTGTCTCTAAAAGTTCTACAGATCCTGATTGTTGATCAAAACTTGGTGGTCGTCTGTGTATAGGCCATCTTACAGCATCTTTACTTATAGGCTCTCCATTGTCAATAGGATCTCCAACTACATTAAATAGTCTTCCCAAAGACGGTTCTCCAACAGGTACAGACACTGCAGCTCCTGAATCAGTAACCTCAACTCCCCTAGCAAGCCCCTCAGTAGGTCCAAGAGCTAAACATCTAGCCCATGAATTACCAACGTGTTGCTCAACTTCTAGAACTAAGCGCTCACCCTCATTTTCAAGTTCTAATGCATTGAAAATTTCAGGTAGGTTGTTCTGATCAAATTCTACGTCTACTACAGTACCAATAACTTGAACTACTTTACCTTTATCACCTTTAGCCATAATTTTTCTCCTTTACTTTCCTTCTAATGCAGCAATACCACCTATCAAATCTAGTAATTCTGCAGTAATTGTTTCTTGTCTAGCTTTGTTCAAATCAAGAGTCAATTCTCCTATTAGTTCACCAGCATTATCAGTAGCATTTTGCATTGCAACCATTCTTGCAGAATGTTCGCTTGCAAAAGCCTCAAGAATAGACTGATAAATTTGGGATCTAACATATTTAGGAGTTAACTCAATCAGAACCTCATAATCGGAAGGTTCATAAATATAATCGCTTATTGATGATTCTTCTTCCTCATTTGAAATAGGAAGTACAGTTTGCATCTTTGGAACCTGGGCAGTTGTAGTTATAAACTCGCTATAAACTAAATCAACTTGATCCCATTTTTGTTCTAAAAATCCATTTATTGCAATATCTGAAATAGGTAAAGTATCAGTTATCTCAGGTCTATCAGGTATTTCAAGTTGTTCAACTATATCTTGTTCTCTAGAACTTAAGAACCTAAATCCTTTTCTCCCTACAGACAAAATACTATAACTTTCTTTAGAAGATTGAATAACATCTAAAGCTTTTCTATTAATATTTCCAACTAAAGCTCCTGCCAAACCTCTATCAGGTGTAACTAAAATCATTAATTTATTCTTTATTTCTCTTTTTTCCAACAATGGAATGTTTACTCTTTCTAAATCAACAGAAGATGACAAATTAGTAAGCAGTGACTTAATTGTTTCTGCATATTTTTTACCCATTATCACGTTTTGTTGGGCTCTTCTCATTTTTGAAGCAGCAATTAATTGCATGGCTCCGGTAACCTTTGCAGTATTTGAAACTGATCTTATTCTTGCTCTTAATTCTTTAGTACTAGGCATATTTACTTTCCAAAAGTTCCTTTATAGGTTTTTAATGCTTCATCTAATTTCTTTTTAATTTCATCTGAAAGTTCACCTTTATCATGAATTTCTTTCATTACATCAGGTATATTTGCTGAAATAAAATCATACCAGCCAGTCTCAAATTCAGAAATTTTTTCTATCTCAACATCATCCAAGGATCCTTGGTTTGCAGCATAAAAAATTGAAACTTGATTTTCAAATGATAAAGGCTCATTTTCATTTTGTTTGAGAAGCTCAGTCAATCTTTCTCCTCGAGCAAGTTGTTGTTTAGTAATTGCATCCAAATCATCCGTTCCGAACTGCGCAAATGTTTTTAGAGAATCATATTGAGCCATCTCACCCTTAAGTGAACCTGATACTTCTTTCATAGCTTTTTTTTGTGCTGATGAACCAACTCGAGTTACTGAAAGTCCAGCATTTACAGCTGGCCTAATTCCTGAGTTGAATAGGTCTGGTTCTAAATACAACTGACCATCAGTTATTGAAATAACATTTGTGGGAATATAACCCGAAACGTCACCTGCTTGTGTTTCAATTATTGGTAAAGCTGTGATTGAGCCTCCGCCATATGCATCGTCTAGTTTTACTGCTCTTTCTAGAAGTCTTGAATGTAAATAAAAAACATCCCCAGGATAAGCTTCACGACCTGGAGGTCTTCTTAGTAATAGAGACATTTGTCTGTATGCCCAAGCATGTTTGCTCAAGTCATCGTATACAATCAATACATCTTTTCCTTGAGACATGAAATATTCAGCCATAGTCACTCCTGCATAAGGAGCTAAATACTGTAATGCAGCTGAATCAGAGGCATTAGCAGTAACAACAACTGTATTATCCAAAGCTCCCTGCTCCTCTAATCTAGCAACAACTGCAGCTACTTTTGATGCTTTTTGACCTACAGCTACATAAATTCCAATAATATCAGAGTCTTTTTGATTAATAAGAGCATCTACACATAACGATGTTTTACCTGTTGTTCTGTCACCAATAACTAATTCTCTTTGACCTCTTCCTACTGGAACCATAGCATCGACAATTTTCAAACCAAACTGAACAGGCTCATCAACAGATTTTCTTTCAACAACACCCGCAGCTATTTTTTCTACAGGTAAAGATTCTGAAGTTGATACATCACCTTTACCATCCATTGGCCTACCAAGAGGATCCACTACTCTTCCTAACAAATTATCCCCTACTGGAACTTCAACAATTCTACCAGTTGACCTTACCTCATCTCCTTCTTTAATTGAAAGATAATCTCCCAAGATTACTGCTCCGACACTATCTTCTTCTAGGTTTAGTGCAAGTCCAATAATATCATTAGGGAATTGTAACAACTCATTAACTTTCACACTTGAGAGTCCGTGTATAGTTACAACACCATCTCCTGCTTCAACAACAGTACCAATATCTACCATACTGAAATCTCCGCCAAATTCTTCTATTTGACGTTTTATTAATGACGCTATATCTTGACTATTTGGTGACATAATTCTTCTCCATAACTATAATGTCGTTGATCTTAATAAATGATTTTCTAAACCATTTAGTTTATTTTTAGTGGAACAATCGATAATTGTATCCCCTACTTTTATGATGTATCCTCCAAGTATAGATTTGTCTAAATTCTCAGAAATTTCAACATCATCTACTTTAAAAACATCACATATTTTTTTTGTAATTTCATCCTTTTGAGAAACTGTCAATTTCACTAAGGAAGTTACTGTTGCTGAAACTTTACCTTCTGAAATTTGGTTTTGATCAAAGAATTCATTCATAACTCGTTCAAAATAATTTATATGACCTTTATTGATCAACAATTTCAAGAAATTAATAAAAAGTTTTTCATAACCTTTAAATAAGGTATCTATTGACTTATATTTCTCAGAATTAGGAACTTGTGGAGAGCTCAAAAAAGAATACAAATCATCATCATTCATTATTTCTTTAGAATTACTAAAGTTATCTATCCAGATGTTTGTATTATTTTTTTCTTTAGCTATATCGAGAATTGCTTTCCCGTATCTTTTAGTTAGTGAGCTTGCCATATTTCCTAATTATTAATTTCTTCTTTTAGAGTTTTGTCAATTAATTCTTTATGATCTTTTTCATCAATAGATTTATCAACAACTTTAGTAGCTGCTGAAATTACTAAAGAGGAAAATTCTTTCTTGACGTTTTGAATAGTTTTTTCTTCAAGCTTAGCCATTTCCTTCTCTGTCTTCTTTACTAATTCCAGAGAATCCTGTTCAGCTTTTTCAGCTTGTTGAAGCCTATATTTTTCAGCTGCTTCTCGTGCGTCTTGAATAAGCTTCTGACCTTCTTTTCTTGCAGCATTTATTTCATCTTCTAATTTTTGAGCTGACTCATCAGCCTCATTCTTAACTTTTTCAGCTGCTTCTAAACTTTCTTTAATCTTTTCAGAACGAGTTTGAAGCATAGTACCAATAGGTCCAAATAAAAGTTTCCTAAGAATTAAAAACAACACTGTAAAACTTATTAACTGAGTTATTAAACCCGATAAATTTATACCTAATGCATCCATATCTAATCTCCTATTTTTCAGCTGAGAAGTTTTCTCAGCCGAAAAGTTTATAAAACGAACAAAATCAATATGGCTACAACTAGAGCATAGATAGCGATCGCTTCTGTAAAAGCAATAGCTAGAATCATACTCTGTTGGATTGGACCTCTTGCCTCAGGATTTCGTCCCAATGATTGTAGAGCTCCATTAGCTAACATACCAATACCAAGAGCTGATCCAACAGCTCCTAGTCCCATTGATAGTGCAGCCCCTATAGGTTGCCATTCACTTGCCATTTTTTTCTCCCTTCACTATTTTTATTTTTTTTCTTATTTAATTTGCTCTAATGGTCGTCATGATCTGAGTGAGATGTAACAGCCATTACCCCAAAAACTAATGTTAACATTGAAAATATTAGAGCCTGTATGACACCAACAAAAAGTTCAAGACCCATGAACGGCATCATTCCAACCAAAGGCAATAAAAATCCCATTGAAATAAGTACGATTTCACCCGCGAACATATTTCCAAAAAGCCTAAACGTAAAACTAATAGTTTTTGCAAATTCACCAAATAATTCTAATATTCCTACAAATGCATTTATTGGACCCTGTGAAAAGTTAATAAATTTTCCACCATATCCCTTAAATCCTAGAGAAGAAAAACCCCAAAATTGAATAGCTATCATAGAAAAAATAGCTATAGCCAAAGTGGTATTTACATCTGTAGAAGCCCCTCTAAAAAACGGAATCAATTCACCTGTCTTTTTACCCAAATAAGATTTTGGGCTAATACTTCCATCTGATTCTTTTTCATATAATTGAACTACTCTACCATTATGTATATTTTCTAATATTTCGTTCAATCTTGTTATATCATCAGGCGAGGTTCCTGAATCAATTTTTTTCTTGATATCTTTAATTTCGTCTGGAGTGTAACCTCCAATTGCACTTAGTGGAGCTCTAGTTGATTCTCCTCTTCCTAGAGGCATCAAACTTATTCCTGCAGTTTTATCAAAAACAACGAAGCCATGGTAATGTTCTTCTTCTAGAACACATAATTCAGCCATAATCGGCAATGAATCTTTATAGTCTTCAGCACAATGACCTGAATGAGAATGATGATGTACCCATTCTTCTATAGTCTCAACTTTTCCAATTGAACCTACACCAGGCATAATACCTAGCCAGTTGAAAGCCAAAACTCCCAAAAAAATAGTTATGACAACTGGTAAAAACCTTCGAGCACTCTTTCCACCTGCTTCTTCAGCGGTATCAATCCAAAATTGAAAAATCATTTCAAAAACATTTTGCAAGCCTGAGGGAATTTCCTTCATATTTCTTGTTGCTCTCCAAGAAAGAATTATCAATAGTAACATTGCAATCCACAACATTACTGTTGAATTTTTCAAATCATATGAAAAAGGAGTTGATATATGCAAAACAGTCTCAGCAGCAATAGATATAAATGGAAGTGGACCACCGAGAAACCCTAAACCAAAACCGTCTCCAAGTGCACCTCCAAGAACTGAAACTACAAATATTCCTAGTACTACTGATAGTATAAAAATTATTTTAGGTTTTAAAAACATTTAAAAGTATTTTTCCCTTAAATTTAGCTCTTTAAAATTCTAACCGTACAAATAATACCCACAAAAAGCCCAATCATCAAACCCAATAAGGTCATTAAATAGCCAAGATTTAATCGATTATCTAAAAAATTACCCCCAAAAGTAAAAATTACAACTGGGGTTACAATAATCCATCCAATTCCAATAAACTTTCCAAGGGTATACAAAGAAGATAAAACATATGTCTTAGTATTTTCTTCCTTGCCTTTATTTCTCATCAATATCTAAGCTATCTATGAAAGATTCAAAAACTGATAAGCTTTTCCTTTCCTTCTCACCTAAAGGTGAATATGAAGTTGATTCTTGATTAGTTTCAGGTTCCTCTTGGTTTGGTTGATCAATATCAAGATTTGATTTTTTGAAACCAGCTTTTTCAATAACTTTGCTTTCACAGAAGACAGGAACTCCTAATTTTAAAGCAATTACCATGGCATCAGAAGGCCTAGAATCCATTTCTATTTCCTTCCCATCAGCCAAAATTATTATTTTTGCAAAAAATGTACCATTATCCAAATTATCGATGATAATTTTTTGAATTTTTCCTCCAAAATTTTCAACCATATTACAGAAAAGATCATGAGTTAGAGGTCTAGGAACCTCAACTTTTTGCATCCTTATAGCAATTGCATCGGCTTCAGCTGCAGCTATCCAAATTGCCAAAAACAAAGGGCCTTTCTTCTGTTTGAGTATCATAACTCTTTGACCCATTGCATTTATTTTTAAGCTATCAACAATCATTTCATCCATAAATATAGAATATTTATTTTTTGCTAATGGTCAATGAAATATGGGTTTAAAATGAATAAAGTTTACTTATTTCTTCATTTATTTCTTCTACTTTAGCTCTTGAGAATTGTCCAAATTTTTGAGGATCTTTTGATGCATAAATTATTCCTCTTGATGAATTAATTAATATATTTGGTTTTTTATTTAAAATTGCATTATTGATCACATCTGAAAGATCACCTTTTTGATGACCAACACCAGGGATCAAAAAAGGTATATCAGTAAATTTTTCTCTAATAATCTTTAGCTCATAAGGGTATGTAGCCCCCATGACCAAACATACATTTTTACTTGTATTTAGATCTGAAGATATTTGAGCTATATGTTCATATAACTTTAAGTTTGCCTTTTCAGAAAAAAAATCTTGGATCTCTCCACCAGATTTATTACTAGATTTACAAACAATAAAAACTCCTTTGTTTTTATGTTGAATAAAGGGTAAAATTCCATCTCTACCAAAAAAAGGGACAACTGTTATAGCATCAAAATCCCAATATTCAAACATAGCTTTTGCATATGCATCACTTGTGGAGTCTATATCTGATCTTTTACAATCGCCTATGATAAGTTTTTTTTCAGGTAATTGCTTAATATAATCAATAGTCTTATACAATGCATCTAACCCTTCAAGGCCTTGCGATTCATAATAAGCAAATTGAGGCTTATATCCAACTACTAAATCAAAAGTTGAATCAATAATTACTTTGTTAAATTGAAAAATATCTTTAATTGGCATAGCATCTAAATTTGGATCAAGCCCAACTATTAAGAAACTCTTTTTATCTGATATTTGTTGTACTAAATTTTGGTTAAATGAAATCATAGAATATGGTTCTTATATATAAATCCGTAAACTTTATCGTTATTATTCAATATTAGTTTGTTTAGAATCTCATTATCAAGCGTTACAAAATAGTCTTTATCAGATTTTATTTCCAATAAAGAGTGATTTAATTTTGAATAAATGTTTTTAATTTGTCCTGAAAAATAAAATCCCATATCTGAATGATCAAAGGGTTTTTTTGAAATCAGTATGCTATCAGATAAAAAATATTTATCGTTATATTCAATTTTTTCTATTGTATTAACTAGCAATTCATCTTCCCAATAATCTAATAATTTATTTCTTAGAATTTTTTTATCTGCTATACCTTTATCGACAAATAAAATTTCATTTTTGGACTTAAAAATTTCATCAATTGAATGAGTTATATATAGAACACATAAACCAAGTTCCTTAGTTATTTTTTCTAAAGATTGAAAAATTTTCTTTGAAGTCACGAAATCCAAAGAATTTATAGGCTCATCTAATAGTAAAAGATCACCGTTTCTAGCAATAGCTCTAGCTAAAGATACTTTTTGTTTTTGTCCCCCAGATAATTCATCTGGAAATATTTTTTGTAACTCTTTGATATCAAAAATTTCTAGACATTCTGATGGAGTTATTTTTTTCTGAATATCATTCAATAAATTAAATCCAAATTCAATATTTCTAAGAACATTCATATTATTAAAAAGAACTTCATCTTGTTGAACATATGAAATATTTCTATTTTCAGGTGATAAGTTAATATTTTCATTCGTAGAAAATATTAACTTATCATTAAGAGTTATCTCTCCTTGAATTGGTTTCAAAAAACCGGCGAGATTATTTAGTAATGTAGTCTTACCATTACCAGATCTTCCCCATATAAAATTAATACCTTCATTGAATTCAGATGAAGCATTGAGGGAAAAATTTCCAATTTTAGAAGTAAATTTAAAATCTAATATACTCATAATTGGAACCCTTTTTTATTTATCAAGTTGAATAATAATATTGTTATTACTGCAATTGAAAGTGAGATCAATGATAAAACAAGAATTGAATCCCTATTGCCTGTTTGGATTGAAGTATAAATTGCAGTTGATAAAGTCTGAGTTTTTCCAGAAATATTTCCTGCAACAATCATAGTAGCTCCAAATTCACTTATAGATCTTATTAATCCAATAAAAATTGATGAAATGAGTCCTGTTCTGATTGATGGAAAAATAACATAAAAAAAAGTCTTAGAAACATTAGCACCCAATATTCTAGAAGTATTTACTAATTTTTGATCTATATTCAAAATAGTCACAAAAATCATCCTATAAACTAGAGGTAAAGAAATGACGGCGCAAGCCAAACTTCCTCCAAACCATTCAAAAGATAATTTTCCATTAGAAAGTATCACAATCAAATAGCCTGAAATAACCGGTGGAAGAGCAAGAGGAAGCGATGTAATAAAATCAAAGAAAAGTCTAGTTTTCTTAAATTTTCGAACTATAAAAATTATAAAAATTGAAAAAACAAAACAGATTATGGTAGCTGTCAATGAGATCTTTAAAGTTGTTATGAGGATTTCCAAATAGTTCATTTTTGAACCTCAAATCCTAATTCAGAAAGTTTTTTTTTCACAGTTGGTGAATTCAGTCTATCAATAAAGTTATTTATGTATGTATTGTTATTTTGACTTAAGACTCCTGTTTTATACTCTATATCATCATGAAAAGTGTTTGGGAATTCATGAATTATGAATAGATCATTCTTGATTGCCTCTGTTTTATACAAAATTCCATAGTATTTATCATTTGAAACCAACATACTTGATACATATGAGACATCTCCTGAAGATATTATTTTATTATCAATATCTCTATCATGAAAAATATTTTCTAGAACTTGTTTAGAATAATTTCCAGCAGGAGCAATTTCAGGATCTGCAATAATTATTTTTTTTTCATTATCTAATTTATTATCTTTGATGAAGGTTTCATATGTGTAAGAACTATTACTTGTAGCTAGAACTAAAGAATTTTTTGCAAATAAACTAATTTCTGAATTTTTCAGCAAAGCTTTATTTGTAAGAATTTCTATTGAAGAATTAGAAGCAAGAATAACAGCACCAATTTTTTTTTCATTATTTTCAACCCTTCTAGCTAAACTCATAGAACCCCCATAGCTAATGTAGAATTTATCGTTATTATCTGATTTTTCATATTCTTCTTGAATAACTTCATTAAGAGAAGCAGCAACCATAATAATACTTGTATTGTCATTTGAACATGTCAACAACAAGAAATTACACATTATCAAAGCAAAACTAAAAAGTATTTTTTTTAAAATTTTATTTATCATTTTTAGAATGAAATCTATTCGATATACTGTTATTCTAAGATAAAATATTTATAAATAACAATTAATAACTTGATAAAAGAAATTTTAAATTATGGCTAATCAAACTGAAAGTGAACAATATGCATTTAATGCTTTTGCAAATCTCCCATTCTATGGATCTATAAATTCCGAGTTTATAGAGCTAGCTAATGTATATGATAAAAAATCAATTGTTGATCTCGGATGTGGAACAGGCAATATAACCAAATTAATATTAAAGAAACTTACAATTGCTAAAGATTCAGTAATATACGCTGTAGACAGCTCAAAATCTGCATTAAAGACAGCAGCTCAGGAACTAGAAAATCATTCAATTGTAAGATTTATTCACTCTGAAGTTCAAAACCTCACTGATGCAGTAAAAGAAAAGGCTGATGCTATGATTTATTGCAACTCTATACATTATGTACCAGATAAAAATAAGTTATTGAATGAAATAAGAAATAAATTGAATTCAAATGGAATACTAGCTTTCAATACATCCTTTTATGATGGCTCTCATCCTGATGATTCTCTAGAATTTTATAGAAAATGGATGTTTAGGTCATTAAGACTTCTTAGCAAGGACTTTGGATTAAGACCTGACAAGTCCGCTAAGGTTTCTTCTAGAGAACAATTAACACCTGATAATTATAAAGAATTATTAGAAAGTACAGGGTATAAAGTTGAACATATGAAGGCTAAGTCATACCAAGTTCCAATTGATGGATTCCATTACATAAGTGAATTTAGAGATTGGATTGAAGGTGTGCTTCCGGGAATCCCTCTTGAAAAAGGTAAATCTACTCTTCAAAAAGCTCTTAAAGAAATTTTTTCTGAAATGAATCTAACTACGGTTCCAAGAAATTGGTTGTCAGTAAAAGCAGTGAAGATATAATTAGCCACTGTAATCATCAACTGTGCTTACACTAACTGGTTGATCATCATTATCCATGATAGTTGCATATGCTGTGTCAATTGAAGTGTAGCAAGGAATTGAAAGTTCTGTAGCTTTTCTTCTAATGTGATAACCATCTTGAATAGATGAACGGTCTCCAGTTACGGTATTTAAAACAGCTCCAACTTTACCTTCAACTATTAAGTCAATTACTGTAGGTGATTGGCTTAGAATTTTGTTTACTTTTTCAACTTTTATATCTAGAGATTTTATAAAATTATAAGTACCTTCTGTTGCATAAATTTTATTTCCATTTCTACTTAGTTTTTCAATAAAATTTTTAGAATCACTTTTATCTCTATCTGCAATAGATAGTAGAAAATTTGTTTTTGAATCTACTTCTAGACCAGAGGCTATCATAGCCTTTTTCATTGCACTTGGAAGGTTTTTGTCTATTCCCATAACCTCCCCTGTAGATTTCATTTCAGGTCCTAAATATGTGTCTACCCCTGATAACTTAGACATTGAAAACACGGGAGATTTTACAGCAAAAAGATTTTTCTCCTTCACTAATCCTGTTGAATAGTTAAGATTAGATAATTTCTCTCCATAAATTACTTTGATTGCAAGATCAATCATGGGAACTCCAGTAACCTTTGAAATGAAAGGGATTGTTCTACTTGACCTTGGATTTACCTCTATAACATATAAAGTTGAGTCTTCAGTTTCTTTCTTTTTAGAAGAATCAAAGAAAGATTTCTTTGATCTCTTTACTATAAATTGAATATTCATCAAACCTCTAATACCGAGGGTTTTTCCTAATTTTCTTGTTGCATCCACAAGATTATTTTTTTCAGCATCTGATAAATCATAGGCTGGATATACTGCAGTACTATCTCCAGAATGTATACCTGCTCTTTCAACATGTTGCATTATACCTGGTATCAAGATATCTTCTTCGTCACACAATGCATCCACTTCTATCTCTATTCCATCAATATAATGATCAACTAAAATGGTTTGACCCGGAACAAAATTTTGAGCCCTCTTGAAGTATCTAATCAAATCACTCTCCCTATATACTATTTCCATAGCTCTTCCTCCTAAAACATATGAAGGTCTGACCATAACAGGATATCCAACCTTATTTGCAATAGAAATAGCTTCATCTAAATCAACAGTTGCTGCTCCTTCAGGTTGCAATACTCCTGACTTATTACAAATTTCCTCAAAGCTTCCTCTTTCAGATGCTAAATCAATTACATTAGCTGATGAGCCTTTGATAGGAAAATTGTAATTACCCAAATCTTGAGACATGTTAATTGCTGTTTGACCTCCAAATTGAACAAGTGAATCAACAAGTTTTCCTTTCTGAGATTCATTTTCAATTATGTCCATTACACTTTCTGAATCAAGAGGTTCAAAATATAGTCTTGATGATGTATCAAAATCTGTAGAAACAGTTTCAGGATTTGAGTTTATAAGAATAGATTTTATTCCATTATTTTGAAGACTTTTAGATGCATGAACTGAACAATAATCAAATTCTATACCTTGGCCTATCCTGATTGGGCCTGAACCTAAAACAATAGCTTTATTACCTTCTAATGGGATTGCTTCATTTTCAGTCTCATATGTACTATAAAAGTATGTAGTTTTAGCCTCAAATTCTGCTGCACAAGTATCAACCATTTTATATGTTGGAATAATACCAAAAGATTTTCTAATCTCTCTGATTTTTTTCTCTTCAGAATTCTTTAACTTAGCGATATATTTATCAGAAAAACCATAATCTTTAGCCTTAGCAAATAAATCTTTACTTAATTCTGAGGATATTATTTCTTTTTCGACTTTAATTATTCTTTCGATTGCATTTGTAAACCAAAAATCAATAAAAGTTCTTTTTGTTTCTTCAATAGCAGTTGATCCATTTCTGATCTTTTTTGCAATATCCCAAAGTCTGTCATCCATGGGAATATTTGAATCTTCGTTATCTGGACTGATCAACAAATCAGGTTTATTATTTTCTAAAGACCTTATTGATTTTAGTAAAGCAGCTTCAAATGTTCTTTCAATACCCATAACTTCACCAGTTGCTTTCATTTGAGTACCTAAGCTTCTATCAGCATCTGGGAATTTATCAAAGGGCCATCTAGGTATTTTTACGACACAATAATCCAAAGAAGGTTCAAATACTGAAAAAGTTTTACCTGTCACAGGATTGGTAATCTCATCTAAATTCTTACCTAAAGCTATTTTTGAGGCAATTCTTGCAATTGGGTAACCAGTTGCTTTAGATGCAAGTGCAGAAGATCTTGAAACTCTAGGATTAACCTCAATAACATAATATTCAGGATCAGAGTCAAAATTATTACCTATTGTATCCTTAACTAATTGAGAAGGCTTTAAAGCTAGCTGCACATTACATCCTCCTCTTATATCTAAGTTTGAAATAATATTTAAGCTAGCTGACCTCAACATTTGATACTCTTTATCATTTAAGGTTTGTGAAGGAGCAACCACTATTGAATCTCCAGTGTGAACACCCATTGGATCAATATTCTCCATATTGCAAATAGTTATAACATTACCTATGTTATCTCTCATTACTTCATACTCAACTTCTTTCCAACCAACTAAAGATTTTTCAATAAGAACTTGACCAACTCTAGACAAACTAATACCTTGTGTTGCAATTTCCTTTAGTTCTTCTTCATTTTTTGCTATTCCTCCACCTGTACCACCTAAAGTATAGGCCGGTCTTATTACAACTGGATAACCAATTTTATTTGCAGCTATAATTGCATTATCAACATCATTTACAGCGAAAGAAGGAGGAGTAGGTTGATCAATTTTATTAAGAAACTCTCTAAATTTATCCCTATCTTCAGCTGTCTCTATAGACTGGACACTAGTACCTAATATTTGAACATTATATTTTTCTAAGATTCCTTCTTTATGTAATTCTGAAGTTAAATTAAGACCAGTTTGGCCTCCTAATGTACCTAGTATTCCAAACGGTTTTTCTTTTTTAATTATTTCTTCTACTATCGATGTTGTAATAGGCTCAATATAAACTCTATCTGCCATTTCTTGATCAGTCATGATAGTTGCAGGATTTGAGTTTATAAGAACAACTCTGTAGCCATCTTCTCTCAAAGATTTACAAGCTTGAGCACCAGCATAATCAAATTCTGCAGCTTGTCCTATTATTATTGGTCCGGAGCCTACAACTAAAACTGTATTATTTTTCATTTTTTTTCTTTCTGCTTATAATTTTTTCTATGAATTGATCAAAAATATATTCTGAGTCTTTTGGCCCAGGTGATGCTTCAGAATGATATTGAATTGAAAAAACAGGTAAAGTCTTGTGACATAAACCTGAAATAGTTCCATCATTGAGATTTAAGTGAGTTATTTCTAGTTGATCTGGGATCTTCTCATCAGAAACAGCATAACCATGATTTTGAGCTGTAACATATACCTTATTTGTACTAATATCCTTTACTGGTTGGTTTCCTCCCCTGTGTCCATAAGGAAGCTTAAATGTGGAGGCTCCCAATGATTTTGCTATTAATTGATGACCTAAACATATACCTAAAATGGGTATATTTGAATCAATCAATTTTCTAACATTTTCTAATATGTCTAGAAGGTTGTTGGGATCACCAGGACCAGGTGAAAGTACAATTCCATCTGGACTTGAACTAATAATTTTTTCAAATTCTGTATTGTAGGGGAAAATATTAACTTCACAGTTTCTTGATTCTAGTAATCTGATAATATTTTTTTTCACCCCTAGGTCTAATAACGCTACTTTATATTTATTTCTTTTATTAGTTGAATGAACTTTTTTGCTTGAAACTTCAGAAACAAAATTATGTTCCTCGTAAGCCTTAATAGAATTTAATTTATCAATTACTTTGTTTGTATTATTTTCAAATGAAATAGATCCCATCATCACACCATAATTTCTTATTTTCTTAACTATTGATCTTGTATCTAATCCATAGATTCCAGGAACATTATTCCTAAGAAGATATTCATGTATGTTCATCAAAGAATTGTTATGAGATGGCATTTCGCAATATTGCCTAACAACAAATCCAGATACCTGAATTTCATCAGATTCTATATCAATTTCACTTATACCATAATTCCCTATCATAGGATAAGTAGGTATCAAGATTTGACCTCTGTATGAAGGATCTGTAAGCATTTCTTGGTAGCCAGTCATTGAAGTGTTAAAAACTACCTCTCCAATAACATCTTTCTTACTCCCAAAAGAAAAACCTTCATAAGTTGTTCCATCTTGCAATATTAAACTAATTTTATTCATTGTTATCCTCATAAACTATTTTTCCATCAAATATTGTCATATTTACCTTACCCTTCATTTTTTTTCCAATTAAAGGAGAATTACTACTTTTAGACACAAAAAAATCTTCATCAATAAAAATTTCATAATCGGGATTTATTGAAACAAAATCTGCATTAAACCCTACTTTGATTTTTCCAACCTTAAGCCCAAGAATATCTTCCAAAATTGAGCCTGGTTTACTACATAATGAACTTACTATATTTTCAAGTCTTAATTCATTTTTATTCATCATAGTTAGCAAAGATAAAATAGCAGTTTCTGCCCCATTTATACCTGCTGGAGCCTCATCAAAGGTATTATTTTTATCCCCTTTGCTATGAGGTGCATGATCAGTTGCTACAATATCAATTGTTCCATCTACTAATGCTTCTATTAGGCAAAGTCTATCTTCCTCAGTACGAAGTGGAGGATTTACCCTTGTGTTTGTGTCAAAAGAATCAATATCTATCCAATTTGGTGAATTTTCCTGATTCCCGTATGTCCAATTTTCGTTCATAAATAAATGATGAGGAGTAACTTCAGCTGTAACATCGACTCCATCTTTTTTTGCATTTCTGATCAATTCAACACTTTCTTTACATGAAACATGTTGCAAATAAATCCATAAATTATTTTTTCTAGCAACTTCAATATCTCTTGATATAGAAGCAATCTCTGCTTTTCTTGGTCTACCTTTTAATCCAAGCCTTAATGAAACTTGACCTGAGTTTATCACTCCATCTCTTATCCAATCTTCATCCTCACAATGTTCTAAAATTGTTCTTTTATTAGAGTTTGCTTTTCTTAATGCTTCTACTAATATTTTTTCATTTTGTATAACATCCCCATCATCACTAAAAGACACAACTCCAAATTTAGAGAGTGAATCAATATCTACTATTTCTTCTCCTTTTCTTCCAATGGTTACTGCTGCAGTTTGTAAGATTCTAATCAAAGAATTTTTATCTATAGATTCTTTTTGATTCAATAATGAGTTAATATTATCCATTGCAGGGTTCGTGTTCGCCATCATGATTACGGTAGTAAATCCACCTTTTGCAGAAGCTCTTGAACCAGTAAAAATTTCTTCTTTATAAGTTTCTCCAGGATCTCTATAATGAACATGGAAATCTATAAGGCCTGGTAATAAAATTTGTTTATTCCCTTGGATAATTTCAACATTACTAATATCAATAAATTCATCAATCTTTGTTATTTTCCCATTCTCAATCAATATATCCGAGATTTTATCTAATTTTTCCGAAGGATCAAAAAGTCTAAAATCTCTTAGCAATAAACTATTTTTCATTTAATAATTTCTCCATGATTTTTTGTCTGACAAATACTCCATTTTCAACTTGTTTAGAAATTAATGACTTTTCTGAATGAACTAACTCATGAGAAAGCTCAACTTCTTCATTAACTGGTCCAGGATGCATTATAAATACATCTTCTCTTTTAAGGTTTCTCAAAACATCTAAGTCAATCTTCCACTTAGTTTTATAAGTGTTAAAATTCAAATCTGTATTTTTATCGAATCTTTCCTTTTGAATTCGCAAGGCAATTAAAAAATCTGAACTTAAAATAGGTTTTTCAAAATCTTCATAATAACTAATTTTATTCTTGTATGATTTATCAATTGTAGAGTACAAATCAACCATATCCTCAGGGACTAATTCTCTTGGACCAAGTATATTTATTCTAGATCCCATCTTAAGCAATCCAAGTATGTTTGATCTAGCAACCCTGCTATATAAAATATCCCCTATTATAGATACCTCCAAATCTTCAAATTTATTTGAGATTTCAAAAATTGTATAAAGATCGGATAGTGTTTGAGTGGGATGTGCGTGAGCACCATCTCCCGCATTTATAACACTTGAATATGTGTTTTTTGCTAGAAAATAAGGCGCACCAGAGGCAGAATGTCTAATAATAATAAGATCCATTCCAATACTATTAATTGTTTTAATTGTGTTGTAAAAAGTTTCACCTTTATTAACACTAGAAGTTTGTATATCAAGGTTATGAAAAACAGCATTTATATTGCTACAAGCTTTTTGAAAACTTAACTTTGTCCTAGTAGAGTTTTCGTAAAATAATGCACAAATATTTTTTTCATGGTTAAAGTTTTTAGATGTTTCAGGTGAATATTTGATTTTTTTTGTTTCTGTAAGAAAATCATAGATGAAATCTTTACTAAGATGATCTATATCTAACAAGTGATTTTTGATATGATTCATACTTTCATAATTCCTTCTTTGGATATACAAACCTTATCCATTCCATCAACCTCTTTCATAAAAACTTTTACATGTTCTTTATTTGAAGTTGGAATATTTTTTCCAATAAAATCTGGTCTAATAGGGATTTCTCTATGACCTCTATCTACCAAGGTGGCAAGTTTTATATTTTTTGGACGACCAACTGTAAAAATAGCTTCTAGAGTTGCTCTAATTGTTCTTCCTGTAAATAGGACATCATCAACTATAACCAAATTTTTATTCTCAACATTAATTCCTAAATCAATATAATTTTGTTTTTGGTTAGAAACTATATCGTCTCGAAAAAATTGTGGGTCAATTGAATAGGACCTTAGAGAACAGTTTTCAAAATCATTTATCAAATTTATTATGCGAGAAGCAATATGATGTCCTCTAGTTTCAATTCCTATTAAAATCAAATCGTCTATTCCTTGATTAGATTCAATAATTTCATGAGATAGTCTTGCAACAGCTCGCCGAATATCATCTTCGTCAAGAAGCGTCTTATAATTTTCTAAAGATTTCAATTAAATTTTCCTTGTGGTTTCTCTGAACCTACTTAAAGAATTTAGATCATGTAAATGATAACAATAAAAAAAATTATTACAATAGATAATTTATAATTGATGATATTTAAGCATGCATTTCCTTCTGTTGATAATCAAATAAAAAGTCTATAATACTAGCGTTAAAAATAAAAATTTTCTAAAAAAATATTGAATATCATAGTAATTAGGAGGTCTTTCAAATGACTTTAAACGTTGTAAAAGGAAAGTTTATGTGGGCTAAACTCACCAAGAAAGAACAATTAACAGAAGACTTGTGGAAAATGTGGTTGAAACCTGAAGAAAAATTTGATTTCAAACCTGGTCAATACTGTACTATTGGTTCAGGTGGAATTGAGAGAGCGTATTCTATTGCATCTTCACCTGATGAAGATCAAATAGAACTCTTTATTGAATTAGTACCTCCTCCAGATGGAAATCTAACCCCTCTACTAAATGAATTGAATGTAGGTGATACTGTCACAATGAGATTGAGAGCTAAAGGAATATTTGTACTAAAACCAGAGTTCAAAAACCACGTGATGGTAGGTACTGTTACAGGAGTTGCTCCATACGTAAGTATGATGAGAAAACACCTTAAGGAATCTGAATCATCAGATAAAAACTTTATAATTTTAGAAGGAGCATCATACTTAGATGAATTCGGTTACGATGAAGAATTGATGTTATTAGATAAAAGCAATAATAATGTAACCTTTGAAGCATCAGTAAGTAGGCCTGATGAAGAAAGAAACGATAGCTGGACAGGATATAAAGGTAGAGTCAACAATATTCTATTAGATAGATTAGATGAATGGGGTCTAAATCCAAGTGAAACTATTGTTTATGCATGTGGACATCCTGGAATGATAGAAGACGTTAAAGAAAAATTAGAAAATACTGACTACACATTCTTAGAAGAAAGATTTTGGAAAGATTAAATTTATTTATTCTTGTAATATAGAAATTTATAGTAAAGAAAAATTAAAAGGGGAAAAGTTATGGCTGAGAAAATTGCATTTGTAGGATTAGGGATAATGGGTAAACCAATGGCAAAAAATCTCATGAAAGCAGGTTATGAATTATACGTATACGATCTGTTTCCAGACCCAGTTGCAGAACTAGAAAAAGAAGGGGCTAAAGGTTGTAAATCTGCTGCTGAAGCTTCATCAAATACAAATATTACAATAACAATGGTTCAGGATGGACCTCAAGCTGAATCAGCTATTTTAGGTGAAAACGGAGTATCAGATGGAGCATCTGAAGGTCACCTTGTTGTTGATATGAGTTCCATTGCTCCTGGTGTATCTCAAAGGATTGGAGCTGGATGTACAGAAAAGGGAATTAATTTTCTTGATGCCCCTGTTTCAGGAGGAGAGCCTTTTGCTATATCTGGAGAATTAGCAATAATGGTTGGTGGATCAGCAGATGATTTTGAACAAGCAAAACCACTATTCGATATACTTGGTAAATCAGCAATACTATGTGGAAAACATGGTGCAGGACAAGTTACAAAATTAGCAAATCAAATTTGTGTTGGAGCAAATATTCATGCATTAGCAGAAGCTTTAGCTTTAGCAGCTAAATCAGGAGTAAATCCAGAAACAGTTTATAAAGCAATTCAAGGTGGACTAGCAGGATCAAATGTTATCAATGCAAAAGCTCCAATGATGGTTGACAGAAATTTTGAACCTGGATTTAGAATTGAGCTACATTACAAAGATATAAATAATGCAATGGAAGCAGCAAGAGAATTAAATATTCCTCTACAGGTTACCGCAAACTTGCAGCAAGTTCTAACAAGTTTAGTAACTAAGGGAGAAGGTAAAAGTGATCACTCAGCAATAGCAAAACATGTTGAAGATTTAGCTGGAGTTGAGATAAAAAAGCATTAATATAAATCATAGATAAATTAAAAAAACCTAAGATTTTTTCTTAGGTTTTTTTAATTTATCTATGGCATCCATTCCTATGACTAAAACATCATGAGGAGGGGCAATTTCATCTCCATTAGGATTAATAAATTTAACCTTGTTTTCTAGTTGTTCGTGAGTAACTAATATCCAATTAGAATCGAGGTTATTATCCAAACTATTTGGACAAGCAAAGTAAATAAAATCAATGTGTTGATGAGGGCCAATTTTTTTATCTTCAACAGACTCTATTAATATTGTTTCAGGAGGATATATATTTGATAATTTAGGGTCTGTAAATTTGTAGGAATGGTTTGAAATAATATCTACGTCAATGCCCATCTCTTCTCTACATTCTCTTAGCGCAGTTTGCACAGGATCTTCATTTTCTTCAACATGTCCACCTGGAGGTAACCACATTTTTACTTTATTGTGCCAATGGAGAGCTATTTTATCTTCAAAAACAACAAATACTGTGGATGTAAAATGTCTAATCATTGTTTAATAGGTTCATTAAAGACTAAGAGTGAAACTATCGGGTAAGGCGATCCTTACCGGATAGTTTCACTCTTAGTGGAGGTATCTTAACCCTCTCGGCGCCTTCAGTTAAGAACACCTCGCTTATTATTCGTATCCAATTAAAATATCCTCCTTTCATTACTAGTTTTAGTTATCAGATGATTTCACATCTATTTAAATGATAGTAATGTTAGTATATAAATTCAATGACTTTTGATATTTATATTTTTCTAATGTTTATTTTTATTATTTATATATGTAAAATTTCCATTAAAGAATATGGGAAAAAATATTGAATAAAGAAGAATTTGAACTAGATATACCATTCTCAAAATATAAGGACAGTCATTTTATAAGCATTCTACGACCATGGATAAATGTTGGCAATGTAGGTCATAATGCAATAAGCAGGTTAGTAAAAATTTTTGATCTTGAAGAAATAGGGAAATTAAGAAAACCAAGCAAGTATTATGATATGACTAGATATAGACCTGAAATACTAAATGAAAACGGTGAGAGAAAAATAAGAGTCCCAAATACAGTAATTTTTGGTAAAAAGAATCCATCTGAACAAAACATTTTTTTACTGTATCTTCTTGAACCTCATAATTTTGCTGAGGATTTTAATACTAGCATTATTGATCTTATTGCTAGTCTAGGTGGAAAAAGATACATTTCAATAGGTGGTATGTTTGATTCAGTCCCTCACACAAAACCATTGCCAGTAACTGGAAGTTATAATGGCTGGATTCCTCCGTCTCCTCTTGATGAAACTCTAAAGAATAAGTCTAGATATACAGGACCAACAAGTATGACTTCTCAACTTTCTCAAATTCTGTATAAAAATCTATCAGTAGAAACTATGTCTTTAATGGTTCATATACCTCTCTACATTAAACTTGACGATGATTTTCTAGCTACAACTAGACTACTTGAAAGTCTTTCCCATATATATAAATTTGGTACTGATTTCCCAGAAAGAAAAAAAGGAGAAAATCAGTATATAGAAATACATAAAAACCTTCAAAATAATAATCAAGTAAACGACATGATAAAGCAATTTGAAAGTCAATCAGATGGATCTGATGTAGTTGATCTTTCTCCTGAAATTGAAAGTTTTTTGAAAGATTTAGAAGATAATAATCAATCCTGATTTTCCAAAGATTCTCTAAACTTTACGTTGATTTCAAGCTTTTCAAGATGCTGTTTTAATTGTAGCTTTCCTTGTTTTATTTTTTCCTCTTCTGAAAAAAATAAATTTATATGGTCCAAATATTTTCTTTTATTTAAGGATCTGATTCCTGACAACATTCTGACTATAGAATTTTCAGGAAATTTTGTAATTAAATCATCCCAATTTTTTTCTATAAATTCCCAAGTTTTCCATCCCATTTTTTCATTATTTAAGCTAGAAGCTAGTAAGTACGGAGAATCTTGAGATCTAATTTTGTTATCAAGTATAAGAGAGAATAATTTTTCTAAATCTTGATCATTTTGAAAGAGAGATAAACATCTCTGAAATCTTACCTCATCTTGAGGAGTTTTAGCATTATTCATATTATCCAAATAGGTCTCAAATAACTTAGAAGATCCAAAGTGCGCATTAATAGAAATTACACTTGAAATAATATCCGGTTCATAGTCACTTTTTCCATTCAGATAATCATCAAGGATTTTTTTTGATTTATCTCTTATTTCAACGTCCTCTACTACAATAGCCATAGCTCTATAAGAAATAGCTAAAGATTGAGCTTCTCTAATACTTCTTTTGGATTCTTTATCAAGATTCTCAAATGTATTTCTGAATATTTTTTCTCCAACTTTTATAAGTCTTTCTTTTTTAGCCAAGTTTTTACTCAGGTTGCTAAAGCATGAATATAAAAGAGATAAAATATCTGGATCAGTTTCTCCATAAAATTTTTCTGTAAAATCTAGAAACTTTTCTACTGACATTGAACCACTTAAAATCAATCCCCAATAGTCATCTAGAATCGAATATTTTTCTTCTGAAGTAAGATGAGAGACATCATAAATTGAATCAAAATCTGTAGTATTTGTTCTATAAAACCCATAAGAATTTGAATTCAATAAGATACTTTCAATACCTTTTTCTAATACAATTTGATTTTCTTTTTTATCGAGTAAAAACTTAATTTCTTTTGTCTGATCACCTATCGAATATTTAATAAAAATAGGTACACCCCATACAGTTTCATGGTCTGAATTTAAGTATCTAAAAGTTTTCTGTGAAATTGATAATTTTTCATTTTTTAGTGAGTAATTTATCATTGGATGTCCTGGTTGAAAAATCCATGAATCCATTACTTTTTTTACAGGAAGTTTAGACACCTCTTCTAAAGCTTCCCAAAGATCGTCAGTTTCAGTATTACCGTATGAGTGTTTAGTCAAATATAAAGAAACACCATCTCTAAATATTTCTTCCCCTAAAAATTGCTCTAACATCCTTAATATTGAACCACCTTTTTCATAAGTAATTAAGTCAAACATTCCATCAGCATCTGAAGGAGATATAACTGGATATTCAATAGCTCTGGTGGAATCTAATGAGTCAATATCCAATGCCATTGATTTTTCTAAAGAAAACTGAGCCCATCTGTTCCACTCTTTCTTGTAATCAGCAACAGCCTTTGTAGCCATAAATGTAGCAAAAGCTTCATTTAGCCAAATTCCATTCCACCACTTCATTGTAACTAAATCTCCAAACCACATATGAGCAATTTCATGAGCTATTACATCAGCGATTCTAATTAATTCATTAGAAGTTGCTTCTTTATCATTTACAAGTAATAAAGCTTCCCTGTAAGTTATACAACCTAGATTTTCCATAGCTCCAAAAGCAAAATCTGGAATCGCTATCATATCAAGTTTGTCTCCAGGATAAGGAATTTTATAATAAGAGGAGAAATAATTTAATGAATACTCACCTAATTCTAGAGCAAAATCACATAAATGCCCTTTACCAATAGGATATATAATTCTAAGCTCTGTACCTGAAACATCAACACTTCTTGAAGCCTCAAAAGGACCAACGATAAATGCCACCAAATAAGTAGACATAGGAATTGTGTCTTCGAAATCTATTTTTTTCAAACCATCTGAAAAATTTTCATTAATATTTTTAGTTGCTGCATTTGAAACACAAAATAGTTTTTTATCAATAACTAGTGAAACAGAAAAAACTGCTTTATATTCTGGTTCATCAAAGCACGGAAATGCTCTTCTTGCATCAGTAGATTCAAATTGTGTTGTCGCAATAGATTGCTTTATTCCATTATTATCAGTAAAAGTAGAATGGTAAAAACCTCTTAATTTATCATTTAAAATCCCTTTATATTTGAGTGACAATATCAATTGACCTTCAGATAAATAATCATCAAATGAAATCTTCATGATTTCATATTCATCATCTATGTCCCATCCTGATACTTTTGATTTAATTTTGGAATTTTGATCTATAGAAATTTCATGGATCTCAAGTTCAGCTACATTAAGTGATATTTCATTTGTTTTTTCTAGAATATTAATTTCTATTTGAACATTTCCTTCAAAAGTTTTTTGTTCTAAATTTGGTTTTAGTTCAATATGATACTTATAAGGAGAAGCATATTTTGGAAGTCTAAAATCAGTAGTCTTTTGTGTCATAAATAACTCCAAATTTTTATAATTTCTTGGAATAGTATACCCTCATACTATTCGTAACGTTATATACTAAATGAGATAAAAAGAATAATTTGATTTTTATAAAAAATTGAGGAAAAAATGATAAATAAAAGAGAGTTAAGACAAAAAGGAAAATGGAGAAGCTGGGAAACTACTGAAGGAGTAGCAAGAGCACCTCATAGATCAATGATGAGAGCAATGGGATTAAATGATGATGATATCAACGCTCCTTTTATAGGGTTGGCTTCCACCCACAATGAAGTTACCCCTTGTAATTCTGGAATAAAACCTTTAGCTGATGAAGTTAAAAAAGGGATAAAATCTTCAGATGGAACTCCCTTTGAGTTTGGAACAATAACCGTTTCAGATGCTATATCTATGGGAACTGAGGGGATGAAGGGTTCCTTAGTTTCAAGAGAGATAATAGCAGATTCAATTGAAACTGTATGTTTTGCAGAAAGATATGATGGATTAGTAGCAATTGCTGGATGCGATAAATCTTTACCTGGAGCAATGATGGCTATGGCTAGATTAAATATTCCCAGTGTTTTTGTTTATGCCGGTTCAATATTGCCTGGAAAACTTAATGGGGAAGACTTAACAATAATTAGTGCTTTTGAGGCAGTAGGTAAAAGGCAAGCTGGTGAAATAACTGACGAAGAGCTTAGACAAATTGAAATTCATGCATGCCCTGGACCAGGAGCATGTGGAGGAATGTTTACTGCGAATACAATGTCGAGCATAGGAGAAGCTCTTGGATTAAGTATTCCCGGATCTGCTTCTGAGCCAGCAGTCGATCAAAGAAAAAAAGATTCATCAATGGAAGCTGGAAAGGCAGTCATGAATCTTGTTAGAGAAAATATTAGACCTTCAGACATACTAACTAAAAAGGCTTTTGAAAATGCAGTAACATTAGTCGTAGCAATGGGAGGATCTACAAATACAGCTCTTCATTTACCTGCAATAGCTAATGAAATGGGAATAAGTCTTACACTAAAAGAAATACATGATATTTCAATGAGAACACCTCTACTAGCTGACTTAAAACCAGGAGGGAAATATGTAATGTATGATTTAGACAAAGTTGGTGGTGTACAAGTAGTTATGAAAAGATTGTTGGAGGCAGGTTTGCTTCATGGAGATCAATTGACAGTTACTGGTAAAACAATGGAAGAAAATCTTAAGGACATAGATATCAATAAAGAAGAAAATAATATTGTTAGACATATAGATAATCCTATTTCTAAAACTGGTGGTTTGGTAACATTGTTTGGTAATTTAGCTCCTGATGGATGTGTGCTAAAAGTCGCTGGACATGATTTTGGGAAAAAATTTACTGGCCCTGCAAAAGTATTTGATCAAGAAGAACAGGCTATGGAGTCTCTAAGAAAAAGAGAAATAAAAGCAGGAGATGTAGTTATTATAAGATACGAAGGTCCTAAGGGAGGACCAGGTATGAGAGAAATGCTTTCAATAACTGGTGCTCTTGTTGGTCAAGGCTTAAGCGAAAGTGTATACCTAATTACAGACGGAAGATTTTCAGGAGGATCAACTGGAGCAATTATTGGTCATTTAGGACCTGAAGCTGCAGTTGGAGGACCAATAGCAGCAGTAGAAGATGGAGATACAGTTGAAATAGATCTTGAAAAGTTTGAATTAAACTTAAAGATTTCTTCAGAAGAAATTGCTGAGAGGCTAAAAAGTTGGAAACCAAGAAAACCTGTTTATGAAAGAGGGACTTTAGGAAAATATATAAAGCTAGTGCAACCAGCATCTAAAGGGGCGGTGACTAACTAAATTGGATTACATATTTCCCAAATAGTTCCCAACATAGTTTTTGATGAACTAATTAATGATTTGATTCCATAGTTTTCATTAGTACCATGAACATTTTCTGAATTAGGATCATCATCTGGATGTGTTCCTCTGAATCCATAAGTAATCACGTCAAGTTCTCTAGTGAATCTTGAGTCTGTAAATCCATTAGATACAGATGGAATCCACTGAATATCATCCCTTCCTATACTAATAGCCTGTGATTTTTTGATTGCTTCTAATAAATCAGTTTCAAAGGGAGATGAATTAGGTTTTGCCATATAGTCTATTTCAAAAGACAGGTTCGGTATTTCTGAGAAAATCTTTTTAAGTTCTTGTTCAACATCATTATCATTTTGGAATGGTAAAGTTCTAACATCTAAAACCATTTCGATAGACTCTGGTACAGAATTAGACTTAATCCCTCCTTTAATAATAGTAGGAGTAACAGTCATTCTAGATAAAGCTTTAAGTAATGATCCTAAACTTGGATTTTTCTCATAAGCTTCATTAATTATTAACTCTAAATTTTCTACACTTGGTTTAGTTTCAATACCGAATAGACCTAAATAATTAAAAATATCTGTCGAGCAATCTAAATCAGGGATGTAATTTAATATATTGTCTATAGCTTTAGAAGTTGGACCTAATGCATTAGATCCTAGCCATGGTACAGAAGCATGAGCACTCTCTCCTTTAATCTTAATATTTATCTCAAGTCTTCCTTTTTCGCCTGTCCCCAAAAGATAATATAGATTGTTTCCTACTGTAACAGGCGATCCTCCTCCTTCATTAATTGCAAATTCAAATCTTAATTCTTCTGGATGGTTTTCAAGTAACCAACCAAAACCATATCTTCCTCCGTGTTCTTCATCAGCACCTGAAATCAAAGTAAAGTTATCCTCAAATTCGATTTTATTTTTAGCTAAAATTGCCATAGCCATCATTTGAGAAGCCAATAAACCCTTGCAATCAGAAGAACCTCTTCCTAATATTTTCCCGTTTTTTAGCTCTGCACTAAACGGTTCAAACTCCCATTTATCATAATTTTCAACAGGGACTACATCGGTATGAGACATAAGTAATAATTTCTTTTTTTCCCCAGAATAAGGATACTTTGAAATTATATTAGCTCTTTCTTCAACTCTAGATAATTTTTTTGAAGGAATCCCAAAATTAGCTAGCCATTTAGTACAATAATCTACTACCTCTGTTTCATTACCTGTAGGCATATAGCCAGAATTTACAGATTGAATCTTAATTAAATTTTGATGCAGTTTAACTAATTCATCAGAATTATCATCTATTTCATTCATCAAAGAAATTAAATCTTTACTTTGCAAAGTCAAACTCCATTTCTATCTATTTAAAAATAAATTAGATTTATGCTCTTCGGTATTAGGAATTTTATCTTTTGAACTCAAAGAAGGGATTTTATTATTTTTTCTATCTTCTTTTGTTAATTCCCAAGCTTTCTTTATAGATTTGGTATGACCTTTAAACTCTGGCATCACATATCTTGCAAATAGTTCTAAAGAATTATTTATAGAATTTTGAGAAGTCCATTCATGAGTTGTGAACATTAAACCTCCTAAACCTTCTGCTTTTTCATCCATTTCTTTTATCTTTTTTATAGCCTCATCTGGAGTCCCAATTATCCAATTTCTAGATTCAACAATTTCTTTTGCAGTCAAAGAATAAGGATCACATTCTTTATCAAGTAACCAACCCTCTGTACCAGTAATCACATAGAAATATTCATGTATATCTCTTTCAATAGCTTTTTCTACCTCATCCCAAGCTTGTTTACTTGTCTCAGCAAGATGGACATATGTAACTACTCTCCAATCATCTTTTAATGGATTGGTTCCTAATTTTTCTGATATTTCTTGTGCTTTTTGCCATTGTTTAGACCAGTGAATTGAGTTAGGAGGAGTATTTTCTAGAGCCAAAGACCATAAATGCATATCGTACATAGAAGCAAACTCTATTGATCTTTCAGATCCAACAGATGCAGTTGCATATGGTAGTCTGGGTTGTTGAAAAGATTTCAATTGAATAAACATATCTTTGATGTTCCAATATTTCCCAGAGTAACTTATGGGCTCATCTGACTTCAGCAATAAATCAATTATTTCTAAAGATTCTCTCATCATAGGATTTAATTCTTGAGGTGGAATTCCGTAAAGTTTAACATCAGGAGGTAAGCTACATGGGCCAACTCCTAATACTGCTCTTCCTTCAGTAAGGTGGTCTAGAAAAGCAAATCTCTCTGCAACATTAAAAGGATGATGAAAAGGTAGACTTACTAGAGAAGATCCAAGTTGAATTCTCTTTGCATAAGCTGAAGCTTTAGATAAAAAAAGCTCAGGAGAAGGTATATTTTCCCAAGCTGCTGTATGATGCTCTCCGACAAAAAACCCATCATAACCCAAGTCATCGGCAGTTTTTATTAAGTCAATGTCTCGCTTGAATGCTAAAGCTGGATTTTCATTAGGTAAATGCAAAGGCATTGAAAAAAATGAAAATTTCATAAAATTCCTCCTAGGATTTATTTTCGTAAAATTCTATAAATGCCACAAAATTTGATTTTGATTATAATCATTAAACTAATTAAAAAAAACCACTAAAAAAAAATATAGTGAAAAAAACAATAATATTAACACTTCTAATAGCAAATATTTATCTGATTTTAGGTTGTAATTTTAATCAGAATAAAGAAATAATAGCAGAACAAAGAATAGGTGAATTATCTAGAATAGTACTTATAAATACTTCATCAGAACCATCCTTTAAGTTTATTACTGACCTAGAATCTAAATCTACTATGCCAAAATGGGCTCCAGATAAAAGTAATTTTGCCTACATATCTGTAAACAATAATAAAAAAAATTTATGGATTTCAGATTCAAAAGGAACTCAATTAGAAGTAGTTAATTACAACGATAGAGAAATTTCTAATTTTGAATGGGCTCCTAATTCAAAAGAAATTGCTGTTGAGTTTATAGAAAACTCAGATGAAGGAAATATATTTTTATATTCTTTAAGCTTAAAAAGTTTTCTTCCTATAACTAGACCTGAAAAAAATGCAAAATTAGGGTCATGGTCTCCAGATAGTGAATGGATTGTATACAATATCGATGATTCTATTTATTTATCTAACCCTAAAGGAGTAAATGAAATTTTTATAACTAAAGGTAAAGAGCCAAAATGGAGTCCCAACGGAGAATACTTAATTTTTAATAGGATTGAAAACGAAATTCAATCACTATGGATCTATAAAAACATAGATAAAGTAGTAAAAAACACAGGTAAAAATGTAAAAGATACAGATTATTTCGGAGAAGTCCTACATGAATCTGAAAAGGTAAATATTAGTGAGTATGAGTGGGCATATGGAGGAAACAAAATACTCTATATAAATAATCATGAAAATAATAAAGAAATTTATATTCTAGATGTTAAGTCTAAAGATATAGAAAGGCTCACAAATAATAAGGTAGATGAAAATAATATTGTATGGTCTGAGAAATATAGGAGTATATTATTTATTTCAAATGCTCATAATAATTCTGATATTTACCAAATGAAACCAGACGGATCATCTCAAGAAATAATCCTAAACTCTAAAGATAGCTTTGCTTCTCTTGATTGGTAAAAGTTCTTAAAAAAAGAATAATGCACCATAAAAACATAAATATAGAAATATAATATCCAAAAGAAATTCCTAAATTGCTTGCGAATAAAAATCCTATGATAGGTCCTAAAGCAGCACCTAAATCTTGCCATGTAGAATATCTAGAAACTATACTAGATTTTTGATTTTCAGGTGAAATTTCTCCCAATAATGCATCAAGAGAAGTCTCTAATGATACGCTGAAAAAAAACATCAAAACTATTGTAACTATACTTAGATAAAAATTAATACCACTTATACAAATGATAATTGCCAAAAGCATCAATATTGAACTTATTATTATGTTCATTTTTCTTCCAAATCTATCTGAAATTGTGCCAAAAATTATTCCAAAAAAGATGTCTGCAATCCATCTAAATCCTACAATAAAACCAGCAATTGCGATAATAACTTCCTTTGAATAAATACTTGCATTAATTGATAGTAAAAATGGAGTAATTGTTGCAATAGCTAGACCGTTTGATGTAAAAGAAGATGTAAATTTGAAAAAAGAAATTAGCACTATTTTATTACTAATATTCTTATTTTGATCGGTATAGCTTAGATTCCAGTTAACTTTATTAGGACTGTATTTCGAAATATCAATATTATTTATTAATAAAGATATTAAGATAGCAGGAAGAACAAGTAAAAATAATCCAACAAAAGTAATAAAAATCCCAAACTTAATTGTTAGTAAAACACCCAATGTAACAACCAAAAAGCTACCCGTTCTTTGTACCCCCAAACAATATCCTAGATATTTACCATAATCACTTGGAGAGAAAGTAAATACTCTTAACTGGTAACCTAATCTAAAAATTGAGTAAGAAAATCCCCAAATAATTCTAGCTATTATTATTAATAAAACTCCCTTAAAAACAACATAAGATAAGGTAGAAGTTGCTCCTAAAATACAGGCTAATAAAATAGTATTTCTAAATCCTAAATAACTAAAAACTTTAACTGAAAAAATATTTGAAAAGAATCTTACAAATCTATTAATTGAAAGAATAAAACCGATCCAAAATTCATAAGGAATACCTAGATAGGAATCAATCATGAAAAATTCAAAATTTGTTGGTAAAACAACGTATAATATGCTATCACCCATTATGATAAGAGCTAGTGGAACGATTGTATAAGTGATTTGTCTAGGTATAGAAATAGAAAAATTCATATATTTAGACTAATAATTTTCTTTTATTATTTGAAGAATTTTTTCTTGTAGGATTATAATTTCTTTTATTATTTTTCTTAGGCATCCAAAGATTATTGAAAAAAGATTTTCTCAACTTAATTACTTTATCTGCTGAATCACTAGCTTCTTTAGAAATATTAGATTCAAAAGCAGCGACTTCAACTACTTTACCCTCTTTTTTCACAGCTTCTATAGCTGGGAAAAAATCTCCATCTCCACTAACAATAATTGCTGTATCATACTTGTTTTTTACAGAATTTAATACTAAGTCAGTTGCAAGTAAAACATCTACTCCTTTTTCAACAATAGAACCATTTTGTTCCTTCCAAATACCTAACTTTACCTCAAGATTATCAATTTTTTCCAAGCTTTTTAAGAATTTTTTTTGTTCTTCAGGAATCTTTATTTTTCCCTGTAACTCTTGTTTGACGTTATAGTAAAATATTTTCTTTAATTCTCTGTCTTTTCCTGTCAATTTTTTCCCAAAAGAAGAAAACATCAAATCACTTCTACCGCAATTTTTTAAAAGAACATGATATAGATTTGAGCCATCTATAAAAATCATTACTTTCTTTTTTCTCTTAAATATCGAAAACATTTCTTATCTATTTGTAATAATATAAAAAATAAAATTAATTTATACAATTATTTCATTATTTATGTTAATTAGCATGTATAAAAACAAACGAGGTTAAAATGATTACTGAAGAAATATTTAGTTCGCCATGTAAACATCCTAATGGTCTTCAATGGACAGAAAAAGGATTATATGTAATGGATCAAGAACTAGATGATGTATACATATTAGATGAAAAGGGAAGCATAAAAAACAAACTTCATACAATCACAGAAAATGGATCTGGTATAACTGTTGGTGGTGGATTTATTTGGACTGCTTCTAATGGTGAAACACAAGCTAGAAGTTTTAGACCAACAGATACTCATAAAGGATTAATATATAAGTTGGATCAAGAAACAGGAGAGTATGTTGATAAATTTCCAACTCCAGATGGAGGAGGTATTCACGGTATTGAATGGGATCAAGGTTTTATTTGGATAACTGCATTTAATCCAAAAGCTATATATAAAGTTGATGCAGAGACTTATGAAATTGTTTCTAGATTTCTTGTAGAAGAAGAAAGATTGCATGGTTTAGCAAGACAAGATAACGGCATATGGTGTGCCCATACATCAACAAAAAAAATTATAAAATATGATATCAATAATGGGTCAATACTTGATTCTATTCAACTTGATAAGGATGATCCATATCCACATGGAATGTCTATTAAAAAAGATAAGATATGGATTTCTGATGCGAATTTTGGTGGGAAATTGCATAGTAATACCTTAATGGGTAAACCATCTTTTGCAACAATTAACTTGTAGCTAACTAACTATATGCTTCTCTAGAACTTTCGGATCAAATTCTATACCTAAACCTGGGCCAGTTGGAATCTCAATAAAACCATTTTCAAATACAACTGGTTCCTTGAATATCTTCTTATGAAGAGGCCCTTGATTAGCTTCAGCTATCATGAAATTTGGTGCACAAGTAGCTACTTGTAATGCTGCTGCTGCAGCAACTGGTCCACAATACATATGTGGAGCGATAACAGCATAGTTTGCTTCTGCCATAGCCGCAACTTTTTTACCAACTAGAATTCCTCCAGCTTGACCAATATCAATTTGAATTATTTGAGCAGCTTGTTTTTTTAATAATTCAGAAAATTGAAAAACTGTAGCAAGTCTTTCACCTGTTGCTATAGGTATACTTGTGTGAGCTGCAACTCTCGCCATTTCATCAATGTTTTCAGGTGAAACAGGTTCTTCAAACCAAAAAGGCTGGTAGGGTTCAATAGCCTTAGCAACTCTTATAGCACTATATGTAGTTAATTGTCCGTGTGTACCTAATCCTACTTCTAATTCATTACCTACTGCCGATCTTATACTCTTGAAAATATTTTCAGTGTATGTAATTTCTTTCAAGCTAATATCTCTAGGAACACCTGTTATAGGATGGAAAGGATCAAATTTACAAGCAGTATTTCCTTCTTTTAATAATTGTTCAGCTACGGCACCTGCATTATCTGGGTTTCCTTCCGGTATGGGTGGCATGTAAGCATAAGCTCTTAATTTATCCCAACATTTTCCTCCAAGTAAATTATAAATAGGCTGGTTAGTTGCTTTTCCAACTATATCCCATAATGCCATTTCAATCCCTGAAAGAACCATCCCAAAATGTAAACTAGGCAGTCTATAATCGTGTCTTCCAGCATACATATCATAGTAAATTTTTTCAATATCAAAAGGGTTTTTACCAATTACGAAAGCTTCGACTGTTTCATGAACGAGCTGTATTTGTGATTTAAAATCTTTCCAGGTCATGTTACCCGTAAAAGAACTTCCTGTAAGCTTTTCACCTAAACCAATAATCCCTTCATCGGTAGATAATTCTAGTATGAGAAAATACTTACCTCCTATATACCAATTACCTGTTTCTTCTCCTCCTCCTGATCGAGGAGCAGATTCATTCTCTATAACGTAAGTCTTGACACCTGTAACTTTCATTTTTCCTCCTATTATTTTCTCTGTCCAGAATTCCATTCCCAGTTATCAGGTGGCCAAATATTTTTTCCTCTTCTGCTGTTTTGACCTTTTCTTGACTCATCATACATATCCTTGACTGTTTCTTGCCATTTTTTTATATGTGGAGTTCCTCTATGATACTCAAATGCATCTGCATTAGAGTAAACTTCATATAAATATAGTTCAGTTGGATCATTTAAATTTTGATATACATCAAATCTTAAGCATCCAGGTTCTTCATTAGTTGATCCAATACTATCTAGTGTTATGGAATCAATAAATTCTTGAACATTCTCTTTTTTTACGTATTGAGGTGCTGCTATAACCATCAAAGAAGAGTTTGAGAAGTATTCATGGTCAGAAAAATCATCTCTCGCTGAACCCCACTTTACATTATCTGTTGGATATACAGGTTTACAAAAAGAGACCTCAGTTTCTGATGAATAAAAGTCTTTTGTATTTTCAGCCCATATCTTAAAATGTTCGTATGTAGTATGTGCTTTGAATGCATCTTCGTTGTCATAAATTTCGCAGAAAGCGAATTGAGTCGGATCACTTGAGTCTTGAATAATATCAAATCTTCTACAACCTGGTTCATTTTTTACAGAACCTGCTGCATCACCTATAGATTCTTCTATAAATTCTTGAATCTTTTCTTCTTTTACTTTTAGTCTTACCATTAGTATGTACATTATGTGCTCCATTTATTTTTTTATTATTATACGAAAAAAAAAATTAACCTCTACCAATAAATTCTTGATTTATCGGTAATACAGTTGCATCAAGCATATTTGTTCCTGACGGAAGTGATGCCATCAGTAATGCTGTTCTTGCTATATCATTTGCTTCAATTAATATTTCTGGGCCTTCGTCTCTACCACTTCCAGAACGACCATCCGCTCTTCTATCAACTTTGGTATTTCCAGGATTTAAACAGCTAACTGAAATACCAAGTTCTCTGCCATCAAGAGCTGCAGATTTAGTTAATCCTCTAACTGCATGCTTACTAGTTGTATAAGGTGACGAAAACATTCTTGGGGTTTCACCAGCTATAGATCCAATATTTATTATTTTTCCTCCTCTTGATTTCATATACTTGAAACCTTCTCTAATACACTTGAACATACCAGTTACATTAACAGATATTACTTTTTCCCATTGTTCATCTGAAACTTGATCAATAGGATTTCCTTCTATAACTCCACTATTGTTAATCAATATATCGACAGATCCATGCCTGTTAAATGTGAATGAAAAAAGGTTGGCAACGTCATCAGTAACTGTTACATCAGTTTTTAAGAAATCAATAATTTCATTACCAGTTTGTCTTATTTCATTTACAGCGTTAACTAAATTTTCCTGATTTCTCGAAGCTATAACAACTTTTGCCCCTTCAGAACAGAATAATTTAGCAATAGCCTTTCCTATTCCTGTTCCCCCACCTGTAATAATAACGACTTTATCTTTCAAGCTATCCATAATTCCTCCTATTTTGATTTGAATGATGCAAAACTAGATATAAAAACAATAATACTAGAAATAATTAAAGTTGTTCTCCAACCATTGATAAATAAAGACAAAACTTCATCAGGAGAATCAGAGTTTATTTCACTTAATTGGGCAGTTATAGCTCCAGAAGTTAAAAAAATCACTAGTATCGTAGCAGCTAAACTTTGTCCAAATGTTGTTCCAATATTTCTAATTAAATTTAAGTATGCACTCACAGAACCATACTGATCTTTTTCAACACTACTAAGTACTGCGCTCATGTTAGGAGCCATCCACATACCTATTCCGAAACCATTAACAAACATAAAAATTGTGAATAATGTTACATTAAAATCATTTGCTAAAAATGATAAAGATAAATTAGCAGAAGCAGAAAGGATCATACCTGTTACTGTAAAAATCCTATGTCCAAATTTATCTGAAAGTCTTCCAGAAATTGATGAAGCGATAACTGTTCCTGTTCCTGAGTAAAAAAGGGTTGTCCCAGCAGAAGTTTCACTAAGTCCTATAATCTTTTGTAAAAAAATCGGATTTAAAAACATTAATACTGAAAACCCTGTAAATCCTAACATTCTAGACATAGACCCCCAAAAATATGCAGGTTTTTTATAATTTTGAAAATTAAGTATTGGTTTGGGATGATTATTTTCATATCTATAAAATAGAACAACTAACAAGAGGAAAACAATAGTCATAATTATGTGGAATATTGAGAAAAATCCAAAAGTGAATGGATCATTAATAATAAATACAAATAGAGTCATTATTAATATAAAATAAATCATTCCTATCAAATCTAATGATTTCAGATCAATTTTTTGTCTTTCCATTTTAGGAACAAATAAAAATGCCATAACTACAGTAATAATTCCAATGAATCCTATTATTCTAAAAGCAAATCTCCATCCATAATTGTCTAGTAAAACACCTCCAATAAATGGAGTAATCATCATTCCTAATGCAACAGAGGTTGTTATGATACTAAGCCCTAAACCTTGATATTTTTTGGGGAAAGTAGCTGTAACAATAACGAACATCATTATAGACGTTCCTGTGGTTCCTACAGCAGAAATGGTTTTACTCAAAATTAATAAGTAAACATTAGATGCATAACTCGCAAAAATTATCCCCAACAATGAAATAAATAAAGAAAGGATGTAAAAAAATTTCCTGCTTAACAAGTCAGCAATTCTACCTATTGGCATCAAACCTGCTGTCATAACAATTGATGCAGAAAGAATAATCCAAGAAGCTAGTCTTAATGAAAGATCAAACTCATCAATAATTGAAGGCATAGCAATAATTGTTGTATTGAAATCCAGTAGGAATATATTTGCAGTAAAGACTACAGGAAAAACAACTAATAATAATTTTTTATCCATAACTAATTCCTTTTCAAGAAAATAGTATAAAGAGTTATACCTGTTGCAACTGAAACATTAAGAGAAGAAACTTCTCCTTTCATAGGAATAGATACAATATTATTAGAAATTTTAAGCACATCGTCTGAAATACCATCATGTTCTGAACCAACTACTAAAGCAATTGGTTTCAATGGATCAATTTTTGTATCTTGAATATTTTCACCTGACATATCAAGAGAAATAATATTAAAATTCATATTCTGTAAGTAATGTAGTGTTTTAGAAATAGAATTTACTATAGAAAATTCTATATGCTCCAGCGCACCAGCAGAAGCTCTAATTGCACCAGGAGAAATTTTGGCAGAATTTCGTGATGGAACAACTATTCCGTGTGCGCCAAAAATTTCAGCAGTTCTAGCTATAGCTCCTAGATTATGCGGATCTTGCACTCTATCTAAAAAAATTATTAATGGTACTTCATTCTTTCTATCAGCTAAAAAAATCATCTCTTCAACTGAGGATTGATAATTATCATCAAGATATAAAATTACTCCTTGAGATTTTTTGGTTGAGGACTTTTTTTCTATGTTTTTCTTAGAAATAAAATTAACTTTTATTTTTTTTTCATTAGCTATTGAAACAATTTTTTCAATTTGAGGACCAACTTCATTAGATTCGGAAATATCTATGTATGAAACTTTTTTATTTGAAAGTAAAGTTTCAATAACTGAATGTCTTCCTTCAATCTGTCGTAAAGCTTTTTTATTTCTTGAATATCTTGACAATTAATAGTTTTGGAATAAATTATGTGAAAAATTGTATTACAAAATCAGTACAAAAAAACTACCATAGATGTAATTATTGATGAAAAAAGGAAAAAAATGAAAGTTATAAATTTTACTGCTTCAAGACATGCTGTTTTTTATAGCCCACTAATAGCTCTAATAAGTGAGGGCTTTCTTGAAAAATACGAAATTAAGGGTGTCTATCATACTCCATCTCCAAATGTTAATGTTTATGAAAAAATAAGTAGTGGTGAAATAGATGTTTCTCAATCGGCAGTTTCTCAAAGCTGGAATTTATTAGAAAAAAATATTTCTTCTGATATAAAACATTTTGCATTGATAAATTCTAGAGATGGATTCTTCATCACTTCAAAAACATCTAAGTTTGATTGGACAGATTTATATAATTACCCATTTTATTACGTAAGAGGAGGGCAACCAGAAGCAATGCTTAAGTATGGATTAAGTAATAAAAAAATAGATTTAAAAAAAATAAAACTTGTAACAGAAAATCCATTGAGTACTGAAGAAATGTATAAAGAATTTTCAAAATCAAAAAAAAGTTTTTTCCACGAGCAAGGTTGCTATCCTCATCAGTTAGAGTTCGATCATAAAGGAATTATTGTAGGATCAATTGGTGATCTAATTGGACCAGTCGCTTTTTCTAGCCTATGTGCAAATGAAAAGTTAATAAAATCAGATATTGGATTAAAAATATCTAAAGCTTTTGAAGAGTCAAAAAAATGGGTTCAAAATTCAGATTCTAAAATTGTAGCTGAAAGTGTAAAAAGTTATTTCCCAAATTTTGATACAACTTCTATTTCTAATGCAGTAAAGGATTATCAAGATTTAGGTACTTGGAATAAAGGGATTAACATCAGTGATGAAGAATACAATAAAGCACAAGAAGTTTTCAAGTTTTCTAATTTAATCTCAAAAGATTATAAAATCGAGGATGCAGTTTTATATGCAGAGGAATAAAAATTGTATAAAGAAAAAATCTTAATAACCGGTGGATTAGGTTTTGTTGGGCAAAATTTAGTAAAGTGCCTTTCAAAAGAAAATAAAATATTAGTTATAGATATAAAAAAAGTAGAAAAAGATTATACCTCAAAGAATATTGATTATAAAAAAATTGATATTAGAGATTCTAATCTAAAAAATATCATTAAAAATTTCAATCCAGATATTTTTATTCATTGTGCTGCACAAACAAGCGTAATTGAATCAATCAATGATCCCAAAACAACAAAAAGTATTAATGTAAATGGAACAAAAAATATTATTGATAGTTTGAAAGAATTAGAAAGCTGCTTCTTTATTTTTATTTCATCTGGAGGTGCAATATATGGAAACCCTGAATATCTACCTGTAGATGAAAATCATCCATTAAATCCAATCTCTGAATATGGTTTTTCTAAATACGAGGGTGAAAAGATAATTGAAAGAAATTTATTAGAATCAAACATAAAATATGCAATATTAAGGCCTTCAAATATATATGGTCCTGGGCAAACAACAAATAATGTAATACCTATTTTTTTTGAAAGAATGAGCCTAAATAAACAAGTTGTTATTTATGGAGATGGAAACTCATCAAGAGATTATATTTTTATCTATGACCTGGTAGAGATAATCAAGACTATCTGTGAAAAAAAGATAAGCACAAATGCGAATGTATCAACAAATAAAGAAATTAAGATTATGGAGATTTTTACAGCTTTGAAAGAAAAACTTTTTTATCAATTAGAACCTAAATTTGAACCTATTAGAGATGGTGAAGTAGAAAAAATCTACCTAGATAATAAAAAAATTAAAAATCTCACTGGTTTTAATAATTTTACAAGTTTAGAAAAAGGGATCGAAGAAATTATTAATTCCCAGAATCTTTAATTATTTCTTCTAAGGCAACCCACGACAACATTGCACACTTGATTCGAACAGGAAACTTTCTAACCCCTGATAAAGCAGATATATCACCTAAATTATCCAACTCAGTTTCGCTTAATTCCTCACTCTTTATGAGTTTCCTGAATTGATCGATCGTTTTTTGCAGATCACTAAAACTCATTTCATTAATTTTTTCCGCTAAAAGAGATCCTGATGCTTGTGATATTGCACAACCTCTACCTGTTACAGAAGCAGAAACTTTTTCATTATCTACCAAGTTAATTTGAATTTTTATTTCATCTCCACAAAAAGGATTATTTTTTTCTACTTCAAATTTTGGAGATTCTAAATTTTCAGTATGTCGAGGATTGTGATAATGATCCATCACAATTTCCTCATACATTTCATTCAATTCATCATTTACCATATTTTTTACATTATTCCTTCAATATCTAATTTAGGAATAATCTTATCTACTGAGTTCTCTAAGAATTCTATAATTTTTTCATCGTCAAATTCATCAATAATTTCCTGAGCAAAACCTCTAATTAGCATAGCCATAGCATCATCTGAGTTAATTCCTCTACTTTGCAAATAGAAGAGCATATTTTTATCCATATTACCAGCTGTAGCTCCATGACTACATTCAACATCATCAGCGTAAATCTCCAAGCTAGGCTTCGTGTCAACTTCACAATCTTTAGAAAGTAAAAAATTCAAATCTTTCTGAAATGCTTTAGTTTTCTGAGCATCTTGTTTTACTAAAACTTTTCCACTAAAAACTGCCTTAGATTTTCCAGCTAATATACCCTTAAACATTTGGTCACTTGAACATTTTTCTACAGAATGAGTTATTGAAATTTCATTTTCCTGAAGTTGATCAGAATTTGTTAGATATAAACCATGAAGATTACATTCTGAGTTTATTCCAACTAGATCACTATGTATATCATATCTAGAAACTAATCCTGATAAAGAAAAGGATGTAGAAATAAAACTTGAATCTGCTTTTTGAAGAATTCTATCAAATTGGAAAAAGTATGAATCTCCTGAATCAATTTGCATTCTTTTATGATTTACTTTACTGTTATCTTCAAGAAGATATTCAATTACAGGAACAACTAAATTTTTTGACTTTTCTTCTGACAAATTAAAATATGACTCAATTATATTTGCACTTGAGTTTTTTTCAACCTGTAAAAAAATTCTTGGGAAAAAATAAGAGTTTGGACTATTATTAGTAGTAACCATAATTATATTTACATCAATTGGAACTGCAGAATCTTTGATTGATATAAACAAAGGATCTATCATTAGACTAGAATTCAATGAAATAAATTCATTTTCTCCATTTATTGCTATTTTTCCAAAAGTGTCTGCTAAGTAATCTAATTTATCAAGATTTGAAGAATTTTCAACAATGATATTTTCAGATAAATTAGATTTTCCTTGATGAAAAAAACCATCAACAACAAATATATTGTTGTATTTCTTATTTGTGAATAATTTTTTTTCAGCCTCTTCATCGATTATAGTTTGATTAGGAGAGTTAAATTTTAGAGAATCTAAATCATGAAAATTAGTATATTTCCATAATTCTATTGTTTCAGGATTAGGAGGAAGCCCTTTTTCATTAAAATACTTCCATCCTTCATCTTGAATAGAATCAATTTTAGAATTTTTAGAATTAATTGGTTTATATTGGCTCTTGAGATTATTAAATGCAACTACACTAAAAAATCCAAATTCAGAAGAGTATAAATGACTACAAATCAAGTCATAAGCTAACAAAATAAAGTCCATAATTATTTACCTATCTGAGCAATAATATTCTCATAACCATTAGTCTCAATATCTAGAGCAAGGTCTTTAGTTCCAGATTTTACAATTTTTCCATCAACTAAGATGTGTACAAAGTCTGGTTGAATATAATTTAATATTCTTTGATAATGAGTAACTATAATAAATGACCTATCTTTTGATTTCATGAGATTTACTCCATCAGAAACAGCTTTTAATGCATCAACATCTAAACCTGAGTCGGTTTCATCAAGTATTGCTAATGCAGGTTCTAAAATTGAAAGCTGCAATATCTCATTTTTCTTTTTTTCTCCTCCTGAAAAACCAAAATTCAGAGACCTTTTAGTTAATTCTGTATCCATTCCAATATCTTTAACTTTTTGATCATATAACTTAGAAAACTCTCTTACTGAAAGCTTATCGCGTTTGAAATATTCATTTTTTGCATCCAAAGAAGCCTTAAGCATTTGAAAGGATCTAACACCAGGAATTTCAGCAGGGTATTGAAAAGCCAAAAACATTCCAAGATGAGATCTTTCATCAGGAGGAAATTCATTTATCAATTCTGACATAAAATCAATTTCTCCTGAGGTTATTTCGTAATCAGGTTTGCCAGCAAGAACATTTGCTAAAGTGCTTTTACCAGAACCATTAGGACCCATAATTGCGTGGATTTCTCCAGCTTTGACAGAAAGATTAATTCCCTTAAGAATCAAATCTTCACTATCAACAACTTTTGCTTCTAAATTTTTAATTTCTAACATTTTTTCTCCTAATTATCCTACTGCGCCTTCTAAACTTACTTTTAATAATTGAGAAGCTTCAAGTGAAAACTCAAAAGGAAGTTCCTTAATTACATCCTTACTCCAACCTGTGATTATCATATGATTTGCTTCTTCTTCTGATAAGCCTCTGGACATCAAGTAAAAGAGTTGATCTTCAGAAACCTTGGATGTAGATGCTTCATGCTCCAATCTGGCTGATGAATTTCTAACCTCAATATATGGAACCGTATGAGCTCCACATTTATCACCAATAAGAAGTGAATCACATTGAGTATGGTTCATAGCACCTTCAGCAGATGGCATTATTTTTATTTGCCCTCGGTAAGTATTTTGACCTTTACCAGCTGAAATTCCTTTAGAAACAACAGTAGACTTAGTATTTTTTCCTATATGAATCATTTTTGTTCCAGTATCAGCTTGCTGATAATTGTTGGCCATTGCAACAGAATAGAATTCTCCAACTGAATTATCTCCTTGGAGAATCACTGAAGGATATTTCCATGTAATTGCAGAACCTGTTTCAACTTGAGTCCAAGAAATTTTTGAGTTTTCGTGAGCTTTTCCTCTTTTAGTGACAAAATTATATACGCCACCTTCACCATCTTTTGTTCCAGGGAACCAATTTTGCACAGTCGAGTATTTTATCTCAGAATTTTTTAATGCAACTAACTCTACAACAGCAGCATGAAGTTGAGAAGTTTTTCTGAAAGGGGCAGTACAGCCTTCGAGATATGAAACGTAAGCTCCTTCATCAGCAACAATTAGAGTTCTTTCAAATTGACCAGAACCTTCCGTATTAATTCTAAAGTAAGTCATTAATTCAATAGGGCATCTTACACCTGGAGGAATATAAGCAAATGAACCATCACTAAATACAGCCGAGTTTAGAGCTGAATAAAAATTATCTGAGTATGGAACTACACTTCCTAAATATTTCTTAACTAAATCTGGATGTTTTTTGACAGCTTCGTTGAATGAGCAAAAAATTATTCCCATATCTTTTAACTGATCATCAAGTGTGTTAGCAACTGATACCGAATCAAAAACAGCATCTACAGCTACTCCTGCCAATTTCTCTCTCTCATTAATTGGTATTCCAAGCTTATCAAAAGTAGCAATCATTTCAGGGTCTACATCATCTAAAGATTTTGGAGCTTCGGTCATAGATTTAGGGGCAGCATAATAATATATGTCCTGAAAATCTATTGGAGGATATGTTACTTTTGCCCATTTTGGTTCTTTTGAATTATTATTCAATTTTTCCCATTGCTTGAAAGCTTTTAGCCTCCAATCGAGTAACCATTTTGGTTCTTCTTTTTTTTGTGAAATCAATCTAACAATTGATTCATCTAATCCTTTGGGAGCAAGTTCAGTATCCACATCTGTTGTGAATCCATATTTATACTCCATTCCAGAAAGGTCTGTTTCTCTTGATATGCTGTCCGGAGTCGGCATTATCTCTCCTAAAATAAAATTTTGCTTATAATACTATTATATCTTTATTAATGACTAATATAGAATATTTTAATACATAAATTTTTAGATTAGGTAAAATGAATTTTGAAGCAGTTATTGGATTAGAAACTCATGTTCAACTTAACACGAACTCAAAAATGTTTAGTCGTTCTAGTTCAAAATACCAAAATGAAGAACCAAATACCATAGTAGATCCGACATCTATGGGTCTTCCTGGAGCTCTGCCTGTTGTAAATAAAAAAGCTGTAGAGAGTGCTATAAAAATTGGCCTCGCTCTTGATTGTAAGATAGCTGAAAATACTAAATTTGATAGAAAGCAATATTTTTATCCTGACTTGATGAAAGGGTACCAAATTTCTCAATTTGATGAACCAATTTGCTACGAAGGTTTTATAAAAATTTCAAAAGATAAAAAAATAAGAATAAATAGAGTTCACATGGAAGAGGATGTAGCTAAGCTAACTCATATTAATTCTAGGGATTCAAATTACAGTCTGTTGGATATTAACAGGTCCGGGACTCCATTAATGGAAATAGTCACAGAACCAGACCTAAATTCATCAGAGGAAGTAGTTGAATACATTGAAAATTTACAGAAAATTATAAGATATATTGGAGTAGGGTCTGCAAACATGGAAGAAGGTTCTTTTAGGTGTGATGCAAACATAAGTATTAGGGAAAGAGGGACAAAAAAACTTGGTACTAAAGTAGAAATTAAGAATATGAATAGAATTTCTGCTGTAGCAGATGCAGTAAATTATGAAATAAAGAGACAAATAAAAGCTACTGAAAGTAATGAGAAGATAATTCAAGAAACTAGAGGTTGGTCTGAAGAAAAATCTATAACCATTTCTCAAAGAACCAAAGAAGAATCAAACGACTATAGATACTTCCCTGAACCTGATATTCCTCCTTTAGAAATTAATGCTGATTGGGTTAGTGAAATAAAGAACGAACTACCTGAACTCCCAAATGCTAGAAAATCAAAATATATTGAGAATTTAGAATTAAGTGAATATGATGCAGATCTTTTGACAAGTGATGTAAATTTTTCTGATTTTTTTGAGAGTGTTATAAATGAACTTCAGCAAAATTTAGATAACAAAGACTATGTAAAATATACTGCAAATCTTATGAATGGAGAATTTAATAGGTTACTAAATTTAAAATCTAGTAACTTTGATGATATAAAATTCAATTCTTCAGATTTAGCAAACTTAATTTTAATTTACTTTGAAAATAAAATTAATAACAAAATACTAAAAACAGTTTTTGAAGAAATGTGGCATACCGGGTCAAAACCAGAGGATATTATTTCAAGTAAAAATCTTGGAATAATATCTAATACGGATGAGCTTGAAAGTACAATAAGTACTATAATAGATAATAATCCTAAGGCAGTTGAAGATTTCAAAGCTGGCAAAGAACAGTCAAAGAAATTTTTACTAGGACAAGTTATGAGAGAGACTAAAGGACAAGCAGATCCTAAAGTTTCTGCTGAATTAATTAATAAAATTTTAGAAAATAAATAGAAAGAAATTGAGGAAAATTTGGATTTACTTTTTTCAATACTAATGATGGTATTTGCAGTCATACTAGTGGCTGTAATTTTATTACAGACAAGAGGAAGTAGCGCAGGTTTATTCGGTCAATCTGATGGATCTTATAGATCAAGAAGAGGTATTGAACAGATTCTCTTTAGACTAACTATTATTCTAATAATATTGTTTGTTGGTGTAGCTGTTCTTAATGTAAGATTCTAAATTCTTCTAAAATTTGTTCCTTCTTTTGAATCAAGAATTTCTATACCCATTGATAAAAGATCGTTTCTTATTTGATCTGCCTTATCATATTCTTTATTAACCCTTAGTTGATTTCTTTTATCAATTAGTTTTATAATTTCTGAATCGTCTTGAATTTCTGTAAGAAATTCAAATCCTAAAACACTAAGAAGCTCTTTCAATAAGACTATACCTTCATTTATTTTTTTTGAGGAATCGTTAGATTTATTGATATCATGAACTAGATCAAATATGGTAGCAATTGCCTTTGGAGTTCCAAGGTCATCATTCATAGCTTCAATAAATTTTTCTTTGTAATTTTTTGTATCAAAACCAGAATTACCATCTAAATTAATAGTTCTTTCGATTCTAGTAATAGATTTTTGAGCAATTTCTAATGAAGTATCATCAAGTGAACTAGGTTGTCTATAATGACTCTGTAAAATCCAAAGCCTAATAGAATTTCCAGAATATTTTTCTAATGCATCTTTAACATCTAAAGAATTTCCTAAAGATTTACTCATCTTTTCATCACCTGATCTCTTTAAGAGTCCATTATGCATCCAAATCTTAGCAAAAGGTTTACAATTGCTAGCAGATTCACTTTGAGCTATTTCATTTTCATGGTGAGGGAACACTAGATCCAATCCTCCTCCATGAATATCTATTACATCTCCAAGATGTTTTTTTACCATTGCTGAACATTCTATGTGCCATCCTGGTCTACCCTTACCCCAAGGACTATCCCAATGAGTTTCAGATTCCTCGGCATGTTTCCAAAGAGCAAAATCTCCTGGATTTTTTTTATCAGGTTCGTTTTCAATTCTATTCCCTTCAATTAGATCAGAGATGTTTCGTCTAGACAATTTCCCATAATCATCAGAAAATTCAACATTAAAATAGACACTTCCATTCAATTCATAAGCTGCATTTTTATTAATAAGATCCTGAATTAAATCTATAATTTCTTTCATATCTTCAGTCGCTCTTGGATGTACATCTGCTCTTCTTACTCCTAAGCTATCCATATCTTCAAAAAATGCTTTAATGTACTTTTCTGCTACATCTTTAGGAGTGATATTTAATTCCTTTGAACGAGCGATTATTTTGTCATCAACGTCTGTAAAATTTTGTACTCTGGTAACCTTTCTACCGATATATTCTAAATATCTATGTAAAACATCAAATGTTATTGTAGATAAAGCATGCCCAAGATGAGGTCGATCATAAACAGTTACACCACATACATACATAGTAATTTCTGATTTATCTAATTGTTCTTTTTGTTTTGTTAAGGTATTGTAAAGAATCATTCTAATATAATTTTATTGTACAAATTGATTGTGCTGCAATGGATTTTTCAGATCCTATAATTCCAATAAAATCTGTTGTCGTGCTCTTAATATTTACTTTATTTTCACTAATATTCAATATTTTGGCAATATTTTTTTCCATTTTATTGATGTGATCAGACATTCTAGGCTTTTGAGCAATAATAGTACAATCTAAATTTATTATATGAATATTTTTTTCATCTATCAGTTTTTTTATTTTTGACAACATAATGGTGGAATCTATACCTTCTAAAGATTTGTCATTTGAAGGGAAGTATTTACCAATATCTCCCAATGATGCAGATCCTAATATAGAATCAATAATTGAATGGATTAGTACATCTCCATCTGAATGACCTTCAAGTGTATAAGGATAATCAATGTCAACTGCACCCAATCTAAGCTTATTTCCTTTAATTAATCGATGAATATCAAAGCCTATTCCGTTTTGTATAATCCCTGATTTAACATCGTTCTTAGTAGTAATTTTTATATTAGTTTCTTCTCCAGTAATAACCTTAATATTGAGTGATTTGTTATCTAATATTGAAGAATCATCAGTATAAGTATCATATTGATCAATTTCTTTTACACTATCTAAAAGTATTTTTGAATTGAAAAACTGAGGAGTTTGAGCATTGATGAGCTTTTTTCTATCTAATGTTTCAATAATTAATTTTGATTTATCAATAAGCTTTACTGTATCCGTAGGTGTAAGCCCAGGCACAACTGCATCAAATTTTGATAATAAATCAATTCCTGTTTCATATAATTTTTCTGAAGCATAGGGTCTAGCAGCATCATGAATAATTATATAATCAGTAATAATTTTATTTTGAGAAATAAAATCTAGAGCATTTATCATTGATTCTGCTCTCGTATCAGATCCCGTTATCAACTCGATAGTCTTTGAGAAAGAATTTTCAGCAATAAATTTCTTAAATTTACTTTTATTATCTTTTGATGAAACAATTATTATTCCATCAATAAAGTTTAATGAGTTTAAGGTCTCAAATGACTTAATAGCAACAGGTATATTTTTTATTTTATAGAAAGTTTTATCTTCCTTAAATCTAGTAGACTTTCCTGCTGCTAATAAAATTGCAAAAACTTTTTTATCATTTTTTGACATTAATTTTCTTTTTATTTTTATTTTTTACACTTACCATTATTTCATCATCTTGAACGGATAGTTGTAAAACATCACCACTTTTTACCTCATTAGATATTATCATTTTTGATATTTTATTCTCTACTTCTTTCTGTAGAAGTCTTCTTAAGGGTCTAGCTCCATAGAACCTATCAAATCCTTTATCTGCTATGTATTGTTTAACTTTTTTATTAAACTTAATTTCTAGTTTTTTATCACTTATTTTTTTAGAAAGATCAATTAAGACTTTATCAACTATCAGTAATAAATCTTCTTGAGTCAATGAATCAAAAACAATAATTTCGTCAATTCTATTTAAGAATTCAGGTCTAAAATGAGACTTTAAAGATTCTGATACGCTATTTTGAATATCTTCATTCTTTTCGTCTGAAGCTTTCATAAAACCTATTGATTCTTTAGTAATGTTATTCGAACCTAGATTAGATGTCATAATTATTAATGTATTAGTAAAATCAACAGTTCTTCCTTGTCCATCTGTAAGCCTACCGTCATCTAAAACTTGCAACAAAACATTAAATATGTCTGGATGAGCTTTTTCTATTTCATCAAAAAGAACTACGCTGTAAGGATTTCTTCTAACTTGTTCTGTCAATTGACCTGCATCGTCATATCCTACATATCCAGGAGGTGCTCCAATTAGTCGAGACATAGAATAGCTTTCCTTGTATTCAGACATATCAACTCTAACTATGTTATTTTCATTATCAAAAAGTAATTCTGCTAAAGATTTTGCTAATTCAGTTTTACCAACCCCAGTTGGACCTAAAAATATAAATGAACCTATAGGTCTAGTAGGATCTTGCAATCCAGCTCTACTTCTTCTTATAGCATTAGATATACTCTCCACAGCTTTAGATTGACCAATTACTCTTTCATGCAGTTTATCTTCAAGCGTTAATAATTTTTTTGCTTCAGTCTTAATTAAATTTTCAATTGGAATACCTGTTTTTTCAGATATGACTTTTGCTATATGTTTTGATTGGACAACATTGATCTGTTTTTCATTGAAACCCCATTCCTCTCGTAACTGTTTTAAGTCTTGAATTTTTTTTGACTTTTCTTCAAACAACTTCTCAGATTTTTCCTTTTTATCGTCTTGGAAATACTTATTAGCTTGCTCTTCTAAAGATTCAATTTCTGATTCAATTTCAACTATAGATTCAGGAGTCACTGGGTTTTCAATCTTTATTTTTGATAATGATTCATCCATTAAATCAATTGCCTTATCTGGTAAAAATCTATTCTTAATGTACCTATCAGACAAAGTTACTGCAGATTCAATAGCATCATCAGAAATTTCTAGATCATGGTGTTCTTCATACTTATACTTCAATCCTTGTAGCATTTTTATTGAATTTTCAATAGTAGGTTCATCAACAAATACTGGTGAAAACCTTCTTTCTAAAGCCTGATCTGATTCAATATATTTTCTATACTCATCAGGTGTAGTGGCACCAATGGTCTGTAAATCTCCTCGTGCTAAAGCAGGTTTCATCATATTTGCTGCATCAAGAGCACCACCCCCAGAGCCTGCACCCACCACGGTATGAATTTCATCGATGAATAATATGATTTCACCATCAGCAGATTTCATCTCTTTGATAATGGTTTGCACCCTTTCTTCAAACTCTCCTCTTACTCCAGTACCAGCAAGAAGTTGTCCTAATTGTAACGAAAGAACTCTTTTATCTTTTAGAAACGGATGTACATTTCCTCCTATAATGTTAAGAGCTAATCCTTCAGCTATAGCAGTTTTACCAACTCCAGCATCACCAATCAAAACAGGATTGTTTTTTGTTCTTCTAAGTAAAATTTGTTGAACCTTCTTGATTTCAGAATCTCTTCCAATAATTGGATCAATCTTATTTTTTCTTGCAAGTTGAGTAAGATCAACAGCATATTTTTCTAAAAACTCATACTTAGATTTTTCACCTGACTCAGTTTTTACATCAGATTCTTTCTCTTTATTATTTTCACTAGAATTTGAGTTTTGATTCCCCATTACACCGTTATAGGCGCTAGCTACATTTTCAAAAGTGAATCCATCTTGTTTAATAAGATCAAAAGTTTTTATTCCTGTGGTATATTCACTTCTAGTACCTGCTCTTGATCTATAGTCTACTCTACCAATTATTGGTGCATCTTTGGCTAAATTTAAAATGCCTAGTATAACATGAATAACTTGAATATTTTCACTCTGGTTTTCAGAAGCAATATTTTTTGAAATACTAAAAAGACTAACCATATAATCATCAAAAAATAACTCAGTAGATTCAATTGCAGTAAGCCTAACATTCAAATCTCTCTGTATACTTGTTTTCCAAGATCTGATAAGTTTTTCACATAATGTCTCACCTCCAGTAAACCTATGAATTATCTTATGTAAGATAGGTTGATCTAATAAGGACAACATCATGTGGTTAACCGTAAATTCTCCAGTGCAATGTGCTTGTCTAGCTAAATGCTCGGCTTTTTCATATGCCTCAACTAAGTCTTCATCCATAATTTCTTTTGACCAAATTTCTGTTGAAATCATAAATTTCTCCTTTTCATTGGTGGAAGTTCTTTCAAAGAACCTCTACTTTTATATCGAATCAATTCTGACTCTAAATATTTATTTTTTTTCTCTAGTTCATTAATTTGTTTGAGCAGGTCTGTAATAATCTCGATCCCCGCTCGGTTTATTCCAAATTTATCTATCCAATCTTTTATTTTTTCTATTTTTTCAATATCAATTACTGAGTAGTAGCGTGTGCCACCTGGAGATCTGAATGGAACTACTAGGTCCCATCTTTCATAATTTCTCAACGTTTGTTGATGCAAACCAACCATTCTAGAAACAATCCCAATAGCATATACAGGGTCTTCTCTTGAAAAACTAATAACATTACCTCCACTCGTATAATAAAATTATAACATAATTCATAGATAATATTATAATACATAATCACATTATCTTATAATTAGATTATAAGATAGTTAATTGTTTCATAATAAATATTCAATAGATATAATTTAGTAATAGATAAGAAATAACAAATGAGCAAACCTGAACTTCCAAATTTATTTAATAGATATCAAGAATCTCTTAATATATTTACAAAGGAATTTTATGATGATCTATCTGATCCTTTATATTTTACTCATAAATACTTTTTAGGATGGGTTGACCAAAACGGAAACCCTTCAGAATCATCAGGAAAAGCATTTAGGCCATCAATAATGATGCTTATCAATGAGTCTTTGGAAGGATCTGATAAAAATATATTGCCTGTAGCGATGTCAATTGAACTTTTTCATAACTTCTCTTTGATTCATGATGATATAGAAGACAAAGATGAATTCAGAAGGAACAGAGAGACTGTTTGGAAAATTTGGGGAGAAGAAGCAGGAATAATTTCAGGAAATTCTATGCATGCTTTGGCAAGTAAAGCTCTGGATTCTGTTGAAACTAACAACGATTATAAATTAATCGAATTACGAAAATTAGTCAATGAGACTTGTATCGAAGTAATCGAAGGACAATATCTAGATATAGATTTTGAAAAAAGAAAAGAAATATCTCTCGATGATTATCTAGAAATGATAGAAAAAAAGACCGGTGCATTGATAAAAACCTCTGTAATATTAGGGTCTATATTAAAAGATTCTTCAAAAGATTCCCTTGACGCATTTTCTGAGATAGGAAAATCTTTTGGTCACATGTTTCAAATAAAAGATGACGTTCTTGGAATCTGGGGAGATGATAAATTTGGTAAACCTATTGGAAGCGATATATTAAAGAAAAAAAAATCATTCCCTATACTTAAACTTTTTCAGTCATCTGACAAAATTGATAAAAAAAATATAAACATGATTTTTTCGAAAGAGCAAATATCTGAAAATGACAAAAACAAAATACTTAATATGATGGAAAAATATAATATCAAGTCTTATTGTGATTCTATACTAAGCGAAAAGTATAATTACACTAAGAAATTAATTATTAGTCTCAGCATAAAAGATAGTTATAAGTCTATACTTGAGGAAACAAACTATTTTCTAATGCATAGAACCAAATGAGTACTTTATTTATTACAAATAAAAAACTAAAAAAACTTTTCAATGATAAAAGTCTTAATATTTTATTTATAGAAAATGAAAATGATTTTTCAAAATTAGAACAAGAAATAAAAAAAGATAAACCTGAAAAAATAATTTCTGTAGATTTTGCAGTTCAATTATCAGAAAAAATCAATAACGGAAGTATTGTAGTAACTAGAGAAACAATTAGCATGAATGCCAAACCAGTTAATTGGGATATTCCAAGAGAAGACAGGTGGATCGAGACTTCTGAGAAAATCAATAAATCAATTTGCGATATATTAGAAAAATTATCTTTTGAACATTATGTAGGGTCAGGAGTGCAACTAGAAGATTCATCTATTGTAAAAGGCAAAAAAAAAGCTAAAGAATGGATTAATAAAAACATAAGTGGAATTTATATTGATAACTATTCTTCAAAATTAAATGAATTACTTTCTTCAATAAAAGTAAATCATTCAATAATTAGAATAATTAATTCAAAATTTCCTATAAAAGAGCGTATAGAAAAAAACATTATCCAAAAAATAAAAATTTTTTTTGTAGAGTTTTATTTTTATAATTTTAGAGCTAAAAATATAAAACAATATATTATTGAAAAAAAATTATTTTCAGAAATTTCAAAAGATTAATCCATGAAGAAATTAATTTTCAATTACACTAAAAAGAATTTTAGTTACAACGAATCAATTAAAATTTGCTACAAAGTCATAAATCAAAACTATGAAAACTTTCCTATTTATATGTTTTTTTTGAAAAAAGATATGATGAACGATTTTGCTTCTATATATGCATTTTCTAGAGGTGTAGATTTCATAGGTGATGAACTCAAAAGTGATGAAGTAGATAAAGCATTACAAACTTGGAGAAGTGAGTTAGATCTAGCGTTTGATGGCAATCCTTCTAATCCAATTTTTATAGCTCTAAGTAAAACTATAAATAAGTATAAATTAGAAATTGAACCTTTCAGAAGACTAATAAAAGCAAACGAAATGGATCAACATATTACTAAATATAACTCCTGGGATGATATATTTTATTATTGTGATCATTCAGCCAATCCAGTAGGAGACATAGTATTAAGAATTTTAGGATATACAGAAAATTCAAACATAACATTTTCAAACAAAATTTGTACTGGTCTCCAGATAACTAATTTTATTCAGGACATAAAAGTAGATCATTGTAAAAACCGAACCTATATTCCACAAAACTTATTGAAAAAGCACAACTTAGATTTTTCAAGTATCAATAAGGTGACAAAAAATGATATAAATTTCTTATCAAAATTTGATAATCTTTTAGCGGATTTAATTCAAGAAAATCAACAGTTGTATGATGAAGGAAGAATTCTAATAAAAAATCTCAGTAAAAAACATGCAATCATAATAAATATTTTTCTACTCTCAGGACAAACCATATTAAATAAGATTAGAAATCAAAAGTCTAATATATTGTTTAAAAAACCTAGAACTAACAAACTTGAAAAACTATACATAATTATAAAGGCAACAGTTTCTGTTTTGTTAAAAAGATGAATAAAAAAAATAATATTTCAATTATAGGAGCTGGTATTTCAGGTATTGCAACCGCAGTTTCATTGATTAAAAAAGGGTATTGTGTAGATGTTTTTGAATCAAAAAAAAATTTGGGTGGAAGAGCAGGTTCATTTATTAAGGATGGAAAGCTATTAGATATTGGGCAACATGTTTTTTTACCCTCTTATAAAAATTTTATAAACTTGCTAAAAGAATTAGGATGTTATGAAGATCTTGAAATAGCTAATAAATTAAGAATTCCTATCATTGACAATAATCAGATTTACTATATCAAATCAAATTTCCCTATTTATCCTATAAATCTTATATTTTCTATACTTGGCTATAAAAATGTAAAAGTTACAGATAGATTAAGAATAATATTTGGATTAATAAAGCTTTATTTAGAAAAAGACTCAGACTTAATTTTTAATAAATGGCTTGAAAAAAACTTTCAAAATCATGAAACAATAAAAAAGTTTTGGGAAATAATATGCATTTCAGCTGTTAATGCAAAGCTTAATGAAGTAACTACTAGACAAGTTTCAAAGTTATTCAAAATAATGATATTTGATTATAAGAAAGGCATTGGTATAAGTTATTTCAAGAAACCTTTTAGTGAAATTATTGAAAAAAAATTTATCAAATTCTTAAAACGTAATAACTCGAACTTAATTATTGGTGAAAATATAAAAACTATTAATAAAAGTAAAAGAGGATATATCATTGAATCCCAAAGAAAAAAATATGAATATGAAAAAATTATTATTGCAACAAACTTAGATTCTGCAATAAAACTTGGAGTTATTGATAACAAAAAAACAATAATTTCTACAAATGCAATTATTAATATCCATTTTTGGTTTAACAAAAAAGTTATGAATGAAAAATATATAGCATTTTCAAATTCTAAAATCGAATGGATATTTTCAGAGAAGATAAATAAAAAAGAATACAAAGTAATAGTTTCCCTAAGTGCAGTAGGAGATTTAATAAAGAGAAATAATAATGAAATAAGTTCAATTTATGAAAAATTAGTAAGAGAGGCACTAAATATTCCTAAAACCACCAAAACTCTAGACTTTTTAATTGTTAGGTCTCCAAAAGCTACTCAAAAAACATTTATTGACATAAAAAATAAGCACAACTTATATTTTGCCGGAGATTGGACAATAAATGATCTACCAAACACTATGGAAACTGCTGTATTATCATCAAAAAAAATTGTTAGTAAATTTTTCTAAACTATGACCGCAACAAGTTTATTTTTTTCAATTGGACCAATTAATATAGAGTCACAAGCATTACCCAATAACTTCAAATTATCAGACAACACATAAAACGAATTATTGCTGATTTCAGTATCTATATTTATATTTTGAGTAATTTTGAAATCTTTTATTATTTTGTCATTTATGTATAGACTGCCCCTTCTAATTGAAATTTTTTCCAAAGGCAATCCAATAATTCTTTTTATATGATTTGTTGAGTGTTTGTCACAAAAAAATATGACGACTTTGTATCTATCAAGATTTATAGAATCATTCATTTTTTCCGCTAAATAGTAACTACCTTCATGATAATTAGGCTCCATACTGTGACTATTGATACTAGAAACCTTGAAAATAGTAAATTTTTTCCTAAAAAAAATTATATTTATAAAATTTTTAACAAAAGGACTTATCAAACTTTGGACATTTAGCATAATATATATTTTATAACTATAAGAAATTATTGAACAAGGAGCAAAAATGTTATCAAATCTTTTTGAAAAACTATTTAATGTACAAGAGGCAACCAGTCACTGTGATATTCCATGTGGGATTTATGATCCTCGTGACGCAATACAGGCTGCTCAAACAGTTGTAAGAATGACAGAATTACTTGAAGAATTAGATTTTTCAAATGGTCCATCAGCTTCACTGGGGAACTCAATGGCAAGATTCGTAGCAGCAAAAGAGGAACATGCAAAAAAAGCTAAAGACGATATCTTAGTCATATGGACAGACTATTTTAAGCCTGAACATTTAGAAAAATATCCAGATCTTCATGAAAAAGTTTGGAATGCCTGTAAATTAGGTTCTTTTGTAAAAGTTAATGTTGATTTAGCAAAAGCAAAAGAATTTAAAGCAGCACTTGAAGAAATTGGAGATATCTTCTGGGAAACTAAAAAATAAATTATTTTCTCTAGGCAAGATAATAATTCTTGCCTAGAGTTCTCTAACAAACAGTATTAAGGACAAAATTAAGAGAGTTACACCTAAAATTTTTCTTAATTGCTTATCATCAACAATCTTTACAAATCTTGATCCAAAATACATCCCCAAAATAGTTGGCAAAACTATTGATACGATTAAATAGTAGTCTAGGTCTCCTGAAAAAGAATGACCCAAGTATGCTGATATTCCAACTAAAATTGATAAAAGAAGATTTATACCTCCAGCAGTCTTTATGTTCATCTTTAAAAAATAAACAAAAGCCGGAACCCTAAGAACTCCTAGAGCTAAGCCAACAGTACCTCCAAAATATGAGATTAGTATTCCAACAAAAAATTCTCTTATAGATCCTTTGGATTGAGTAGTGTTTTTAGTGTCAGAAATTTTGTAAAAAGTCATTACTAATCCTGAAATAATTAAACAAATAATCATTATTATTATTAGGTATAATTCAGGAATTTGAAAAGCATAATAGCCTCCTAAAAATGCTGCGATCATCGATGGAACAGAAATTACTAATGAAGATTTAAGTGGTACTCTGCCCTGCCTAATTGCTGGGATTAGTCCAGCAAATGATCCAAAAATAACAGCAAGTAAGTTTGTAGATGCAGCGATGATAGGTTCAATACCTAATATGATTATAACTGGTAATCTTATTGCACCTAGAGCTATTCCCAAAAAACCACCCAAAAAACCAATAAGTAAACAAATAATGGACAAAATTATATATAGATAAATTGAATGCTCCATAATATCTAAACAATCAAGTGAGGAACAACAGCTAAAAGCACTCCAGCAACAGTAGCAGTTCCAATAACTCCTGCAATATTTGGCCCCATAGCATGCATTAGAAGATAGTTGTCTGGATCTTCTTTAGATGCCTCATTTTGTACAACTCTAGCAGCCATAGGTACAGCTGAAACTCCTGCAGCTCCAATCATTGGATTAATTGGTTTAGTTAAGAATAAATTCATAATTTTAGCCAAAATTATTCCTGCAAAAGTAGCAAAAATAAATGAAACCAAACCAAGAATAAAAATCGATATAGTTTCTAACTTTAGGAAAACATTTGCGGGCATTGTTGCTCCTACGGATAAACCTAAGAGAATAATTACTATATTCATCAATTCATTTTGTGCTGTTTTAGCTAATCTATCAACTACTCCTGATTCTCTTAGTATATTTCCAAACATCATGATAGATATTAGCGGAGAAGCATCAGGAACTAATACACTTACAATAATTATTGTAAAAATTGGAAAAAGAAGTTTTGTTCTCTTAGATATTTTCTTTTCTGAATATTCCATTCTTATCTTTCGTTCTTTTTTGGTAGTTAACAATCTAATAATTGGTGGTTGAATAATAGGAACTAATGCCATGTAAGAATATGCTGCAACAGCAGTTGCTCCAACAATATCGCTCATTTCATATAAAGGTAAACTGTTACCAAGTTCTCTCATTCTAGTTGAAATAAAAATTGTTGTTGGTCCATCAGCTCCTCCTATTATTCCAATTGATGAAGCCTCAAGCAAACCAAAATTAAAAAAAGGCGTAAGACTAATTAATAATGCACCTAATAAGGCTGCAAAAACACCTACTTGAGCTGCTGCTCCAAGCAATAGTGTTTTTGGATTTGATAAAACAGGTTCAAAATCAGTGAGTGCTCCCATCCCTAAAAATATTAGTAAAGGTAATACGTCATTATTCATTCCTATATTTTGAAAAATTTTAAGAAAGCCATCAGGTTCTCCATTGCCTCCTTCTCTAAGTAATTCACCCATAGGTAAATTGGCTAATAAAATTCCTGTTGAGATAGGTACTAAAAGTAGAGGTTCCTTCTTTTTGTAGATACCAAAATAATAAAGAAATCCTGAAATAAACCACATAATTATCATACTGGGATTTGAAATTAAGTCGTTTATTCCTTCAATTAATGGCTCTATATATTCAATCATAATGACAGCTAACTTATCTCAACTAATGGTTGATCGTATTGAACATTATCATCTACTTCAACAAATATATTTTGAACTTTACCTTTTTTATTGGAAGAAATCACATTTTCCATTTTCATTGATTCTATAACAAGCAATGGCGTTCCAGAATCAACATTTTCTCCAGCCTCAACCAAAACTTTTAATACTTTTCCTGGCATTAAAGCCTTAATTGAATTATTATCAATTTTAGCGTTTGTATTTTCTGGTAAACTTTCAGTTACATTTTTTTCTTGATTTAAATTCTCTTTAGGTTTTTCTATTTTCTGAGAAATTTTTGGTTGAGGAGTTTGATTCAAAATCTGAGAACTATCTTTATTGACTATTATCAATTCTCCATTGACAGATACTTCATATGAATCTATTTGTTCTGAAATTATTTCTACATTAAATGTTTGACCATTTATACTTAATTTATACTTTCTCAAATTAGGCCCTTCTAGCTTTCTTTTGCATCATTCTTGATCTGTTAATAGTAACCCATGCAGATTCGTAAGAATTTTGATTAGGTTGACTTACTATTTCTCCTTTATCATTTTCATACAAGGAAACAGCAACTGCGGCTGCAATTTCACTCGTTTTATTCCTACTTTTTTGAAATAGAGAAACTGCAATTGCTGCAGCTATATCTAAAAGACTATCCTGATTTTCATTTGATAAATTTTTATTTTCAGATATTTTTTTACCATAAGTTTTATTTTCAAAAAAAGTAAGTAGCTTAATAGAAATCAAAATTAAGATTAGAACTATAAAAACTACAAAAATTCCTATAATAAATAAATATAAACCATCAAGTAATGAATTATTCAAAAGTCTCCTCGTTTACAGCAAAATGCTGATTATCAGCTATCGACATTATACTATTATTTTGAGAAATTTGAACTGAAATTAATCTGCCATTTATTTGAAGTATTTTGTTTGTATAATTTTCTAAATTGATTTTTTCAAAATCTGAGTTCATTTTTCTAAATTGTTTAATTGAATCTTCAAGAGAAATTCTTACAAAGCTTATTGGAGAATTAACAGGAGTTTGAGTCAGTTTAGAAAGATCAAGCTTAGGTATAGAACCTATTTTTTTATAACCACCGGTTGTCTGGGAATCGTTAAGTAAAATTATGGGAATTCCATCTGGAGGGAGCTGTACTGTTCCAACTGATACTTCAGATGATATTTCATTTTGATCATTAAAATAACTTAATGGATTTCCTTTCAATCTTAGGCCTTGCCTACTTAATTGATCTGAAACTAGATAATCCATTTTTTCAAAATCATTAATAAAATTATTACTTATGTTATCCTCAAATATTATTTTTATTTTCTCAGAATTAAAAATATTTTTTTCAAAAAAATCATTCTTAAGTATCATCAAACTAGAATTGATATTATTCGAGAAGTTTATTTTATCTCCTGCAGAAATTTTTAATTTTTCAGTAATATTTGAGGGTTGATGATAAGATTTAGAATTTAATATATCTTTTATTTCATAGCCGCCTGAAATAGAAAGATAATAAATATTGCCTTTAGAGGTATATGGTAGAAATAATTCATCTCCTTTAGATACGCTTATAGATGAATTTGTTTGATACACAAAATTATTGTTAATTGAAAAAATTTCAGATGGCCCTGTTACAGAAATCAATGCTTCCTTATGGAAAATGCAAGTAAAAGGGCCATTAATTACCTCGATGCATGCTTCATCTATTTTATTTTTTACCAATTTATTTGCTAGTTTATAAGAAAATAAATCTAAACATCCTGACTGAGAAACTCCATACTTCTTTTGAGCAAACCTTCCTTCATCTTGAAAGCTAGATAACATACCTGTACTTATAATTTCAATCATAATTTTAAAAACCTTAATTGAGAAATATTTGATAAAAGAGAAGGAGGATTTGCATCAACATCAAACAAACTAAGTTCAGTTCTTCCAATTATATTCCAACCTCCAGGAGACTCAAAAGGATATATTCCTGTTTGTTTACCTGCAATACCAACAGAACCAGCAGGAACTTTTATCCGAGGAGTAGATAATCTTGGAAATGAGATTCTTTCATCTAGTCCACCTAAATAAGGAAACCCCGGCATAAAACCTATCATATAAATTCTGTATATTGCGGAACTATGAATATTTATAATACTTTCCTCTGAAATATTCAGTTTTTTAGACATAATTTTTAGATCTGGACCAAATTCTCCACCATACTTAACTGGAATTTCTAAAACTTTATCATTTGACACATTTTTGTCATAATTATCTATAATTTCAAATATAAGAGGCTCTATTTTTTTCTTGAGAGCTTGATAATCAATAGCTAAATTATCATAATTTATTACCAAACTTTTATAAGTTGGATAAACATCCTTAATAAATAAATTTTTGTATAAGCGTTTCTCAGTTTTAGAAAAAACAAATTGAACAAGTTTATTTGTATAAACGTCTATATCTTTTCCAAATTCTATTACAAGGGTTGAATCTCCATGAAAATTTATTTGGAAAAATTCTTTCATTAAATTATTTTAGACATAGGTGTGATAGTGATATTATTTTTTTCAAAAGAAGTATTTATTTTTTTTGCAATTTCTACAGCGCCTTTTGTATCCCCATGTAAACAAATTGAGTCAAAATCAACATTTATTACACCTCCATCAAAAGTCTTTACTTCTTTTTTTTGGACCATTCTTATTGTTCTTTCTACAATCAGATCTGAATCTTCAATTACTGACCCTTCAATTGAACGGGGGCACAAAGTTCCATCTTGCATGATTTCTCTATCAGCATAGGTTTCTTTTGCAATTTTAACATTTTTATCCTGAGCTATGCTTTCCCATTTTGATCCTGCTAAAACGACATGAATTAGATCATCGCTAATAGATTTTATAGCTTCAATTACGCCTAGAGCAGTATCTTCATCATTCACAGCTTTATTATAAAGTGCACCATGAGGTTTTACGTGTGATAAATTATCAATTCCCACAAATCCAGTAAGAGCTCCAACCTGATACTTAATTAGATTCTCAACTTCATTTTTGGATAAAGACATATCTCTTCTACCAAATCCTGATAAATCCGGATATGACGGATGAGCTCCAATAGAAACCTTATTATTTATAGATAATTCTATTGTTTTTTGCATCCAGTTAGGATCTCCAGCGTGAAAACCAGTAGCAATATTTGCCGAAGAAATGTACTTTACAATTTCCTCATCGAATCCTAATTTATATGATCCAAAAGATTCACCAATATCAGCATTTATATCTACTTTGAAACTCATTTTATGTCAAAAAAATTTTTTGCCCTGTTGAATATGAATCAAAAATAGCATCTGTAAACTTCATATACTTAACACCATCAGTGAAATTAGTGTGTGTAATTATCTCCTCACCACGAATTGCGTTTATAAATTCTTCTTCAACTCTCCAACCACCAATTTCTTCATTAGGAACTTTTATTTCTTCTAGTGTTTTTTGACCTATTTCAGCTCCATAAAGCTTTAATGCCGGAGCGCCGGGATCATCCGTTGTTTCAGTTTTTACAACTATGGTACCTTTAGTTCCATGAATCCACATTTCTGATTCTGGGGCCATTCCTGAAACCATTGTAAATTGAAGATTGGCAGTTCCCCCGCTTATCATTTCACATAATACATCAAGATGATCAGGAATATCAGTAAAAGCATAATTCCCATCATAATCAATTCTTGGATTCATTATTGTCTGCGCATTTGCAACGACTGATTTTGCAGGACCAAGCCATCTCATAATTGCCTCATACCAAATTCCCATTTGCATAATATTATTACCAGATAGGTCTCTATTATTTCTCCAATGAAACTCTTGATTTTCTTTAGGAAAATCATTACCTGCGGTAACCATTCCTCTCAAATTAATAAGATCTCCTATATAACCTGAAGATATCAATCTCTTAATCGTTTTATCAATTGGTAACGTATGAGGAGCTGGAACAATTTGAGAAACTAAATTAGGGTAAGTTTGAGAACAATCAAGCATTTCTATTGCTTCATCAGCATTCATACACATCCTAGCTTCACAAAGAACATGCTTTCCTGATTGTAATGCCTCTATTGTCAGTTTCTTATGCATGTAAGGCCAAGTGCCAATAACTATTGCATCGAGTCCTGGGTCATGAACTACATTTACCCAATTATCATAATAATTTTTAATCTCAAACTGAGAAGCAACAGCACTTGAAGACTTTATTGATCTATTAGCTACAGAAACAATTTCAACACCATCAATTTTTTGCAAAAGTGGAATATGTTTTAAAACTGTATTCCCTCCAGCACCTACAACACCAACTTTTATAATATCACTCATAATTTCACCTATCTATAATAAATTTTGTATATAATTTTTTGATTTTCTAATAATATAATTTCTAAGATAGAAAATCATTTATGAATCATGTTATTTTATGGAACCGAAATCTGTAAATAGATTAAGCGATGGCTTAGAAATTATTTGGGATAATGATGTGTCATGCGTATATCCTTATAAATATCTTAGGCTTCAATGTGCTTGCGCTCTCTGTGTTGAGGAATTAACTGGGAAAAAGCTTCTTAAAGTAGCTGAAGTCCCTGACGATATAATAATTGTTGAGTACTTAATTGTAGGTAAATATGCAATACAACCATTATGGTCAGACGGTCATGAAAGTGGAATATATCCATACAACAGTTTACTGTCTTATGCCTTGAATGACGATGCAGTCATTTGTAAAGACAAATCTAAACTATTGAACGATCTAAAAAAATCAAATATCTAAAATATTTTTTACTGTTTGAAGAACATCATCACTATCAGGCATAAATTCATTTTCTAATTCTTTACTGTATGGCACAGGAGTATGGGGAGCTGTGACTCTTTTTACAGGAGCATCAAGATAATCAAATGCTTTGTCAGAAACTATTGCAGCAACTTCACTAGCAATACTTGCTTTTGGATTATCCTCGTCTACTATAACTATTCTATTAGTTTTCTTGACAGACTCTATGATGATATCTTCATCAAGAGGTGATAATGATAAAAGATCTATAACTTCAGCATCAACTCCAATTTCTTTAAGTTTCTCAGCTGCTTCTTGACAAACTACTGTAGTGTAACTCATACCAACTAGAGTTATATCACTTCCTTCTTTTAGACATCTTCCTTTTCCAAGTTCTATTTGATAGTCTTCATCTGGTACAAAACCAGTCATATTTATCAATTTTTTATCATTTACAACAAAAACAGGGTCATCATCTCTTATAGCTGCTGAAAGTAATCCTTTTACCGAATAAGGATCAGTTGGTGTAACAACTTTTAAACCAGGTATATGTGCAAGGATTGAGTAAAATGCACTTGAATGTTGTGCTGCATGACCTGTTCCTCCACCTGATCTTGCAAAAAGGGTTAGAGGAACCTTGGTTTGGCCTCCAAACATGTATCTACTTTTTGCAGCATTTGATAAAAGTTGATCAAATGCTACCGTTGTAAAATCAAAATACATAAGATCAACAACTGGCCTTAATCCAGTAAGTGCAGCTCCTATAGCAGCTCCCACAAATCCAGCTTCAGATATTGGTGCATCCATTATTCTTTCAGTTCCAAAATCTTGAACTAATCCTTTAGTTGCCGCAAATGGACCTCCCCATGCATCTAAAGGTTCTTTAGTTTTTTTATCAAAACCTCCAGAAATGTCTTCACCTATAATTAATACATTTTTATCGAATTCTAGTTCAGCTCTAAGAGTGTTGTTAAAGGCATCTCTGTATCTCATTTCATTACCTTTTACATCATATCCTGGGCCTAAATAGCTTTGATTATTAATAGTCATTTTTTCCTCTCGATTTACCTTAATCCTCTTAAGTCATTTGAATAATTTACATAGACATCTTCATACAGAACTTCTTGAGGTGGAAGTGGACTTGAAAGGCCAAATTCTACTGCATCTTCAATCTCTTTTTCTATATTTTTTTTCAATTTATTCAACTCAGATTTTGTCATTAATTTTTGCTCAGTAACTTTTTTCTCAAATGTTTTAATACAGTCTCTATTTTTCCATTCATTCTCTTCATCCTCTGTTCTATATTTTTCAGTTTGATCTGCATGAAAATGACCATGGTATCTGTAAGTTTTTAATTCCAATAATGTTGGTCCAAGTCCTTTTCTTGCTCTTGCAACAGCTTCTTCTGCTGCTTCGTATACTTGAAATACATCCATCCCATCAACTATCACTCCCGGAATATTATAAGAAGCTGCTCTGTCAGCAATATCTTCTACAGAAACTGCATACCATGACGGAGTAGCTTCGGCATATTGATTATTTTCACAAGCAAAAATAACTGGAAGTTTCCAAATTGATGCAAGATTCATAGACTCATGTAAAACACCTTGAGACGAAGCTCCATCTCCAAAAAATGCAACTCCTATAGAATCTTTTTCTTTGCCTTGATATTTTGCAGTCAAGGCTGCACCAACAGCAAGGGGAATTGACGCCCCCACAATTGCGTTAGCCCCAAGCATGCCTTTAGAAAAATCAGCTATATGCATAGAACCACCTTTTCCTTTACAATTTCCCGTATATTTCCCCATGATTTCAGCCATCATTTTGTCAGTTTCTAATCCTTTTGCTATGCAATGACCATGACCCCTATGAGTAGATCCAATCCAGTCTTTTTCAGTTAAGTGAGCACAAATACCTGTAGGAACAGCCTCCTGCCCATCAGACGGATGTGTTACCCCCATAGAGTTTCCTTTATAAGTTTGTTCAAGCATCGATTCTTCAAAAAATCTTATCCTGCACATGGTCTCATAAATCCAAACTAATTTTTCTTTCTTAATCAAAATTTACCTTTCAAAAATTAAATAAAATAAATACCTTTTAAAGAATATTGCAATTAATTTTAAATATTTGCATAAAAATAACGTCCCTTTTAAAGAAAAAAATAGTAGAATGTTCTAAGATTAATGTACATTAATGTAATTCTAGTAAAAAACATCAGGAGGGGTATTAATTGGATCCGTTTGCACCCACAGCAGGAGAGTGGAACGAAATAGCTAGGTCTATAACTTTTTTGACTTTAGCTCTTATTTCAGCATTCTTAACCGGACCAGTCTTTTTGGTAGCTCATGCTATTATTCCTTCTGCTGTTGATTCTAAGACCATAAGCAATAAATTTAACAAGTTAAGGCCAATGCTTTACTTAATTGGATTTGTAGGTCTAGGATCAATTATTACATTTTTTTTATTAGCATTTTTCAATATTTATCCTGTACTGGAAAGAATTTATCCGAGTTTTTGGCAATAACCTGAAAATTATTGGAGATAAAAAATTATTAGAAATATAATTAATAGATTAAGAGAATTGGATAAGACTACCCCCATGTGGGTTAAAGTCTTGGTGCCTCTTGTTGGTCTAGGAGGTTTAACAACTCTTGCAATATTCTCAATTTTATTAGCTGGACTATTTAATGCTTGGCTTGGCCAACCATTACCTGTTCTTGGATTTGAACAAACATTTGATCAGCCAATTAATTTCCCTCACACTAAACATGCAGCACCGGTTGAAGAAGGTGGAATAGGCATGGATTGTACTTATTGTCACAGAACAGTCGCTAAAGCTGCCTCAGCTCACATACCAGCTGTTGAACTTTGTGCTAGTTGTCACAGAGCTGTTGGAAGTTATGAAAGTGAAGATCTCATAAAGCTCAGAGCTACTTCAGGAATATTCGAAAATTCTGAGGATAAACAGGTAGTTGTTGATTCTAATGAAGCTTCACCTATTAATTGGAGAAGAGTTCACAGGCTACCTGATCATGTGAGATTTGTTCATTCAGCTCATATAAATTATTTAACTAATCATCCATCTGCTATAGAAAATGTACCAGATAGGCTTGATCTTGAAGGAAAAGAAGTAGTACCTCCCTCTCAAGTTTGTTCAACTTGTCATGGTGATGTAGCTAGTATGGAAAAAGTATATCAAGTAGAACCATTAAAAATGGGGCAATGTGTAAACTGTCATAGAAAAAATGGAGCACCAACAGATTGTGCTGCTTGTCACCATTAATAATTATTAAGAGGAAAATATGAAAATAAACAGGAGAGAATTTTTATCACTTAGCGGAAAATCAGCTGCTGGAGCAGTAATTTTTGCTGCTTGTTCAATTCCTGAACAAGAGCTAATTGTACAAAGTCCTGTAGATATGCCTGAAGATTTAGTTAGAGGTATTGATTCATGGTACGCTACTTCATGGTCAGAAGGAGCTTCTGGCGATGGGGTTTTAGTAAGAGTTCTTGAAGGAAGAATTAAGAAACTCAAAGGGAATCCTGACCATCCAGTTAATAGAGGAGGAGCGAGATCAAATCTAGATGCATCTATTCAATTACATTATAATCCAGACAGATTACATGCTCCAAAAGTAAGAAGATCTAAAGATGGAATCCAATCAAACACATCATTTTCTGAAATGGATAAGTTTGTAAAAGAAGCAACTTCAAAAGGTAAAAAAATAGTAGTTGTATCTAACCCAACTAGAAGTACTGAAGGATGGGTTTCAGAAAAATTTGCTGAAAGCAGAGGAGGAAGATACCTTACTTATGAAGCATTGGACCAAACAAATTTACATAACGCATTAAATGAATTGTTTGACACAGATGAAATACCTCACTTCGATATAGCTCATGCCGACAATGTTTTATCATTTGGAGCTGACTGGATAGAAAACTGGATATCACCAGCTCAATACGGACATGCACTTGGTGAATTGAGATCAGGTAACAGAGGTTTTTTTGCACATGTTGAACCAAGATTTTCATTAACTTCTGCCAATTCAGATATATGGATGTCGCCATATCCAGGAACTGAATCTGATATTGCTCTTTCAATTGCAAATGTGATTATAAAAGAAAAGTTGGTTCCAGAATCTCAAATAAATGAATTTATTAGTAAACTCCCTGAGGGAAAAATAGAATTTGGTTACTCTCCTGAAGATGTTGAAAAAAGAACAGGTGTATCTAAAGAGAAAATCAAAGAGATAGCCCATAAAATTTCAACAGGAAATAGTGTTGTTTTTGCAGGTGGATCTACCTCGGCCTATACTAATGGTAAATTCAATACATACGTAGTGTATGCATTAAATATTCTACTAGGTTCAGTTGGAAAAGTTGGAGGTTTGATATTAAATCCTGAGGTAAGTAAAGAAAATATTGGTGGATCTACAAAATCAAATACCATTAAAGATTGGCAAGAAGAAATTGCTCAATGGAGAGCTGGTTATGTAGATACAGTTATTATAAAGGGTGTTGATCTTGTTTATTCAATGCCAAATTCATTAGATATAAAAGGTGCATTAAAAAATGTTGAAACAGTTATATCTTTTGGAAATATTATGAATGAAACATTAGAATCTTCTGATGTCGTTATACCTGAAACAACATTTTTCGAAGAATGGGGATCAGAAATTCCTAACCCACTACCAGGATATATGACAGTTTCACTACAGCAACCTGTGGTAGTCAAAGAAGGACCAGGAGCAGCTGGTGCAATTAGCTATGTCGACAAATTGCTTGAGTTAGAACCTTCGATAAGTGGATCAAATAAATCTTTAGTTAAAAAGGTATTTGATAATGAATATAATGAATCAAATAATACAGGATCTATTAAAGCTGAAAATAAAAACTCATTTATGAACGGAGTGCAACAAAGAGGTGGTTATTGGAATAAATCTGTTACTGCTGAACAGAAAAAAATAAGACTTAAGAATCCTTTTGATTTTGAAGGTAACAATAATTTTTCACAAACAGATAGCAATTATGGTGAAGAATTTTATTTAATACCATTCACCAATGTACTCATGGATGGTAAGCTTTCTAACAGTCCACTTGCACAACAAGCTGCAGATGGGATAACTTCTGCTGCATGGCAAACTTGGGTTGAGATAAATAACCGCCAAGCTGAAGAAATGGGAATTGAAGAAGGTGATATTATTTATTTGAAATCTGACTCAGGAGAGATAAAATGTCTTGCATATCCTCACCCTGCTGTTCAACCAGGTACATTATGTGTTCCAACTGGATTAGGCACAGAAAAGGGAGGAAGATATTCTGAAGATAGAGGTTCAAATGTGTTAAAAATTTTATCAGGCATAATTGATGAAGAATCTGGATCATTAGCTTGGGCTTCTACCAAAGTTTCATTGAAAAGAGCTGGAGGTAATGAAAAGTTACCTAAATTTGAAGGTGACGTTACTGCATTCCCAGTTGAACCTGGAGTGCCTGTACTAGTGGTAAAGCCAGGTCAAACCGCTCATGATGCTGAATATGAAAACCATCATAAATATCAAGAGTCTCTAAACTTTAGAGAACCTCATGGTCATGGAGATGATCATGGTCATGGAGACGATCATGATGGAGAAGAAAAAGATAAAAATTCTCATTAGATAATAAGAGGAAATATTATGGTAATAGAAAAAAATAGAAGTTGGGGAATGGTAATTGATACTGATAAATGTAATGGTTGCAGTGGTTGCGTTACAGCTTGTCAGGTAGAAAATAATATTCCTTTAAATGACCAGAATAAATTCGAAAGAGGCAGAGTAATGTCTTGGATCAGAATTGAAAGATATTGGGAAGGTGAATTTCCCGATGTTAAGGCCAGATTTATACCTGTTTTATGTCAACATTGTGGAAATGCTCCATGTGAACCTGTTTGCCCTGTTTATGCAACTTACCATAACAATGAAGGATTAAATGTTCAGGTCTACAACAGATGTGTTGGTACAAGATACTGCGCAAATGGTTGCCCTTACATCGTGAGAATGTTCAACTATTGGGAACCAGCTTGGCCAGAAGAATTTAGAAATCACTTAAATCCAGATGTGACTATAAGAAGCAGAGGGATAATGGAAAAATGTAGTATGTGTGTCCACAGGATTAATAGAGGAACAAGAAAAGCTAAAGAAGAATATAGAGAACTACAAGATGGAGAAATTAAGACAGCATGTCAAGAAGCATGTACAACTGGAGCTATTACTTTTGGAGATCTGAATGATCCAGAAAGTGAAGTCTCTCAGCTAGCTCAAAGTGATAGAAAATATACTCTAATGCCACAATTAAATACTCAACCTAATGTTGTTTATTTGGCTACAGTAGATCCATACAAAGATAAAAATTTAGGAGAAGCAAAAACTAATGAGCACTAACGAAGAACATCATTATTGGCCTCCTACTGATCCAAAAGTGGTTAAAGAAGAACTCATTACAAGTACTTCTAGAGGAGGTAATTTTCTGAAAAAACTTATTTGGGTTTTTAGCCTTCTAAGTATTTTAGGGATTGTAGGTCTTGTTGGAAAGCTGTTTTTAGAAAGTGATGATCAAACTCAATGGGGATATATAGCTGCAGTTCTAGCATTTATTTTAAGTACAACTTCAGGAGCACCAATGGTGGCTGTAGCTCCGCTGATAGCCAAGGCTAATTGGGCTAGACCTATTTCGAGAATTGCTCACATTATTGGAGTTGTAGGAATAGTTAATATCATAATTATGATTCCAATCTTATGGGTTCTTCCTCCGCTAGTTGTTGAGGGTGCTCGAAGAAGATCTATATGGTTTGAAGCTCCAAATTATAGTCCACATTTTTGGGACACTCTTGGTCTAATAATGCTAGCAATTGTTGGACTTGCATTGCTTTATTCTTCAGCATTGCCAGATTTTGCAACTATGAGAGACAACTCTAAAGGAACTAAGCAAAAAATTGCAAAGCTATTAGCAAGAGGATTCGTTGGAAGTACCGTTCAATGGAGTACATTAAGAATGAGAATTGGTATGATGAGTACTTTTTACTTTTTCACACTAATATTTGTTCATTTTCTAATCTCAGTAGACTTGAGTATGAGTATGGTTCCTGGTTGGAGGGATGCTATATATCCAATGGCTCATGCAATGGGAGGAATTCAAGGTGGAATAGCATCTGTAATAATTCTTGCTTGGATTGTAAGAAAATATTGTGGTTATGAAAATTACATAACATTAAATCAATTTTGGGCACTTGGTAGACTTATGTTTGCTGCTAGTCTTATGTGGATTTATTTCTTCTATTCTGCGTTTATAGTATTTTGGTATGGTAAATCTATGTCTGATACAGCTTGGCTTGATTTATTAATCAGAGGCCCTATGATGTATGTCTTTATTTTAGGAATGCTTTTTAGCTTTATTTTCCCATGGTGGTGGTTAATTTGGAATAAGGTAAGAAACTCAGTTAATGGTCCTTTTTATGGAGCTATAATAGCAATTATAGGTGTATTTTTTGAAAGAATAAGGTTGTATGTACCTGCATGGTCTGTAGACCCTAAACTCATACATGATAAATGGTTATCAGTTATACCCAAAACTATATACCCAGACATTTGGGATATATTAGTTATAGTTGGAGCTGTAAGCTCTGTTTTCCTAATAGTTATAGTTGTATCAAGACTAGTTCCATTTATTGGGATTTGGGAAATACAACAATTCAACTTACTAGCAAAACCAGTTAAATATATTAAAGCTCATGGCGTTAGGGTTGCAAAGCCAGATTAATAGAGGGGAATTATGCAACAAAGAGATAATGAAAATAGACTAAGTCAAGAATATACAAATACTGTATTACTAAACGGTACTTTACAAACCCCAAAATGGTGGCCTTATTTAGTTTCAGTTCTTGGATTCTTTGTTGTTATAGGGTTTGTACTATTTGGTATTCAAATCAGGTATGGTTTAGGAGTAACAGGATTAAATAGACCAATCTATTGGGGACTTTATATTACAACTTTCGTTTTTTGGGTTGGTATTTCTCACGCAGGTATTATGATTTCTGCCATATTACGTTTAACCCAAGCTGAATGGAGAAGACCTGTAACTAGAGCTGCAGAAATATTAACAATATTTTCACTTGCAACTGCTCTTGTTTTCCCTCTTATTCACGCTGGAAGAACATGGAGAATAATTTATTGGTTAATTCCATATGATGCGTCTAGAGGTATTTGGCCGAATATTAGATCTCCTTTATTTATGGACCCAATCGCAATATCTACTTACCTAACAGGGTCAACCTTGTTTTTATTTGTTGCACTTCTACCTGACCTTGCTGTTCTTAGAGACAGAACAACAGGTTTTAGAAAGGGCTTTTATACAATATTAGCCTTAGGGTGGAGAGGTAACCCTAGACAATGGAAAATGCAAGTTGTAGGTGGTATTCTTCTATCAGCTTTGATGCTCCCTATTTTCGTTTCAGTACACTCTATTGTTTCCTGGGACTTTGCTGTTACAACAGCTGTTGAAGGTTGGCATTCAACTATTTTTGCACCATATTTTGTTATAGGAGCTGTACACTCTGGAGTTTCTGCTGTAGTAACCATGATGGCATTAATGAGATGGGGCTGGGGCTGGAATGATTTCATTAGGCCAGAACACTTTGATGCACTTGCAAGATTATTAACCGTTGTTGCAACTGCGTGGCTAGGATTCACATTCCTAGAACTTTTATTTGCCCTTTACGGTCTTGATGCGCCAGAAATAGCACTAAGAGAAATGCAGATTTTTCAATATCCATGGAATATGTTGTTTCTACTTTTCTTGCTAACAGGATATATACTTCCTGTTCCCATGTGGATTTTTAAGCGTATAAGGACTAATATAGCTCTAATGTTTTGGAGTTCTATACTAGTAAATATTGGAATGTGGTTGGAAAGATTCTTGATCATTGTTCCTGGACTTGCAAGAAGAACACCATTTGTATTTACATGGGAAGCTTACTCTCCAAGTTGGTTTGAATGGTATATATTATTTTGGTCATTTTGTTGGGTAACATTACTAATGTTGATTTTCTCTAGGATATTTCCATTAGTTCCACTATTCGAGCAAAAAGAAAGTGAAGTTTTTAGCGACGACATAAAAATAGGTCGCGCGACAGTTCCTACTATATTTAGGGAAGAAGAGGAGTAAAAAATGAAAAGCTTATTAGGTTTATATTTGGATCCAAATGATGCTGCTAATGCCATGGATGGGTTGGCAGAAGGTGGTTTTGAACAAGGGACATTTGATGTACTAACAGGAACCCCATATCCAGAGGGAGCCTTTGGTGAACATGTACCTCAACATAGATTATTCAGATTCCCTGCATTTGGTGCAATAATTGGATTTAGTTTATCTTTATTTCTTACTACTGCTACTCAATTAGCTTATCCTTTGATAACAGGAGGAAAACCAATATTATCTATATTTGCGATGCTTATAATAATGTATGAAATGACTATGCTAGCAGCTGTTATTTTTAGTGTTATTGGAATCATATTTGAATCCAGACTTCCAAATATTGCTCCTGGGGTGTATGACCCAAGAATCACTGAAGGTTATATTGGGGTAGTAATATCTGTTGAAGATTCAGAATTTAGTAAAGCAAAAAAAATACTTGAAAAGTCTGGCTCTGAAGAAATAAAAGAGGGATAAAAAATTAATAAGAAAAGTGATATGAAAATAAGTAAAAAAATAATATTTATACTCACGTTATTGTTAATAATGATGACTGCTTGTGTCCAACAAAATAACACATATCCTGTGGAAATCTTTAGCGAAATGCATTATAACCAAGCTCAAAAATCACAAGAACCACCTAGAGTGCCTGCTCATCCTGATAGTGTAACTTTTTCAGAAATTGGTTCTGAAAAAGAATTAGATATGAGTTCTAATCCAGCAAACAATTATGATGGTTCCTACCTATATGAAGTAAATTGCACCTTCTGTCATGGAGCAAATGGTAATGGAATTGGACCTGCTGCTAGTAAAATATCTTCAGAAGAAAATTATTGGTATAAAGTAACTGGTGAAAAGCATAAGAATCCTGCAAATTTATTAACCTCTGAGCTTTCTAAAGATAATGCTGTAGTTTTCATCAAAGGTGGAGCTGGACTTATGCCAGCTTATGAGAACATGTTGACGGAGGCTGAAATTAGAGCAATCGTTGATTACGTTTGGGATGATTTACGATAAATTTTTTTTAACAGGTCTTCTTTTAATAATTCTATTGTTAAATTCTTGTGTATTTTCTGAATCAGAATCAGATTTATATATAAAACTTGAAAAAGAAATAATGTGTCCGGTGTGTGATGGTCAAACGTTAGATCAGTCTCAATCACTTATTGCTGAAAATATGAAAGACACAATAAAGAAAAAAATTGAAGAAGGATACGACGAGAAAGAAATTAAGAGCTATTTTATTTCTAGATATGGAGAATCAGTTATTGCTTATCCAACCTTTCAAGGGTTTAATATAGTAGCTTATTTGATACCAGTATTACTTATCACTTTAGGATTAGGTATACTTGGATTTTATATAAAAAAGGATAAAAAAATTAGTGAATAATTTTGGATATTACATATTAATTTTAGGGTTTATATTATCTACATATTCAGGGATTATGTTTATTTTTGGTTCTTATAAAGATAATAAAGTTTTTATAAAAAGTGCCACAAGAGGATTTTATTTATCATTAATAATGATATTTATCTCATCTGTGACATTAATTTCATTATTTTTGTTAAATGATTTTTCTAACATTTACGTTTTTAATCATTCCAGTCTGGACATGAATAGAGCTCTAACATTTGTTGCTTTTTATGCTGGAAATGAGGGTTCTTTGTTATATATTTTATTCATTCATGCTCTACTAAGTGGGATTATGCTTTATTTTGCACCAACAGGTATAAAAAATAGCCTTAGTTATTCTTGCGGGATATTATCATTAATTAGTGCTTTTTATTTGTTTGTTTTAGTTTTTTATGCAAATCCATTTGAAGTTTCTGATATGAATAATTCAGATGGAAGAGGTATAAATCCTCTATTAAGACATCCAGGTATGTATATTCATCCTCCCTTATTAATGTCAGGTTTAGCATCAATATCTATACCTTTTGTAATTTCTCAGGGTGCTTTATTTGATTCTAAAAAAAATAATAATTGGTTCAGTCTCTTAAGAATTTGGAGCTTGATTTCATGGACTCTGTTAGGTGCTGGATTACTTATTGGAGCTTGGTGGGCTTACACAATATTGGGTTGGGGAGGTTATTGGAGTTGGGACCCTATAGAAAACGTAGGTTTAATGCCTTGGTTGGTACTAACTGCTCTAATTCATTCGATAATGGTTGAGGAAAGAAGAGGAATGTTTAGACTATGGAACATAATTTTAGTTTCACTAACCTTTATACTTGCTCTTTTAGGTACCTTTATAAATAGAGGAGGACCTGTTGTATCAGTCCATTCTTTTGCTGCATCAACCCTAGGTTTTTTATTCCTAGGATTTATGATAGTAATGACTTTCTTTAGTCTATTAACAATTATTTATAAATATAAGAATATTCAAAAAAACGCAAATAAAATAGAATCTTATCTCTCAAGAGAATCTTCTTTTCTTCTTAATAACGTTTTGCTTGTTCTAACCTCAATAATTATTCTTTGGGGAGTGCTTTTTCCAGTTGTTTCAATTTTATTTACTGGAACAGAAATAAGCGTATCTGCTCCTTATTTTGATAAAACTGCTGGGCCTATTTTGCTAGGAATAATTATTCTGATGGGGATAGGGCCTATTCTTTCATGGAGACAAACTACACCAAAAGCAACATTATTCAGAATACTTCCTTCATTTGTATTAACAATTTTTTTACTTATATATCTTGTAATAATAGGTATTACAAAATTCTTTGCACTGATTTCATTATGCTCAATATTTTTTGTTTTAACTATTATATTCAGAGAGTGGATTGGAGGTACTAAGTCTAGAATGAAAAATTCTTTAAATCCATTTTCTGCTTTCATCAAAATGATTATTTCAAATAGAGGAAGAAATGGGGGTTATATTGTTCATTTAGCAATTCTTTCTCTCGCTTTTGGAGTAGTAGGGACAAAATTTTATGATGAAAGATTAGATACTAATCTTAATGTTTCAGAAGTTATAAATTTCAAAAATTATAATATTCAATTTGATAGCATTGAACAAGAAATAAATAGTGGGAATTCTATAACTAAAGCAAAATTTTCTATTTTCAATTCAGATAATGATTACAAAGGTAAGATAGAAGCTATGCACTCTTACTATCCAAATTATAATCAAATAAGTGTAAGATCAGGGATTTTGAGTACACCTATCGAAGACTTATATATTATTCCTAAAGACTTCATTGATGAAACAAAAATGACGGTTAGAATAGCTGTAAATCCTTTAGCATGGTGGATTTGGTTATCAGGTCCTATATTGTTATTAGGAACTTTAGTTACATTATGGCCATATAAACAAAAGGAGGACTTATGATAGAAATTATTTTGTCTATAATTTTCTTAATTTTGACAATTGTTTCAACAATATTAATACTCAAACCTCTCTTAGGAAAAAATGAAAAATAAATTCAAGAAAATAAAAGCATATTATTTTATACTACTAATCTTACTTATATTCTCAAAAATCCCAGTAATGAATATTGAAGCTGAAGGAAATATTAGTGATATTTTCATAAAAGAATATAATATGTCTGTACTGTCTGTTGATCAAAATAATCAATCCTTATCTATTATTACTGCTGTAAAAATCACAAATAAAAATGAAGATATTTTTGTACCTAATTTTAATGATGTCGCTCAGACAGGAATGAACTTCATAAGGTTTAGTCTTCCTGAAGGTTTTTTTGATTTGTACGTTGAAACGGATTTACCAAGTGGAAATCTAATTGAAATACCTCAGGGTTTTGCTCTCACATCAGAAGTTCCATCAGGAGATTCAAATATAATTTTTAGTTATTATATTAACTATGATTCTTCAAAATTTGAATTCCCTTTACATTTTCCACATGGTACAGATACTTTTAAGATAATAGTTCCTGAAGGTTCAGGAAAAATTTCTGGTGAAAGGCTATCTTTTGATAAAAAAGTAGACATATCAGAAAAAACTTTTGATGAATATATTGGGAATAATTATGCTAAAGGTGAATATCTAAATATGGAAATGACAAATATTCCAACGAGTTTTGTAAATAAACTATCATCATCCCTAAATTTCCAAGTAATAAATTTGGTTGTAATCATACTAATGGTGAATGTAATAATAATATTTTTCATTTTAAGATATTTCAAAAATAACAGTAAAAAAAATGCAACTCATTAATATTAGAAACATATCTGTTATAGCTACATTCTTATTTTTTATTTCTTTTTTTGTATTCTTAATATTTGGAACTATAAGTGATAAAGCTCCCAAAATTCAAAATGGAGTTAATACTACTATGGGAGAAGTTTCAGTTTCTGCTCCTAATGGAACAAAATTTGAAGTAATCAATCTAAATGGTCAAACAATAAAACTAGACGATTTTGCTGGAAAACCCTTAGTAATTGACTTTTGGTCATCATGGTGTGGACCTTGTATTAAAGAGGCAAAAGTACTTTCAGATGGTTATAAAGAATGGAACTTTAGAGGTGTTGAATTTGTTGGAATTGCTATTTGGGATGAAATAGATAGTATAGAAAATTTTATTAAAAATAACGATATTCAGTATGAAATTTTGATTGATAAAGAAGGTTACACTGCCGTAAACTTTGGAGTAATAGCTGTACCCGAAAAATTTTTTGTGAAAAGTGATGGAACTTTTGCATTTAAGATAAACGGGCCATTAGATACTAAATCTTTGGATGATTATATAGCAAGGCTTTTAGAGGAGGATAAAAGATAATAATGGGATTTAATTCTTTTTCAGTAGGACATGAATTTGGACCTTATGAGGTCTCAATTGATCAGAAGGCATCGGAAATGTATTCAAAAGCAATCATAAACAGAGATTTAGAAAATCATTCACCATTTGCAATTGTATCAACATCTTTTGGAAAACTATTAGCTGATGTTGATTTAGAGGATGGAGCAATACACTTAAATCAGTCAATTAGCTGGGATAAAGAAATTAATGAAAAAGAAATGATTTATGCAAAACCTGTTATAGATTCTAAAACTGAAAGAAGAAATAATGTTTTCATTAAAATTAGAGTAGAATATTGTGATAAATCAAACAAAAAATTAGGTGAATCAATTAGTACAATATTAATAAATTTGGATGGAGAATAATATTACAAACAAATTAGATATTAAAATAACTCAAGAAATGATCAATGATTATGCAGAAGCATCAAAGGATTACAATCCAATACATATTGATGAAGAATTTGCATCAAAATCACTTTTTAAGTCAAGAATCGCACATGGGATGCTAACAATTTCAATTATTATGGAATATCTATATAAAATTTATTCAAAAAAAATTATTGAAAACACTATTTTTGAAGCAAGATTAAAAAATCCAGTATATCCAGAAGAAAGTATTCAAATTTCACTTGAAGAAAAATCAAAAGAAAAAATTAATATAATTTGTAAAAAAGAAAATGGAGATGAAGTGATAACTGCTTCGTTACAATTTAAGTAGGAGAAAAAAATGAGTGAATTTGACGGTGTTATAGCTTTAGATGCTATGGGAGGTGATTTCGGTCCTTCAGTTACTGTACCTGCAGCGATTACTGCTATGAAGGATTATGGGATCAAAGTTATATTAGTCGGAGAAGAAAAAGAAATAAAAGAAGAGCTTTCTAAATATCCTAAAGAAATAACCCAGTATATTAAAATCATCCCTTCTGAAGGGGTGGTCAATGAGGGAGAAAGTCCTGTTAATGCTTATAGAAGTAAACCAAAAGCTTCAATATTTGTTTCTGCTGGCTTAGTTAAGAAAGGTTACGCTCAAGGAGTAGTAAGTATGGGTTCTTCTGGGGCAACTTTAGCTGCAGCATCAATTTTATTTGGAACTATTGAGGGTATTGAAAGAGGATCAATTGGTGGCCCAATAATTGGTTATTCTCCGGAAATGGTTTTACTGGATTTAGGGTCAAATGTTGACACAAAAGCAACTCAACTAGCTGATTTTGCTGCGATAGGTGATCAAGTTTCAAGAATGATGTTCAATAAAAAAGAACCAAAAGTAGCACTTTTATCAGTTGGATCTGAAGAAGGAAAAGGAAATCAACTAGTAAAAGATTCCTATAAACTTTTATCAAAAAGTTCACTAAACTTTGTTGGTAATATTGAACCTGAAGATTTATTTGAACAAAAAGTAGACGTAGTCATTTGCGATGGATTTGTTGGGAATATTCTTCTTAAGACTACAGAGAGCCTTGGGAAAAAGATCTCAAATGAGGTTCTAGTCAAAACTGGAAATAAAGATCTATCAGATGAGATATTTAACAAAACTAATGTAGTTTCAGAATCTTATGGGGGAGGACCTATTTTTGGAATTAATGGAGTAGCAATAATTGGTCATGGATCATCAAAGGTTTCAACTATTGTTAGTGCTATAAATACAGCAAAGCTAACTATTCAAAATGATTGGGTTGAAAAGCAACAAAATGCTATCAATAAAATTAGATCAGAAATTAAGGAATAATATTATGGAAGAAGTACCAAGAATAGCACTTATAACTGGAGCATCTAGAGGTATCGGACGAGCAATAGCTATAAGACTTGCTAAAGCTGGCCATAAAATTGCTATAAATTATAATTCTCATAAAGAAGATGCAGAAGAAGTTCTTGATCAAATTAAAAAAGTAGGTTCTGATGGAATAATTATAAAAGGTGATGTCTCTAAACTAAACGAAGTGCAGAATATGGTCAAAGAAGTTGAAGGTAAATTAGGAAATATTGACATCCTATATAATAACGCTGGAATTATTTCAGATTCATTGTTAATGAGAATGAAACCAGAAGATTTTGATAAGGTAATTGATACTAATCTAAAGGGTACTTTTTATTGTACAAAATTATGTATAAATAACATGATTAAGAATAGATGGGGAAGAGTAATAAACATTTCTTCAGTAGTAGGTATTAGAGGAAATATAGGCCAATCAAATTATTCTGCTTCAAAGGCTGGAATTCATTCTTTTACAAAATCCGTAGCAAAGGAAGTAGCAACGAGAAATATAACTGTAAATGTAATTGCTCCAGGATATATCTCAACCGCCACAACAGATGTACTTTCAGACAAAGTAAAGAATGAAGTTATGTCATGGATCCCAATGCAACGTTTTGGTGAACCAGATGAAATAGCTCCAATTGCAGCATTTTTATCAAGAGAGGAAGCTAGGTATATTACAGGAGAAATAATAAGAGTAGATGGCGGAATGGCAATATGATGTTTAGTGGTAAAACATTACTTATTACAGGTGGTTCAAGAGGTATTGGGAAGAAAATATGTTTTGAATTTGCAAAAAGAGGATGCAATATTATCTTTACTTATGTAAGAAGCAGTTCTGAATCTAAGAAAATAGAAAATGAATTACTAAAGTTTGGAGTAAATGTTATTTCAAAAAAACTAAACTTGAATTCAAATGATGATATAAAAAAATTTGTTGAAAATATAAAAAATTTAGATATAAAAATAGACTTCTTAATTAATAATGCTGCTTCTGGAGTAATGAAAAATTCTATTGAAACTACAGAAAAACATTGGGATTGGACAATGCAGATAAATGCTAAAGGACCATGGATTTTGTCTAAAAGTATTTCTAAATTAATGCCTAGTAAATCAAGAATTATTAATATTTCTTCACCAGGTTCAACAAAAGTATTGAATAATTATTTTTCTATAGGCGTTTCTAAAGCAGCTTTAGAATCAATCACTAGATATATGGCATTTGATTTAGCTTCTAAAGGAATAAATGTTAATTCAATATCTGCATCTATGATTGAAACTGATGCAATAAAGCATTTCCCTAATCAGGATGAAATAGAAAAAATTATCAGTAGAGAAAATCCTAAAAAACAAAAATTACTAGCAGAAGATATTGCAAAAGCAGCTGTCATGTTGTGTTCAGAAGAATCAGAAATGATTATTGGACAGAATATACTTGTTGATGGAGGAGATACACTTTTACTAAGTTAGAAGCTTATCTCAGAATTAAAAACTAAATCCTTATATTTTTTCCTAATAAGACACAAACCAACGAATTCATTTGAGAACTTCTGAACAGACATAACTCTTCCTATAAATTTTGAATTTACTTTGATTTCAGAATTGATTTCAACCTCGTCATTTGATCGAAATTTTACAATTTCTTTACTAACTTTCTGATAATTGTGAAGCCTTGCTATGACTTCTTGTCCTACATAACATCCTTTAGCAAACGAAATTAGATCTATATAACCTAATTCCAGTGGATTAACTTTAGTCATAGAACGATCATAATTTACATATTCAAGTTCAATGTCTGCAAGGTTTTTTTCTTCAAAAGACAATTCTTTATATAAACTTAAATCTATTGAATTTGTTTCTGATTCAGTCATAAAAACTTCAAACCTATTAATTCCTTTGAAAGTTTTATCAAAATTAAATAAGCTAACATCTTTAGAAAATTCTAATTCCTCTTGATTTGAAGCAGTGTAAACAACTAATTTTTTCACTTCAGACAATACCTTAAACTCTACATCGTCAATAATTACATGTTTTGTCATATAATCAATAGATTTTTTTGAGTTAGTAACAGATACAAAGATTATTTTCGATTGATCTATAACTTTATATGAAATAATATCAACAATTGATCCTTTGTTATTAGTAATGACTGTTTTTGAAGATTTTTTTTGATTTATATCATTTGTTGACATTCTATCTAAAAAAGATATCACATCATCTCCAATCATTGAAAATAAAGTATACTTCTTGTCATAAAATATAGAACTAGATAGATCTTTTAAGATATTTTTTTTCATCAAATAGAAAAAGAATCTCCGCATCCACATGAGGATTTAGCATTGGGATTCTTAAACTCAAACCCTTTACCATTAAGACCATCAGAAAAATCAAGTAAAGTTCCAGCTAAATAAACATATGCTTTTTTCGGAATATATACCTCTAAACCATTTTGAGTGATGATCTTATCTGATTCATCTGGCCCATCTACTATTTCTAAAACATATTGTAAACCTGAACATCCTCCACCTTTTACAGCAACCTTCAAGCCATATTTTTCTTTCGACTCATTCTTAGCAAATTCTTTAACCTTTTCGAAGGCTTTATCAGAAATTTTTATGGTATTTATAGGAATATTTGTATTCATTTGCAAACAATCTTTTTCATAAATATAAATTATTTATAAATAAATTTGAAAATTACATGTACCATTTATTATATAAATAATAAAAAAAAAATAAAAGTTTTGGTCAAGTTATATACAAGAAATGGTGATGATGGAGATACTTATTTACTTTTTGGAAAGAAAGTTTCTAAGGATGATATTAGAGTAGAATGTTACGGTGCAATAGATGAGTGTATGTCAAATCTAGGAGTAGCAAAAATCCTATCTGAAGATCAAAACTTAACTAGTATAGCTGAAGTAATTATAAATATCCAAAGGAAGTTATTTATAATATCAAGTGAAATAGCTTGCCCTGTTGAAAAGTACAAAGAGATGAAAGATAAATACAGCTTTATAACTCAGGAAATGATTGATGAGATAGAAAGTCAAATAGATTATTTTCAACAAAACTCTCCAGAAATAAAATTTTTTGTACTTCCAGGCAGTAGCTTGTTATCATCCCACATAGATATTTCAAGAACAATATGTAGAAAAGCTGAAAGATTATGTGTAAAAATTGCTGAACAAAAACTTCTAAATAATAAAAAAAACTTAATTTTGCTAAATAGATTAAGTGATCTACTTTTCATTCTTGCTCGCTACGTTGATAGAGATAAAGAATATGTAAAAGCCTCGGAATAAATAATGACAAGAATCTCTATTTTAGACACAAAATCTGCAAATTTCCATAGTGTAAAAAAAGCAGTAGATTTGTATGAACAAGATAACATTATAACGTCATCAAAAGAAGAAATTTTGAGAAGTGAAGCATTAATAATTCCTGGAGTTAGTTCTACTGATACCGTTCTGAATAATATATATAATGCCAACCTAGAAAAAATAATTTTGGAATTTTATCAATCTGAAAGACCAATACTATGTATTTGTGTTGGAATGCAAATCCTTTTTGAAAAGTCCGAAGAAGGAATTTTACCAGGGCTTGGTCTTATTGAAGGAGAAGTAAAAAAAATACCTTCAAAAGATAATAAAAATAAAAAATATAAAATTCCTCACATGGGTTGGAATGAAATAGATTTTTCTATAAATTCAAAGCTTTTTGACGGAATAAAAAGTGATAGTGAATTTTATTTTGTTCATTCTTACCAATGTGTTCCCAAAGATCAGGAAATTATATCTGGAACAACAAATTACTCAAATAAGATTGTTGCTTCAATAGAAAAAAATAATCTTTTTGCTGTCCAATTTCATCCAGAAAAAAGTGCGAATTTAGGGCTAAAGATTTACAAAAATTTTATAAATCTCATAAACTAAAAATATGAAAATTTTTCCAGCAATTGATATAAGAAATGGTAAGTGCGTAAGACTAATAAAAGGGAATTACGATGAAGAAATTATTTTCAATGATGATCCTATAATAGTAGCTAAAAACTTTGAAGAGATCGGAAATAAATATGTACATATAATTGATCTTGATGGAGCAAAAGATGGAGAATCAAGAATTAGGGATAATATAGCAAAAATAATAAATAATACAAAATTAAAAATTCAAATAGGCGGAGGAATAAGAACTTTTGAAAGAGCTGAATCTTTTTTTAATTTAGGAGTTGAAAAAATTATTTTTGGCACAGCAGCCCTTGAAAATAAAAAAGAGGTCATAAAGTCAATCGATAAATATAAGTCTAAAATAATAGTAAGTATTGATGCATCTAAAGGAAAGATTAAGACCAAAGGTTGGCTTAATAATAGTGATGTAAAAATAGATGATCTTGTAAATGAACTCGAAGAAATAGGCTGTAAAAATTTTATTTACACTGATATAGATAAGGATGGAACTTTATCCCATCCAAATTTTGATTATATAAAAAAGTTCAGAAAAATTTGTAATTCTGAACTCTATATTGCTGGTGGTATTTCTACAATTGATGATGTTATCAAGCTTAGAGATATAGGTGTAGATGGAGCTATTTTAGGTATGTCTATTTATACTGGGAATATTGACTTAAAAAAATTATTGAAAAAAATATAATCATGCTAAGTAAAAGAATCATACCATGTTTAGATATAGATAACGGAAGAGTAGTCAAAGGAATAAATTTCGTAGATATTAGAGACGCTGGAGATCCATCTGAGCTAGCAGCTTTTTATAACGATGAAGGAGCAGATGAACTTGTTTTTCTAGATATAACTGCAACTCATGAAGATAGGAAAACAATGGTGGATGTTGTTAAACAGGTTTCATCTAAAGTTTTTATACCTCTTACTGTGGGCGGAGGAATAAGAGAAATAAGGGATATGCAAATTATGCTTCAAGCAGGAGCAGACAAAGTTTCTGTAAATTCATCTGCTATAAAAAATCCTAATTTTTTAAGAGAATGCTCTAAAGAATTTGGTAGTCAATGCGTAGTTAGTGCAATAGATGTAAAAAAAATAGATTCTAAATGGATTGTATTTACTCATGGTGGAAGAAAAAAAACTGAAATAGATGTTCTAGATTGGGTTAAAATAATTGAAGAAAATGGTGCTGGAGAGATTCTTTTAACTAGTATGGATAGAGATGGGTCATACGAAGGATATGATCTTGAAATTCTTCAAAAAATAAATCAAATAGTATCTATTCCTGTAATAGCATCAGGAGGAGCTGGAAAATTAGAGCATTTAGTAGATGCATTTTCTGTGGGGAATGCTGATGCTGTGCTTGCAGCTAGCATATTTCACTATGGAGAATTCAGGATTAGTGAAGCAAAAGAATTCCTAACTAATAATGGTATAAAAACTAGGATATGAAAAAAATAGACAGCCCAAAATTTATAATATTCGATTGTTTTGAAACTATTGTTAACAATGATTTATCCGCTTGGAAAAATCTTTTTGGTAGTTTTATAGATGAAAATAAATGGGAAATAGAAACTGAAAAATTATGGGAATTATGGAAAAGTAAAGAAATAAATTTCAGAGAGATAAGAACAAATCTAAAAGATCTGAATTCAAACCCACCATTTAAGTCATATGAAAAAGCTTGGTCAGATTGCTTCAAGAAAGTTTTTGAAGAACTAAAATTTAATGCTAACCCGGATGAATTTGCTAGAAGATGTGTAATAAATATGGGAAAAAACAAACCATATGAAGATACAAGTGAATACTTAAATAAATTATCTAGACATTCAAAAATAGGTATTATTTCAAATGCTGATAATGATTTCTTGAACCCCGTTCTAAAAAATATAGATTTCAAATTTGACTATGTTTTATCTTCTGAAACTGCAAAACTTTATAAACCTGATCGAAGAATTTTTTCTATATTTCTAAAAGAAAATAATCTAAGAGGAGAAGATTGTTGGTATGTTGGAGATAAAGAATATGATGATGTTTTAGGATCCAGTTCAGTTGGAATGAAACCATTTCTCATAAATAGATCAGTATATAATGAGATAATGGAAAAAAATGAATATGTATCTATTTCAAATCTAATTCAACTTAATAAATTAATAAAAAAATAAAATATGAAACCTGATTTTAATAAATATAAAATATTACCAGCAATTATTCAGAATAAAAAAACAAAAAAAATCCTAATGCAAGGATGGATGAATAAAGAGTCATTTGACAAAACAATTGAAACAAAAAAAGTATGGTTTTTTTCAAGGTCAAAAGATAGACTATGGCAAAAAGGGGAATCATCAGAAAATTTTTTAAATGTTGAGCAAATCAAACTAGATTGTGATAATGACTCTATATTGATACAAGTCACTCCTGAAGGTCCAACTTGTCATACCTTAAACGAGTCTTGTTTTGATAATGAATTAGATAAAAACACGCAATATTCAGATTTTAGTTTAGAAGCCTTGGAAGAAATTATTGAAGCAAGAAAAACTGAAATGCCTGATAACTCATATACAACATCCTTATTTAATGAAGGAATAAAGAAAATCACAAAAAAACTTGGCGAAGAAGCATCAGAAGTCATTATTGCATCTCTAGCAGAAAAAAGGAGCGATCTAATTTATGAATCTGCTGATTTGATATATCATCTTCTAGTATTACTAGCTAATGAAGATATTTCTTTAGAGGAAGTTGTAGATGAACTATCATCAAGACATAATAAGAATTAGCTTATTTTATTAGCTTCATCTAATCTGATTGATTCATTTATTGCAGAAATTGCTACTTCTACCATCTCATTGTCAGGCTCAGCAGTTGTTAGTTTTTGCATCAAAATATTAGGATAAGATAAAAGTCTTGAAAAAATATTGTCTGATGTAATACTGGAAAACCTTATTAATTCATAAGATATTCCAGCTACTACAGGAAATAAAAAAAGTCTTGAAGAATACAGTAAAATCAATGGCTCTCTTGGTATAAAAACATGCAGTATTATCGAAACCAATATTACTGTCATTATAAAGCTGGTTCCACATCTGGGATGTTCTTTATTATATTTTTGAATACTATCGATGTTGCTTGAGTTTAGCTTCTTATTATGTTCATATGCTGCTATAGTTTTGTGCTCAGCCCCATGATAAGCAAATACTCTTTTGATATCCTTACTTAAACCAATCAAATATACATAAAGAATAAAAAATATAAGCCTAACAATTCCTTCAACAATATTGTTGATGACAAAATTATTCTCATAAAATATAACCCTATCAGATAAAAAGAGAGGCAACAGAAAAAAAACAGATAGGACAATTAGTAGAAAAACAGTACTAAAAAGATAAGAAAAAAATTTTTCTAATAGGGACATATCCTCCTGATTTTCTTCCAAAACCTCCGATGATTTAGATAATGATCTAAAGCCAATTATCATCATTTCAACTAATATAAATAAACCTCTTATAAAAGGGATTTTCTTAAATTTAGAGTTAGTAAATGAAGGAAGATTAATTTGATTAATTACAATTTCTTTTTTCTTATTTCTTACAGCAACGACACAATTAGTAATACCACGTATCATTACACCTTCAATAACAGCTTGACCGCCATAGAAATGTTTCTTCATTGTAATAAGATTACTTTAAGTTGTATCTTCTCTTCATCCTATCAACTCTACCTTCTGTATCAACAATTCTTTGTTCACCAGTCCATGCAGGATGACAGCTACTACAAATTTCTACAGAAATAGTTTCTCTTGTGGATAAAGTTGTGAATACGTCACCGGATCCACACATACAGCGAACTTCTGTTTCATATAATTTTGGATGAGTATCTTTTTTCATTATTTATTAACACTTTCAAGAATCACATTTAGTCTTCTTTTACCTTTTGAAGCCCAGTCAAAGGAAACTATGCCATCAACTTTAGAAAATAGAGTATGATCTCTACCTATGCCCACATTTTCTCCTGGAAGAAATTTTGTGCCTCTTTGTCTTACGATTATCGAACCAGCAGTGACAAATTTACCACCAAAAGTTTTTACACCTAGTCGTTTACCCGCACTATCTCTTCCATTTCTACTGGTACCTCCACCTTTTTTATGAGCCACTAGCTTTACTCCTTGTCTTCTTAATTGAAATACTTTCTATGAGGACATTAGTTATTTGTTGTCTATGCCCAGTTTTAACTCTATGTCGAGTTTTGTTCTTATATCTAAGTGAAATAACTTTCTTTGCTTTAGATTGATCTTCAATTTTAGCTTTTACAACAGCACCCTTAACAATCGGTTCGCCAACATCTATTTTACCTTTGAGGGAAGTCATTAGCACGTCTTCAAATAAAACTTGATCTCCTGCCTTACCATCAAGTTTTTCAATTGTTAGAGAATCACCTTCTCTGACTCTATATTGCTTTCCGCCTGTTTTTATAATTGCGTAATCCATATATTCTCCTTATCAAAGGACGTACAAAATTTAATTGTACACAAAAAAAACAAAATATTCCTATAAATATTCTTATCTAATAGAGGGTATTAAAATTCTTTTTTGCAAACAAAGTTCAATTATATTATCATCAATACTTATTTTATTTGAATCATTTAGTGAAATTTTGTTTTTTGTTTCTGAAATCCATCCAATATAATCATGATAAATCATGCGATCAGAAATAAAACACCAAGGTGCTAGATAATATTGACCAGATTCAGTAGTTAAGTATTCTAATTCATTTGAGCTTTTATCTAAATTAGTAAATTCTTCAACATAAGACTTAATCATTTTTGTATAACTAAATTTTTCCTGAATCATATCTTTACCACTAATTAATTTATCTTTATTTTTTAACAAAAATAATCCTTTAGAGACAAAATCTTCAGTAAAACCGAAAGGTATTGATTCAACTCCAGGTATATCTCTTAAATCTCTAAATGCACCAACTGCACTACATAAAGATGGAGTTAGATTGTTTACAGATTCTAATGGAACTAGACCAAATGACTCAATAAAATTTCCAGGGCATAAAGTTAAATCACCAGAAGAATAATAATCATTCATATCTTCAATAGGAATCCAATCATGAAAATATAACTCACCATTATTAGATATAAATTCATCCTTATATTTATTTGAAGTTATATTTGAATTTTTCTTATCCCTATCTAATTCTTCATTGAATTTTGGGACCTTTAATACAACCTTTTTCCATAAGTTAGTCTTAATAAATTCATTAGCAATTTTTAATGCTAAATTAATTCCTTTTCTTGGATCTGGCCTATGAGGAAATAGTAAAATCAAACTATTATTTTTAGTCTTGATTGAATTATTTGTAGACTTTGAAATTGCATTAGGTATTACAGATAAGTTTTTTGTTTTATATTTTCCTGCAGGTATTGAAGAATGAATTGTTCTCAACAAGTATTCAGAAGGAATAATAATCTTTTTTGAATTAAAAGCGAATACTGATGAAACTGATTCTTGATAAATTAGGTCATGAATACCACTAATAATTGGTTTATCTAAGAATTGTTCACGTAATATCCACCCGTCTCCATGTAAATAAATCCTGTCTGCCCATCTTGCTATTTTGTTTAGAGTAATCTCTAGTTCTTGAAAATCATAAAGAGGAATTTCGAAAGGAGAGGGAAAGGATCCAGATAGATTTAATATTTTTTCTATCTTAACGTCACCTATAAAACTATCATTAGATTGAAATTTTTCTTTAGGACAGAAAACTCTTACCTGAATATTATTTTTTCTAAGACCTAAAATAATATCATTTAAGACTTTCTGAGAACCTCCAAGAACAAATTCTCCGTATAGTTGAGCTAGAGATAGACATGCTATTTTCATAAAATATTTTCAAAATTTCCCTTGTACCAAACCAGGGGGTCTTTGATATAGAATTCCATATTTTCTACTTCAAGAAAATATACCATATGATCTCCTACTCTCAGAGATTTATGTTTTACACAAAAGAAATATCCTAAACAATCATCTATAAAGAAAATATCTTCTTTACTAGAAAAAAAACTTTTATTTTGATTATTAGATTTAGAAAATGACAAAGCAACATTTTCTTGTTTTTTTGTTAGTAAAGAGACCGAAAAAAAATCTGCGCTTTCCAAATGGTCTAAAATAGTTCTTTCTAAACCAACTGAAACCATAATAATTGGGGGTTTTAGAGAAATGCTCATTATTGAACTTGCAGTCATTCCATGAAAATTATCATCTTTATTTTTTACTGCAAGAACTGAAACCCCTGTAGGGAAAAAACTCCAAGATTTTCTAAATTCCAACTCATCAATCATTTATTCTTCATCAGTATTTTCAGTCTCATCAAAATTTTCAGATTCAGTATCAGTTGAAGATTCAATAGTTTCATCAGTTTCAGAATTTTCTTCTTGTTTGACTAACTTTTGAAGATCTACCTCTTCTCTAGCCTTTCTTCTATCTTCTAAAACTCTTATTCCACTAATGGCATCTCCTGGACCAGGATCAACAATTTTTACTCCTTGAGCAACTCTACCAGTTCTTCTGATTTCTCCAAGTCTTGTTCTAAGGACTTGTGCTTTATCAGTTAGTAAAAATAGCTTACCTTCAGAATCCTCTACTAATTCTTCACTAACTATTGCTCCAGCTGCAACTTTTCCTGTATTTGATGTAACTTTCAACGTTAGTAGACCTGAACCTCCTCTATTTTGAGATCTATAATGCCTAAACGCGCTTAGCTTGCCTTTACCTCTTCTTCCTACTATTAAGAGATATCCATCATCATTAACAACATCGCTATATACAACAACATCTTGAGAAGTTTTCATTCTGATACCTCTTATGCCTCCAGCACCTCTTTGAGTAGGTCTTACTTGGGATGAAGGGAATCGAATTGACAAACCTTCTCTAGTTACAATTACTACATCCTCATTTTCATCTGCTAGAGAAACCGAAACAAGTTCATCTTTTCCAAGCTTAAACGTATTTAAACCTGCTCTATTCATGTTTCTTAGCAAGGGCAAATGCATTCTCTTGACTTTTCCTGCTTTTGTAACCATAACTAAGTAAGTGTCTTCTAGTAGGCTTGATACAGTAATCATTGCTGTAACTTTTTCACTTGGACCCAAATTAATCACGTTAGCAACAGGAGTACCTCTTGAAGTTCTTGATTGGTCTGCAGAAAGCTCAAATACTCTTAAAGAAAAAACCCTACCTTTATCTGTAAAAAACAGAAGAGTATCGTGTGTATCAGCAACTTGTATGTATGGCACTATATCTCCATCTTTAGTCATTCTTTGGCCTTTAACACCTTTTCCACCTCTGTGTTGAGCTCTGTAAGTACTTGATAATATTCTTTTTACATACCCACCTTTAGAAAGAGTAATTACAACCTCTTGATGAGGTTCCATATCTTCTCTTTTCCACTCCTTAAGGTCAGTTTCATTGATTATAGTTCTTCTGTCCTCACCATATTTTCTCTTCAACTGAAGTGTTTCTGTTTTTATCACACTCAAAATCCTAGACTGATTTGACAGTAAGTCCTCTAAATCAGCAACCAGTTCAGTTAATTCTTTATATTCATTCTCAATTTTCTCAATCTCTAGAGCTGCAAGTCTTCTCAATTGCATATCTAATATTGCCTGAGATTGAATTTCGGTCAAATTAAATTCTTGCATCAAAGAATTTCTAGCAGCTTCCACATCTTCAGATGCCCTAATCAACTCTATTACTCTATCAAGATTTTGAATAGCAATCCTTAAACCTTCTAATACGTGAAGCCTAGCCTTTGCTCTTCTTAAGTCATACTCAGCTCGCCTTCTAATAACCTCTTCTCTGAATGAAATGTAATGATTGATTGTTTGCTTAAGATTCAATATTTGAGGGGTACCATCAACAAGAGCTATCATATTTACTGAGAATGAAGATCTAAGCTGAGTTTGCTTATACAAGTTATTAAGAATTAGACTTGGAGAAGTTCCTCTTCTTAATTCAAGTACAATTCTCATACCTTTTCTGTCAGATTCATCTCTAACTTCGGAAACTCCTTCAAGTTTCTTAGTTTTAATCATCTCAGCAATTTTCATTATTAGTGATGCTTTGTTGACTTGATAAGGGATTTCAGTAAAAACTACTCTTTGACGATCTTGTTTCTTAACATCCTCAATCATATGCTTTGCCTGAACCACAACTCTCCCTCTTCCAGTTGCAAAAGCTTCTCTTATACCAGATAGACCCCAAATTTCTGCACCTGTAGGAAAATCTGGACCTTTTACGACTTTCATCAAATCATCAACATTAGACTGCGGGTTATCTATTACAAGGGCAATTCCATCACATATTTCACTTAAATTGTGAGGAGGAATATTAGTAGCCATCCCCACAGCAATACCAGAAGCTCCATTAACTAAAAGATTTGGTAAAATAGCAGGCAAAACCGAAGGTTCTTTGAGAGATTGGTCAAAGTTATCTACCCAATCAATAGTTTCTTTCTCTATATCGCCTAATAAAGATTCAGTAATTGGAGAAAGTTTACACTCTGTATATCTCATAGCGGCAGCAGGATCACCATCAACACTACCGTAGTTACCTTGGCCATCCACTAGAGTGTATCTCATTGAAAAAGGTTGAGCCATCCTAACTTGTGCAGCATAAACCGAACTATCTCCATGAGGATGATATTTACCTAGAACTTCTCCAACTAGCCTAGCACTTTTTTTATATGAGGAATTAGGTCTCATACCTTGATCATGCATCGCGTACAAAACTCTTCTCTGAACAGGCTTTAATCCATCTCTAACATCTGGTAAAGCCCTAGAAACTATCACACTCATTGCATAGTCTAGATAAGAACTTTTCATCTCATCTTGTATATTAACTTTTCTGATTTCTCCTAAATTATCAGTAACCATAAATTCCCCAATAACAATATATAATCACAAGCTATACTTTCCCACGCGCGCGCGCAAGCGCGCGAGAGCTTTAATTTTACTATTCATTACATCTATCTAGAAAAACAGTAATTATTTTTTCAAAACCTCTAGGGTTTTCCTCAGAAAAAATATCAAATCTAATTCCAAATTGCCAATCATTCCCGGGTTTTTCAAATCCTAAAACTTCTCCATCTTCAGATATGATTGAAGCAAAAAAATTATCCGATAAATCTTTATTCAATATAGTTTTTTTAAGCTCAAGATTGCCTCTGACCCATCCAGACCCACCTATAATGTGAGAGAGTTTTGCACCTGGACTCAGAAAAACCTGTTGACAAATTTTGTCATTTGTAAGGCTAGAGCTCCCTCCAAAAAATTGATTTAATGCATCAAAACCATTTTGTACTCCTAAAATTGGAATTTGCAATTCATTTGACTTTGCTAGTGAGATTTTTTCAGAATTGCTAAGTGAGTCATCAAGAATAATTAGACCTTTAGAATTGTCATCAATCTCTTTAGCTATTTCTAGTTTGGGTAAATCAATTTTACTAATAGCTTTTAAAAAATCTGAAGTATCTCCAATAACAGTTATCTTCAAAACGGTATCCCCCAAATTCCTAGCCATTTTTTTTCTGTATTTTCTAGATTTACTTTTCTTCTAATTAGATAATTATATAAATCTTTCTCATTATCTTTATTTCTTATTTTTTCATCATCTGAATTTGGAGAAAAAGGATAAAAAGATTTTGTATCAACTCTATAGATCAAATAAATTTTTTCCTTAGTCTCTTCTAAGAGCAATTCTAATGGTATTACTAAGGCTAAAATATTTGACAAGGAGTCATTTGCATTAAGAGCATTTATACATGTATATAAGGATGATAAAAGGTCATTAGAATTTAGATCCTCAAGAATTAGCCAGTACATATCAGAACTATCATCAATAAAATCAACTAAAGTTTTAGTTGCAGATTCACCTTCATTTAATATCTCTTTTATATTTTTTTTAATATTTTTTGTAAAATCATTATTTGTATGATCAGAAATTAATATTCCTGATTTATCTAATAAATTAATCCTTGACTTAGAATTAGAAATCTCATCTAGTATTATCTGAAAATTTCCCCATAAATCATCCAAAAAATTATTTTTATTAAAAAACTTAAACAATTTTTCTCCTTAAAATTTTTCAACCATCAATTATCATAATTAAAAATATATTACAAAATATAAAAAAAATGGACGAAAACATAAAAAAACAAATAAAAGAGACTCTAATTGAATGTATTGAAGATTCATTAGTCCTAATCTTAGATTCTTCAAAAAAGAAAATTAAGATTTCCGACAAAAATCAAATAAAAGGAGATAATCCTGTTACTGAAATAGATATCAATTCACAAAAATTAATAGTTTCTAAAATCAAAAAAAGATTCCCTGATCACGAAATCTTAGGTGAAGAAGGGAAAGAGGATGAAATAGTTGAATCGGATTATCTATGGATAATAGACCCCATAGACGGCACAAAAAACTTTATAAATCAAATCCCTTTTTTTTGTGTAGCAATTGCAATAATGTATAAAGGAGAGATTATTGGGGGAGGTGTAGGTCTACCTTGGAAAGAAAAATCCATAATTTACGCAATAAAAGATGAAGGAATCACATCAAATTTTTTACAAGAAAATTTTCAAGAATTAAAGAATGTTCCAATTCCTGGAATTTTATCTTTTGCACCTACTTACTTTAATTTGTCTTACATAATAAAAAAAGAATTCTACAAAAACTCTGGAGAATTAAGAAATTTAGGTTCAGCTGCAGCAGAAATATCACTAGTTGCTAACGGAAATGCACAACTTGCACTATCAGGATTTGCGTTTTGTTGGGATTTTGCAGCAGCATGGATAATAATCAAAGAATCAAATAAAAGTATTTATCATGGGAATATGGAAAAAAATATTTGGGAAGATAAAAACCCATGGCAAAAATACTTCCAAAATGGAACTTACAATCTAGGAAAAATGAAAAATTGGAGGGGTAAATTTTTTGCATCTAATAAAGAGATTGAAAAATTCATTCTAAAAAATGTTAGGCCAAACGGAAGGTCTAAAACAGATTTTTACAGAAGGCTAAAGAAGTTTTTATTCCTAAGATGATACTAAACTAATGGATAAGGGACATTGATGTATGGATCTAATTCAGGTAAACGTCTATCTTTTAAAAGTTTTTTTATTCTAGCAATTAAACTCTCAATTTCTTCTTGAGATAATAACTCTGTAAGAATCTTAAGTAATTCTTCTTTTCTTTCAAGTGTTTTTAATAATTTTTCAACCTGTGATAACAAAAAATCATCAATTTTCATCTTATTATACTCAAACATAACCGTACGAATTCTTGTATATGGATTGAAAGTTAATGCTTGGTCTATAGCCCATATTTGCTTGTTCGCATCTAGAATTATTGATCCTGCTTTTCTGTCTGTATTTAAAATGATATGATCAAAAAACATAACTTCTTTTAGCTGTTTTTGAAATTCATCAAAAAGATTAAAATAATTATACTTAGGATCATGATCTATAAACATTTGAAAGCTTCCGAATCCAAAAGGACCATCTCTGTTGACCAAAGGTGGTAAATTTGGCCAACCTAATTGTTTTGAAATTTCATAAGCTGCTAATTCTCTAGAACATAAATTCCCAACAAAAAAATCTCTTAGTGGTCTTTCTCCCTTAATAGGTTTATAAATTGATAAAAAATTTTTTTCGGAGCTTTCATCAATCATTTCACATAGAAAAACTCTATTAGAACCATTGAAAACTTCCTTAATACCTTTAACTGAAAACTGTTTCAGTTTCTTTTCAGTATCTTTTTTAGACAATTTTTATATTCTCTATATGACCGTTCAATTTTATACAAAAATGTCCATCCTCATTTATTGGGTTAAAACAAAGAGAACAAATTGGCCTACCTTGTGAAACTATTTTCAAGCTTTCGTTAGCAAAATACTGAGCATATTTATTATCATAAAAAAAAGTAGCTGCTATTCCTTTGTCTTGATCATCTACTCCAACAAAATAGAAATCAAAACTATTTGTTTCAGTTTGAAATTCAAGTGCAAAATCAATTAATTTATAGTTTGCATTTTCTTCTTTTGGTGAAAAAGAGTTTATCTCCTGAGTTTTAGTAAAAGATTTATACTTAGTAATATTTTGAGATATAGATGCCAATTGTTGTTTTTCTAACCATAAATTAAATGAATCCCCAGAACATTTGATATCAATTAAGAAAGTTCTTTTCCCTGGTTTGCCAAATGTTTTTGGAGTAAGGCTGTCACATTTACCTAAATTTATATATTTTTCTTTATCTTCCAAATCACTCTCTTAGGCTTTAAATATTATTTTAACTTATTTGAGTTAGATTATTCCTAGAATAATAGATATATTATTAATGTTACATAAAATAAAGCCTATCTTCCTCATGGAAAAATCAGAAAAAATTGAAATATATGACACTACGTTAAGAGATGGTACTCAACAAAGTGGAATAAACTTATCTCTTGAAGAAAAAATTCTTATCACAAAAAAATTAGATGAACTTGGAGTTGATTTTATCGAAGGTGGTTTTGCGGGATCAAATCCTAAGGATGAAGAATATTTTAAGAGAGTAAAAAATTTAGAACTTAAAAATTCAAAAATTGTATCATTTGGTCAAACAAGAAAACCTAACTCTAATGTAAGTGATGACCCTTTCATAGATGCCATTCTAAGCGCTAACACTGATTATGTAACAATAGTTGGTAAAGCTAGTGCTTATCAGACAGAAAAAATTCTAAAAACTTCTTTAGAAGAAAATATAAATATGATTGCTGATTCTGTGCAGTATTTGAAAAAAAACAATAAGGAAGTTTTCTTTGATGCAGAACATTTTTTTGATGGATATAAGGATAATCCAGATTATTCTATTCTTTGTATCAAGACCGCAATAGATGCTGGGGCCACAAGAGTTATTTTATGCGATACAAACGGAGGGACTCTTCCTAGTGAAATATTCGAAATAACTAAAAAAATCTTAGAGGAATTTAAGAATGATAAGATGTTTGGAATTCATACCCATAATGATACAGATACTGCTGTAGCCTCTACTCTATCTGCAGTAGAAGCAGGTGTGTTTCAAGTTCAAGGTTGTATAAATGGATATGGAGAAAGAACTGGTAATGCAAACTTAATAAGTGTTATTGCAAATCTGAACTTAAAAATGAACAAAAAAACACTTGTAAACCAAGATAATATTGATCAATTAACTAATGTTTCAAACTTCGTTTCAGAAGTTGCAAATAAAAGACCTTTTCCTTTTCAACCTTATGTAGGTAAAAATGCTTTTACTCACAAAGGAGGTATGCATGCTGCTGGATATTTGATAGATCCAAAATCTTTTCAACATATTGAACCTACAGATGTTGGTAACGAGTCTTCTATTTCTATCTCTGAATTATCAGGGAAAAAAAGCGTAATGACAAGAATTAAAAATTTAGGGCTTGATCATATTTTAGATGCAAAAAATGCAGAGGAAATCATTAAAATTATTAAAGAAAAAGAATCCAAAGGCTATGCTTTTGAACTTGCAAGCTCATCTTTAGATTTATTGATATATAGAAGTCTTCCTAATTATGAAGAGAAATTTGAATTAGTTGATTTCATGGTAATAATTGAAAATAAGAGAAGAGGTTCATTAGGTACAGGTTGGAGACATAATGATCAAGAGCATCCAATGCTCTCCGAAGCAACCATAAAACTAAGAACTGAAAATAAAGTTATTCATACAGCAGCAGAAGGGAATGGACCTGTAGATGCTCTTGATAAAGCTACAAGAAAAGGTCTTATAGATACTTTCCCTGAAATAAATAAAATTAGGCTTACTGATTACATTGTGAGAGTAGTTGAAGAAGGTACAGGGACAGGTGCAGTTGTAAGAGTTATAATCGAATCATCTGATGACAAAGATGTTTGGACTACTGTTGGAGCATCATCAAATATAATTGAGGCTAGCTGGCTAGCTCTATATGATTCAATAGAGTGGTTCTTATTAAAAAATACTAACTAGGGCTTATATAAGCTTCTCCATCATGTTCTATGATTATCTCATTTACAACTTTGTCAGATGAAATGTTATAAGCTCTGATTATAGGTCTAGTTTTTTCAACTAAAGAAACTAAAATATATTTTGGATCAGTCCAGCCTGAATTGATAGCATTTTCTATGTCAGTTATGGATGGATATGCTTGTGAATGTGTATGCGAGTGATATATTGCTAATATTTCTAAGTTTTTTTCCTCACAAATATTATCAGCTTCTAGCATATCAAGAGGATCCATTGTATATCTTGTAATAGGAGTTTTATGAATATTCTTTGATAAAAATATTTCTTTCACTTCTTCTTGATTTCCCAATAGATAACCACAACATTCATTTGGATCTTCTAGCAATGAATGTTCAATCAGCTTTGAAATTATTAATCTTGGTATTATTATTTTCATAATTACAGTATAAATTATATTTTAATGAAAGATATTTCTAAAAAAATTATAAATTTCAATCAAAATAAAGAAAAAATCATAATTCCCATCAATGAAAAAAAAATTATGAGCATAGAAGATGGGTATACCATTCAAAATGAAGTTTATAAACATTATTCAAAAACTGAGGAATATAACTCTTGGAAAATTGGATGTACTACTGATGTTATGCAAAAATATCTAAAAATACCTTCTCCTTGCTTAGGTAGAGTCAAGAAAAAAGAAACATTTGAGGGGAACTCAATAGTAGATTATGAAAATTATATTAGACCTGGAGTTGAATGTGAAATTGCAGTGATCCTTTCAAAAAATTTTGATTATTATAATAAAGGAAATAATCATTATAACTTGATTGAAAAAGTTGTACCTTGTATCGAAATAGTAGATGACAGGTGGCCCGACTATAAAAATGAAAATACGCCAATACTAATTGCAGATAATTTTTTTGCTTCGTCATTAGTTTTTGGGAAAGGATCAACATTAAGTAATTTAGAAGACCTCAGAAAGCTAAGAGGTAAGATGTCTATAAACAATAAATTAGTTGGTGAAGGGACAGGAAAAGATATACTTGGTGATCCTCTAAATGCTCTTGATTGGTTTTTAAGTTTTAATTTTAATAAAGATAATCACCCTAAAGCTGGAGACCTAATTTCTTTAGGGTCATTGGTCCAAACTCAATGGGTTCAAAAAAATGACAAAGTAAAAGTTGAAATTGAAAAAATAGGCAACGTTGAAGTTAAATTTAATTAGGAGAGAAAAATGAAAATTACAGAAATAAAATTATTTATAGCTAACCCTGGAGAAGAAAATATAGATGAAAATTTTTCAAATGAAATAAAATATTTCGGGAAGAATTTAATATTTGTTAAATTGGTTACTGATAATGGTATTATAGGGTGGGGAGAATGTTATTCTCAATCTGATAGAGATACCCAAATAACTGCACATGTAGAAAAACTCAAACCTTACGTTATAGATTATGATCCAAAAAACATAAGAAATTTTATAGTTGGCGCCTACAGAGATTTTTCTAACAAAAGACCTTCTATGGATTTTTGGTGTGCAGTTAGCGGAATAGAAATTGCAATGTGGGATATTTTAGGTAAATATTATGAAACTCCTATTTATAATTTGCTTGGAGGTAAAGTTAGGGAAAATATAAAAGTTTATGCAAATGGATGGGCCTCTAGTCTAGATCATGAATCATTAGCACAAGACGCTACAAATATTGTACAAAAAAGAGGTTTCAAAGCACTTAAATTTGATCCTTTTACAGGACCTTGGGAAGATTGGCCCGAGAATGAAATTATTTTTGAGGCGGTTAAAAGAGTTGCTACTGTTAGAGAAGCAGTTGGTCCAAAAATAGATATTCTAGTTGAAGTTCATAGAAGACTTTCTATTTCTAAAGCTCAAATTTTCTCTAAAGAAGTTGAAAAATATAATCCTTTCTGGATTGAAGAACCATGTATATCAGAAAATATTAATGCAATAAAAGAAGTAAAAAATAGTACGAAAATTCCAGTTGTAACGGGCGAAGCATTATATTCAAGAAATATGTTTAGAGAAGTTTTTGAGAAAAATGCTACTGATATTATAAACCCTGATATCTGTAATACAGGTGGAATATTGGAGTTAAGCTTAATTGCATCTATGGCCGAAACATTTTCTATAGGGGTATCTCCTCATGGATGGAACTCTACAGGGATAGGAGCTTCAGCAGCATTACATGCATCGGCCATAATGAACAATTTTATTATTTATGAGTATATGGTTCATGTTGAAGATTATTCTAAAAAAATCACAACAAATCATCCCGAAGTTGAAAATAGTTTTATTCAGTTGAGTAAGCTTCCAGGTTTAGGGACAGAAATTGATGAGAAAAAACTGACATTCAAGAAAAATTTTAAAAAAAGAAATTTTGGAAACTTGGATTAAATCTTTTTTATTAATTGTTTAGAGCATGAAGATGTAATTTCTTTCCAATTCCAAATTTGAGGAATAGTTTCTCCTTCAGCCCATAAATCTAACTGATCATAATAATTTTTTGAACCAGGGTTCCCAGATGAACCTAAAGGGACTATCCATCTACTATTTTCCCAGTTACTAGGATCATGCGCATATCTATTAACTGAAGCAGCAACAACATTAAAGTTTTTATCACTTGAACCTGCAAATGGAGTGTCACCATCTCCACTAGCTGGTACATGCTTAGGATTTAATATCTCTGAGTATTGCTTATAAACCGAACTAAGTGGATGTTGATGATTAGTTTTATGTAAATTACCCCAAGACCATTTATTTATATCATCCCCAAAATTATCAATTAATATCAATATGGCACTCTTAAATGACTTAATAATTAGTTCATTCCAAGATTCTTTATTGGATAATAAGAAACTTTTATTATCACCTAAATGTTCATTTATAAGAGGAAGTAAGAATCTCCTGACATGAGATACAGCACCGTAATTTTTCCATTCAATAGTTTCCTTCGCAAGTCCTCCATAATTTAGATTGATTATTTGTTCAACTAGTTTTTCTCTTGTCATGCTATAAATTGAAGCCGCTGAACTAGACTTATCCATAGAAAAATCCCAATTTTCTAAAAGATCTAATGAACTTTGTTCAATATCTGTTAATTTTATATTGTCTAAATCTATTTTTTTTATAAAAGAAACTATCTTCTCGGCAGGAATTGAATATTTTTGATTATGCATTTCTAGCATATTTTTCACAGTCAGGTCTTTTGGGTTTTTGGTTATATAATTTACCAAAACTTTTGCACGATATTCTGGGGCAAACGCTACTGACATAAAATAAGGATAATCATCATCAACAACTTGCTGATTACATGTTACAACCCAACCTTCTTGAGGATTTCTTGATCTTGGGAGTTCATGTCTAGGAATTTCACTTTCTACGGAATATTTTTTTTCCCAACCTTTTGCTATACCCCATTCATGCTGAGAATGTCTTACAGGTACTGATCCTGCAAATTTGTAACCAAAATTTTTGTCAATATCAGCATATGGATAATTATTTGTTCGATCTGTCCATTTGTCAAAAGCTTTTTCTAAGTCATCAGCAGATCTAGATTTCATAGCTTCATATGCAGAGTCTATCCATAAAGTACCTTTCTCATCACCTCCTGGGTCAGATAAAGATAATACATATTCATCATCGATATTTCCAAAGATCACATTGCCATTTGTAGTTTTTATTACATCAATTAATATTTTTTCTTCATCTTTGGGACATATTTCTTTACTAAAATGACGAGTTGGAATCCATTTCCCCTCATAAAATTGCTCCACTTTACCATCTATATTTCTAATTTTTTCTACAAAAAGATCTTGTGTGTCAGCCCCTCCGTGGGTCATTCCCCAGGCAACGTTAGTATTATGAGAAAAATGCATAAAACCTGGATAACCAGGAATAGTATGCCCCATTCCTTCAAATGTGTCACACTTTAAATGTATCTGATAATACACGTTTGGAGTATCTAATGACCTATGAGAATCTCCTCCCACCAATGGGTATCCAGAATAAGTTTTATCGCCAGAAATAGACCAACCATTAGATTCCCCGTCTAATGCTCCGATAGACTTAAAATTTATAGCTGCTTCAGATAATTCATCAACTGCATTTTTTATTTGACCAGTGTATTTACTTCCAGGAGGAAGGGTTAATAAAGCACCAGGAAAGTATCCAGGTATTAATTTTGCAGCATTTTCTGCCCCTATCTCATTTGAAAGCTGAGAATAGAATAATTTTCCGTTGAATGATCCCTCTGCAGCATTTCTAATTTTATAAACTAAAATTGAATGCCAATCTTCCCAAAGTTCAGGTTTTTTTTCCATTAGTTTATATTCCATTGGAAAAACCTCAGTAGAAGTTATATAAAAATTTACACCTTTGGTAAAGCTTGAGATCATTTCTTTAGCAGAATTAGATGCCTTATTTAAGTCAGATTTTGCAACTCTCTCAAAGTCTCTCTTAACATTCAACTTATCATCATAAATTGCTTTTTTTCCAAGATATTCTGAGGATCTTCCTAAGCATCTTAGTCTATCCAAATCCATTTGAAAAAGTCTGTCTTGAGCAATTGAGAATCCTTGTGCAAAAAATAAATCATGCTCATTTTTTGCAACAATGTGAGGAATCCCCCATTTATCTCTATAAATTTCTACACTATCAGTAATTGCATCTGTTGAAAGATCTTTTTCAAGATCAGGTAAAAAGTCTTTTGGGTTTATCATTTACTATTTTGGACCACTTGAAATAATGCCTGCAACTAAATCTCCCATTTGGCTGGTAGAGAGCTTATGATCTTGCTCTCCTGCTATATCAACTGTTCTGTATCCCTCTGAAATTATCTTATTTATAGCTGATTCTATTTCATCAGCCTCTTCATGTAAACCAAAAGACCATCTCAACATAAGAGCTGCAGAAAGGAATGATGCAACAGGGTTTGCTACATTATGACCTGCTATATCAGGAGCAGATCCATGAATGGGTTCATATAGAGCTGGTCTTCCACGTCTACCTCTTCTTTTCCCTGGAGGAGGAGGAGAAGACGCTAAACTGGCTGAAGGGAGCATTCCCATTGACCCAGTTATAACTGAAGCTTCGTCAGAAAGTATATCTCCAATACTATTTTCTGCAACAATAACATCAAATTCTGATGGGTTTGTAATAATTTTCATTGCTGCATTATCAGCAAGCATATGTATAAGCTCAACTTCTGGATAATCTCTTGAAACCTCGTTAGCTATTTCTCTCCAAAGTCTACCAGTTTCAAGCACATTCATTTTATCTAATGAATGCAATCTTTGTCTTCTAGATTTTGCTAGTTCAAAAGCGACTCTTACAACTCTAGCAATTTCTTTTTCTGAATAAGCAAGTGTATCAACCGCTCTTCTACCTCTTGTACTTGCACTTCTTCTTTTTGGTCTTCCAAAGTACAATCCACCCGTAAGTTCTCTAACAATAACAAAGTCTACACCCTCTAAAAATTCTGGCTTTAATGGACTGGAATGCAATAGCTCAGGATATACCTTTACTGGTCGCATATTAGCATATAATCCAAGCCTTTTTCTTAATGCTAAGATTGCATCTTCAGGCCTAACATCTGCACTGGGATTATCCCATTTAGGCCCACCAACTGCTCCAAAAAGGATAGCATCAGAACCTAGAGCTAAATTCATAGACTCTGGAGGGAGAGGATTATTAAACTTATCTATCGCAGCTCCTCCAACAAGTGCATGAATAAATTCAAAATTATGATCGAATTTTCTGCAAATTGCTTCAAGGACTTTCATTGATTCCTGTGTGACTTCTTCTCCAACACCATCACCAGCTAAAACACAAACTCTTGCTTCCATATAACCTCCGATTTTTTTTCACTAACTTCTATTTTATCAATAATTATTACAATTTTGAATTTAATGAAAAATTAATTATATTTTTGATTCAAAATTAGAAATTTCTTTCTCAAATTGTAAAGTGATACCAATATCATCTAGACCTTTCAAAATTGAATCTTTTCTAAATTGATCAAAGTCAAAATCAGATGAAAAGTCATTATTATCTGAAACATTTTGAGTTTCTAAATTAACAGTTAATTTATATTCTGGAACCCTTATTGCATTAGTCATGATTTTATCTACCTTTTCTTGAGACAAAACTATAGTAATCAGTCCATTCTGCATACAATTATTTCTAAAAATATCTGCAAAACTTGTTGATATTATCACCTTGAATCCATACTCAGATAAAGCCCATGGAGCATGCTCTCTACTAGATCCAGATCCAAAATTTGGGCCTGCAACAAGTATTGATGCCCCATCAAACTTAGGATTATTTAAGATAAATTCAGGATTAGGGACTCCATCTTCAAGATATCTCCAATCGTAGAATGCAAATTGCCCAAAACCTGTTCTTTCAATTCTTTTTAGAAATTGTTTTGGAATTATTTGGTCGGTATCAACATTAACTCTATCAAGTGGTGCTACAAGACCTGTATGTTCAATAAATTTTTCCATTTTTTTCTCCTATAGTTATTGTAAAGGATCTACAGTGATAGACCCAGTTTTTATTTTTTTTATTTCTTGTAATTTATAAATTTCTACCACCATAGCTAATGTCAACAAAGAAAAAATTATTAGCAATAATGAAGAAAAATACATTAATTTAGTAGCATCAATCAAATCTTCTACAATTACAGAATCATAAGCCCAAAATCTTGTAATAGTAGAAGGATTAAAAAATAGTACAGCAACAAATGCTGTAATCCATAGTTTAAATTTCAATGTAAAAGTAGTAAATAAGTTTTCTGAAACATCAATTAAGCTACCTTTATAAATTTCAATAAATGTTTTGATTATTCTGAAAACAAGAAAAGACAAAGGTACTAAAAAAATCATGAATGCTATGTTGAATTCTTTTGAAATAAATCTCGATGTAAAGATCGCCAAAAAATATAAAAATATTGCAAAGTATATCCATACAATCATTTTTTCTGGAGATATTGATGTTTGATATTTCAATGTCTTAATATTTCTCAAAGTTCTATGGAAGAAAGTACCTAATGGGAAAAAAAGTATAAACATTAGTAAAAATTGAAAAATATATAACACTTGTGATCGAGATTGAGTTTTATTCATATCATTTACTAATTGTAAGGATTCATCACAAATTCCATCCAATAATTTTTTGGGATTATTTGTGTTACATTTATCAAAATTTTCTTTTTTTGAAAATTCAATCACTAAATCAAAATCTAACGCATCAGAAGGAGGAATGGTTGTCACACCTTGATAAGTCCATGATTTATAAATATTTTCATTACTTCTTTCAATAAAAAACATACCTATGCATAAAATTATTGATATTAAGAGTAAAAAGGAAATCAATCTCATAGGATTGATGTTTGATTCAAAGCCATAAGAACTGAAAAAAGAGTCTCTTGCATCATCTAATTTTTTTTGATTCCCAAAAACTTTTGACAACAAACTAGTTTTCTGTAGCGGATCAGCGTTTGAATATTTAGAAAAAGACTTTGGTTTTCCAAACTTTTTTGGTTTTTGTTTTGTCAAAATTAGTTCCTACCAATCTCGAACATCAACAAAATGTCCTTCTATAGCAGCTGCTGCTGCCATTTCAGGGCTTACTAAATGAGTTCTTCCGCCCTTTCCTTGCCTTCCTTCAAAATTTCTGTTTGAAGTTGAAGCACATCTCTCTCCTGGTGCTATTATATCTGGATTCATACCTAAACACATTGAACAACCTGATTCTCTCCATTCAAATCCAGCAGATCTAAATATTTCATCAATACCTTCTTTTTCAGCTTGAATTTTTGTTAAAGTAGACCCAGGCATCACTTGAGCTCTAACATTTTTATTTACTTTCTTACCTTCTATGATTGCAGCAGCGCTTCTTAGATCTGTCAATCTAGCATTTGTACATGAACCAATAAAAACTCTATCTACATTAATTTCTTCTATTTTAGTTCCAGGTTTCAAGCCCATATATTCTAAAGCATTAGCACATGATTGAGATTCAATAGAAACATCATAATCATCAGGAGATGGTATTTTTGCTGAAACAGGTAATACTTGAGAAGGGTTAGTCCCCCATGAAACAAAAGGTTCTAAATCATTACAATCAACTTCTACATAAGAATCATATATTGCATCTGGATCAGATCTTAATTCATCCCATTCTTTTATAGCTTTTTCCCAATCAGATCCTTTTGGGACTTTATTTCTTCCTTTCATCCAATCATAAGTTGTTTGATCGGGAGCTATCATACCTGCCCTTGCACCACCTTCAATAGACATGTTACAAATGGTCATTCTGCCTTCCATATTCAAACTTTTAACTGCTTCACCTGTATATTCCATTACGTATCCTGTGCCACCAGCAGTACCTATTTGACCAATTAGCTTAAGAACCATATCTTTTGCAGTTACTCCTTTAGACAAAGAGCCCTTAAATTCTACCTTCATAGTTTTAGGTTTCCTTTGCCTTAAAGTTTGAGTAGCAAGAACGTGTTCGACCTCAGAGGTTCCAATCCCAAAAGCTAAAGCTCCAAAAGCTCCATGAGTAGAGGTATGAGAATCTCCACAAACTATTGTCATCCCTGGTTGAGTATATCCCTGTTCAGGACCAATAACATGAACTATACCTTGTTCTTTATCCCAAACATCAAAAAGAGTAATATTATTAGATTTGCAATTTTCTCTAATTGTCTCAACTTGCTTTCTAGCAATTTCATCCTTGATTATTTGAGTACGAGTATCATCAGTAGTAATATTATGATCAACAGTTGCAATAGTTAAATCAGGTCTTCTAACTTTTCTATTATTTAATCTAAGTCCTTCAAATGCCTGAGGAGATGTCACCTCATGAACAAGATGAAGATCTATGTATAATATTTCGGGCTGATCCTTTGGTTCAGCCACTATGTGCTTATTCCAAATTTTCTCAAACATTGTTAAATTCTTAGACATTAATCTCTCCTTATTCGAATATTTTTAGTAATTAATTTACTGATTCAATTATTAAGTATCTATTTATTGCATTAACGTAAGCTTTAGCACTTGCAAGAATGATATCAGTATCTGATCCTTGACCTGAATAGATAGTACCATCTTTTTCTATTCTGATAGTAACTTCTCCAAGAGCATCAATTCCTTCTGTTACAGAAGATACAGAGAATTCTGTTAAATTGACATCCATTTTTGTGATTTCATCAATTGAATTACAAACTGCATCAACAGGGCCTGTTCCTGACTTTGAACTTTTGCCTATTTTTCCATTAGGCATTTCTAACGAAATATTTGCTATAGGATCTCTTTTGTTCCCACAAATAACGTCTAAATCTAAAACTTTAAAATTCTCTGTCGTGTCCAATTCTCTATGAAATTCACTCATTAATGATTCCAGATCTTTATCAGTTATTTCTCTTTTTTGATCTGCTAAACTCTTAAAGCTGTTAAATATTTCTAGTAATTCTTTATCAGTAACTTTATAACCTAGATGTTCTAATCTTGCTTTTAGTCCTGCTCTTCCGGAAACTTTAGTCAAAACTATTGCATCACCCTTCCATCCAACTTCATCCGGATGCATAATTTCAAATGTTGTTCGCTCTTTTAAGAAAGCATCTTGATGAATTCCAGATGAATGTCTAAACGCATTTTGACCTGTAATTGCTTTATTAAACTGTATAGGGAATCCAAAAATATTTGAAATTAATCTACTTGATGGGCCAATCTCAGCAGTATTTATATCGGTTGTGATTCCATAGTGATCAGGCCTTGTTTTCACAGCCATAATTACTTCCTCTAAAGCAGCATTTCCTGCTCTTTCTCCAAGTCCATTTACACAACCCTCAATTTGCCTTGCTCCATTTTCTAAAGCTGAAAGACTATTTGCAACTGCCATCCCTAAATCATTGTGACAATGAACACTAACTATAGCTTTATCTATATTGGAAACATTCTTAAAAACTCCAGAAATCAATTCCCCAAATTCTTTAGGATTTGTATAACCAACTGTATCAGGGATATTAACTGTAGTTGCACCTGCTTCTATGGCTTTTTCTAGCATCATATATAAATATTCAGGATCGGATCTAGATGCGTCCATAGGTGAAAATTCAACGTCAGCAACAGAATCTCTAGCTTGCTTAACAGCATCTATAGCCATAGACATGATAGATTCTCTATCCTTTTTCATTTGATGTAACAAATGAATATCTGATGTAGATAGAAAAGTATGTATTCTAGGCTTTAATCCATCTTTTACACAATCTATTGCAGACTGAATATCACTCTTTACTGCACGTGCAAGTGTAGCTATTGTTGGACCTTCTATCTCAAGAGCAATTTTTCTTACTGCAGCAAAATCTCCAGGAGAACTTGCTGCAAAGCCTGCCTCAATAATATCAACATTTAGTTTTTGTAACTGAGATGCAATTCTAAATTTATCTTGAGAAGTCAATGAAGCTCCTGCGGATTGTTCTCCATCTCTCAATGTAGTGTCAAAAACTAAAAGCTTATCGTTTGTTTGTTTTTCTACCATTTTTGTGCCCTTTAAACAATTATGTTGTCGATTCCAGCCATGGCATCATTGCCCTTAACTCTTTACCAATTTTTTCTACAGGATGAGTTAGATCTGCTTCTCTGAGATCATCATATTTATGAAGACCTTCATCATTTTCTGCTATCCATTCTCTTGCAAATCTTCCACTTTGGATATCATCTAAAACTTTTTTCATTTCTTTCTTTACTGAATCATCAATTATTCTTGGTCCTACTGTGTAATCTCCATATTCGGCAGTCGTAGAAACAGAATATCTCATGCCTTCAAGCCCTCCTTGATAAATCAAATCAACAATAAGTTTTAATTCATGCAAAACTTCAAAATAAGCTGATTCAGGTTGATAGCCAGCTTCAGTTAAAACTTCAAAACCTGCCTTGATCAAAGCTGTAACACCTCCACATAGGACAGCTTGTTCACCAAATAAGTCCGTTTCAGTTTCTTCTTTGAAAGTTGTTTCTAAAATTCCAGCTCTTCCGCCACCTATTCCTTTTCCATATGCAAGTCCTATGTCATGTGCAGAACCTGAAAAGTCTTTATCAACAGCTATCAAGCAAGGGACACCTAAATCTCTTTCAAAAACCGCTCGAACTCTATGGCCAGGGGCTTTTGGTGCAATCATAATTACGTCAACGTTATCGGGAGGTTTTACTTCTTCATATAGAATTGCAAAACCATGGGCGAACAAAAGAATATCATTTTCTTCTAAATTATCTTTTATATCTTCGTTGTAAACTTTTTTCATTGAAGGATCAGGAATACATAAACTGATAAGTTGAGATTTTTTTACAGCTTCAGAAATGCTATAAACTTCAAAACCATCATGTTCAGCTTGATCTTTTGATTTTGAGCCTTCGTAAAGCCCAATAATCACATTAAAGCCAGAATCTTTTAGATTTTGAGCGTGTGCATGTCCTTGAGACCCATAACCTATAACAGAAATTGTTTTATTTCTTAATATTTGATCATCAATGTCTTTGTCATAATATAATTTTGCCATTTTTCTCCTTCTTTCTATTTCTAATTTTTATACAGAACCAGATGCATCTTTGTCAGCTATATAAATATCTGAATTATCTGATGCAGTAAATTCACCATCATTTATTCCTACTTTTGTTGCTCCTCTTAGTGTTGCTATTCTACCAGTTCGCATAACCTCTAAAACACCAAACGCGTCTAATAGCTCAATAAAAGAATCTATTTTTGATTTACCTCCAGCTAATTCAAAAGTAATATTATTGATTCCAACATCAACAACATTTACCCTAAACACCTTCGATAATTCTAATATTTCTACTCTTTGAGATTGATTACACTTAACTTTTATTAATGCTAATTCTCTCCAAACTATATTTTTTTCGCTTATATCAGAAGCTTCAACTACATCAATAAGTTTGTTCAATTGAGAAGAAATATTTTTTACAGAATTTTCTGCTCCACCAACAACAAATGTCATTCTAGAAAATCCACTCTTCTCAGAGTGCCCTACTGCTAAGCTTTCAATATTCACTCCTCTTCTTCTGAAAAGACCTGATATTCTTGCAAGAACACCTGGTTTATCGTGAACAAGAGCAACTATGGTTCTTATATGGATTCCATCGGACATTTATTTTTTTTCCTCCTCAATTAATTGATCTACACTACCACCAGCTGGGATCATTGGATAAACATAATCGACTTTTTCTATGACAAAATCTACTATTACAGGGCCATCATAGTTATTTGCCTCATTAATAGCTTTCTCTAAATCATCCTGATGCTCAACTCTGATGCCTTTTATTCCATATGCTTCAGCTAATTTTACAAAGTCTGGATTTCCGGTATATGTTTCATGCATATTTTGACCATTGTAAAACATATCTTGCCACTGAGTTATCATGCCTAAATGATTATTGTTCAAAATAGCATATTTGATTGGCAATTTATTTTCCGCTACTGTTGCCAATTCTCCAACAGTCATTTGAAACCCTCCGTCTCCACAAATTGACCAAACAGTTTTATCAGGGGCTCCTATTTGAGCTCCTATAGCAGATGGTATTTCATATCCCATCGTACCTAATCCACCAGAAGATAACCAAGTGCTATCCTTTTTAAAACTATAGTGTTGAGCTGCCCACATTTGATGTTGTCCAACTCCTGTACATACTATTGCACTGCCTTCAGTTAAATCAGAAAGAGTCTTTATAACTTGTTGACCCAATAAAGTTTCTGATTCAGGAATCATCAATGATGGATGTTCTGACTTAAAATGTTCCACTTCTTTCAACCAAGAAGTATGAGTTTCAGAATTGACTTTAGGATTCAATAATTCTAGAACCTCATTTATATCTCCAATAATAGGAGAATCAACCTTAACTGTCTTATTTATTTCGGCCGGATCTATATCAATATGAATCTTTTTAGAATTTTTTCCAAATCTTTTTGCATTACCAACAATTCGATCATCAAATCTAGAGCCAATAGCAATAATCAAGTCAGCTTCATCAAGAGCAATTGAAGCATAGGCCATTCCATGCATTCCTGGGAAACCTGTGGAAAGAATGTGATCTTCTGGAAATGCAGAAATACCAAGTAATGTAGTTACTACAGGGATCTGAGCCTTTTCAGCGAGTTCTAAAAGTTTATTTTGTGCTCTAGAAATAATTACTCCATGACCTGCTAAAATAATTGGCTTTTTAGCTTTATTTATTAGATCAACTGATTTTTCAATCTGGTTCTGATCAACCTTAAGATATGGATTATATCCAGGAAGATTGATCTTAGAATCCTTTGAGAAATCATACTCAGCTAACTCATCAAAAACATCTTTAGGAATATCAATTAAAACAGGTCCAGGCCTACCTGTCCGAGCTATATGAAAAGCTTCGTGAATTACAGATCCAATATCTGAAGCTTTCATAACTAAATAATTATGTTTGGTAACAGGTAATGTAGCACCAGTTATATCTGTTTCTTGGAAAGCATCCGTTCCAATCGCTGGTCTTCCAACTTGTCCTGTGATTGCAACAAGAGGTACAGAATCCATCATTGCAGTTGCCATACCAGTTATAAGATTTGTTGCTCCTGGACCAGATGTAGCAAACGCAACGCCTACTCTTCCAGTTGTTCTAGAATAACCATCTGCTGCATGACACGCACCTTGTTCATGCCTAGTAAGAATATGCTTAATTTCAGGAAATTTATTTAAAGTCCCATAAAGTGGCAATATTGCCCCTCCAGGAATACCAAAGACAGTATCCACACCCTCATTTATAAGTGCTTTACATACTATTTCGCTACCTTTTATTAAATTTTCTTTCATTTTTTTTCTCCAATTTTACAAAAAAAAACTCGCCCTTAAATTAAGGACGAGATAAACCCGCGGTACCACCTTCATTGCATATATTAATGCCACTTCTTTAATCTGTTTCGTAGAATAACGTTTTCTCTTAATCTATTTCAGAGAAACCACTCCTAGGCGAGTTCATTAATTATTTTTATTGATTTTCAGCTAACATCAATTCTCTTAGAAAAATAATTAACTACTACTCCTGTTCATAGTGTTGATTTCTATTATATAACTATATAGACTAAATAGCTATTAAATCCTTTTTTAATGAAAACTATTACACTAAATATTGATAATGAAATATTAATCTCAGATTTATTTGAATTCTTGTCTGATAAACCTGATCATGGATTTAGGGATTTTCATAAATATAAAAAATTTTTTTTAGAAGAAATAACTAAAATAATTGGTGATAATAGGTACAAGATCTTGATTTCACATATAGATAAAAAAATTGAAAATTATTTTCTTATCAAGAATGAAGATAGTCTTAATAGATCAATAATCATGACATTTGATGTAAGAAAAATCAGCGAATATATGCATGAGATAAAAAAGATTACTAAATCAAATAAAATAGAAATTGCTATAAGAGATTCTAATGATATAAATCCTAATGAATTTTCTTTTTTAAGGTTAATTAAGATTTATGACTTTATGAAAATAAATTCTTCAGAAAAAATACCATTTACAAAGATTAAAGATTTCGAAGTATGTAGTGTAGATGAAAATAAAAATATAGAACGTTTAGTAAATATTCAAAATGATTGTTTTTCTGATCATTATGGGTATGAAATAAACTCAATAAAAGATTTTACAGAAGAATTAAATTCATTAAAACATACAAATATTAAATCATTTTTTAATATCTCAAAAAGTAAATCTGGAATTTGGGTTGGATATACTTGGACTCAAAAAAATTTATCAAATGGTCAATCAAAATTATCAATGTGCGGTGTAAAAAAAGAATTTAGAAATAAAGGTTTAGCTAAGGAATTAATTATCATTGCTATAAATGAATTAATTAAAAGTAATTGTGATGAAATCGTACTAGAAGTTGATCAAGAGAATATCCCTGCAAAAAAAATTTATGAAGAAATAGGGTTTTATACCTATGATAAGCTAGGATGGTATGAATTACTTGATTAACTGTGATGTCAATTTTTTAAAAATTAAAGTCCACTCAAATTTACTTATTTTTTCATAATAATGTTCTCTAAAAATAAAAGTTTTTTCATTTTTTAAGAATTCTCTAATATTCATAGAAAAGCTCTCAGCATTTGTCTCTTCAGAAATCATGCCTGTTTTACCTATGTGAACAAAATCTCTCATTCTTCCAGTATCAGAAAATAATACTGGTGTTTCACAAGCTAAAGCTTCCAAGCAAACTAAGCCAAAAGTTTCAGACCTAGAAGGAATTATAACTAAATTTGATGCATTGTAATAATTTCTTAGTTTATCATGAGGTACTGAACCAAACCATTTTATATCTTTTGAATACAGAAACTTGGAATGCTTTTTTTCCATTATTTTTTGTGAATCAGAACCATAATCACCACCTACTATTCCTAATGTTATAGATTCAAATTCATTATAAATTTTCTGAAAAGCATCTATAGCAATATCAATACCCTTTAAGTAGTCATTTCTACCTACAAAAAGTATGAGTTTACCATCTTGAACAAAATCTATTTTTTTTCTAGCAACAGTAAGTGCTTCAGGGGAAAAAAGATCTCTGCTGAAACCAGGAGTAGATTCAATAATCTTTTGTGAAGGAACATGATATTTATCAGACAATAATTTAGATTCTAAATCTGAAAATGATAATGTATAGTCGAAAAAATCAAAATTTTCCTTTTCAACTTTTACTCTTGCTAAATCAACTTTGTAACCACTTACATGTTCTTTCTTTAAGTACTCCAATGTATGAGATATATTTATCTTAACAGCATTTGATTTTGATAAATTTAATTTACAAAAAATTCCTGAAGTCCAATAATTGCTAATTATCACATCAAAATTTGGTAGTACATTTTTAGGATTATAATCTTTTGGATTACAATGGATTACTTTAACATTACTCTTTAAAAAATTTAAATCACAATTATCGCAATCTTTAGTTATTAGATATACATTATGATTAGCGGATAAAAAATTAACTAAATTAGTAACATAAATATTCAAACCTCCAGCCTTATTTAGTCCGATTTTTTCTCCTGGGCAAGAATGAATAGATACTACGCAAAAATTGAGTGCCATCTATTTTTTTTCTAGAATTACAGTATAAAGTTGAGTATCTATTCCACCTAGATCATATTTGTACCTCTCATTACCTCTCATAAAATCAAATACATCATATTTTTTTTCTATAGATCTCTTTATGGCAAATGCATGATTTAGCAGTCCTGATGAAAAATTATTATAGGCGGGATCAAAACCAGAATTATACAAGTATCTGATATTTGAATCTAAAAATGATAGGGAACAAGCAACCGTTGATTCATCAATATTTAAGTATGAATAAATTATTGAATTAGTCATCAACATTTGTGAAATCAAATCAATAAAAAAATTTTCCATTTTGGATGTCATAAATTTATTTTTATCTTGTGAACTGATTCGGTGTAACTTAAAAAAATTATCTAATATTTCATCCTTATGATTAGAAGTAGCGTAATCACCAGAATCATATTCTGTATTTTCTTCTAATCTTCTAATTTTTCTTCTAAGTTCATGTCTTTTTTTCTTAGGTAAGTTGGATATGTATTCTTCCCATGTTTCAGGTAATTTTAGATATGGTGAAACGTCCTCTTTTTGAAAGTTTATGGAATATTTTTTTTGCAATTTTTCATTACATAATAGTGTATAAGAAGATGAGTTTTCAGAAATTGAAAATAGTTGAAAGGTTTTAATATTTAAGGAGAATACTTGATCTAAAATTTCCTCAAATTTAGAAAAGTTTTGATTTATAGATAGAAGGTTATTGTAATCAACAATATCTTTATCCCCAATAATACTTGCAATTGAGTCTTTAATTTTAAGCGGCACAAAAAAGTCTTCATTATATAAATATTCAAATTTATATCCATTTGAAAAATGATTGATCCAATTATTCTTCCAAATCATTTGATCATAAGGAGTTTTTTCAGTACTTTTTTTCAGAAATGATTCCCAAATATTAACAATGTCAGAAGAGGCCATAAAAACTCCACTAAAAAAATCTGCTAAGTAAACTTTTTGATTTCCCATTTTGAATTGCTTCAGTTATATCATTAATTTTTGAAGACGTTTTGATTATTTTAGAGCTTAGGTATTTTTTTGCAACATCTGGATCTTTCAAACCATTTCCTGTCAAAATAAAAGTTACTTTCTTTCCGTGAAAATCATTTTCATTTTCAGCATATTTCAAAAATCCTGCTAAAGAAGCTGCTGAGGCTGGCTCACAAAATAATCCTTCTTCTTTTGCTAAAATAGACTGAGCATTTATAATCTCTGAGTCAGAGACTTTCATAAATTTTCCACCAGTTACCGAAATAGCCTCTTTAGCAAGCTTAGAACTAGCAGGATTTCCTATACGAATTGCACTTGCAATGGTATTTGGGGAGTCAATTATTTTATTATCAACAAGCGGTGCAGAATTTTCAGCTTGAACTCCAATCAATCTAGGTAACTTAGAGATTATTTTATCGTCCATATATTTTTTATATCCCTTGAAGTAAGAACTTATATTTCCTGCATTTCCAACTGGCATAAATTGATAATCAGGTGCAGTTTCCAAGTCATCAGAAATTTCAAAAGCTCCTGTCATTTGTCCTTCAAGTCTATAAGGATTAATAGAATTAACTATTTCTAGACCTAGTTTGTCAGAAATTTCTCTTACAGCGTTTAAGGCTTGATCAAAATTTCCATCAATTGAAACTATTTTTGCTCCATATGCCATTGCTTGAAGTAGCTTGCCTAGAGCTATCTTACCTGCAGGTATAATAACAATTGTTTCCAAATTATATCTTGCTCCATAAGCTGCGGCAGAAGCTGAAGTGTTACCCGTAGACGCACATATTATTTTCTGCTTTTTATTCTCAATTGCTTTTGATACTGCTAAAAACATTCCTCTATCTTTGAAAGACGAAGATGGATTACATCCTTCTAATTTGAAGTACATTTCACAATTAAATTTATTTGATAAATTCTTTGACTTAACTAGAGGGGTAAAACCTTCTCCAAGTGTCACTTCTGGAGTTTTATCGGTAATAGGTAAAAATTTTTTATAGTGATTAAATAAACTTTTTTTCATTGTCTAATTTATAAGGATAAATTTAGTATATATCAAACTATTGTGAAGGGGGTTGATAAATACCTTGCTCAGTTTCTTCACTTTCAAGTTCTAAAAATTCAGAATTTGAAGCCAATAAAACTTTTGTATTTATCCAGTTGTATATATCACTATCAATATCCATCCAAAGATTATATTCCTCATTAAATGAATTTATAAAATTTTCAAATTCAGAATCTGCAAGTTGTTCAAAATATTTATCTTCTATTTCTCTGGCTTCAGAAAAATCATTTATATAGTAAAACGCAAATCCTTTATCATCAGTTTTGCTATAAGGAGTTTTCAATAATGTTTTAGGAGAAGGAGTTATCTCTATTCCATCATTATAATAAATCATCCTGTCTAACTTATCGTCAATTCCTTTAGGCATCCAACCAATATTCCCTTTTGTTCTTAGAACTTCTTGATCTTCAGAAAATTCTAATGCAATATTTTCAATAGGTGTTCCCATTGTAAGTTTTCTGTCTATAGAGTTTATAACAGACAAATCAGGTGATTCAAAAACAATTTCATAAAGCTCAACTTGAGGCTGAATTCTTGACATATCTCTAGCAATCAATCCTCTCAATTTTTCCCTAAATATAGTTCTCTTAATATAGTCTCTATATTCTTGATCAGATAGTCCTGTTTTATTTAGAAATTGCCGGTAAGATTCTTCAACATTAGACAAGTATTCATCTGATCCAGCATTTTCAACAGAAATAAAACCCATCAACATTTCAATTCTTAGTTGCACTTCATCATTACTAACTGAAATTCCATACTTGGGAGCAATTTGATATGCAAGTTCACCTTCTAAAATTACCCTTAGAGCTTCAAACAATGAATTCCCAATTTCAAATTCCATACCTAAATCTTCAGTAATCCTTTGGTTAAATCTTATAAAATTTACCACATCTCCTCTGGTATAAGAGACTTCGCCAACTCTAATAGCATCTTTCATAGGAGGAATAATATAAGTAACGGTATAAAAAAAAGAAAGAATTATAAATAAAATTATAAAAACAGAAAATCCTAGATAAAAGAAAGGCCTAAATATAAAAGATTTTTTCTTATTATCTGCTAAAAGTTCAAACCTTGATTTCCCTTTAGAAGAGGTTATACTTCTTTTGCCTAGATCAAAAGAATCACTATTTTCAGATGATGGAATATTATTTTCATTAACCATTAGAACTAAACATTGGATAAACTTAAATCTTAAGAATCTTCTGAATTCTTTTCAGTGACAGATTCATCTTCTGCTACTGCCTCATCTGTAGAAGTTTCCTCTGCTACT
>CEUJ01181667.1_pt1 | contig 191676 bp, 184 predicted proteins | sample 361531 | NCBI WGS metagenome assembly CEUJ01 (sample SAMEA2622842, study PRJEB7988) | marine metagenome | biome: marine biome (ENVO:00000447); feature: marine epipelagic mixed layer (ENVO:xxxxxxxxx); material: "saline water (ENVO:00002010), including plankton (ENVO:xxxxxxxx)" | depth 140 m | reverse complement strand
ACCTTGGGGCAACAGTAATTGGTACTGTTAGCACTGAAGAAAAAGCTTCAATGGTTTCGCAATATGGATGTGACTTTCCTATAATTTATACAAAAGAAAATTTTGTAGATAAAGTACTCGATATTACGAAAGGTAAAAAACTTCCTGTTGTCTATGATTCTGTTGGTAAATTAACTTTTTTAAATTCTTTAAAATGCTTAGATAGAAGGGGGTTAATGGTGAGTTATGGAAATGCCTCAGGCCCTCCTGATAGTTTAGATATTCTAGAATTAATGAAACATGGATCTCTTTTTTTAACAAGACCTACACTTGCAGATTATACTGCCAATAGAACTGAATTAATAAATACTTCTAATGATCTGTTCAATGTTATTAATTTAGGTGCAGTAAAAGTAGAAATTAATCAGACTTACTCTCTAAATGAGATAGGTAATGCTCATAAGGATATAGAAGAAAGAAAGACGACAGGATCAACTGTTCTGAAAACTAATCTTTAATTATTCATAGAGTCAAAAAACTCATCATTATTTTTGGTGGGTTTGAGTTTATCAAGTAGAAACTCCATTCCGTCAATAGTACCCATTGGCATAAGAATTCTTCTTAATACCCACATTTTTGATAGGGTTGCTTTATCGACTAAAAGTTCCTCTCTCCTAGTTCCTGATTTTGTAATATCTAATGCAGGAAATGTTCTTTTATCCGCTAGTTTTCTATCTAAAATTATCTCAGAATTTCCAGTACCCTTAAATTCTTCGAAAATAACTTCATCCATTCTGCTACCAGTATCAATTAAAGCAGTAGCAATAATGGTAAGAGATCCACCTTCTTCAATATTTCTTGCTGCTCCAAAAAATCTTTTAGGCCTCTGAAGTGCATTAGCATCAACCCCACCTGTTAAAACTTTTCCCGAGGAGGGAACAACAGTGTTATAAGCTCTTGCTAATCTGGTAATTGAATCTAAAAGTATTACGACATCTCTTTGATGTTCAACTAATCTTTTAGCCTTTTCAATAACCATTTGAGCAACACTAACGTGTCTGCTTGCTGGTTCATCAAAAGTTGAACTAATTACTTCTCCTTTTACAGATCGGTCCATATCTGTTACTTCTTCAGGTCTCTCATCAATTAATAAAACAATCAAATAAACCTCTGGATGATTTTCTGTTATAGCATGGGCAATATTTTGAAGAAGCATGGTTTTTCCTGTTCTTGGAGGGGATACTATCAGACCTCTTTGTCCCTTACCAAGTGGAGAAATTAAATCAATTACTCTTGTAGATGGATCTTTATTTGTAGGATCAATATTTTCCAGACGTAACCTTTCATCAGGGTACAATGGTGTCAAATTATCGAAATTAATTTTATGTTTATTTTTTTCGATGTCTTCAAAATTTATAGAAACAATTTTAAGTAAGGCAAAGTATCTCTCACCGTCTTTAGGAGCTCTTATTTGTCCATCAATTGTATCTCCTGTCCTTAAACCAAATCTTCGAATTTGATTAGGACTTACATATATATCATCTGGACCTGGAAGATAATTTGACTCTGGTGATCTTAAAAAACCAAAACCATCTTGTAGTATTTCTAAAACGCCATCTCCTGATATTTCTACGTCTTTTTCAGCTAAAACTTTTAAAATAGCAAACATCATATCTTGTTTACGGAGAGTACTTGCATTTTCAACATCTAACTCCTCAGCATATTCAAGTAACTGTGTAGGATTTTTTTGTTTTAATTCTTGAAGATTCATAACGATCTCATTTATGAAAGGGAAAATTTAGTGAAAGAGAAAAATAATAGGAAAAATCTGGTCCAAAAATTTTAATACTTATAGTATAATATTAAAATTATTATAAGTAAGTCAAATAAAAAAATTAATTACATTCAAAAAGGTTTTATTACTACCATAAATACAATTATCATCATAAAAATGAATGGTATTTCATTACATCTGCGAAAATATCTAGCTGATTTTACATTTTTGTCTAATTGAAATTTTTTAAAATGCATAGAAAATAAACCGTGCATTATCAAAATACCTAAAAAAGAGAAGATCTTTATCCAAACCCAAATCTGATTTAAGTTAAAGACACCTGGATAAGTCGCTAATAATATACCCAGAATTAAAGTTAGTATTAATGAAGGATTTATTATCCCTTTTAAAAGTCTTTTTTCCATAAGCTTAAATCTTTCAGAAGCTTCTGAACCAGTTTTTGTTTCAACATGATAGACAAATAATCTAGGTAAATACATTGTTCCAGACATGAATGCGATTACCGAAATTATATGAAGTGATAACAACCAATTATAGAGATAATCAGGAAGTAGCATTTTTATATAACCTTAACTCTACAATTTTTAAATGAAATAGGACAAACCCTCCTACCGGATGATGAATTAATATTAAAACTGTTGGAAAAATTGTTTAAATTATTTTTAATTATTTCTGATAAACAATTAATAAATTGATTTTGAATTCCTAGTGCTGGTATTCTTTTATAATAGGTAATCCCATTCGAAATTGCTAGATCATAATATTCTTTGTCAAGTTCAACGAGTGTTTCAGAATGTTCTGAAACAAAAGCAATTGGTATTATGATGACTTTCTTTTTTTCATTAGCAGCTCTAACTATTTCATTTTCTGTAGAAGGTTCTAGCCATTTAACTGGCGTAACTTTACTTTGATAACTAAGAATCCAACTTTCATTATCAATGTTAAGGTTATTGGTAATGCTTTTAACAGTTTGCTCTACTTGCCATGCATAAGGATCACCTTTTTTTATAATAGACTCAGGTAATCCATGTGCTGAGAAAATCAATCTTACAGAGCTTCTGTCTTTTATTTGATCTAATTCTTCTTTAATTAGGGACAAATGAGAAGAAATAAATAATTTATCTACAGGGTAGCAACATACTATTTTAGTTTGAACATTCTTAGTAATTAATTTAGAGTTTTTGATCCAATCATCTATAGATGAACCAGTGGTAGTAGTTGAAAATTGAGGATATAAAGGGATAATTAATATTTTATTGGGACCCCAATTATTGATTGATTGAATTGTCTCTGAGCTAAATGGGTGCCAATATCTCATACTAACGAAAATCTTTATATTTTCAGAATTTACAGCCTTTTCTAGCTCTCTAGCTTGACTCATCGTTTCATTAAGTATTGGTGACGATCCTCCAATTTGACTATATATTTCCTTAGCTAATGGTGTTCTTTTTTTTGCTATTATATATGATAAGATATTTCTAAATGGACTTGGTAAATTTAATATAGCCGGATCATTAAATAAATTTCTAAGGAATCCATATACTGAATCAAGTTTATCAGGCCCTCCCAAATTCATTAGTACTACTGCTGTTTTATCATTCATTTTTTATAATTTTTTACTATATCGATGAGGTCGATAACATTTTGTATAGGTGTTTGGGGTAATATACCATGTCCTAAATTAAATATATGTGAGCCGTTATCCATATTTTCCATAATTTCTAGGGAGGAATCTATCATTTTAGTTCCTCCCTCTATTAAAATATCTGGATGAAGATTCCCTTGAACGGGAATGGTTTTCTGTATATTTTTCATTTCATTCACCTTTATATTATAGTCTACGCTTATACAATCAACTCCAGTCTTTTTTGTGTATAATAATGCATTATGCACAGTCACATCTCTTGGAAAGCCAATTATAGGTATATTAGGATATCTACTTTTTAATTCAGCAACAATTTTTCTTGTTGGTTCTATAGACCATTTTTTAAATTGATCATCATCAAGTATTCCAGCCCAACTATCAAATAGTTGTATAATTTCAGCTCCAGCTTCAATTTGATTTTTTAAATATGTGACTGTTGATGCTATTAATGTATCAAAAAGGATAGATAACCTTTTTTCATCATCGAGCCACTGCTTTGCGTTAATAAATTTCTTAGAAGATTTACCTTCAATCATATATGCCGCAACTGTCCAGGGTGAACCGGCAAATCCGATTAATGCTATATTTTTTGGTAAAGATTTTTTAACAATAGTAATTGTTTCGTAAATTTTATTTAATTTATCATCTTTTAATTTTAATTTAAGAAGGTTACTTTTTAAGTATTCACTATCTAATAATGGTCCCTGTCCCTGAACAAAATTTACTTTTAAACCAAGAGAATCTGGAATTAGGAGAATATCAGCAAAAATTATTGCAGCGTCTAAATCAAATCTTCTTAGAGGTTGTAATGTAACTTCTGACGCAAGTTTGGGATTATAGCATAAATCCAAAAAAGATTCAGTTTTATTTCTAACCTCTCTATACTCAGGTAAGTACCTACCTGCTTGTCTCATAAGCCATATAGGAGTCAAATTACATGTTTTTTTGTTAAGGACTTCTATGATTAGTTTTGTCATAATTATCTAATGAATTATATATATATGTTGTTGTTGTTGTTGTTATACATAAAGTTGGGGATTAACATAATTAAAATTTTATACAATTATTTGTGGATTATATATATAATATTTAATGTTGAGTATAAATATATCGATATGTTGATATAATATAAAATGTAATTGATTTCAACAACTTAATTCAAATAATTACGTGTACAAATAGAAAAAAATTATATTTATTTGTTAATAAAATTTTATATAAAAGATAATAAAATTAATTCACCTGGGTTTATCTCTATTAATTCAATGAGAGTATATGTTAGTATATTTTGTATTGAAATAAATATGGGTATAAGTTTCAATTATTAATATATTATCCCCAGAATAAAATTGGAAAAAATACTGAAAAAATTGAACTTACATTTACTATCCGATGCTACAGGTGAAACACTGCAGATGGTAGCTAATGCTACTAAAATTCAGTTTCCAAATCATGAGACTATTGAACATATCTGGTCTATGATAAGAAATAAGTCTCAACTCCAAAATGCTATTGATAATATAAGAAAAAATCCAGGCATTGTTTTATGTACTATAGTAAATAAGGAGTTACAAAGAGGTCTGTTTGCGTCATGTATGACTTTAAAAATTCCGTGTATTGATATACTTGATCCTATAATTCGGGAATTTAAATCATACCTTGATACTGAAAGTCAAAATGAACCAGGTATTCAACATAAATTAGATGATGAATATTACCAAAGAATTGACGCTATGCATTTTTGTTTAGCTCATGATGATGGTCAAAATGTTGAAGGATTAGAAAATGCAGATGTAGTTCTAGTTGGTGTATCTAGAACTTCAAAAACACCAACTTGTATGTATTTAGCTAATAAAGGTATCAAAGCTGCAAATGTTCCTTTTGTTCCTGAAATTGATCCCCCTAAAATATTATTAGATCTTGATCGACCAGTTATCATTGGTTTGACAAATACTGTAGATAGACTAATTGAATTAAGATTAAATAGACTTCATCATTTAAACCAAAAAACTGATAGCCAATATGTTAATGAGTTATCAATAGAAAATGAAATCAAAGAGGCAAGAAAATTGTTTAATAAAAATAAGTGGCCAGTAATTGATGTAGCAAGGCGTTCAATTGAAGAGACAGCTGCAAAAATTATTATGTACATTTCACATACTTCATAATAAAAATGAATGCAAAAATTATTTTAGCATCTTCTAGTGAAATTAGACAAAAACTTTTTAGAAATGCAGGTATACCTGTTATTACAGATCCAGCAAATATTGATGAAAACTCAATCAAATTATCTTTAGAAAAAGAAAATAAATCTCATGATGAGATAGTTCAAATATTGTCAGATTACAAAGGGATTAACAAAGCCAATAAGTGGTCAGATAATATAATAATATCATGTGATCAGATACTATCATTTAAGGGAAAAATTTTATCTAAACCTAAAGATATAGAATCTGCTAAAAAAAACCTAAAAAATTTAAGTGGATCAAAACATTTCTTAATTACAGCATCAACAATTATTGAAAATAAAAATATAGTTTGGAGACATTTATCTAAATCTGAAATGTTTATGAGAAAACTTAATGATGTTCAAATATCTAGCTATATAAATGAAGTTGGTTCTAAATGTTTGAGCTCAGTTGGTGGATACATGATTGAAGAACAGGGAATAAAACTTTTCAATAAGATTAACGGAGATTATTTTTCAATATTAGGCATACCATTAATTGAAATTATTAATTTTTTGTATGAAAAGAATATGATTAAATGAACATAGAAAATAAAAATATTAGTAAAGTGGGAATAATCGGTTATCCACTCAGTCATTCGTTATCACCACTTATTCACAATTATTGGTTAAATTTATTCAATATTAATGGCTCTTATATCCCGATAGAAGTAGAAAAAGATAAAATTGATATCATATTAAGAAAAATAAAAGATGATAACTTTAAGGGCTTTAATATAACCATTCCTTTAAAAGAAAAAATTATACCATATTTAGATGAATTAGATACTAATGCTAAACAAATAGGTGCTGTTAATGCTGTTGTAGTCACTAAATCAGGAAAATTAATAGGCAGAAACACAGATGGTTACGGTTTTTTGGAAAATATAAAAACAAATTTTCCTAATTTCAAAATTTCTTCAGGCCCTATATTAATACTAGGAGCAGGTGGTTCTGCAAGGTCAATTTGTTTTGCTTTGAAATCACTTGAGTGTAAAGATATAAGAATTCTTAGTAGAAGAAAACCACAAGCACAAAAGCTTTCAGAAGAACTTGGTATAATAGCAAGTGCATATGATTTTTCAGATCAAAAAAAAGCTATGCTTGACATAAATATGTTTGTTAACACCACTCCTATGGGAATGGAAAATTTTCCTTGGTCTGGAATTGATTTCAATTATATACCAAAAAAATCTTTAATTTACGATATAGTTTATAAACCAAGAGTTACAGCTCTTTTAAAAATGGCACACGGTAATGGAAATATATGTTTGGGTGGTATAGGAATGTTGCTGAACCAAGCCATACCTTGTTTTGAATGGTGGTTTGGAAAAAAACCTAGAATTGATGATAAATTAGAGAAAATTATAAGCGATAGGCTATGAAAATAATTAAATTAGGTCTAACCGGCTCTATTGGAATGGGTAAGACACGAACTACTTTAATGTTTAAAAATTTAGGCATACCTGTTTTTGATGCTGACAAAAAAGTACATGAATTATTTGATAAAAATATAAAACTTATTAAATTAATTGAAAAAAATTTTGACGGTGTAGTTAAAAATAATTATGTAAACAGAAAAATATTAGGAAATATTGTTTTTCAAAATAAGAAAAAAAAAGAAATTTTAGAAAACCTTGTTCACCCATTTGTTAGGATAGAGAGAAATAAATTTACTAAAAGTGCTATAAGGAATAAATTTCCAATAGTATTGTATGATATTCCTCTGTTATTTGAAACCAAAAGTGAGAAACATTATGACCATATTATAGTAGTTTCTGCTTCAAAATTTATTCAAACTAAAAGAGTTTTGAATAGAGCTGGTATGACAAATGATATTTTTAAAAATATTAATATGAGTCAAATATCAGATTACAAAAAAAGGAGTAAAGCAGATTTTATAATTTATTCTGGTCTAGGTGTTGCTCATGCATTTAAAAATGTTAAGTTAATCATAGGCAAAATTAGAAATTATAATTAATTATGAAAAAAAATAGGCAAATAGTATTAGATACTGAAACTACAGGTTTAAGTCCAGAAAATGGTGATAGGATTGTAGAAATAGGTTGTGTTGAGCTAATCAATTTTGTTCCAACTAATAATACGTATCATCAATATATAAATCCTGATAGAAAGATGTCAGAAGGGGCTTTCAGAGTTTCTGGAATATCGAATGCTTTTCTTCTTGATAAACCAAAATTTGAGGAAATATATAAAGAATTTTTAACTTATATTTCAGATTCAGCAATTGTTGCGCATAACGCAAAATTTGACGTAGGTTTTATTAATTCTGAACTCCAAAAAATTAATGAACAAAATTTTATTACAAATGAAATTATTGATACTTTAGCAATTGCTAAAAGAAAATACCCTGGCGCTCAAGCAAGCTTAGATGCGTTGTGTAAAAGATTCGAAATTGATATTACTAAAAGAGAAAAACATGGAGCTCTTTTAGATGCTAATTTATTAGTTGATGTATATATAGAACTTATTGGAGGCAAGCAAACTAGTTTTATATTATCAAACAAATCAAATACATTTGAAGAAAAAAAAGAAAATAAAAAAATTTACGACCGTCGGAAATTTGAAATTACCGGTAAAGAATTAATTGAACATCAAAAAATTATAAATAAAATAAAAAAACCAATTTGGTCTGAATAGCTACTGTTTATTCTTATGTTGTTTGAAAATACTGTTAAAATCAATCGGTTCTATAAGTACAGAAGGATACCCTCCGTACGAAGTTAAATTAGATACTATTTGACGTAAATAAGGAAAAAGAATTTTTGGACATTCCACTAAAGTTACGAATTCAAGATCTTTTTTTTCTATTTTTGATAAGTCAAATACACCTCCATATTCAGTTTCAATCATAAATATAATTTTACTTTCAAATTGATAAATTACTTTTAAATACAAAATAACTTCATAAGTATTGCCATTTTTTATATTTGCTTTAATATCAACGGAGATATCTACCTCAGGTTTAATATTTTTTGTAAATATTTCTGGTGCTTGAGGGTTCTCAAAAGATATATCTTTTAAATACTGGTTTCTAACTCCTATAGAGTATTCCAATTTATTTTCAGAGCTGTTCATGCGATACCTCCTGATTACTTTTATGATTAATTAGTCTTTGTCATTCAAATTAATTTCGTTATACACACCTTCAATAGTATTCTTCTCATCTCTTCTTTTTTGATATTCTTTAGATGAAAATTCACCAAAAAATATGTTAATTAATGGTAAAAATTTAATTATCTTTCTTACAAGTGGTATTAGCAGAAGTAAACCAATTAAATCAGTAATATAACCAGGTATAATTAATAAAATCCCAGCAATTATGTGGCATATGGCTCTAAAAAAATTATTTAAAGGAATATCTTTTTGATTAATAATATCTCTAGGTCTAAAAATATTAGCTACTCCAGAATTTTTAATTAAAAATAAACCAAGAGTTGCTGTGATTAAAATACTAGCCAAAGTTCCCAAAACCCCAATAAGACTGCCAATTTTTACGAAAAGTAGTATTTCAAGTATTGGAATAGCTATAAATAAAAGCCTTTTCATTATGTTTTTCAACCTGTTTATCTTTATTTTTTACATTATATACCCATATCATTATTACGTTGGACTTGTAAGCAATGAAGAGTTATCATTAATTATAATATTATTTTGCACTTAACTAAATGGTAAAAAAATGGGTAATAATTTTCAATTCCTAGAAATAATTTTTTTCGCGATGGTAGCAATCTTTATTATCTTAAGACTTAGGAATGTTCTAGGTAGAAGAACAGGAAATGAACCAACTAATACAAATAATTTTAAAGACCACAAATCGAGTAAATCTAATGATGTAAGCAATGTGGTATCTATAGGTGAAAATAACTTCGATGAAAAATCTTCAAAACCAAAAAACAAAGATCCTGATATATACGAAATTGATCCTACTTTTGATGAAGGTGAATTTCTTCAAGGAGCTTCCACAGCTTATGAAATGATATTAACATCCTTTGCAACAGTAGATTTTGACACACTAAGAGCCCTTTTAGATGATGATGTTTATAATGATTTTTATAAAGCTATTGAAGAAAGAAATGAGAGAGAAGAGCATTTAGAAACTACTATAGTATCCATTAATTCTAAGGAAATTATTGAAAGTAATATAAATGATAGTGTTATTGATTTAACTGTAAAATTTTCAAGTGAAGTAATTAATACTATCAGAGATAAAGATGGAGAACTTATATCTGAAGGAAGTCATGGCCCAGATAATATAATTGATATTTGGACCTTTTCAAGAGATACTAGATCTAATGATTTAAACTGGAAACTTATTGCTACTCAAAGTGAAAATTGAATAAATTAAAATTTTCTTTTTTATTTATCTTATTATTTTTAATATCTTTATCAATATTATATTTTTATTTTTCTTCACCCTCAAATAAAAAACAAATATTATTAGCTAATCAAGTTCGCTATGCATCATTAGACTCTTGGATTAACGACGATCATTTAAAAGCATTTAATACATTTAAGATATCATGTAAAAAATTAATAAACCTAAATCCAAAAAAAAATATGGGTGCTTTTATAAACGATAAAACCACCACTTATCCACTTGCAGGAACCGTGATGGACTGGCTTGAGCCATGTAAAGAATCTTTTAAACTAAAAATAAATGATAACAAGGGAGCAATGTTATATTTTCAAAAATGGTTTCTCCCCTTTTCAATTAGTTATAGTTATTCAAATAATATATTTAGTAAAGGAGACGACTTAGGGCTTTTTACTGGATACTATGAACCTTTGATAGAAGGGAGTACCATTTATACCAATGAGTACAAATACCCAATTTATTCATATCCAGAAAATTATATCAAAGTAAACTTAGAGGATTTTAATAAATCTCTTAAAGGTAAATTTATCATTGGCAAAATAACTGATAATAATTTTACGCCAGCTGACACAAGACAGGAGATTGATAAGGGTGCTATTCAATCAAAATCTCAAGTTTTATATTGGTTAAAAGATGATATTGATTCTTTTTTTCTTCACATACAAGGATCGGGCATAATTATGCTGCCAAACGGAAAACAAGAGAGAGTCATGTATAATGGAAATAATGGTTATGATTATTATGCAATAGGAACAGAACTCATTAAAAAGGGATATATTTTAAAAGAAAATATTTCTATGCAAACAATTAAGGAGTGGTTAAAGAATAACCCAAATAAAAAAAATGATATCTTAAAACTAAACAAAAGATATATTTTTTTTAAAAAATCAAACAGTAATTTTGCTAAAGGGTCTCAAAATACATCTCTTATAGCTATGAGATCTTTAGCTGTAGATCTAAAATGGATACCGTTAGGAGTTCCACTTTGGGTTGATATTGATAATTTTGGGGATGAAAAAAAATTAAAAATAAAAAAGCTGATGATTTCTCAAGACACTGGATCTGCAATTAAAGGCATAATAAGGGGTGACATTTTTTTTGGTACTGGTCAAGAACCAGGATTACTAGCTGGTAAACTAAAACAACTTGGTAAATACTATATTCTTTTGCCTAGAAAATTAATTATCAAAAGAAATAAAACAAGAAATAATGAATAAAAAAAATAAAAAAAATATTTTAGACGACTCTAATCTTTGGGAATATGTAATGAGCGAAACAAAAATTATTCCTAAAAAAAAATTATATAAAAAAAATAATATTAAATATGAAAATAAAATGGTTTTAGAGAATTCTTTAACAGATCATAACAAAAAAGTTCAACCTTATCATCAAAATATATTTCCTACTTTTGAAAAAAAATTAAATAAATTAGAATACTCTAGTATGGATAAATCATTAATGAGAAAATTAAAAAAAGGAGAATTGATAATAGACAAGACCCTTGATCTACACTGTTTAAATCAAAATGAGGCTTATAAAAGTTTAAGTAAATTTATTGAAAATAACTTTAAATTAGGAAGACGTTATTTATTAGTTATAACTGGAAAAGGCAATCATAGTGATTTAGATACAAATGAACAAAACACATCCTCAAGAGGTATACTTAGATCATCTCTCCCAATATGGCTTGATGAAGAAAAATTTAAAAAAAAGATAATTACTCATAAAAAAGCTTTTAATCGTCATGGTGGTGAAGGAGCTAGGTATATTATTTTAAGAAAGAATAAGATATAAAAAATATTATAAAATAAATTTTGATAAATCTTGATCTTTAGCTAAATCGGCAATATGGTTTTTAACATATGTAGAGTCAATTGTAATTTTATCCCCAGTCATATCTGTAGCAGAAAAACTAATTTCATCTAAAATTCTTTCTAATACTGTATGCAGCCTTCTGGCACCAATATTCTCAACATTTGAATTAACCTCTGCAGCTATTCCAGCAATTTCGTCAATGGCATCTTTTGTGAAAACCAATTCTACCTTTTCTGTTCCTATTAATGCGGTGTATTGCTTTATCAGACTAGCTTCAGGTTCTGTAAGTATGTCACAAAAATCGTTCTTTGTAAGTGCTTTGAGTTCCACTCTAATTGGTAAACGTCCTTGAAGCTCAGGCAAAAGGTCGGATGGTTTAGCTAATTGGAAAGCTCCTGAGGCAATAAATAGTATGAAATCAGTTCTGATAGTGCCATATTTTGTAGCAACCTGTGTTCCTTCAATTAAAGGAAGAAGGTCTCTTTGTACTCCCTCTCTGCTAACATCAGCACCACTTCTATCTGAACGAGCTGTAATTTTATCTATCTCATCTATAAAAACTATACCCTCTTGTTCAACGAGTTCAATTGCCTCTTTAGTAATTTTTTCTTCATCAAGAAGTCTATCGCTTTCTTCATCCATTAAAAGTTCGTATGAGTCAGTTATTTTAACTCTTTTAGTTTTTGTTCTCTTATTAAATGCTTTTCCGAGCATGTCATTAATATTCATCATTCCCATTTGAGCTCCTGGCATTCCAGGGATTTCAAAAAGAGGCATTCCTGAAGAATTTTCGTTTAATTCAATTTCTATTTCTTTATTATCAAGTTCACCATCTCTTAGCTTTTGCCTAAATGTTTGTCTCGTTTTTTCAGTAGCATTTTCACCAACTAATGCATCAATAACTCTCTCCTCAGCGGCAAGTTGAGCTTTAGCCTTTACCTCTTTTTTTCGTCTTTCACGAACCATTTTTAAACTTATTTCAACAAGATCTCTGATTATTTGTTCTACATCCCTTCCTACATAACCAACTTCTGTAAATTTTGTTGCTTCTATTTTTAAGAAAGGTGCCCTGGCTAATTTAGCGAGCCTTCGTGAAATTTCGGTTTTGCCAACTCCTGTTGGCCCTATCATAAGTATGTTTTTAGGAACAACTTCTTCTCGAAGTTCTTCACTTAATTGTTGTCTCCTCCACCTGTTTCTGAGAGCAATTGCAACAGCTCTCTTGGCCTCTTTTTGACCAACAATAAACCGATCTAATTCTGAAACTATTTCTCTTGGGCTAAATTCTGTCATTTTATTCTATACTTTCAGAAGTTGTTTGCAGATTTGTAAAAACACATATGTCTGCAGCAATTTTCATAGCCCTACTTGCAATTGTTTTAGCATCGAGTTCATCAATTTGATATAATGCTCTTGCAGCAGCAAGGGCATAATTTCCGCCAGATCCAATTCCTATGAGTCCGTCATCAGGTTCAAGAACATCTCCTGAACCGGTAAGTAGAAGGCTTTTCTCTCTATCTGCAACTGCCATCATTGCTTCTAGTCTCCTCAGGTAACGATCTGTTCTCCAGTCTTTTGCCAATTCAACGCACGCTCTTTCTAAATGGTTACCATGTTTTTCTAATTTTTCCTCTAATCTTTCAAATAGAGTAAATGCATCAGCTGTAGCACCAGCAAAACCAGCAATAACTTTACTTTTTCCTAGTTTACGAACTTTTTTAGCTGTAGATTTCATAACAGTGTTTCCTACTGAAACTTGTCCATCGCCCATTATTATTACTGTTCCATTTTTTCTAACAGATAAAATAGTAGTACCATGCCAATTATTTTGTTTGCTCATTTCACTCAATGCCTCAAAAAATTTAATAAAAAGGTCATTTTATACTTAAGATATGGTGTTAAAGTTAAAATTTTCAATATATTATAATCTACTACAAATTTCATATATGTATATTATTAACTAACTAAACTATTTCAAGCATGATATTCCTAATATATTAATGGCCCCTAACTTAACTAATTAACACGGAGATTTAAATGCGTGAAGCAAATGTTGAAAGAAAAACCAAAGAAACCTCTGTTAAAGTCTCTGTAAAATTAGATGGTATAGGGTCTTACAATGTTAATACTGGTATAGGGTTTTTAGACCATATGATAGAACAATTATCGCGTCATTCCCTTATTGATATCGAATTAATTGCTAAAGGGGACCTTCATATTGACCAACATCATACAAACGAAGACGTGGGTATTGTTTTGGGAGATGCGATCTCTAAATCTTTAGGAAAGAAAGAAGGTATTACAAGATACGGGACTTCCTATGTACCTTTTGATGAAACTTTAACAAGAGTCTCATTAGATTTTTCTGGAAGACCTATGTTAATTTGGAATGTCAATTTCCCAACTTCTAAAGTTGGAGAAATGGATACAGAGTTGTTTAAAGAATGGTTTCAGGCTTTTTCTCAGTCTGCAGGTTTAACATTACATATAGAAAATTTATATGGAAAGAATAGTCATCATATAGCAGAGTCATGCTTTAAGGCTCTAGCAAAAAGCATCAGACAAGCAATAGAAATTGATAATAAGCTTATGGGCCAAATACCATCGACCAAAGGGACTTTAGGAGGATAACTACATTTAATGAAGTTTTACAGTATTTTTGAAAATCCAAATGTTTTATCTCAAGATATTCACATTTTTCATAGAGAAGGTTTTAGTTTTTTTGCTTTAATATTTCCACTTCTATTTTCTATTTTTAATGGCTTATGGATTGTTTCAATTTACATAATCTTATATTTTTTTATTCTTATATATTTATTTATTTTTTTTGAAAGTTTGAATTCAATAATTTTTATATTTATTTTATTTCCTCATATTATGTTTTCTTTTGAAGCTAGAGACTTTCAAAAAAATAGTCTAATAAAGAAGGGGTGGAGAAATATTGGTTTTGTTATGGGTAGAAATCAATTAGAGGCTGAAATAAGATTTTATGATTTAAGTAATCAAATAACAATTAATAAAGAAAAAGAATAATTTTTATAATGAAGATAACAATTATAGACTGTGGTAGCGGTAATTTAAGATCTGCTCATAAAGCTTTCGAGAAAGTCTCTACCAATATTAATAAAAAAAGCAACATAATCGTATCTTCCATGGTAGAAGACTTAGAAGATAGTAATTTTATTGTTTTACCGGGGGTTGGATCTTTTTCAGATTTTATTAATGGTATGAAAAAAATTAATGGTATGCATGAAGCATTAAACTACTTTATATTAAAAAAGGGTATACCCTTCTTGGGGATTTGTGTTGGTATGCAAGTATTAGCCACAAAAGGTTACGAAAATAAAGAAACGGAGGGCTTGAATTGGATAAGAGGTTCAGTAAAAAAAATAATAACAATACCCAGTTTGCCAATTCCTCAAATGGGTTGGAATAATTTAGAAATTAAAGCAAATCATCCAATTGTAAAAAATATTTCAGAAAATGATCATACTTATTTTGTTCATTCTTATCTTTTTGAAGTCTATGATAAAAACCAAATTATTGCTAGTGTTGATTATGGAGTCCCTATTTCTGCTATTATTGCTAAAGATAATATCATTGGTATGCAGTTTCATCCAGAAAAGAGCCAACAAGTTGGACTGGATTTAATTTCTAATTTCTTAATAATGGGATAGATGAATGTCTTCAATTTCAATCCAAATTGAGTGGTTAAAATCTTTTAGACCTGGTGATTTAGATACTTTATGTGAAGCCACTGAAAAAGCAATTGAAGTAGGTTTGGGTTTTGATTGGATTAAGACACCGAAAAGATTAGTAATTGAGAGGTATTGGCAAGGGGTTCTTCTCGTACCTGAGCGAGATCTCCTGATTGGTAGGTTGAATGGAATTGTTGCTGGGGCAGCTCAAATGGTTAAACCTCCATCGAATAATGAAGCAAGCTTTTTTAATGTAGTAATGATAAGTTTCTTTGTAGCTCCTTGGGCTCGTGGTCATGGTATGGCTAGGGGTATGTTAATAGAATTTGAGAAACAAGCTAAAAAATTGGGTTTTACTCAAATAAGTTTAGATGTAAGAGAAACCCAGGATGCGGCTATAGCTCTTTATGAAAGAGCTGGGTATATTAGATGGAGTTCTAAAGAAAAATATGCTCGTGTTAATGGTAAATATATTAAGGGATATTATTACACGAAAGATTTATCATTATGATTTTATACCCAGCTATAGATATTAAGGATGGCAAATGTGTTAGGTTAAGGCAAGGAAACCTTAATGATGAAGAAATTTTTAATACTGATCCTGTAGACCAAGCAAAAAAATTCGAAAATATTGGTTTTAAAAATCTTCACATCGTTGATCTTAACGGAGCTGTTAAAGGGCAATCAATTAATACAGAAATAATTAAAAATATTCGAAAAAAAATCTCTATTCCTATTCAATTAGGAGGCGGTATAAGAGATATGAAAAGTATTAAAGAGTGGTTGAATATTGGTATAGATAGAGTAATTCTTGGAACTGCGGCTTTTATAAAACCTAATTTATTAATAGAGTCATGTAAAATTTATCCAAATAAAATAATACTTGGAATAGACTCTAGGTCAGGAAAAGTTGCTACAGATGGTTGGACAAAAACCTCTCAAAAGGATCATATAGAATTTGCAGTTAAATTTAGAGAAGTCTCACTTTACGCAATAATTTTTACAGATATTAGTCGTGATGGAATGATGGAGGGAATAAATATTAAGGACACAATCAGACTAGCAGATTCTGTTGATATTCCAATAATTGCGTCTGGAGGAATAAAAAATATTGATGACATAAAGTTGATAGCAAAAAATAAAAATAGAGGCATAATTGGAGCAATTCTAGGCAAAGCATATTATAGCGGAAGTATTGATCCCATTGAAGCATTAAAAATAACGAGTTAAAAATGTTAAAAAAAAGAATTATTCCATGCTTAGATGTTAAAGACGGTTATGTTGTGAAAGGTATTAATTTTCTAAAGTTAAAAAAAATTTCTGATCCTGTTGAACAAGCTCAAATTTATCAGGATCAAGGAGCTGACGAACTTTGTTTTCTAGATATTTCTGCAAGCAATGAAAAAAGAAGTATTATGATAGATATAGTGAAGAAGACGGCTGATAGATGTTTCATGCCTCTAACTGTAGGAGGTGGTATTAAAGATTTAGAAGACATAAGAAATTTGCTTAAAGCTGGTGCCGATAAAATTTCTCTTAATACCTTTGCTGTAAATAATCTTAATTTAGTAGAGAAAGCTGCAGAAAAATTTGGCAACCAATGTATAGTTGTTGCAATAGATGTTAAAAAATCAGCTAACGGAAATTATACTGTTTTTACCCACGGTGGAAGAAATGAAACAAAATTAGAAGCTTTATCATGGGCAAAAACAGTTGAAGAGCATGGAGCTGGTGAAATATTACTAACTTCTATGGACAGAGATGGTACTGGTAAAGGTTTTGATATAGAAATAACAAAAAAAATTGCCGATAATGTTTCTATACCAGTAATTGCATCTGGGGGTGTTGGAAAACTTGAACATTTAGTTGATGGTGTAATTAAAGGAAACGCATCGGGAGTTTTAGCAGCATCAATCTTTCACTATGGTACCTTTTCTATTTGTGAAGCTAAAAAATTTATGAAAGAGTCTGGTGTGTTGGTTAGATTATGACAAGTAAAGAAAAAATAGTATTTAATTTATTTGATGTTATTAATGAAAGAATAAATAATAAATCAAATGATTCTTATGTAAATAACTTACATAAAGCTGGAATTAATAGAATTGCAGAAAAAATAGGAGAAGAAGCTGTCGAAACAATAGTTGCTATTCTTTCAAAAGAAAAAAAAGAGATTATTTATGAAAGTGCAGATTTAATTTTTATGCTTTTAATTGCTTGGGCGGAAAAAGGAATTCATCCTAACGAAATTTTTGATGAATTGATTAGAAGAGAAGGCATATCTGGTATTAAAGAAAAGGAGAATAGGTGATTGCAGAAAAATCAAAATGTATATGACAAAGAAAATATTTTTGCTAAGATACTAAGAGGCGAGATACCTTGTACTAAAGTTTATGAAGATGAATTTTCTCTTGCATTTAATGACATTAACCCACAGTCTCAAATTCACATACTTGTAATACCTAAAGGTGAATATATATCTTTTGATGACTTCTCTGGAAAAGCGAGTTCAAAAGAAATCATTTCTTTTTTTAAATCAATTTCAGAAGTTGCGAAGCAAGTAGGTGTTGATCGTTCTGGATATAGAATTATTTCAAACCATGGCCTAGATTCTCATCAAGAGGTTCCTCACTTTCATGTACATATTTTAGGCGGTAACCCCCTAGGTTCATTATTAGTGAAAGGGGGCAAATAAAAATTATAACAGCGGAATATTTACATTTGTTGCTTTTTCAATAACACAAATTGATAAGGGCTCTTTCCTTCCCTTAATGCTAACTTCTTTTGAAATAAAACCCTGTTGCTCTAATTCTGCAAGATCTAAAACCTTCTTACTTACAAGTAATTCTGATTCAAAATCTTTATTTAAACTCTCTAAACGACTAGCTGTATTTACTGAGTCACCAATTGCTGTAATTGATTTAGAATCAGCGTAACCCATATCTCCCAATATTACTTTTCCAATATGAATTCCAATTCCAATTTTTATTGGACTATCAAGATCTTCTCTAAGATTGAAATTTAAATCTTCAATCCCTTCGGACATAGCTCTCGCAGCTTTTAAAGCTGATAAACATGCTTCTTTCGGTGTTTTTTGAATACCAAAGAGTGCCATAACTCCATCACCTATGAATTTATCTATTTTACCACCTGAAATTTCTACAGCTTTCCCCATAGTTTTAAAATATTGATTTAAAACAAATACTACGTCATAAGGAAGTTTTTTTTCAGCAATAGAAGTGAAAGCTCTAATATCAGCAAAAAGTACTGCAATTTCTTGTTCTGCTCCATCATAATACAAAGGTACATTTCTAGATGATTTTATAGATGAATCTGGAGGCAATAAAGGTGTTATAGTTAAATCCTGTGAAGGTGTTATTTGACAAGCCAATCTTGTGTTAAAGTTCAAGCCAACTCTTTCAAGAACTTTTTTTTCTTCATCAGAAGGTTTTTCTAGAAACTCTTTTCCGAAAGATACCCTCACTCTACATGTTGAACATCTTCCTTTTCCCCCACAAACAGAAGCATGAGGCTTTCCATGTATTCTACTTGCTTCAAGAACAGTAGTCCCTTTCTCAATAGATACAGTTGTTCCATCTGGATAAGTAATTTTTATTAGTTTATGTCTTTTTCTATTTATCCATTTAAGTAATCTGAAGAAAAATACGGATAAAATTAAAAATAAATAAATTGTTAATCCAATCAATATGTATTGAAAAACAGTATTAATCATTTCTTCAGAAATTTTAGGTGGTATATAGTAGCCTTCCTCATATAAAAACTTTATTTCTCTTCCACCACTAACAAAACCCAAAAAAGCAGTAACTGGTAAAATTATAACTAAAGCATAAATATAAGAAATTCTTTTTTGAAACCACCCTTTAAATCTGAGCCAAAAATATAAACCAATTGTTCCGTGAAACCAAACTAAAACAATTAGTATTGAGTTCATAACTCCAAACTGAATCTGATCAACCCATAGTGTATATAACTCATTTTGGTAAGTATCTTCAAAATTAAATAATTCGTGAGCACCTCTTGTGCCCATTACATGCATAATTAGACCAAGAGGAAAAATTAAGGCAAAAATTGTTTGAGTAGCCTCACCAAAAGACATTTTTAAACTTTTTCTATTTGCCAATGTAATTAAAACAAGTGATAAGTGGGCTAAAAATGAAGAGTATAAAAGAATAGTTCCAAAAGGGTTTCTCCAAATTAGAACAAATATTGCCCTTCCTCTCTCCATTGCGTCTATAGAAATTAAACCCAGAGAATGATTTAAAAGATGCATACATACAAATATGTAAACAATTATTCCTGACCAGAGTCTTATTTTAGAATATAAGTTAGCCTTCATAATTACAATTTAATTTTATAGTCTATTAACAACTCAGAAAATTTCTTTTGTGGTCTTGCTCCGTAATGTGTAATCATTTCTGTTGCTGCAATATTACCTAAATGGCCACATTTTTTTATTTCATAATCATTTGATAACCCAAATAAAAATCCTGCAGCAAATGCGTCCCCCGCACCGTTTTTATCAATTACTTTATTAACCTCAATAGCTGGTAAAATATAATTGTTGTCTTTGGAAATAATCTCTGATCCTTTATTCCCTTTTGTCACAACAAGAATCTTACAATATTTTATAACATTAATTATTGAATTATTTATATCTTTGGAATTATAAAGTGCTTTAATTTCATCTTCATTACAAAATAAAATATCTATATCATTTTTTATTAATTCTATAAATTCACCCCTAAATCTATTAACACAAAATGAGTCTGATAGTGTAAATGCGACTAATATATTATTTTTTTTACATATATTTATAGCTTTTCTTAACGCTTTTTTTGCTTCTGGAGGATCCCATAAATACCCCTCTACGTAGCAAATTTTGGAATCAATTATTATTTTTTCATCTATATCATGTTCAGCCAATTCCAGACATGCGCCTAAATAAGTACACATAGTTCTTTCGCCATCAGGTGTTACAGAAATTAAAGAAGTAGCTGTAGGTGGTCCTTCTGAAGATTTAAGTGACTTAAAGGTCACCCCTGAAGAGTTTAGAGAATCAGCAAATATTTTTCCAAATTTATCATTTTTTACTTTACCAATAAATGCAGGATTACCTCCAAAGGAAGCTATTCCAACTGCAGTATTAGCTGCTGAACCACCAGAAATAATTTCTTTTGGCTCACATTGTAAAAGAAGGTTCTTAGCCTCATCCTGACTTACTAAATTCATACTTCCAGGTACTAAAGAATTCTTTTTTAAAAAATCATATTCTGTTGGATTAATAATATCCACTATTGCATTTCCAAAGGTAATAACATCAAAGGTTTTATTTTTCATAGATATCTCAAGAATTAGGTATAATTTTATTTTAATTTAGTATAGCGTAGCTTTGATTTTGTATAACAAATTTTATATATAAATTAAAGGGACATAGCCCTAAAATGATAGTTAGCGCATTAGGAAAATCAATAAATCAGCTATCTGACCCACAATTTAAAAAAGTTTTCTTAAAAAGTGTTATGTTAAGTGCTTTTTGTATTATTTGTTTATCAACAATTTTTACATTTTTATTTTCATATTTTTGGTCATCATTAGGACTCCCGTTCAATTCAATAGTTTCAACTATTGGAGGCTTACTATTATTTTTAGTAGGGATGTGGGCCTTTAGTCCTACTATAGCTATATTTTTCAATGGATTATTCCAAGATGAAATAATTTCAGCAGTAGAGAGAAAGTACTACACCTATAATAAAGTAGAAAAACACCAAATGTTATATAAAGAAATAAACTTTAATATAAAGTTATTTGTTAAGTTAATTTTATTTAACTTATTAATTCTCCCGTTTTTTTTTATACCACCTGTTTATTTTATTTTATATTGGACAGTAAACGGATACTTAATTAGTTATGAGTATTTTAGTATAGTTAGAATGAGGTATAATAATCATGATAATATTGAAAAAAAAATTATCGTATTTATTTTTGGTATTATTATTGCAATTTTATTCACTTTGCCTGTAATTAATTTTTTTGCTCCAGCTATTGCTATAGCATCAACAGTTCATATATACAAGCAAATGGAAAAAGGTCGATGAAATTTTTTTTTAAAATAGTTATTTTTCAAACTACGATATTTATTTTGTTTTCAGGTTGTTCCGAAAATGTTTTTTCTATTCTAGATATTGATCAAGATAAGAAAACAATCCAAAAAAAACAAACTACCAATATTAAAAAAAAACAATTTGAACAAACTAAAATTATTAATCCTAGCGTACCCAGTAACCAAAATGTAAAAAAAGATAAAAAGAATATAATTAAAAATATAAAACCTTCTTCATTTTTTGTTGGAATGGAATATACAGAGCTTACCAAAATAATGGGTAAGCCTAATATAATAAGAGAAGAGCATCCTCAGGAGGTGGTATTATACAAAAATGATATCTGCACAATACATTTTTTTCTATCAAAATCTAAAAGTTTAAATAGTAAAAAAATAAATTTTATTTTTGTCGAATCAAAAAAGAATAAAAAAAATATTTGTTTAGAATCCTTTTTAAATTCAAACAAATGATAAAGTTAATTTTTTAGTATGGTTTAATAAGTGAATAATAGAAGTTATGAGTGATAGTAATATTTATTATGGTACTATTTTAAATATAGAACTGAAACCAAATAGGTCTTTAACAAGATCAACCTTTTATCTAATTATAGTTTTATTACTGCTTATAAGTATTTCCGTAGGAACTTTTTTTTACACTATTGGTGCATGGCCTGTGATAGGTTTTTTTGGCCTAGATATTTTACTATTCACTTTTATTTTTTATTTTCATAATAAATCATTAAAAATTTCGGAAAGAATAATACTAACAAAAAAAGAAATGGTTATTGAGAAAGTAAAACCATTTAGAAAAAATTTAATTGTAAAGTTTGCTCCACCAAATTGGATAAATATAACACTAAAAAAATCTATATATAATAAGACAAGATTAATTATTCATTCTCATGGTTCAGCAATTTTTGTCGGCGATTTTTTAACAAAAGTTGAAAAAATTAAATTAGCAAACTCGCTTAGGGGTGAAATAAATAAATTTAAAATTTAGATTTTTAAATTTAAAACATCTTTCATAGAATATAGTCCATTACTTTTTTTTGAAAGCCAAATTGCTGCTTTTAAAGCGCCAGCCGCAAAAAGACTTCTATTCTCCGCTTTATGTTTAAGTTCGATAATTTCGTGATCACTTACAAATAAAACTGAGTGTTCTCCGGTCACACTTCCTCCTCTAAGTGTTGCAAAGCCTATATTTCCAATTTTCCTCTTTGCGTTTATTCCATCTCTTACAATTTCACTGTGTTTAAATAAATCAATATTTCTTCCATTTGCAACAGCTTTTCCCAATGCTAATGCTGTCCCTGATGGTGCATCGACCTTATGTTTATGATGCATTTCAAGAATTTCAACATCAAAATCTTCATTATTTAAAATACTAGATAATTTTTTTGTTAACTCCATAAGAATATTAATGCCAATACTCATATTTGCAGAGTAAACTATCGGTATATCTTTCGCGGCTATTTCTATTTTTTTTTCAATTTCTTGACTAAGTCCGGTTGTGCCTATTACCAGGCCTTTTCCAAATTTTTTACCAAATTTTAAATTTTCAACTGTTGAGTCAGGAGTACTAAAATCAATGATTATATCGCATGTTTCAAAAAATAATTTTCTATCAGATGTTACGATTGCATTTATATTGTCTGAATTAATTAATTTACCTAAATTTTTTCCTAAATCAGGGTTATTTTCAGCCTCTAAGCCACCAGATATATTACATTCTTGATGTTCCGAAATTAATTTAATCAGTGTTTTGCCCATTTTGCCAGAACAACCAGATATGCCTATTTTCAATTGCGACATTTTTGAAACCTTTTTATCAAAGAACAAAAAATATAAATATCATATTTAAATTTATTCTTAAATATTAATAATTAAAAATATGCATATATACTTTGTATATTACTTTTTATCTTGTTATTATATGACAATATTTTTTTAAGGTATATTTAATATGGCTTCTACTGAAATTGCTACTCAAAAAACCTCGATAAGAGGTCTTGGAAAACATGAAATTATGCCAGAACTAAGCTCTGATGATGAATACTTGCTTAATTACCAAATGGCACTTTCAAAGTTTTTAAGAGAAAATATTCAATCCAAAAACATAAATATATATAAAAAAAAAGTAGAACCTGTTTTCAAGAAAAAACATGGACGATTACCAAATTCAAGACATGAAGTTAGAAAAGCTATGCTTAGGGAGCCAGCTTATCAATGGTGGGCATGCCTCAGGCGTCATTTACAAGAGCAAAGTTCATCATTTAAGTTTCCCATAGTTGAGAGGCAAGTAGATAGTTTGAATGCAATAGCAAAAAATTATAGCAAAAAAAAGGGTCCAGGATCTCTAAAGTTAAATGACAAAATAAAATATCCAAAATATCAAACTGCAATGGATATGCACTGGATGCCTGGAAGTTACTACACTGAAGTAACTGATTATGATGTTTTTCCTGGTGCGATGTATGACCTAGGGGGGTTATATATTGGAACAGGTGGAAAGATGGGGCCATATAATGATGGACCTGGATGGGCTGCCGTAAATTGGTTAAATAAAAACTACCCAAAATTTTATCCAAAGAAAGTTCTTGATCAAGGTTGTACGGTTGGTCATTCAACACTTGCCTATGCAACTGCATGGCCTAAATCTGATATAACTGGTATCGACTTTGCTGCTCCAGTTCTACGTTATGGACATGCAAGGGCTAAATCTTTAAATAAAAAAATAAATTTTATTCAATCTTTAGCAGAAAAAACTGAATTTAAAACTAATACATTTGATTTAGTTGTTTCTTCAATGTTTCTTCATGAAACTTCAACAAATGCTATTAAAGAATTATTCACTGAGACGTACAGAATATTGAAACCAGGTGGTCTTATGCTTCATGTAGAACAACCACCTTTTCATTTAATGAAAACAGTCTTTGAGCAATTTGAAATGGATTGGGATACTCATAATAATAACGAACCATTTTGGGGGCCAATGCATGATTTAGACTTAGTAAAGGTTTCTATCAGTTCTGGCTTTACACAATCTAATACTTTTGAGAAGTTTTGTCCTTTTGTTATTCCTCAAGAAGATGGTTCTTATAAAGAGGCAAAAGCTGGTAATTGGTTCTTATTTGGTTCATGGAAATAGATTTGGTTTTAGTTACTAATTCTTTAGAGAACTAAATATAAACCAAGTTCCATCTCCAAAAGTTTTTATTTTTTCCTTAATATAAGAAGCGCCAGGTGCAATTTTTTGAACTATATTTTGTTTTTTAAATCCAGAGTTTTCAGCCCATCGAACTAAATCCATATCTCTAAAAGCACATCTCATTGGCTCGTTATTATACCAAGTATCCCATTCTCTAAAAAATTGTTCATCAGCTTTTAGTCCATGATATTGAGGCTGTTCATTATGCAGCATAATTCCATTTGGTTTTAGAAGCCTAAAAATTTCTTTACCAATACTTTTTAAATTCTTTTGAGGGATTTCATGAAGAAACATTGATGATGTTATTAGATCAAAAGTATTTGATTTAAAACCTGTAGCTTCTGCATTTTTTTGATAATAGTTTATAGCTGTATTTAAATAATTAGATCTGCTAAAAGCATACCTTAGAACAGGAGCACAAGCATCAATAGCATATATATCAGAATTCGGCCAAAATATTTTTAGAGGTAGAGTTGAATGACCAATCGTACATCCTAGATCTAGAATTTTTTTAGGAATAAAATTAGGAAAGTATTTTTTAATAAAAGCAATATTAGCCCATCCTGCACCATCACTATATTTACCTAATTCACCACCAGTTGCTAAATAGAGACTAGCAGTATCATAATTTGAACCAGCATATATTCCTTTTCCTTGATCCGAGTTATAGCCATTCGGCATACAATGAATATCTATTTTTGTAATATAATCAGGAACCTGAAGGTTAGAATTCAAAAAAATATTTCCTAGTTTCTTTTTCTGATTTTTATATTTTTCATTAATTTTTATTTCTTCTCTTTGAATTATTTCTCCGCGATTATAATAGCTCATTTCTTGATTATTTCTTTTCAGTGAGCTCCAAATTTTCCACAAGTAATCATCCTTCATAAAATTTCTTACTTCCTTACGATTCTTTGGCAAACGATTATAAGTTTTGAAAAATTTAGGTTGCTGTTTATGTTTCCAACTTAATTTAGCAGCAGGAAGAATTTCCTGAGAAACAAAAAAATTAGAAGTCATTTGAAAGTCCAGACGGGCCACATCATCGTGTAAAAGATTTGGTGAAAGCCCGTGCTTTCCCTCATGTCTTATTGATGGGGGTTGTAATCTATTTTTTCTCTCTGGGTGCAAAATCTAAACCTTGATGATAATTTAGTTTACTTTACATTAGTCTTTTAATTCATCCCACAATTCTTTTGCTTTAGAAAAAAAACCTTCTGATTGAGGGTTTTGCGAACTACCTTTTCCCTCATTTTCGAATTCTTTTAATAATTCTTTTTGTTTTTTGCTTAAATTTACCGGAGTTTCAACATGAGTTTCTATATGTAAATCACCACCAAGGTTATGCCCTTTTAGAGGAGGCATACCTTTTCCTCTTAATCTAAATTGTTTTCCTGATTGAGTACCAGCAGGGATGTTTATTTTACCTCTTTTCCCCTCGAGAGTAGGAACTTCAACGTTTCCGCCTAATGCAGCGGTTGTAATCGAAATTGGTACTTTACAAAATAAATGTGGCCCTTCTCTTAGAAATAAGTTGTGCTGTTTAACATTCACAAATATATATAAATCTCCTGGAGAAGAACCTCGCATCCCTGCCTCACCTTCACCAGAAAGTCTAATTCTAACACCACTTTCTATGCCTGCAGGTATGCTGACGGATAAAGCTTTATCTTTTCTTAATCTTCCATTTCCAGAACACTTTTTACATGGGTTAATTATTTGATAGCCTGCTCCCTGGCACTGGGGACATGTTCTTTCAATTGTAAAAAAACCTTGTTGAGCTCTTACTTTGCCTGCACCATTACACATTCTACATGCTTGTGGGGAGCTTTTTCCTTCAGAACCAGTTCCGTTACAGTCTGAGCAAGCTACAGAGGTTGGGATTTTAATTGTTGCTTTTTTTCCTTTATAAGCTTCTTCTAGTGTTACCTCCATATTGTACCTTAGATCCGCTCCTCTTCCTGAAGATTGATTACTACCACCCATAAAATCTCCAAAAATGTCTCCAAAAATATCCGAGAAAGAAGAAGCAAAATCGAAAGCTGAGTTTCCTCCATGACTTTGCCCCATCCCTTGTTCAAATGCAGCATGACCATAACGATCATAGGCTGATCTTTTGTTATCATCTCTTAAAACATCATATGCTTCTGATAATTCTTTAAACTTTGCTTCTGCTGATGGATTGTTTGGGTTCTTATCAGGATGAAACTGCATAGCCTTTTTTCTATAGGCCTTTTTTATATCTGCATCAGAGCTATCCCTGCCAACACCAAGCAATTCATAATAGTCGCTTTTCGACATGAAATTATTTTCCAGTTATTTAAGTTTTAGAATATTGATAAAGCTAACACAAAAAAGATCAAATTTTAATCTTTTTTATCATCATCTACTTCTTCAAAGTCAGCATCAACCACATCTTCATTTTGATTAGAGGTATCATTAGAGCTTGTTTCATCAAAAGTTTGATCTGAACCTGGTTGAGTTGCTGAATTCTGCTCAGCCTGAGCTTTGTAAATAGCTTCGCCTAACTTCATTGAGGCTTGAACCAGAGCTTCCGTTTTTGATTTAATGTCATCAATATCATCTGATTCCTTAGCTACTTTCAAATCTTCAACTGCTGTTTCTATTACATTTTTTTCTTCTTCTGAAATTTTATCTCCATGGTCTTTAAGGTTTTGCTCAGTACTATGAATCAAACCTTCAGCTTGGTTTTTAGCTTCAACTTTTTCTTTTTTAGCTTCATCCTGGCTTTTGTTAGCTTCTGCCTCTTTAACCATTTTCTCTATTTCATCATCGCTTAGGCCACCAGATGCTTGAATTTTTATTTGTTGTTCTTTACCTGTACCTTTATCTTTAGCAGAAACATTGACTATACCATTAGCATCAATATCAAAAGTAACTTCAATTTGTGGCATTCCTCTTGGAGCGGGGGGAATTCCAACGAGATCGAATTGACCAAGAATTTTATTGTCTGCGGCCATTTCTCTTTCACCTTGATGAACCCGGATAGTTACTGCAGATTGGTTATCGTCTGCTGTAGAAAAAACTTGTGACTTTCTAGTTGGTATTGTTGTATTTCTATCTATAAGTCTTGTAAATACCCCCCCTAGTGTTTCTATTCCAAGAGATAAAGGTGTTACATCTAATAGCAATACATCCTTTACGTCACCTTGCAACACACCTGCCTGGATAGCCGCACCCATGGCTACAACTTCATCCGGGTTAACACCTTTATGAGGTTCTCTTCCAAAAAAATTCTTTACCCTTTCAACAACCTTAGGCATTCTTGTCATACCACCAACTAGCACAACTTCATCAACTTCACCCGCAGTGAGGCCAGCATCTTTTAGAGCTTTTTCACAGGGTATAATTGTACGATTAATTAAATCTTCAACTAAAGCTTCGAGTTTAGCTCTTGTTAGTTTCATAGTTAAATGTTTAGGTCCAGTTTTATCAGCAGTTATAAATGGAAGATTTATTTCTGTTTGCATAGAGCTTGAAAGTTCAATCTTAGCTTTTTCAGCAGATTCTTTTAATCTTTGTAAAGCAAGCTTATCTTTTCTTAGATCAATTCCATTTTCTTTTTTAAACTCACTAGCAAGATAGTTGAGAAGAGATATATCAAAATCTTCTCCACCTAAAAATGTATCACCATTAGTTGACTTAACTTCAAAAACACCATCACCAATTTCTAGAACTGATACATCAAATGTTCCACCTCCCAAATCATATACAGCAATTGTTTTTCCATCTTTTTTATCAAGGCCATAGGCTAGGGAAGCAGCGGTAGGTTCATTAATTATTCTTAAAACTTCAAGTCCTGCAATTTTACCGGCATCTTTTGTTGCCTGTCTTTGCGCATCATTAAAATAAGCGGGAACAGTAATTACTGCTTTTTCCACTGACTCGCCTAAATAACTTTCTGCGGTCTCTTTCATTTTTTGAAGAATAAAAGCGGATATTTGACTTGGTGAATATTTTTCGCCTCTTGCCTCCACCCATGCATCACCGCTATCCGATTTGATAATGGAGTACGGAACCATATCTATATCTTTTTTTGTCATAGGGTCATCGAAAGTTCTACCGATGAGACGTTTTATAGCAAAAAGTGTGGCTTCCGGGTTTGTTACAGCTTGCCTTTTGGCGCTTTGACCAACAAGTTTCTCTTTATCTTCCGAAAAAGCAACCATGGAAGGTGTTGTTCTACCACCCTCAATATTTTCAATTACTTTTGGTTCGTTTCCCTCCATAATAGCGACACAGGAATTAGTTGTTCCTAAGTCTATACCTATAACCCTACTCATAATGATATCTCCTGTATCCCAAGTTTAATGCTTTGGACTTAAAGCATCTACATTGGTGTATATAGTGTTGATATTTCTACCTGCAAGATTAGTTAGGTATGATTTTTAAGTAATTGCAAAAATTTAACAAATTTAAGTAAATTGTTAATAAATAGTAAATTTTTTAATTTTTCTCATATTTAATGGCTTTTTCTATGTAATTCCAAATATCAATTTCGCATCGTTTTTTTTCATATTTATTTATTTCTTGCAATCCAGTGGGAGAAGTTACATTTATTTCTGTTAGATATTTCCCACCAATTACATCAATTCCAACCAAAAAGAGCTTTTTTTTCTTTAATTCAGGCCCTATTACATTACAAATTTCTACTTCTTCTTTAGATAATTTAGTTTTTACTGGTCTAGCCCCAACATGCATATTTGCTCTTATCTCACCTTTAGCTGGAATCCTGTTTATAGCTCCAAGAATTTCGCCATCTAGCAGGATTATTCTTTTATCACCTTTAGTTACTTCTTTTATAAACTGTTGAATCATTAATGGCTCTTCATACATTTTTTTTAAAATTTCAATTATAGAAGAAAAATTTTGATCATTATTTTTTACCCTAATTATACTTTCACCACCGTTACCAAATAATGGTTTAATAACTATATCTTTATATTTTTTTCTAAAATTTGATATTTCTTTTTCATCGGAAGAAATCAATGTTGGTGGCATTAATTTATTAAACTTCGTTACTAATAATTTTTCTGGAGAGTTTCTTACACTACTTGGATTATTAAGAATAAATACATTTGGTTCTAATTTTTCTAACAAATGAGTTGCAGTTATATAATTCATATTAAATGGAGGATCTTGTCTCATTAAAATTATATCCACATCTTTAAGTTTAGTTTTCTTAACTGGTAAAAGTTCATAGAAATTTTTTTCATTTTTTCTTAAAATTAATTTTTGGGTATTTGCATATAATACATTATTTTCTAAAAATAGATCTTTTACTTCATAATGAAGAATTGTATGACCTCTTCTTTGTCCCTCAAGCGCCAAGATGTATGTAGAGTCAGTTTTAATATCAATAGAAGATATATGGTCCATCTGAATTGCAACAACACATTCCATCAAAAAATTCCCTGATTTTTTAATTATTAAGCTCTCAAATACTATTTTCTTCTTTCGTCATCTTTTAGAATGACAAAACTTAAAACCTTTTCAACACCTCTTATATTCCGTGCTTGATCCATTACTAAAGACAACTCATTATTATTGTTAGCTATTCCCATTATGTAGACAACTTGATTTACTGTTTCTATATTATAGTTTAATGCAGAGATATCTTTCTCTTTTAATATTCTTAGTCTTAATTCATTTGATATTAAAATGTCCTTAAAGTAATTTTTTATATTTGATCTATCTCTTACATTAATTTCGTTATATACTTCTTTAACTCCCTTAGTATTCCAAGCTATTTTTGAGGCTTCAATCCTATGCTCAGTCTTGGCTACATTTCCAGTTAAAAGAACTCTTCCTTCTGAGGACTTTATGCTTACTCTAAGAAAAACATCATCACTGAGAGAAAAAAGTTTATCTTTTATACTTACAATAATTGCAGTATCATCTATAACATCGCCCAATGTTCTTTCTTGAGCTATTGCTACTCCAGTAGTAGCGCCAGCTGTTAATATTGCTTGAGCACAACCCCCACTAACGATACTAAGTAACAGGAGGCAAAAATATAAAGTTAATTTATTTGTTGAGAAAATGCCGTGCAATTTAAGTCTCCTTGCTAAGAAAAATTGATACTACACCATAACATAATTATTCAAATAAAAAATATTCAAGATTAATTTTTTTTATCTTTAGCAATCTTTTTTAATTTAAGAGCTTTATCGTAAAGGTTCTTCTTTTTTGCTCCTGTTAATATAGATACTTGCGCAACTGCCTCAGAAACTTTCATCAACTTTAGTGCTTCAAATAACATAGTGTCTACATCGCGTATATCGAGATCATCATTTGGTTTTGGGCCTAAAATCAGTACATATTCACCTTTGGGTTTTTTAAGTTCATCATAAGATAAAATATTTGAAATCTTATCAATATATATTTTTTGATGAAGCTTTGTTAATTCTTTACAGACAGATATATCTCTATCTGGTAAAAAATTTTTAAAGAAACTCAATGTCTTAATTAGTCTTTTAGGTGTCTCAAAAAAAACTATGCTACATTCTATGGTATTAATTAATGAAATTAATCTTTTCTTTTCATTTAATTTGGTGGGGAAAAAACCTAGAAAAAAAAACTTATTAGTTGGCATTCCTGAAACGGATAAGGCCGTAATAATAGAACATGCACCTGGAATAGGATTTACTGGTATTTCTTTTTTTAAACACTCAGACACTAATTTAAATCCTGGATCATTAATTAGTGGTGTTCCAGAGTCTGATATCAATGCTATAGATTTCCCATTAAGTAAAATTGATATTAGTTTAGGTAAAACTTTTTTTTCATTATGCTCATGAAACGAAATTAATTTATTTTTTATATTATAGAAATTAAGTAGCTTTCTACTTCTTCTAGTGTCTTCACAAGCAATAATATCTACATGATGTAGTGTCTCTATTCCCCTTATTGTAAAGTCTTTCAAATTTCCTATGGGAGTTGAGGTAATATAAAGACCAGCTTCTAATTTACTTGTTTCGTCTGGGTTGTTATTCTTATAAGTATTATAATTATTTATAGTGGGTGATTTTCTTGAGAGCATTAGTTTTTAAAACTTTCTTTATTTCAAAAAAAACATTTTATTACGTAATTTTACTTATGTTAATCTTTTTAAGCGCATGTGCTGAAAAACAGTTAGAAAATATATCAACTAACAATATTAATCAAAACCCTAAACCGCAAGTTCTTAAAAATTCATCTAATGAAGTAAATATTAAATCAATAAATAAAAAAAATATAGAAAATTTAGGACTGACTAAAGATGCAGAAAAAACTAACAAACAAAGAATCACTAAAACTTTTAAAAGTAATTCTATAAGTGATAAAGATTTTTCAAATAGATTTTTAAATATAGAAAATAATGTAAAAACTAATAAGGATTCTATATCTCAAAAAAATATTAAAAAAACGGATCAAAATATATCTCAAGATAAATCCTCAATAATAAAAAATGGAAATAACATTACGAATGAAAGTAATAAGGAAAAAAATATATCAACTCCAAAAGATGAAGCTATTCTTAAATCAATTCCTGAAATATTATCAAGTAAAATAAAAGTAGGTTTATTATTGCCTCTTTCTGGTTCTAATTCAGAATTAGGATCAGCGATGCTGAATGCTGCAACAATGGCAATTTTTGATTTGTCGGATGAAAATTTTGAACTATTACCAAGAGATACTCAAGGAACACCAAAAGGTTCAATTGAGGCAATTAATGATTTAATCTCTAATGGAGCAGAAATGGTATTAGGTCCGGTTTTTAGTAACTCAGTAAAAGCTATTTCTCCCATTGTTGAGTCAGCAAATATTACCGTAATTGCATTTTCGAATGATAGTTCTATATCCGGAAAAAATATTTATTTACTAGGTTTTTCTCCAGAACAGCAAATAGAAAGAATTATAAGTTTTGCAAGTTCTCAGGGAATAGAAAATTATGCCGCAGTTGTTCCTGAAAGTGCGTATGGTAAAAAAATAATTAATGCAATAGAAACTTATATTCCAATGTATGGAGGTAGACTAAATAAAATTGAAGAATACGATATCAAACAAGGTGATTATAGAGATGTTATAAAAAAAATAACAGATTATGAGGATAGAAAAAAACTTTTAATAGAAAACAGAGAAAAATTATTAGTTCAGGGTGATCCTGTTGCATTAAAAGCTCTTGAACGTCTTGAAGAAAAAGAGACAATGGGTGAAGTGAATTTTGAAGCTATATTGATACCTGAAGGGGGCGCAAGATTAAGATCGATTGCTCCGCTACTAGCTTTTTATGATGTAGATCCTAGATCTATAAAAATTCTTGGAACAGGTCTTTGGGATGAACCTGGTATTGGTTTGGAGCCAGCGTTGGTTGGGGGCTGGTTTGCTGGTCCATCTCCGGAAGTTGGTAAGAGTTTTAGGCAAAAATATAGAGAAATTTATGAAAAAGATCCTCACAGACTAGCTAGTTTAAGTTATGATGCCACCGCTTTAGCAGTAGTTTTATCAAGAAATGGAAATGAAAAGTTAATCAATATGTCTATTTTAAATAATTCATCAGGCTTTACTGGGGTTGATGGTTTATTTAGGTTTAATCAAGAAGGCTTAGCTGAAAGAGGTTTAGCAGTTCTAGAAATAAATAAAAAAGGGTTTAAAATAATAGATCCTTCACCCGAGACATTTAATAATTTGAATTAATTACCTTATCGAATCTGTATAATATACTATTTAGTACAGCCTTGCCTTTTGATGTTGTCCTTATTTTAGATTTTTTACTTTCGATCAAACCTTCTTCTATAAGCCCTTTAATAAGAGGTTTTTCTATTATTTCTTCAAGCTTTAATTTCGAAAATTGATTAAACCTATCATTTGGTAAAAATTCTTTTAATCTTAGTCCGGTTATTAGAACTTCCATGGCAGCTTCATTTTTAGATAGTATTTCTTTATTTGCGATACCATTTGTGTCTTTTATCACAGCATTTAGCCACTCCTTTGGAGATTTTATTTGAATTAACGACATTCTGTTTGAGTTTTTTGAAACTCTGCTATGAGCTCCAGGACCAATTCCTAAATATTGATTATATCGCCAATAACCAAGATTATGAATACTTTCATGTCCAAAAGTTGAGTGATTAGAAATTTCATATTGTGGTAATTTATATCTTTCTGATATTTCTTGAATCATAAAGTACATATCACTTAATTTTTCTTCTGAAGGTAGATTTAATTTTCCAGATTTTAATAGTTTATAAAAAGGAGTTCTTGGTTCAATAGTTAACTGATAGATAGATAAGTGTCCAAGTGATTGAGCAAAATTAAATATCTCATTCAATTCTTTTTTAAATGTAGAAATTTTTTGATCAGGTATACCATAAATAATATCAAAATTTGCTTTATTGAATAATGTATTAATATGTTTAATTGCTTTTTTAGCTTGATAAGAGTCATGGTCTCTTCCCAGGAATTTTAAATCCCTATTATTAAAAGATTGCACACCAAGAGAAATTCGATTCACACCAGCTAACTTGAAGTTATATAAATTATTATATTTTGTTGAGGAAGGATTTGCTTCAATTGTAATTTCTACGCTTGAGGAAATAGAGAAATTATTACTAATAAAATTGATAACTTTTTCAATAAATTCTGCACTTATAAGAGAAGGAGTTCCTCCGCCAAAATATATACTTTTTACTTCCTTTAAATTAGTAAATAAAGAGATATTTTTTATTTCTTTAATATATGCTTTTAGCCAAGTATCCGTATCGATTTCTTCAAATTTTTTTACATTAAAATCACAATACGGACATATAGTTTTGCACCAAGGCCAATGAATATAAATTCCTAGTGATTTCAATTTAGAACAAATTTATATTTTTAAAAAACTGATTAAATGCTATGGATCTATGACTTATTTTTTCCTTAATTTCTTTTTTCATTTCTCCAAAAGTTTTTTCATAACCTAATGGAATAAATATAGGATCATAACCAAATCCATGCTCCCCTTTTGGGGGCCAAGTTAGATTTCCATAAATTCTACCCTCAAAAATTTTGCTCATATTGTTTGGAGAAACTATTGCTATACTACAAACAAACCAGGCAAATTTACTTTTACCTTTAAGTTTCTTGTTAACTTTTTTCATAGCTAGATTGAAATCTTTTTTTGGCCCTCCCCATCTTGCTGAGAATATTCCAGGTTTTCCATTTAGAGAGGGTATTACTAAACCAGAATCATCCCCAAGAGAAGTCAAATTAGTTAATTTTGCAGTATAAGAAGCCTTTAAAAAAGCATTACCTTTAAAGGTTTTTTCAGTCTCTTTAGGCTCAGGTATACTGAGTTTATATGATGGGATCAACTCTATATTTATTTTATTAAAATATCTCTTAATCTCTTGAACTTTGTCTTTGTTATTACTGGCAATTACAATTTTGTTTATTAATTTTTTTTTCATTTTATTTGCTTAGAATTTCAGTTTGTTTTAAAATTAATTCACTAATACCTTTTTTAGCTAGAGTGAATAAACTTAAAAAATCTTTTTCAGATAAAGGCTTAGTTTCAGCAGTACTTTGAATTTCTATAATTTTTTTATTTGAAGTTAATACAAAATTTCCATCAACTTCAGCTTCAGAGTCTTCTTTATAATCAAGGTCAAGAACTGGGACTCCTCGATACATCCCACATGATACTGCTGCAACTTGGTTTTCAATCGGTGTCTCCAATATCTTATTTTTTTTAATTAGCCAATTGATTGATTCGTGAAGCGCGACAAAAGATCCAGTTATTGCGGCAGTCCTCGTGCCCCCGTCAGCTTGAATTACATCACAATCAATTATGATTTGTCTTTCTCCTAATTTTTTAAGATTAACAACTGACCGCAAGGATCTTCCGATTAATCTCTGAATTTCTTGTGTTCTCCCGCTTTGTTTCCCTCTTACTGATTCTCTATTTACTCTAGAGTTAGTTGATCTGGGTAACATGCCGTATTCAGCGGTGACCCAACCTTTTCCTGAATTTCTTAACCAAGGCGGCACTCTCTCTTCTATTGTAGCTGAACAGATCACATGCGTATTACCAAATTTAATTAAACAAGAACCTTCGGCATGTTTTAAAGTATTTTTTTTAAGATAAATTTTCCTTAATTCATCAAATTTTCTACCTGAAGGTCTAGAAATTAAATTATTCTTAGTTAACATTAAAAATCCTAGCTTTATATACAAATTATGATTTTATGCAATTTCAGTACATATCATAAGATTGACGAGCATTCTTTCAAGGTCTAATTGTATAATGAGTTAATTTGGGAAGAGGAAAACCTATTGTCAAATATTCAGGAACTTAGCGTAAGAAATTTAGAGATTTTTAAGAACTTAGTTGAGGCCTATATTGAGACCGGAGATCCTGTAGGCTCAGTTTCTTTGGCAGAAAGGTTAAATATAAACCTATCACCCTCAACAATAAGAACTGTAATGGCTGAATTAGTTGACAATGGGCTTCTATATTCTCCTCATATTTCTTCAGGCCGCGTTCCAACTACTAAAGGTCTTAAGTTTTTTCTTGATGGTTTGCTTGAAATTGGTGATGTTTCTAAAGATGATAGAAATAAAATTGACTCAATTGCTGCTGGATCAGGTAATCGAATAGATGATATTTTGTCTGATGCAATCGAGAGTTTATCCGGTTTATCTAATTGTGCAGGTTTAGTTTTTGCCCCTAAAACTGATGTACCTTTTAAGCATATAGAGTTTATAGGTCTATCGCCTGACAGAGTTCTGGTGATTTTAGTTACAGACGATGGGCTGGTTGAGAACAGGATTATAGAAACACCTCAGGGTTGGACTATTTCAGTATTGAATGAAGCCTCTAATTATTTAAATAGACAGTTAGTGGGAATGAAATTTAATGAAATTACTAAAGAAATTGAAAAAGAAAAGAAACTGCTGGATATAGAGTTAGACTCTTTGTCTAGTAGTTTTGTAAAAGAAGGGATAGCTGTATGGACTGGGATTCAAGAAAAAGAAAAACTTATTGTTCGTGGTCACTCTAAACTTCTTGATGATGTTCAAGAGATTGAAAAACTTGAAAAAATTAAAGAACTTTTCGATGCTTTAGAGAAAAAAAAGGGTTTAATTAAATTACTTAATATGGCAAAAAAAGCAGAAGGTGTAAGAATTTATTTAGGATCAGAAAATGACCTTTTTACTAATACTGGTTGTTCGGCAATTATTTCTCCCTATATGAATAGCAAGGGACAAATTATTGGGGCTGTAGGAGTAATTGGACCTTCTCATATTAATTATGCAAAGATAGTTCCAATGGTTGATTATACAGCTAGGACAGTTAGTCACTTTCTTCAGAGTAGAATATCTAAAATTAGGAAAACATAATGGTAAAAAATAAAGATAATAAAATTGAAAAAAGTAATTCGAATGATGACTTGCAAAAAGAAGAGTCAAACAATAATGAATTACAACAAGATGAACTAACTGAAAAAAATTTAGAAGACATTGACAAAGAAAAACAAGCTTCAAATGATGAAAAAGATAGTGACTTAATAAACGAGGTTTCTGATCTTAAAGATCAATTACTTAGGTCAATGGCAGAAGTTGAAAATATTAGAAAGAGAAGCAAAAAAGAATTAGAGGACACAAATAAATATGCAATTACAGGATTTGCAAGAGAAATATTATCTATTTCTGATAACTTAAGAAGGGCATTGGAAAGTATAAGTAAAGATGATGATGAAGAAAAATCTGAATCATTTAAGAACTTAATTAAGGGTGTTGAGCTAACAGAGAGAGAATTAATCTCAGTTCTAAATAGATATGGGATAAATGAGGTTAAACCTATGGGAGAACGGTTTGATGTAAAATTTCATCAAGCCATGTTTGAAGAAGAAACAAGTGATCATGATCCGGGTACAGTTATTCAAGTATTACAATCGGGCTATGTAATTCAGGATAGATTATTAAGGCCAGCTATGGTTGGTGTTGCAAAAAAGCCTATAGATAATGATACAAAGAGCGAAAATTAAAAAAACTTACTAGATATAATAATTTTTTTTAATTTGACTTTGAATTAGCTGTATAATTATTCCTGATAGCAGCTAGAGGTTTTTTGGGAGTTTTTATTATGTTTCTGGAGTCGATAATTTTATGGTTACATATTTTATTGTTTGTTTACTGGTTAGGTGGTGATTTGGGGGTATTTTATTCATCAAGATTTAGAAATTCTCCTAATTATGATATCAAGACTAGACAACTTATAGCAAAAATCACTTCAAATATTGATATGGCTCCAAAAACAACCATGGTTTTAATGATTCCTATTGGTTTTTCGCTTGTGGCTATTAATAATCTTTGGGTAATACCAAATTGGATAATCATATTTTTTTGGATTTTTGGTCTTGCTTGGTTAATTTTAGTGTGGTGGTTGCATCTAACAAAAGATCTAGAAAAAAAAGCTCCTTGGGCAAAGTTTGATTTAATTATTAGATATGTTTTATTTATTTTATTATTAATTATATCATTCACATCTTTTTTTAATAATTATCCATTATTGGAAAATTGGTTAGCTCTAAAAGTTCTATTATTTGCATTAACAATATTTTGTGGAATTATGATCAGAATTTCGGCAAAGCCTTATATACTAGCTTTTGGGAAAATGACTCAGGAAGGTTCTTCACCAGAAATTGAAAAGGTTATTACTAAATCAGCAGCTAATGCTAGAAGATGGGTAAAAGCTATTTGGCTTTTAATTTCCTTGGCAGCATTTATTGGAATCTGGAAACCTTTAATTTGATTTTTTATTTTTTTAAATAGGGTAAATTTTATTTTGGTAGATATTCAAATTTTTTGGTTAATTTTTCATGTATTAATTTTAGTATACTGGTTAGGAGCTGACATATCTGTATTTTACGGATCTTCTCAATTAACAAATAATAAAAATAGTATAGAAACTCGGTTAGCTATAATTAAAATAATTAGTTTCGTTAATTGGTTCCCAAATATAGCAAATATTTTAATTTTTCCTGTTGGTATTATGCTTCTTGTTGGTTTGGGTTACTTTTCTGAGGTTGGTGAATTAATTTATTTAGTTTGGGTGCCTTTCTTTTTTTGGTTTTTTTTTATTACTGGTTCTATAACACAAAGAGGAACATATATAGGAAAAGTATATTCATACCTTGATACTTCTATGCGTATAATATTAATATGCTTTGTATATTTAGGTGTTTCATTCTTATATTTCCTAGATGTAATATTAATTGAAGAGTGGGTTTTATTAAAATTTTATCTTTATGGCTTTATTCTAATTTGTAGTTTTGGAATAAGATATTCTTACTCAGACTTCACTCCCACGTTTAAAAAATTAATTGAAAATGGATCTACACCAGAAATTGAAAAAAAACTAAATTTATCTAGAAATAAGGTCAAACCCTGGGTTATTTCGCTTTGGATAGGTTTAGTTTTATTGTCTTATATAGGAATATCGAAACCAGGTATTTAGGAGTAATCAATGGATTGGTATAGTTTTTGGCTCTTAATTCACTTACTTACTTTTGTATATTGGGTTGGTGCAGACCTTGGAGTATTTTATTCTGCAAGACTTATTGTAAATCCGAATTACTCTTTTGAGACCAGACTTCAGATTTTGAAAATGCTTGGTTGGGTGGATATGATACCAAGATATATGCTATTGCTAACTTTTCCTGTTGGCTTAACATTATCATATCTGACAAATCTTGGCCCCCAAAGTATTGAGCTGCTTTTAATTATTTTTATAATTTTTATTTTGTGGATTCTTTTGGTACTTAAAATTCATAAAGAAGAGGGAAGCTTATTAGGAACAAAGTTAGCAAAAATTGATCTTTATCTTAGATTTATATTTATAATTTTGCTACTTTTATCATGCATGTGCTCTTTTATTATGAAATACCCGTTTAAGTCCGACTGGCTTGTGTTAAAAATTGTTTTCTTTTCTTTTACAATTATATGTGGGGTAGGAATTAGGATTACATTTAAACCATTTATGGAAGCATTTATGGAGTTGAGTAAAAATGGTTCTACTAATAATGTAGAAGATAAAATGAAGAGGTCTCTTAACCATGCAGTTCCTTTTGTTATTGGTATTTGGGTTTTTGCTGGTCTAGCAGCCTTTATAGGTTTATCTCATGAAAGGTTATTTTAATTATGAAAAAAAAATTTAATCTGATTATTTTTATTCTAATTTTGTTTGTTTCTTTTTCTTTTGTAGTTAAATCTGAACCTATGCATGGAATTGCTATGCATGGAAATACTAAGTATCTGAAAGATTTTAAGCATCTAGATTATGCTAATCCCAATGCACCAAAGGGCGGACATTTGAGACTGGGTGTTACAGGTTCTTTTGACTCTGTAAATTCGTTTATTATAAAAGGATCTCCTGCTGCAGGTAGGCAGTATGTTTTTGAAAGTTTGTTGGGCAGAGTTTGGGATGAACCCTTTTCATTATATGGTTTGATAGCAGAGTCAGTAGATGTCCCAGATGATAGATCTTGGGTAAAGTTTTTTATAAGACCAGAAGCAAAGTTTCACGATGGCACTAAAGTTTCTGCTGACGATGTAATTTTTTCATGGAATTTATTACGCAAGGAAGGTAGAGCAAATATGCGTTTGTTCTACAATAAAGTTTCTAAAGCTGAAAAGATTAGTACTAATATTGTAAAGTTTTCGTTCAAAGAAGAAGCATTAGATAGAGAGTTACCTCTGTTAATGGGACTTATGCCTATATTATCAAAAAATTTTTTTAGTAAAGAAGAATTCAATAAAACTACTCTTAATCCAATAATTGGAAGTGGGCCCTACAAAATTAAGGAAATAATTCCAGGAAGAAAAATTGTTTACCAAAGAATTAAAAACTATTGGGGTAACGAATTACCTATAAGAGTAGGTCATAACAATTTTGATTATATAAGTTACGAATATTTCAGAGATTCAAATGTTCTGATGGAGGCATTTAAATCAGGTGAATTTGATCTTAGGTCGGAATATTCTGCCACTCGATGGAGATCTGCATATAATTTTTCATCTACTAAAAATGGTATGGTAAAATTAGAGGAAATTCCAAATAGTAGACCGTCAGGAATGAAGGCTTTTGTGTTTAATACAAGAAAAGAGATATTTAAAGATTTAAATGTAAGAAAGGCAATAGGTTACGCATTTGATTTTGAGTGGATAAACAAAAATTTATTTAATAATGTATACAAAAGGACAGATAGTTTTTTTGCGAACTCTGATCTAGCATCATCTGGATTGCCATCTATTGAAGAAAAAAAATATTTAAACACAATAAAAGATTATATTCCTGAAAGTGTCTTCATACAAAAATATAGACCTCAGTCTTCAGAAACAAATAATGAAATCCGTGTTGGATTAAAAAAAGCTAACGCTCTTTTAGAAAAATCTGGCTGGATCATCGAAAATAGTAAAAGAATAAAGAAATTAAAAAACGGGAAAAAAATATTTCTAAAATTTGAAATACTCTTAGTTAACCCAGATAATGAGAGAATAGCAATTATTTTTACTAAAAATTTAAAAAAATTAGGAATAGATGCACGTATTAGAACTGTTGATTCTGCTCAATATCAAAAAAGAAGGCAGACTTACGATTTTGATATGATAATAAACAAATGGAGAGTAACTTTATCGCCTGGAAATGAGCAAGCCTACTATTGGGGCTCTAAGGCAGCAAATGAAAATGGAACAAGAAATTATATTGGAATTAAAAATAAAGGCGTAGATAAATTAATAGAGAAAATAACAAAGACTACCGATAGAAAAGATCTAGTTAATTATATTAGAGCTCTTGACAGGGTATTGCTCCACAATTTTTTTGTAATTCCTATGTATCATATTGAAATTGATAGAGTTGCGTATTGGAATAAGATTGTTAGACCAAATAAAACACCTATTTATGGATATGTTCTTGAAACGTGGTGGGAGAGGAAATGACTGAATTCAATAAAATTAGATATGTTTAGCTATAATTTTTATTCCTGGTTTAAATGCAATCATTTTTTTAATTATTTTTAATTCAAATTTTGTTAATAATTTTGATAATGATTTATTATTGAAATATAAACAATGGTCAGGTGGACAGTAAGCATCCCATTTCCTTAAATCCTTTGGTCTTCTCCAGTGCTTAATATCTGGTGTCGTTAAAAAAACAATTCCATTAGTATCAAGTAATTTTTTTATTAACATTATAAATTTATTAATATCTACTAGGTGTTCGATAACTTCGGAGCAATAGATAATATCAAATTTTTTTTCAGAATTTTTATCATAATATGCCTCAAGATTCCCTTCAAAAAAAACATTTTTTGTGTAATGTTGTCTTGCGTATTTAATTGAGTACGGATCAATTTCTATGCCGGTTGCTTCATGCCCACGTAACCTTGCAGCCTCTACCATAAAACCACCATTAGAGCCAATATCAAGAAATTTTATATTATTCTTTTTTAGTATAAATTTTTCTAAAAATTTTGATCTTCTTTTTGATCTATTCATTTTTTTTCGCACTTTAGAAAAATAACTACTTGAAACATTCTGGTAGGCATTATTATATAATTTTTCGATGTCCTCTTGTATGGGTAAAGGATTCAACCAAATAAACCCACATTCTGAACATTCTACTAATATGGTTCCATTATTTTCATCATAGTTTGTATAGTTTTTACAATCACATACCTGGCATTTTTCCATATCTAAATCCATATTTTAGAGATTTCTATAATTAAAATCTTTTTCATTAAAACATACGGGTATATATTTTAAAATAAAATATATTATAGCAAAATAAGTTATTTCTAGTATAAGGGTCTAGAAAAAACCCAGAGGAGCAGCATGAAGGTATTATCTCCAGATAAAAGATTTGAAGTAAGGCTTGCTAATTCGAAGGAAGAGATTCTGTTAGCTCAAAAGCTGCGTTTCTCAGTTTTTTATGAAGAGATGGGAGCAAAGCCGAATGAAGATATGATTAAATACAGAAAAGATTTTGATAAATTTGATGAGTATTGTGACCATATGCTTGTAATCGATCATAAAAAAGAAACCGAAAACCCGGTTGTAGGTGCTTATAGAATGTTACTTGATAAAATAGCCAGGGAAAATGACGGATTTTACTCATCATCTGAATATAATCTTAAAAACTTAGTTGATAGTATTAAAGATCATAAAGCATGTGAAATTGGGAGGTCTTGTGTCCATATTAATTATAGGAACAATCAAACTATACAACTGCTTTGGAAAGGTTTAGCCCATTATTATGCCGATAATGATTTAACAAGAATATTTGGGTGTGCAAGTTTTCCTGGTAGTGATATTAAAAATATAAAATTACCATTGTCTTATCTTTATCATTATCATTTAGCTCCAGATAGTTTAATGGTAAATGCTGTAGAGGAAAGATATATTGATATGAACTTGATGAAAAAAGAAGATATTGATGTAAGAAAAGCAATAAAATCTATTCCTCCGTTAATTAGAGCTTATTTAAGGTTAGGTGGAGTGTGTGGTGATGGAGCAGTTATTGATTATCAATTTAAAACGACTGATGTATTTATGATTTTGGCTATGGAGGATGTGCCAGAAAAATATAGAGAGTACTTTGTCAGGTAATTTTAGATTTATCTTTAAAAATATTTCGAGTTATGAAAAGTATAAATATAAGTGATATAGAAAGCAGTAAAGCTACTCCTATGGTAGCTCAATATTTATCCATAAAAAAGAATCATTTAGATTGTTTATTATTTTTTAGAATGGGTGATTTTTATGAGCTATTTTTTGAGGATGCTGTTGAGGCAGCTAAAATTCTAGAAATCACATTAACCAAAAGAGGTTCATATAATGGTCAGGATATACCTATGTGCGGCGTGCCAGCACACTCTTCTGATATTTACTTATCAAAATTAATTAAACACGGTTCAAAAGTTGCAATTTGTGAGCAGAGGAAAACTATAAACGAAAAGGAATCTTTAGGTAAGCAAAACCTTATGAGTCGTGAAGTTGTCAGAATAATAACACCTGGAACAATAACAGAAGATAACATACTAGAACCAAAAAACTTTAATTTTCTCTTATCTATTTTATATAATTCAAACTACGTAAGTTTATCTTGGATTGATATTTCAACAGGTGATTTTTTTTCAAAAAAAATTAAAAAAAATCAACTTATTTCTGAACTGCAAAAAATCGAGCCAAATGAGGTTATTTTCAAATGCAACTCTAAAGAAGAAGAAGAAGTACTGATTTCAGCTATTAGTAATTATAGTTATTCTGAGATTACGAAAGAAATATCTGAAATCGACTGCTATAAAAAAATAAAAAATGCTCATAATTTAAATGAAAATAGTGAGCTTCAGAAGTTTAATAAAGAAGAGATTTTATCAGCTGGATATTTATTAGATTATATTTTTAGAACCCAAAAAGGTAAATTGCCAAATATAAGAGGCCTTATATCGAAAAATAAAATAAAAGAAATGTTAATTGATCATTCTACATTTAAAAATTTAGAAATTTTATCAAGTAATTCTGGGTTTAAGGGAGGCAGCTTGATCTCAGTTATTGATAAAACATCAACAAGCTCAGGAGGAAGGCTATTAAAAAAATATCTTAGTGCTCCACTTTATGATGTAGAAAAAATAAAAAAACGTTTGGATGTTGTTGAATTTTTTAATAATAATAATTCATTAAGTGAAAATATTAAAACAAACATGATTTCTATACCTGACATAGAAAGAATTCTATCTAGAATATCTCTAGGAAGGAATACCCCAAGAGATCTTGGCTCGATAAGAGATGCTTTAATTTGTATTACAAATATTAAAAGTATACTTTCAGGTAGCGAACTACCTGAAGAACTATCGACTCAAATTGAAGATCTAGTGATCAATCCAAATTTGATACAGGAGTTAAAAAAATCTCTTATTGAGGTTCTACCTATAAATTTACGAGATGGCTTTGTTAAAACTGCTTATAGTATTGAATTAGATAAAGTTAAAAATTTACGAGATAGCAGTAAAAAGTATATAGAAGAATTAAAAAAAAAATATATTTCAATCACAGGTATTAGTTCATTAAAAATAAGAAATAATAATATATTAGGTTATTTTATTGAAGTTACAAATAAATTTGCTGATAAAATTTATGAAAGAAAAATTGAAGGGTTTGAAAATTTTTTTATACATAGACAGTCAATGGCAAATACCAAAAGATTTACAACCGTGGAACTTGGTGAACTCGAGGGTAAAATTGCAAGCGCGGCTGAACGAGTAGTAAAATTAGAAACTGAAATTTTTAATAAAATTTCTTCTCTAGTTCTAGATTCTAGTAAAATTTTATATAGTAATGCTAAAGCAATAGCAGAAATAGATTTATTTTTAGCTTTATCAATGAGTGCTATAGAAAATAAATATACAAGACCAATAATTGACAATTCTAAATCTTTTAAAATCTTAGGAGGAAGGCATCCTGTTGTTGAGCAAATAATTCGTTTAAACGGAGATTTGTTTATTTCTAATGATTGTGATTTATCTGATGACAATTGTTTATGGCTCATAACCGGACCAAATATGGCAGGAAAATCAACATTTTTAAGACAAAATGCAATTATCGCTTTGCTTGCTCAAATTGGTTCTTATGTTCCTGCAGATTTTGCTCATATAGGTATTGTGGATAAATTATTTAGTAGGGTTGGTGCAGGTGATGATTTAGCCAGAGGTAGATCTACATTTATGGTTGAGATGACAGAAACCGCTGGCATTTTAAATCAAGCTACTTCAAATTCGTTAGTTATCTTAGATGAAATAGGAAGAGGTACTGCTACTTATGATGGTTTATCTATAGCGTGGGCATCGATTGAACATTTACATGATTTAAACAAATCTAGAACATTGTTTGCAACACATTATCATGAGCTTACGTCTTTAAAAACTAGTTTAGATAATTTAAAATTATATCATTTAAAAGTTAAAGAATGGGATGGCGAAATTATTTTTTTACACTCAGTACAGCCTGGTTCAGCAGATAAATCATATGGTATTTTAGTAGCAAAACTCGCAGGACTTCCAAAAATTGCTGTATTAAGAGCAAAAGAGGTACTTTCGTTATTTGAAAAAAGAGAGGTAAAAGAAAAGAACTCTGAAAATTCATTAGAACTACCATTGTTTAAAGTATCTGAACAAAATAGTTTAGAAAACGAAGTTTCCGAAATTCTTGAATTGCTACAAAAAATAGAACCAGATAATTGTTCACCAAAGGAAGCTCTAGAAAAAATTTACTTACTTAAATCGCTGATAAATACTAAAAATTAAAAAATTTTTCCCTACTTGAATTTGTAAATATTAACCCAAAAACCATAAAAATTATTGCAAAAATAATCCATAAAGATGGTGTTTCTTTAAAAAATATGTATGCCCATATAAAACCACTAAATATCATTACATAAGCTATCTGAGAAAAAAATACTGGTCCTACCCTCGGGATAATAATATACATTATAATGAAACCAATAACTTGAACAATTGTAGCCCAGCAAACTCCTAAAATAGCAAGGTTTCCGTAATCCCAAAAAAATATAAAACCATGATTAATTACCATGATAACAAACATAATTATTGTAGCAGAAAATAATAAGTAAAAAGTAAGAAAAATTGGACTAACATTAGGTGGTTTTAATTTTGCTACAATTATATTATTTGAAGCAGCGCCAATCGGAGCAAGTAACGCAAATATTATCCAAGGAGCTGATTCAGGGTTTGGTAGGCTAGTTTCAGGAAATACGATAAAACAAACACCAATGAAACCTAATATTATACCAAATATTTTAATATATCTGAATCTTTCCATTCTAAAAAAAAATGATAAAAGAAATGTAAAAGCAGGACCGAGTGAAAATGATAATGTTAAAACTCCTGCTGGAAGTTTGTCTGCAATAGATGCAACGACACCGAAAGGCACTAACATTCCTAAAGAGGCAGCTGCGGGGAAATGAACTATAGATAAGAAACTAAATTTATATTTTTTTTTTGAGAGCAATACGGGAATTAAAGTTAAAGCGCTCCCTACAAATGTGAACCAAAAAAGGTAAGCTGTTGTAGGTAAACCTGAGATGGCAACATATTTGTTTGCAATAAAAACACTACCAAAACCAGTGCCGCTAATTAAAAGAAGAATATAACAAAAATTTTTTTTATTCATTTTCTAAATTTTGTTTAGATCCGGCATTTCCTAGATAGAGGCTTACAATCATTATAAGAAATGCTATCCAAAACCAAGAGGTTAAATTCTCATTAACAAATATAAGATACCATAAAAACCCAGCAATAACGATGACATAATTGTATTGGCCAAAAAAAACATGTCCTGCAATTCTGATTATTTCAAATATAATTAAAACAGTAAAACATTTCAGATAATTATAAATTATTATCAATTTAGAGCAATCTTGCAAAGTATGTTTATTCAAAATAAATTCGTTCATAAGGATGTTTAAAAGAAGGGCCGTCACTAACCCAAATTTCTTTTAATTTTGTATTTATTACAGCTGAACACAATGTTTGAAGCCATGTAGCTTTATTCGCAAGAGTAATATCTGGAGCTTTACATATAGCATTACTTCCGTTTTTAGTATCAGCAAGCCAGCTTTCAACTTGTTTACGATTCGCGAGCTTAATATTTTTCAAAAGTTCTTCCCAACGTGCTCCTCTTAGAAGACTATCATCAAATTCACATCGCTCCTTTGTTAATCTAGAATGATTAGTATGCCAATACAAATCTGACGGCTGAAGATTGTGCTCATATAGGCCAGTTGGAGTTGCTTCTATACACCAACCGTTACTGTGTTCATCTGCTAGAATAAAATTTATTGTAGCTTCTGGAGGGTATTGGTGAATTGTATTTCGTGCACTTTCCAAACTTTTGCATCGAAGAGCTTGGCAAATTAATGGTGCAAAAGGAACCTTACCAATTGAACGAGATTTACTGCAGGCAAGGCCAGTCTCAATAACGGCAATGCCAAATTCATTTATGCCGAACTTACCTGGTTGTCCGCATTCAGTAACAACTATACTATCTGGTTGATCATCGCAATAAGCTGTAATAACAGCTCGAAAATCCATTACTTCTGGTCGCCATTCCCAATTCATTCCAAGAAAAGTTTCTCCATTTTTTGATCGATCAGAGCCAACAAACAGATTAGAGCATTCTCCAACTTTTAAATGTTCAAAAGTGATTTCCCAGCGAGCAGAGAGCATTAGTATATCATGCAATTGTTGTTTTGAGCCTTCTGCAATTCCCTCCATTTCTTTAAAAACGTCAGGAAATGATTCTGATAGAGGGTCAAAATATTTTTTTGACCGTTGTCTGATTTCTTTAATCCCAATTTTCAAATGTTGTTGGAACATTTGTTGGTAGAACTGGATTGCCTTATTTATAGGGTCAGCTAGAAGTTGGCCATGTTGTTTTCCACGTTCACGACTAGAACCTCTAGTTTGTATTTTGTAAATTTTATGCGTCAAGAATTTTCTTAATTTTTCTGTTAAATTAATATTTTGTAAATAAACATTATAATTGGGCAATAAAATAAATATTTTATTATTCTAATATATATATTTATGTACTTTTAGTTTAATTTAGCATACCTTTCAATTACGATTTGTACTATAGTAAAATTTATATTAATTATTTTGATGAATAAAATGACAGATTCATTTGATATTTTGATAGTTGGCGGTGGTGTAGTAGGTTCTTCTACTGCATATCATTTAGCTGAGCTTAGTAATTCTAAAGTGGGCCTTATTGAGCGAAGTCAAATTTGTTCTGGAGGAACTGCTCGTTCATGTGCAATTATACGTTCACACTATTCTGTCCCTAGTAATACGGCGCTTACAGTTAAAAGCATTGAAATTTTTAGAGATTTCAAGAAATATTTAGGTGACACTAGTCTTGAAAGTGGATTTGTTCAATCTGGATATTTAATTTTAGCTCCTGAAGGTGAAACAAGCGATAAACTTGTTGAGAACCTCAAAATGCAAAAAGAAATTGGTGCTGAAACAATGCAAATATCACATAAAGAAGCCCTTGAGTTTCATCCCCTTTTAAATCTTAATGATATTGGCGCAGTTGGTTATGAACCTTTTTCGGGTTATGCGGACCCATATCTTACAACAACAGGTTTTGCAAATGCAGCAAAAAGACAAGGTGTAGAATTAATTACTAATCAAGGAGTTAAAAAACTTTTAACAAAAGGAAATAAAGTTATTGGCGTTGATACTGAAAGTGGAGTGATACACGCTGGTTTAATAATTTTATCAACGGGTCCATGGATTAAGGATTTAACGGATCCTTTAAATATTGACACATATTTAGATATTTCTAGACATTCAGTTATTACTTTAAAGTCAGAATCTGAATATGATTTTAAGCTCCCAATAATTAAAGATCTTTCAACAAAAAATAAAATGTACTTTAGACCTTCGAGTGGAGGGGTTGTTCTTGTTGGCACAGGGGATCATGGAGATCCAATTAAGCATCCTGATTTAATGGATGAAGAAATAGTTGATGATTTTATCATAAATCAAGGACGGCAAATTTCCAATCGCATGCCTTCATTTGAAAATGCAAGAGTAACAAATGATTGGGTTGGTGCTTATGATATAACACCAGATTGGAATCCTGTGTTAGGAGAGCCGGATGGCTGGGAAGGTCTAATTCTAGCTTATGGTTTTTCTGGGCATGGTTTTAAAATGGCACCTGCCGTTGGTAAAATGTTGGCGCAAAAAGCTGTTGGTATTGAACAAGATATAGATATTTCTCCATATAGTCATAGTAGGTTTAAAGAAGATTTGCTCTTAAGTGGAGCGTACGGCATTGGTTCTATATCATAGAATTAAAAGCTATATATATATTTGTTAACTGCTAGCTTTCTCTAATAATTAAATTGCCATATTCTGAAATTGTAGCGATGTAGTCTGGTGGAATAAAAGTTGTTGAATCTTGCTGCGTAATTATTGCGGCCCCGGAAATAGTCTGCCCAAATTTGAGTTTGTTCCGATCATAACGTGGTGTGTCTAATACAGTTCCATCTTCAAAAGTAGTAGGGCTTTCATACATTATTGCATCTTTAGGGTTTTTACCGTCACCAATTTCGAGTTTAGACCAATTAAGTTTTTCAGTGGTGGCAAGAGCAATCACGCGCAAGGTTATAATTTCAACATTTTGTTCTTCAAAGGCATGATCGTAATCACGCATGTGTGAATCGTGAAAATTTTTTATTAAAATATCCTTATTATTTAATGTTATGGGGCCATCAGGAAATTCAGCCCGCAATTCAAATCCTTGTCCTTGATATCTGCATTCAGCTATACGTGTAAATTTTTGACCTATTGATTTGACTCCATCAACTTCTAGTGCTTTTTGAGCGATATTCATGAGATCATTGAGTTCAGCATTAAGTTTATCAAGGTCAGATTGCTCTGATTCACTTATTGTAATTAAAACTGATCTGGTAAATTCGTACTGCATATCTGTAGCAAGTAGACCGGTTGCAGCATTTATTCCCGGAGCAGGTGGAATTATTATTTCTTTTGCAGATACAGATTTTGCTAAATCAACACCATGTAATGGCCCTGCTCCTCCAAAGGCTACTAGAGAGTATTGTCTTGGATCTATGCCTTGAGCAACTGAATTAGCTCGGATTTCGAGTGACATATTAGAATTGATTACCCGAATTATTCCTAATGCAGCCTCTTTTACGCTTAAATTTAGTTTTGAACATAAATTATTTTCTATGGCATTAATAGCAAGTTCAGGTTTAATTTCTATGCCGCCAGCCAAAAAGTGGTTGGGATCAAGACGACCGAGTACAACTTGTGCATCAGTTACTGTTGGTTCTGTTCCACCCTTTCCATAGCAGGCAGGACCTGGTTCAGCTCCAGCAGATCGAGGGCCAACACGGAATGCACCGCCTTCGTCAACATAAGCAATAGAGCCTCCTCCAGCGCCGATTGTTGCTAAATCAATCATTGGAGCAAGAATAGGGTATCCAGCGACTTTAGTGTCTCTAGGATTCATAATTCTTACATTACCATTAGGGACAACGCTTATATCTGCAGATGTACCTCCAATGTCGACAGTTATCAAATTTTTAACCCCAGATAAATCTCCAGCCCATTTTCCTCCAATTACTCCGCCTGCTGGCCCCGACATAAGAATCGTCACTGGTTTTTGACTACCACCTTCAATGGTTGTAACCCCTCCATTGGATTGCATGACACGTATTTCTGCATTAGCACCTTTTGAACGTAATGAGTTTTCTAAGTTGCGTAAGTAAAAAGAAGTGCGAGGACCAACAAAAGCGTTCATAGCAGCTGTAGAAAATCGTTCATATTCTCGGATAACATCAGCAACCTCGTATGAACAACTTATATAAATATCTGGGATAATTTCCTTCAAAATTTCTTTTGCACGAATTTCATGTTTATTATTTAAAAAAGAAAAAATAAAACAAATAATAACTGCTTCGACTTCTTGCTTTTTTAATAACTTTGCGGCCTCTCGTACATCTTGTTCATTTAATTCAGTTTCAATTTTTCCGTCAGGTGGCAATATTCTCTCTGTTATTGGTATTCGATTTCGACGCTTAACCAAAGGTTTTGATTGCCAGGGTACATCAAATTGCATTGAAAAATTGTGAGGACGCTTGTGTCGAGCCATATGAAGAATATCACGAAAACCCTTTGTAGTGAGCATTCCAACTTCTGCACCATCATATTCAATAATTGCATTGGTTGCTATTGTAGTTCCATGGACAATAGTTTTGACTTCATTGAGGTCTATTCCGGCCATTTCGCATATCTCGATAACGCCACGTATAACCCCTATTGACTGATCTTTAGGGGTGCTTGGAACTTTGTGAACAAAAACCTTATTTTTTTCAGCCTCGGAATTTTCTTTTTCCAGAATAAGGTCTGTAAAAGTTCCTCCAACATCAACGCCTATTTTGCTCAAAGAAATTTCCTCTCAATTTGTATTATGTATCTAAAATAAATCATTTAGAAAAATTTTAAATATTAAATGTTTAAATTTAGAAATATTTTAAAATTTAACTATAGTTTTAAACAAAAATTCAAATTATAGATTATCTAATAATTATAAAATACCTAAAAATATTTAATTATGGTATTATTATGGCTTACATTAATGTTTAATAGGTATTCTGCTCCAAATTTAGGGTAAAATACGTTTAAAAAAAGAGGGAGGTATTGGAATGACTAATATCGATCCGATAACTTTACAAGTAATTGGTGGAGCATTGCACACAATTGCAAAAGAAATGGGACATGTGCTTTATCGAATGTCTTATTCATCAATAGTCAGAGAATCAGAAGATCTTGGCGCAGGGCTTTTTGATAAAAATTTTAATACTCTTTGTGAATCAGATTCCACTCCTATGCATATAGGGTCTATTCCTGGATATATGCGGGGTGTAGAAAAAACTATGCAAGGAGAATGGCTTCCTGGAGATATTGTTTTGCATAATCATCCTTATCACGGTGCAAGTCATGTTCCAGACATTTGTTGTATTGCTCCTGTATTTTTTGAAAATGAATTAGTTGGTTTTTCTGCTAATACAGCTCATCATGTTGATTTAGGAGCTGCAACTCCAGGAATAGTAATCGATATTCCTGATGTGTTTGCAGAAGGCATGCTTTTTACAGGTCTGAAACTTTACGAGGGTGGCAAACTAAACAATGCTCTTTGGCAGTATATTGGTTCAAATACTAGAGTGCCTAGAGATGTGCTAGGTGATATAGAGGCTCAAGTTGCTTCTGTTCAACTTGGTGCAAGACGTTTTCATGAACTTTTTCAAACATATGGAAAAAAAACACTTACTTCTGCTTGTTCTGAACTTATGGATTATTCAGAAGGAATGCTAAGACGTAGAATAAATGAAATACCTGATGGAGAATATATTGCGGAAGGATTTTTAGATGATGATGGAGTAAATAGAGAAAAAAAATTACCACTCAAGGTGACAATCACAATAAAGGGTGATTCAGCAAAAGTTGATACTACTGGGTCATCGCAACAAGTACCTACAGCATATAATGTTCCTTTTGAGGGATCGACAAAAGTTACTTGTTACTTTGCTTTTAGAGCTCTTCTGCTTGATACTTATACAAATACTGAATACATTCCACAAAATGAAGGATCTTTTCGTCCTATCGAAGTTTTTTCTCCCGAAGGATCCATATTTAATCCAACATTTCCGGCTCCTTGTCAGTCAAGGTTCTCTCAGTGTCAGCGTTTAGTTGATCTTATAAGTAAAGCACTCGCTCCAGTAATACCTAACAAGGTTACGGCAGGTTGTGGAGCGACATTGTCAGCATTTTCTTACTCTGGTTTAAAGCCAGATGGTCAATATTGGATATTGATAGAAATAAACGAATCTTCTTATGGAGGTCGCCCATATTCGGATGGACCTGATTCAATTGATGAATTAATGCGTAACACACGCAATCAACCGATTGAGGACCTTGGCATGCATTTGCCTTTAATCTGTGATCGATATGAACTAAGAGATGATATTTTTCCTGGGGCAGGTAGATATAGAGGAGGTCTCGGGATTGTTAAAATTCAACGTTTTTTAACAGATGGGTTTGTTGTGCATGAGTCAGATAGACACGAAGATATACCATGGGGGTTTTTGGGTGGAGAACAAGGTACTGTAGGCAAACTTGAAAAATGGAATATTGATAAATCTGATTCCATTGAAAGTTGGCCTGCTAAAGTATCTGCGAAAAGGATCAAAGCAGGTGATTGTATTGCTGTGTATACCCCAGGAGGAGGAGGTTACGGTGACCCATTTGAACGTCCCACCGATCAAGTAAGAGCGGATGTGATTGATGGGTACTATACTAGTGATCATGCATTTGAAGTATACGGTGTAGTGATAGATGAGAATAATGAAATTGATATTGCTGCCACAGAATCTTGTAGAGATCAACGTAATAAAAAATAAAACAATGCCGGGAAGTTAAATTTAGAAGTGGTATTGTGTTTATATTCATTAGATATAAATTTGCTAAATAGGGAGTAAAATAATGGCTAAAATTCTTGTTATAGTACCTTTTGCTTTTGACGAAAAAGGTCTGGGTAATCGACAAGCTCAGCTCGACACCGTATCGTTTGGTCCAGATATTGAATTTGAATTTAGAGGGGTTAGGGCTGGTCCAGACCTTTTAGATAGTTATCATGATTCAGCTATTGCTGACTTAGCATTATTTGAAGTTGGTCTTAATGCACAGAATGAAGGCTTTGATGCTGTGTGCGTAGATACAATGAGCGACTCTGGAATGAATGCTATGCGCTCAGTACTTGATATTCCTGTCATTGGACCTGCTAGGGCTTCATTTATGACAGCCTTAGTATTAGGGAATACAATGTCAGTCGTTACTCAATGGGACGGATGGATTCAAGGCTACAAAAAAGCAGCTCAAGAATATGGAGTTGCAGATAGACTTGTGTCAATTCGATCAATTAATGTTATGCCAGATGTTGAGAATTTACTAGGAGGAAAAGAAGAGGAAGTTTTTCCTAAACTTTTAGAAGCTTCGATGAAATGTATAGAAGATGATGGTGCAGAAGTTATTTTACTTGGTTCAACCACGATGCATCAAGCACATGAATTTCTTTCTAAAAACTTACCAGTACCAATAATTAATCCAGGCCCTTTAACCTATAAGTTAGCTGAATGTCTGCTTGGTTTAGGGTTAACACATAGTCGTAAAGCTTATCCTAAACCACATAAACCAAAACAAAAAATTATAGAGACTATGATGGAGGCTGCTAGTAAAATCTAAACTAAAACTTAACATGTATAATCATTTACTGATTAAACTTGGTTTTAAAAATGAACTATAGAAGAAATTTGATGTAAAAACTTAAAAGTATCTTTTTAAATTAATTACTGTTTAAAAATTTTACAAAGAATTATTTAGAGAGATGGAGTTTTCAAAATTTAATTTTTCTTTTGGACCCAATGAGGAAAAGTTGGAGGATTGGGAGCAGGCAAACCTGTTTCTAATTCACACCGGGCTAATAGTTCTTCAACTGTGCCGCCGCGATTGAATAATTCGATCGTTCCTCTTTCCTTTTTCATACTATTACGCAAGGTTTTAGTTTCATCTATATTCACTTTATTATCCTGACCAATGACAACACCATAACGTGTTGCGCCCTTAGGGGTAACAAGACCTGCTTCAACATCGAATAAAACTTTTTCAACGGGTCGAGTTAAAGGATCTCCCCAGCCTCCGCCTCCCCATGTTCGATAGTGCACAATATCCCCAGGCAGAACTTCTATACGATCACATTTTGATCCGAGAGTTTTGGTTTCACCATTGCTGCGTTCAAGAAATTTAGAACTACGTGCTGCAGGTAGACCGCCGTTAACACCCCAGGGGTGGGTTAACCATCTATCGTCATGAATTGAAATCTGGCCTTTATTGAGAATTCGGTATGCCGTATGAACTCCATTACCACCGCGATGGTAACCAGGACCTCCAGAATCAGGAATAATAGCATGTGTTTCAATTCGTAAAGGAAGAATTGATTCCAGGTGTTCGCTTGGTACATTCATGAAATCAGGCCACATACCATGCCCATCAGCACCGTCTCCAGATGGTGCTGCAGCAACTCCTCCGAAGGTAATATGAAAAAGCTGAAACCATTTACCATGTTTATCATATCCTGAGTAAAGAAAGTGTGGACTTGCAGAAAATCCTGCTGCGCATAAATAGTCAGGATTTCCCTGACCAAATAGACCCGCTAAAACGTCCATAGATCTTGCTAGACCATGGGTTCTACAAGAAAGAGCTGCCGGCCATTTAGGGTTTAAAAGAGTGCCTTTAGGAATTCTAACTTCCATTAAATCATAAAAACCATCATTGAATAGGATTTGTGGATCGGCAAGCATGATCAAAAAGACACCAGAATGCATTTTTGTCATTTCTTCATTGCAATAGAAATTTACTGAGCTAGATGATTGCGGGTCAGTCCCTTCAAAATCAAGAATTAATTTTCCATCTTCTCGCCACATTGAGCATGCAATTTTGTAAGGGCCCATCCCGATTCCATCGTCATCAAGATAGTCTTCAAAATACTGTTTTTTTTCAGGAATAGTAGTGTTAATAATTTGACGCATTGCGTCATGTGTTCGGTCAAGCAATTTTTTTAATGAAGAAAAATATACATTGTCACCAAATCTCTCTGATATCTCTCTAACGCGCTTGCCCGCAAGCTGACAACCAGCAATTAACGCATCAAGATCTGCTTTGTTCCAATCGGGCATTCGACAATTTCGCAAAATCAAATTTAAAGTTTCTTCATTACGTTTGCCAGCGTCGTAAATTTTTGTAGGTGGAATAAGAATTCCTTCTTCGAAAATTTGCTGAGCGTCAGTTGGCATGCTGCCAGGACTTCGGCCGCCAGTGTCAGTCATATGTCCAAACATTGCAGCCCAGCCAATTACTCGGCCGTCTTTGTAAATAGGCATTATAACAAGCCAGTCTGGAGAGTGGCTAATGGCGCCATTACATGCATAAGGGTCATTTGTTAGAAAAACATCTCCTTCACGAATATCTCCAGAATATGAATCCAAAAAAACATGGATACATGCACCAAATTGACCAACAATCATTTTGCCTTCTCTGTTGGCAATCATTGGAAATTCATCATGTTGTTCACGAATACCTGGAGACATCGCTGTGCGAAAAAGCACTGCATCCATTTCTTCTCGTGCATTTCGTAATGCATTTTCAATTATATCTAAGGCTACAGGGTCAACATCGACTTCTTGAAAATCACTACTATTACTCTCTATTAAATTTGCAGTCATTAATTTTATCTATTTCTTTACATAGGTTGAATTATAATATTTCCAATTTCATCTATATAGCCTATATGTTCAGGTATAATCAAAGTGGTAGTATCAGGTTGTATCAGTATAGCTGGTCCTGGTATCTTATTTCCAGATAATAATTTGGATCTGTCATAGATTTTTGAAATACAATAACCACCATTAAAAAATGTCTTTTGTTCCCCTACTTTCGCATGCTCTGAATCAGAGTTGCCAGGCTTAATTTTGGGAGCATCTAATATGAGACTTTTATCTTCAACAATAGCTCTCAAGTTAATAATTTCACGTTCAGTATCTAAGGCAAAAGTATAGAGACGTTTATGGAGTTCATCGAAGGTTTTACCGAGGCCATTTAATCCTTCTCGAATAAAAACATCTTTATTTATAGTTACAGTTCTATGCAGCACTTGACCTGTATAACGAATGTCCGCTTCAAGGGTAATGGTTTGATTGTTACGTGGAATGTCCTCTAGGTCTAATGCTGCTGATGCTTTTTCAATTAGTTGGTCAAAAATTTCTAAAATCTCATTATTAGTTGTTTCAGAAAAGCGTTTCATGATTGTACGAGAAGCTTCGTCTTTTACATATGTTGTTGCATCACCATAAGCACAGAGAACACCTGGGGCAGGTGGTACTATTACTGGCCATGATCCAAGGATATTGGCTAAAGCATTAGCGTGAATTGGACCTGCACCTCCAAAAGCTACTAGAGCAAAATCTCGAGGGTCATATCCTTGTTGAATTGAAATTAAACGAAGGGCCCCTATCATCCTTTCATTAACAATATTGTAGATACCTTCAGCTGCACGCTCTATATTAAATTTAAGACTTTCAGCAATTGATTGAATAGCCGGAATAGCTTTTGATTTATAAATTTTCATATCCCCACCTAAATAGGCTGTTTCGGGCAAATAGCCGAGCACTATATTGGCATCTGTAACAGTTGGTTTTTCGCCACCCTTGCCGTAGCCTGCGGGACCGGGTAAGGCACCAGCACTTTGCGGTCCAACTCTTAAGGCTCCAGTCAGGTCTGGAACGTGAGCTATTGATCCACCTCCAGCTCCAACAGTACGGACATCCAGAGATGATGCTCTTACCGTAAGATCTCCAACAGTTGTTTCACGTCGAGTTTGAGGATTTAAATCTTTCACTACACAAACATCTGTTGAGGTTCCTCCCATATCAAAAGTCAAAAAGTTTTTATATTTTGTTTTTTTGGCATTCCATATAGCACCAGCAACACCACCAGCGGGTCCACTCATTAATAGGTTTACTGGTATCATTTCTGCTCCAGCAGGAGAAGTTAAGCCTCCGTCTGAACGCAGTATGTGTAATTTGACATCTTTTGAGAATGTTTTAATTTTGCTGTTAAGGTTACGTACATATTTAGATACTATTGGTCTCACAAAAGAATTACAAACAGTTGTAATTGTTCTTTCATATTCTTGTATTTCGGGGTTCACATAAGATGATATTGATATAGGAATATCAGGAAGTTCTTCTTTAGCAATTCGCTCAGCAATTTTTTCGTGAACGTCATTAGCGTATGCATTTATAAATGAAATTGTTAGAGCTTCTATATTTTTTTTATTTAAATTTTTTAGAGAAATTCGAAGCTTATTTTCGTCGAGAGGTTGAAGAATATTTCCCCTATCATCAATTCGTTCATCTGCTTCGACTGTCAGGCTCAGAGGCGCTAATGGAGGTGATTTATTAAAAATTACCCATGCACCAAGTCCACCCGGGATGAAGGAACGTGCTATTTGGAGAACATATTTATAACCTGTGGATGTAACTAGACCAACTCGTGCTCCATTGCCCGTTAGAATAGCGTTAGTAGCAACTGTAGTGCCGTGCATAATGTGAATGCTATCGTTAACTTGAACATTTGCTTTTTTACATATTCTTCTTATTCCATCTATAACACCTATTGATGGATCTTCAGGTGTTGATGGAAGCTTAACAGAGAATACCTTACCATTAGTGGAGTCATTTTCATTGAATAAAATTAAATCTGTAAACGTCCCTCCGACGTCTACTCCAAGTCTATATTTCATTCTTAAGTTATACTTGAGCTAGAAGGTTCAAACTTTTCAATGTAGTCAAGAACTTTTGAAAGGGGTTCTACATCTGCGTATTTCATATCAATATCAAATAAATTCCACTCAACAGCTGCAGGCGCTCTATCTCCAACACATTCGCGCACTACAACAGTTCGGAATCCTTCTCCCAAAGCATCTTCTACGGTGTGCCGAACACATCCAGCAAGCGTTACTCCTGTGCATATTAAAGTATCTATTTTAGCAGCACGCAAAATACCTCCTAAATGAGTTCCTGCAAATGCGCTGGGTCTTTTTTTTACAATTAAAGTATCAGTGCCAGATATAGGCGCAACGCGTTCATCAATCTCACAAGCAGGAGTGCCGAGAATAAGATCATTCCAGGATGGCGCTTTTACTGGGAACGCCCCCATATCAAAAGCACTACAAAATCCTGTGGTAGTATATATTATGGGAATTTTTTTGGAGCGACATGCTTTTAATAGACTTTGTACACCTGGGATAATTAATTCATCCATATCATTACAAGAAAACTTGTAACCTGGGCGTGTCCATGCGTTTGCAAGATCTATATTTAGTAATACCGGATTTTTCCCAAAACCGTTGCGTGTATTCCAACCTCTATCAGCATAAAGCTCTGAATCTGCAGCAAATATAGTATCAAGAGCATTTCTCACTTTATCATCTAGTGCCATAATTTCCCCCCAAAAAATAAAAAAATTGTTTAACTTGGATTATATAATTTTTACGATACAATAAACAAATTGTTTTTTTATAATACATGGAAAAATTAATGTCTGTTAAGTTTGAAAAACAAAAAAATAAAAAAAAATATGGAAATTCTAATTTGGCTCAATCAGTTTTCGAAGAAAAAAATAATTTAGTCGGGTTTTTTTCAGATTTACTAAAAATTAAAACTGAAAACCCACCAGGAGACTGCATGCTTGGAGCTAAGCGAGTAGAAGAAGAATTTACCAAAATTGGTTTAGATACTGAATTTATAAATATAGAGAAAGCCAATAAAACAGCAATACCAATTGTTCTTGGTTGGCTGGGTCCAAGGACAAATGAACCGGATCTTTTGTTAAACTCTCACATTGATGCCCCGCCAGTAGGTGATGGGTGGACAAAGGATCCTTATAAGGCTCATCAAGAGTTTGGAAATATTTATGGTCGTGGTGCCGCCTTAGGAAAATCGGATGTTGCTGCTTATACATACGCTGGAGCAGTTACAAAAAATATTTTTTCAAGTAAAACAAATTGCTCGGTTCTTTTGGCCATAACAGCTGATGAAGGTTCAGGAGGTGATAATGGTCCTGCATATTTACTAGAAGAAATGAATTTACGTCCAAAGCGAGTTATTTGCCCAGGTTTTACAAAGGCAGTAATCACAGAGCAGTGTGGTTGTGTTTTATCTAAAATTAAAATTAGCGGTTTAGCCTGTCATCAGGCTTTTATAAAAACTGATCAGGAGGCTATGCGTGTTGCTGTTGCTTTTTCAAATCAATTATTAGATTTAGATAATAATTTGAGACGAATTAAATCTAAATCGCATGAAAATTTAACATCTAGAATTAATATTACCCGGTTTCAAGGTGGCAATTATTTTGGAATGGCTCCTGGAGATATTGAGATATGGTTAGATCGAAGGACTTTGCCAGATGAGAGTACAGATAAGGCTATTTCTGAATTAGAAAAATTGATTAAGACCTTTAAAAATAATCAAGAAGTAAAAATTGATTTTGAGATTGTGCGCGTAGCTCAACCTCTTTGTGCAACAAAGTCTCAATTAGAATGGGCAAAAATCATAAAAAAAGAAGCTGCTATTGTTTTGGATTCTGATATTCCAATTCTAGGGCTTCCTATTTATACAGATGCTCGTTGGTTTGGGTCTTATAAAATTCCTACAGTTGGATATGGTCCAGGAAATATAGATATTATTGCAGCGGGTATAAATGGTAAGGATGAAAATATTAGTGAAACAGAATTAATTAAATCAACAGAAATAATTTCTAGAGTTATCGCTTCTGTTGTATTAGATAGTTAGAAAAGATAAATTATATATAGTTTTAATTAGCAGTATTTATCATAAGAACTCATTTGCAGTATAGCAATGTAAATGGAGCAAGAACAATGAACAAAGGTTCACAAAACGATACTTATCCAAGAGATTTAATAGGTTATGGAAAAAAAACACCAGATCCTAAATGGCCTGGAAATTCGTATGTAGCTGTCCAGTTTGTGATAAATTATGAAGAGGGTAGTGAAAACAATATTTTGCATGGTGACTCAGCTTCAGAAGCCTTTCTATCTGAAATTGTAACAGCTGAACCATGGGAAGGTATGCGTCATGCAAATATGGAATCGATTTATGAATATGGTTCTAGAGCAGGTTTTTGGAGATTGTTTAGAATATTTTCTGAAAACAAAGTACCTGTTACGGTTTACGGAGTTGCAACAGCTCTTGAAAAAAATAAAGAAGTTGTATCAGCTATGAAAGAGGCCAAATGGGAAATAGCTTCCCATGGTTTAAGGTGGATTGATTATAAAGATTTTTCAATAGATAAAGAACGTTCACATATGCATCAGGCAATAAAAATTCACACAGAAGTTACAGGAGAACGCCCATTTGGTTGGTATACAGGTCGAAGCTCAATGAATACTCTTGATTTGGTATCGGCTGAAGGTGGATTTCTTTATGCTGCAGATTCGTATGCTGATGACCTTCCTTATTGGTACAATGACGATCTTTTAATTATTCCGTATACATTAGATGCAAATGATATGCGCTTTGCTACTCCACAGGGTTTTAATTCAGGTGATCAATTTTTTTCATATCTTAAAGATAGTTTTGATTTATTGTATGCCGAAGGTAAAAGTGGTTCACCGAAAATGCTTTCTATAGGGCTGCACTGTCGTTTGGCCGGTAGGCCTGGGCGTGCAATGGCAATTATCAAGTTCTTGGAATACTTGTCAAAACATGAAAATGTATGGTTGTGTCGAAGAATTGATATTGCAAAGCATTGGCACTCAAAATTTCCATTAAAATGAAATAACCCTTTGTAATATTTTTTATTTTTTGGTTGGTCATATCAAGTATTGTACTATTGCGATGATTTTTTCGAAAGCTCTCTGATGCTTTGATTTGTCCCAGCATTGCTAAGGTACAGTCCTATAAGCATAGAAGCCAGAGCTATCCAAAACCAAAAAGAAAGTATTTCATTAAAAATAAGAATTGACCAAACAATTCCTGATATAACAATAACGTAGTTATACTGACCAAAAAAGATTGCTCCCGCACGGCGTATTATTTCAAACATACAGAAAAAACTAACCATGTTTATACAGCCCGTCCAAATTATTATCCATGTAGTGCTGCTGGATGTTTGCCAAAAAAGATATATTCCATCGCTTGCCAGCATAATTGGGAAGGTTACAACTGCAGCAGTTAACAAAAGGCCTGTTGAAAGCATTAAAGCATTAGCTTTTGGAGGTTTAACTTTAGCAATGTAAACATTATTAGTAGCAAAAAGCACAGGCATAACGAGAGCAAGCAGCACCCAAAGTACTGAGTTATTTGCTGGTAACGTTCCTTTTGGAAGCAACAAAACAGAAACACCAATCAATCCAAAAACAAGTCCTCCAATCGAAAGCCAGCGTGGTTTATCTAAGCGAAGAATGACAGCAAATATAAATGTCATTCCCGGAATAAGAGTATATGCAAGTGCAATTATACTAGCAGGTAGTCTGTTACCAATGAAAGTAAGGATAAGAATAGGGATCACAATGCCGAGAAGTGCTGTTATTATATATGAAATGATATGTTCTGATGTTAATTTAGGAAGATTATTTGTTATAATTCCCACCACCAATAACATCAATCCACCAATTAACGCTTGCCAAAATGTGTATGCAATAAATGGAACTCCAGCTTCTGAAACTAATTTGTTTGCAGAAAAAATACCTCCATAAATTGAAGCACCTCCTAGAAGTAAGATCCAGGCTATTCTTAGAGATTTCATTCTATTTCCCTTTTTGAAGGCTTAGTGCTGTTCCTCTGTTAGCTAGATATAGTCCAATAATCATTAATATGATTGCAAACCAAACAATAAAAGGAATATTCTCGCTAAATATTAAATATGCCCATAATAAAGCTGCTGCTGGAGTAATATAATTAAACTGCGAGAAAAAAACTGGTCCACGTCTGTAAATTACTTCAAATAATGTGATGAATATAACAATATTTGTGATTCCTGCCCATAAAACAGCAGAAAAACCCTGATAATCAGTATTTTTAAAAAAATAAAATCCATCAACAAAAAGCATTGGAATCAGTAAGATAGGAACTGAAAAGCATAACACCCCAGTTGACAACTGAATGGTAGTTGCTTCGGCAGGTCTAATTAATGCTACAGCAGTATTACTAGCTGCATATCCCAGTGGAGCTATTAATGCAATAATAAACCATGTACCTGAAAAGGAACCTTCAATACTGTTTGTTGAAAAAACAATAATAACTACACCAGCAAGCCCAAAGGCTAAACCACTAGTTGAAAGCCAATTAAATTTCTCAAGCTTTGCAAGGAATGCAAATAAATAGGTTAGTGATGGTACTAAGGTTACTATTAAGCCCAATATTCCAGGAGGCACGTGAGGAGCAGCGAAACTAACAGCTATAAGGGGAATAGAAAAGGCAAAAAGGGATATTGAGCTATATAACCTTACGTGGTCCCATGAAAATTTAGGCATTTCTCTGAATAATAAGGAAAAGAATATAAGAATAATTGCACCAAGAAATCCTTGCCAAAAAGCTAATCCAAGTGGGGAAACACCAAGTTTTAAAGCTATACTTTGAGCAGAAAAAAAACTTCCGTAAATTATAGCCCCTAAAACAAGAAGTAGAAAAGGAATAACACTACTTGAATTTTTGATATTTTCATTCATATCTGGCTCTCCGCGTTCATTTGATTTGTATTGTACACTTAAATCAAATAAAAAAAAAATTAAATCAAAAATATGATTGATTAGTTAATAAATTAGTATCAATTTATAAAAATGCCTAAATTATTACTTGACCAAAGAAACATAATTAATAGAAAAAAACTTGCTACAAAGATTTCACTGATAGCTAAAGAAAAAAATTTGAAATCTGAAACTTCTCAGAGATTAATTTTAAGATTACTTGCAGAGGAAATAAAAGTAGGAAAAAAAGAAATAAGAAAAAGATTTGAAAAAAATCAAAATGGTATGCAAGCTGCAAACCTAAATTCTTTTCTAATAGACCAGGTTTTAAGGACACTATTTGAGATTGGAACACTCCATATATATAGAGCAACAAACCCTACAAAATCAGAAAGACTAGCATTAATTGCTACTGGAGGATACGGGAGGTCAGAAATGGCACCCTACTCTGATATAGATTTGATATTCTTACATCCATACAAGCTTACCTTCTGGTGTGAACAAGTAGTTGAATACATACTGTACTCTTTATGGGATCTTGGTTTTAAATTAGGTCAATCTGTTAGAACAATTAATGATTGCATAAAAATTTCTAAAAACGATATTTTTACTAAAACAAGCATTCTTGAGTCGAGGTATATCTGCGGTGATAGAAAACTTTATGATAAATTAAGAAAAAGATATTATGAAGAAGTAGTCTTGAATGACAAGAATTCTTTTGTTAATTCTAAATTAATTGAAAAAAATATAAGACACAAAAAATTTGGTGAATCAAGGTATATAGTTGAACCTAATATTAAAGAAGGAAAAGGGGGGTTGAGAGATATTCAGACTATTTTTTGGGCTGCTAAATATTCAAATAATATAGAAAATATTGATCAATTTTTTAATTCAAGTTTTTTTACAAATAATGAGATTAACAAATATAAAAAATCTAAAACTTTTTTATGGACTGTAAGGTTTTGGTTGCACTATTTATCAGGTTATGCAGAAGAAAGGCTTACTTTTAATCATCAGATAGAGATAAGTAAAAAACTAAATTATAGAACTACGAAATCAAATAATTCTGTTGAAAGATTTATGAAAAGATACTATTTGACAGCTAATGAAGTAGGTTCTTTATCGCGAATTTTTTTTTCTAATATAGATTCCGAAAAAAATCTTTTTAAAAAAAAATTAACTAAAAAAATCGATACTATTTTAAAAAAAAATAACGACATTTTTGCAGAATACCAAGATAGAATAACAATAATTAATGAAGATCGTTTTTTTAATAAACCAGAAAATATTATAAAATTATTTGCTATATCACAATCTTATGATATCGAAATACATCCAAAAGCAACTACAATTTTAATTAGAAATTTATATAGAATATACAAATTAAGAAAAGATAACGAGTCCAATTCTATTTTTTTACAAATATTAGTTTCTAAAAAAAACCCAGAAAAAACCCTAAGAAAAATGAATGAATCCGGATTACTTGGAAGGTTTATTCCGCAATTTGGAAGAGTTGTTGCGCAAACTCAACACGATATGTATCACTTTTACACTGTTGATGAACATACCATCAGAGCTATAGGTATTTTAAATAAAATAGAATCAGGTGAACTAAATAATGACCATAGGTTAGCCAGTGCAATAATAAAAAATATTACTTCTCGTCGTGTTTTGTACTTTTCAGTTTTTCTTCATGATATAGCTAAAGGCCAATCAGGTGATCATTCAAAGATAGGAGAACAAATTGCACGAGACTTATGTCCGAGATTTGGCCTTGATGAAGATGAAGTGAACGAAGTTGCTTGGTTAGTTAGGTGGCACTTGATTATGAGCCATACAGCATTCAAAAGAGATTTAGGGGATTTAAAAACAATAGAAGACTTTGCTGAATTTGTTGGAAAAAAAGAACGATTGGACATGCTGCTTTTACTCACAATTTCAGATATTTCAGCTGTTGGACCAAATACTTGGAATGCATGGAAAGGTCAGCTTATAAAAAATTTATATCTATCTACATATGATCTGATGGACGGTTTAGTAGAGACACCACTAAATAAGAGAAAAAATATAGCTATTAATAAACTAAAAAGTAATTTAAAGGGATGGTCTAAAGAAGATTTTAAAAAATTTGTTAATCTTCATTATGATACATACTGGCTATCAAATGATTTATCAAGTCAAATACGACACGCAAATATTTTAAAAAATCAAAATTTTTTAAATCAGGTTTTAAAAATTGATTGGCATAATGATATAATAAACGCTGTAACAGAAATTAACGTATATGCTCCAGATCACCCAGGCCTTTTCTCTAGTCTTGCTGGTTCTATAACTCTTGCAGGAGCCATTGTTCTTGATGCAAAAGTAAGCACCACAAAGCATGGAATGGCATTAGATACTTTTTGGGTGCAAAATTCAATAAGCTTGCCTTACTCTGAATACGCAGATTTAGAAAAAATATTTAGATATATAGAGAATTCCCTTAAAGATAAAAACTGGCTGGTAAATGAATATAATAATAAAAAGTTAAGTTTAGAACAAAATAATAATTATTTTGAGATAGAAACAAAAATATCTATAAATAATAATATTAGTAATTTTCATACTGTTCTAGAGGTGACTACTCATGACAAGCGGGGTCTTCTTTATGAGGTCACAGAAAGCCTTGCAAACTTAGAATTACAAATTAGTAGTGCTCATATTTCTACTTATGGTCAGAGAGCAGTTGATGTATTTTATGTAAAAGATATTTTTGGATTAAAAGTTACTAACAAAAGAAAAATAAACAAAATAATTAATTTTTTAAAGGAAAAAATCGATACTAATAAAAATAATTTATCTAGAAAAAAAATTCAAACTAATGCGGCGTAGTATAAAGATATATGAGAAAAAACTTAATAAGCCTGAAATACCTATCACAATTGCCATTGAATAAAATGTAAAAAAGTATAGTTCTCCAACAACGTAACCAGATATACCTCCTATCATAAATTGCACAGCTCCTATTGCGGCGGCTGCTGAACCTATGTTTTTTGGAAATAAATTTAACGCTGCTGCAGTTGCATTAGCTCCTGTAATTGTTACTGAAGGCATAAACAAAGTTATAAAAAAAATTATTGTATAATTTAGTTTGGGATAAATTAAAATATTTAGAAAAATAAATATGCCAAAAATTGCTGAAAGTGATATTCCTATAAATAGCATTTTTTCGCTACCATATTTATTAACAAATAGCGCATTTATTGTTGATCCAATAATTAGAAAGAGAACATTTATAAAAAAGAAAAAACCAAAAAGTTGAGGAGAAAAATTTAAATAATCAATTATAAAGAAAGGAGATCCAGATATATATGCGAACATACCAGAAAACCCAAAACTCATACATAATGTATATCCTATAAATTTTTTATGTAATAATAGATTTTTATAAATTATTAAAATACTAAAAAAACCTATTTTCGACCGAGAAGTTTTTGGTAGAGACTCCCTTATTCCAAAAGTAAGTATCAAGCAGATAAATGAAAATATAATTAAAGTTATAAAAATATACTTCCAGCCAAAAAAATATAAAATTTGTCCTCCAATTAAGGGTGCAAGCAAAGGTGCCATACTCATTACTAAGAAAAGTATTGACAATATTTGCGAAGACTTATCTTTACTAAAGGTATCCCTAACTATAGCCCTGGCAATAACCGGTCCAGCAGAGCCTCCAAAAGCTTGAAAAAATCTAAAAAATATCATGGCTTCAACTTTTGAAGAAAAAATCACCCCCAAAGACGCAATTATATATATTGTTATGCCCAAAAAAATTACCGGTTTTCTGCCCCATCTATCAGATAAAGGGCCATGAATTAACTGAGCTACAGCAAAGCCAAAAAGAAAACTGCTAAGAGTTAGCTGAATAGTTGCCTCATTAACGTCATATATTTTAGCTAACATAGGTAAGCTAGGTAAATACATGTCAACTGACAACGGTGCAAAAGCAGTTAGCATGCTTAGTGCTATGATAAGAAGAGTAGTTGATTTATTTGAACTATTTTTCATAAAATTCTAATTTTTGTTTTTAAAATATGTTAATTATAATCAATATATTTTTTTAATATAGTAAATATAATTATAAGGGTTAGAAATTTTTGATTATTAAAAAAGCATTTTTTTCAATAAGTTTTTTTACTTTTATAAGTAGAGTTCTTGGTTTTATACGTGATCTTCTATTGGCAAGTTTTATCGGTGTTGGTATCACAAGTGATGCATTTTTAGTTGCTTTTAAATTACCAAATTTTTTTAGAAGAATATTTGCAGAGGGAGCATTCAATGCTGCATTCATACCAATATTTTCAGAAATATTAAAAGTTGATGGGCAGAGAAAAGCAATTATATTTGCTGAAAGAATATTATCCCTATTACTTTTAGTTACTATAATTTTTGTTATATTAGCGCAAGTTTTCATGCCTTCAATAATATTAATTTTTGCTCCTGGCTATCTACCTGGAGGGGAGCAGTCCGAACTAACTATAAAACTCAGTAGATTAACTTTTCCATATCTTATTTTAATAAGTTTAGTTACTCTATTTTCTGGTGTAATAAATTCATTGGGAAAATTTGCATCAGTAGCTTTCACTCCAATAATTCTAAATGTTGTGTTGATCTTTGGGATTTCTTTAACAAATTATTTTAATAAAAATTCAGGAGAAGTTATTGCAATTGCAGTAACTTTAGCTGGAATATTTCAACTCTTATGGCTTTTTTTTCCTCTACATAAGCTAAATATCAGAATTTTTCTGACATTACCTTCTTATTCAAAAAAACATATAGAATTTTTTAAATTATTTTTACCAGGTGTAATTGGAGCAAGTGTAGTGCAGATTAATTTATTAACCGATATAATCTTTGCATCTTTACTTCCTAAAGGCTCTATATCATTCTTATATTTCGCAGACAGGGTTAATCAATTACCCCTGGGTATTATTGGTGTCGCTCTAAGCACGGCCTTATTGCCTATACTATCTCAAAAAATAATTACTAATAAAGAAAAGGAAGCTGTTAACTTACAAAACAGAGCAATAGAAATAGGGCTTTTTTTTGGAATACCTGCTATGTTTTCATTCATATTCTTCTCTCAAGAAATAATTAGGCCTCTTTTTGAAAGAGGTGCTTTTTTATTTAATGACTCATTTTTAACATCACAAGCTTTAACAGCTTATGCTTGTGGCTTACCAGCTTATATATTGTTGAAAATTCTTTCTGTATCATTCTTTTCTAGAAAAAATACAACCATACCTGTAACAATCGCAGTCCTTTCAGTTACTTTAAATGTGATATTAAATTATTTTTTAATTCAATATTATCAACACATAGGCTTAGCAATGGCTACTGCAATAAGTGCCTGGTTTAACGTGATATTATTATTTATAATTTTATTGTATAAATCTTGGTGGGTTCCAGATTTTGTCTTAATTAAAACAATCTTAAAAATATTATTATCTTCTGTGTTAATGGTAATATTTCTTATATTTATAGAAACCTTCATTATTAATAATAATATGCAATATTTTAATAAAATTTCTATATTAATTTTATTAGTTTTATCTGGACTATTAGTATATATGTTAACTTCAAAGTTATTAAATACAATTAGCTTTATAGATTTAAAATCAAAAATAAATAAGTCGAGTTAGTTTATAAGGAATAGGTAAGTGGAAAGAATTTTCTCTGGTATACAACCAACTGGTAATCTCCATCTAGGTAATTATCTAGGTGCTGTTCGAAATTGGGTTGATCTTCAGTCTTCATATGAATGTATTTACTGTGTTGTTGATATGCATGCAATTACAACATTTCAGAATCCAGAAGAATTAAATGATAACATATTTGAAGTAGCTTCTATTTTAATTGCATCGGGTATAGATATTAATAATTCAATATTATTTAATCAAAGTAGGGTGGCAATGCACGCTGAACTTGCTTGGATATTTAATTGTACAGCAAAAATTGGTTGGTTAAATCGTATGACTCAATTTAAGGATAAAGCAGGCAAAAACAAAGAAAAAGCATCTGCTGGTTTATATGTATACCCAAATTTAATGGCAGCAGATATACTTGCTTATAAAGCAACTCATGTTCCTGTTGGAGATGATCAAAAGCAACACCTTGAATTAACAAGAGATATAGCGGCTTCTTTTAATGATAATTATAATATTGATTATTTTCCTTTAGTTGAGCCACTAATTATTGGAGAAGCTACCAGAGTAATGAACTTACGAGATGGTTCAAAGAAAATGAGTAAATCAGATAACTCAGACTTTTCTAGAATAAATTTAACAGACTCTCCTGAGAAGATTTCTGCTAAAATTAAAAAGGCAAAAACCGATTCTCTTCCTGTTCCGGATTCCCCCTCTGAACTTTCAAATAGATTAGAAGCAAAAAATTTAATTGGTATTTTTGCTGCCTTAATGGGTAAAACACAGGACGAAATTGTTAAAGATTATGGTGGAGGTACTTTTTCTGTTTTGAAAGATGATCTTACTGAATGTATTATTAAAGAGCTCCAGCCAGTAGGAGCGGAAATAAAAGAATTATTAAATAACAAAGATGAGTTAAATAAAATTTTGAAAGAGGGAGCTTATAAGGCTGAGGAGATCTCAAGGCCAGTTTTAAAAGAAGTAAAAAATATTGTTGGTTTTCTAACTTAACAAAAAATGTTTAAATGATTTTCATTTAAGGTGTAAAAAGTGGTTATTACTGAAAACAAAAGAAAGCTCTTAGTGATTGTTGATGATACTCCTGAATGTAGGAAATCGCTTCGTTTTGCTTGCAGAAGAGCATCTAGAACTCAAGGTATAGTCTTAATGTTGAGAGTAATTTATCCGGCAGACTTTCAGCACTGGTTAGCTGTAGAAGAAAGAATGAGACAAGAGGCGAAGGATGATGCAAAAGATTTACTTTCAAGGTTATGTAATGAAATTAAAGATCAATGGGGTATTGAATCAGAATCTTTAATTATTGAGGGTAAAACTGATAAAGTAATTATGGATCTAATTGATAAAAATCTAGATATTAAAATACTTGTTCTAGGTTCTGCTTCAGGGTCAGATGGTCCAGGTCCTTTAGTTTCTCAGCTAGTAGGAAGATCATCAGGTATTAGAATACCTGTTACTGTTGTTCCTGGAGACTTAACTGATGGTCAAATAGATGAGTTATCATAAAAAATTCGTTTTTTTGATGGTTGAATAGTTCCAAAACAAACATATTTATGTTTTATAGTCTATTCTAGGAAAATAAGTTTTTCTCAGAAAAAATTAATAATAATCAATCCCTTAGAGATTATATGGTCAATTTTATAGTTACACACTCTATATTGTGCTATATAACAGATAAAACCCAATTTGTAGTATAAATATGGTTAATTTAATTTTAACCATTAAGTACGTTAATGATGGCTATACAAATAAGATTTAGGAATTTTTTGGCATTATGGAATATAAAATTATAAATCGTAAGCGTATTAGAAATTTAACATTTGCTATATTGGGGGTTATATTTATATCCCATTTCATTTTTCCATCTTTAGTAACTCACTCTGCAACCATTATGAGAGGAAAAATAAAAAACCAATCTGATTTTGTTTCTCCAGCCATTGGTCCAGATTTATTTAAAATTAACCACTCTAACGAGTTTGCTGTATTTATTCGTTCCTCATCTGATTTAATTAAAACCTTTAAAAAAATTAATTTTGAGCTAGATAATATAATAAAAAGTAAAGACTCTGTGCCAAGAATATATGTCTCAAGATTGCCATTTGATATTGATAAAGTTCAGTCAGTAGATCTAAAGAAGAGTTTATTTATTAAAATTCTTTTACCCTTAATTCTTCAGGCTAATGAAAAAATAGAAAATGATAGAACTTTTATTTTGTCTTTGGAAAATAAAAAAAGAAAGGGAGTAAAAATCACATTAACTCAAAAAATTTGGTTAATAGATAAATTTAATCAATATGACTTAAAGTTATATGATTTTAAAAGTTTATTAAATAGACATAATACTATTCCACCATCTTTAGCGCTGGCTCAATCGATAATTGAATCAGGTTGGGGAACTTCTAGGTTTGCAAAAAATGGTAATGCTGTGTTTGGCCAGTGGACTTATAAAAGTGGGACTGGGTTGGTCCCTTTAAATAGATCTCCCGGTCAATACCATGAGATTAGATCTTTTGACAAATTAGAACAATCTGTAGAGCAGTATATCTTTAATTTAAATTATCATAGAGCATATAGAAAGTTTAGAAATCAAAGAGAAAAAATGAATAAAAATAAAAACTTAGATATTTTCTCTCTAGCGGATACTCTGGACAATTATTCTGTAAAAAGAAAAGACTATGTCAAATTAGTCAAATCAATAATACTTTCAAATAATTTGCAAAGATTTGATAAAGTTGGATTTAGGGACTACTTTTAGATATTAGCTGGAAACCAACCCAGTGCCATCTATTATTTTTTGAAGGTAGAGTACAGTTAACTCTGTTCCGTCCCCTCTTGAATTTTTCTTGAAACCTAATCTCGACTCTTTTCGCAGGTAGTATTTCAATTATTGAAGGTTTGTTTTGTCTAGATCCAAAGCATTGAAGTCTGCTAAGGTTTAATGCATTATCAATTACTGTAAATCCTAAGAATGGTGGATTATTTTCAATAATTATTTTTTTTGGAGTTATATCTTTTATAGGAATGGGCAATGCATTAATTGCCAGTTTCAGTCTATCTAAACCACCATATTTTTCATTAAAAGAAAACCTTGGTAGAAAAAAAGGATCTAAATACTCTGAAGCAACACCTGAATGCTGACCAAAAGCTGCAGCATAACCTCTTTCTCTTAAAAAAGATTTCATCTCATTATTCGCTTCACCATAAGGATAGGCAAATAAAGATGGTTCCTCACCTAAAATTTCTGTGAGCCTTTTTTGTGCAAAATCTATCTTATTTTTCCATGTATTAGAATCAAGTTGAATCATGCTTTCATGAGAGGATAAATGGTTACCTATAGTAACTCCTGATTTATATAATTCTTTAATCTGATCCCAACTCATCATACTTGTATATTTTTTATCAATAGTTTCTGTGCTTACAAAAACAGTAAACGGAAGGTTTGCTTCTTTTAATCTTGGCCATGCAACTGTATATACAGATTTAAATGCATCATCGATAGATATAGCTACAGTTTTATCAGGTAGGCTTTCACCTCTAGTAATAGCAGAGGCTACATTTTCTAAACGCATTACGTTGTATTCGGGTTTTGAAAGAATTTCTATGTGCTTTTCAAGTTGTTCAATACTTAAACTTGTACTTGGATAACTATCTTCACCAAATCGATGATATAAAAGAATAGAGGCAGAACTACTATAGTTGTCAGAAAAAGCTTTCTGGGTTAAAAAAATTTGAAATAATAGTATAATTAAAGGAAAAAAAATTATAGTTTTATTCATATTAAGTTCGTTCCTGCTGCTTTATCAGTTAGAAGTGGGTATTTTTTTGGTTCAAACAGTTGGTAATGCCACCACTCATTGTTGTAAAAATCCCAACCAGATAAAGTCATAATGCCTAGAAGTAAGCTTCTATTTTTAATAATATCATGGTCAAAATCCAACCAATCGTGATGAGATTTCTCGCTAAAGCTATCAAATGGAGTCCCCATATCAAGTTCGACATTATCTTTAGTGCATAATGTTAGGTCTATCGCTACTCCTCTAGAATGAGGAGAACCTAATTTTGGATCGGCAATATATTTAGGATCTGGGTTAAAGTCCCACATTATTTGTTGGGCTTCTACCGGGCGGAAAGTATCAAAAATTTTAATTTTAAGTTCCATTTTACTTGCTATATGTATTGTCTTATTTAGAGCCAAAATTGCCTCTTGCCTTAGAAAAGATTTTTCTTTTTTATATATTTTTTTACCAATGAAGTTATTATTACTTGCATATGCTAAGGAAATTAAAATATTTTGTTGATCAGGTAAAATTTCAATTAATTTCATAATAAATACAACATACCATTAAATTATGTTAATTCTAGCTTTTGATACTTCTCTTAACTCATGTTCTTTAACTATATCAAGAAATAGGAAAGTTCTATCTGAAACAATATTATTCCAAGATCATGGGTCTTCAGAAGTAATAATTCCTATTTTACAAGAACAAGTTAAAAAAGCAAAAATTCAATTCCATGATATAGATTTAATTGGTATTTCAAGGGGGCCTGGAAGCTATACTGGAGTAAGAGTGGGCATTTCGGTTGCTAAGGGACTAGCATTATCTCTAAAAAAACCAATAGTAGGAGTAAGTTCACTTCAGATTTTAGCCTATGAAGCAAGAATAAATACTGACAATAACAGGGATATAATTGTTATAAATAAAGCAAGAGGTAAAGAAATATATTTTCAGTATTTTTCTCATTTAGGAAGCCCTAAAAATACTCCCACGAAATTAAATTTAATGGATTTGATGGACTTTCTCTCAGTAAATAAGTGTACAGTTACCGGTAACTTGATAAGTGATATCAAGAAACTTATTGAGAATTATCAAATAATTTTGTATGAGAATAATTCAAGTAAATTTTTACCCTCAACTTTAATTTCTTATATTTTGAATGATTTAGTTGAAAATAATACAATTACAAATTACTACGGTTGTGATCCTATATATTTGAATACATAGTTATATATGAAAAAAGAATTCTATTTGGAAAAAACTCATAATTTAGAAAAAAAAATATTACTTTATCAAATCTATAAAACTATATTTATAGAAAAATTGTCTAAAGAAAATTTTTTAAAATATATCAATCTATCCTATATTGAATCATTTTTATTTTATAATGAACATAAGGTCTCAATAGGAATTGGAATATTTTCAACTGTAGAGAATGAAGTAGAAATAGTTAATTTTGGAATAAAAGAAAGTTTTAGAAAACAAGGATTTGGTTATTATATACTTAAGAATATAATAGAAATATACAAAAATAATAATAAAGAAAATATTTTTCTAGAAGTATCAACTCAAAATACATATGCAATAAATTTATATGTAAAGTTAGGATTTAAAATATTAAATGTTAGAGAAGGATACTATAAGAAAAATCATGGAAAAAAAGAAGATGCGTATATTATGAAAAAAAAAACTATATCTTCTTAATACTAATTATATTATTTTCAAAATTAAGGGAGGGTTTTTTTGATGAGATATGATGACCGCTATTTAAAACTGATTTACAAATATTATCAAAAGCCTCTTTACCTTTGCATTTAACATCTAAATTTTTACCTGGTGGCATAGATTCGAGTTTAATCTTAACTTTTACAAATGTAATTGGGCAGATTTCCTTGGTTACATCAATAAAAAATTTATTTTTATCGCACATATAGAATCCTAAAAAGTTTTTTGGTATATTATAGTTAATATATATAAATTTAAACATATCTATTCTTAATTTAAGAGGTTAAATAGAGCAAATGGCTCAGACTATTGAAAAAATTTGTGTTGATAAAGGTTTAAGAATGACTGGTCAAAGGAGGACTATAGCTAAGGTTATTTCAGAATCAAATGATCATCCAGATGTTGAAAAACTACATGAAAGAGCAATTACTATTGACCCGGAAATCTCAATTGCTACTGTTTATAGAACTGTGAGATTATTTCAGGATGCGGGTATAATCAGCAGTTCAGATTTTGGCGGAACTAGGGCTAGATATGAAATAATTCCAGAAGAGCATCATGATCACTTAATAAATTTAAAAACGGGACAAGTAATCGAATTCAGAGATGAAGAAATAGAAGAACTTCAGAAAATAATAGCAGATAAACTAGGCTATAAATTAGTAGATCATAGACTTGAGTTATATGGTGTTCCAAAAGATCAAGATAAATAATGTTAGTCATTATTTAGTTGATAGGTTTTTATTTCTATGAGCTTCATAAGACTGATCTTGATCCTTACAATATTTTTTTTAGTAACGCTGATTTTAATCATTTTTCAATTTATATCTGTAGCCTTAAACATCAAACCTGGTTTTATTCCTCACCATTATCATAAGTTTGTTATACGATTAATTAGTCTAAAAGTAATTAAATATGGAAAATGTACATCAGAAAAACCTCTATTAATTGTCTCTAATCATATTTCATGGCTAGATATTTTAGTAATTAGTTCCTCTTTAAAAGTAAGTTTTATTGCAAAAAGAGAGGTGAAAGATTGGCCTTTTTTTGGCTTACTTGCTAAGCTTCAAAGAACAGTATTTATAGAGAGATCTATCAAAGACCTAATAGCTCAGAAAAAAATAATGGCTAGTAGGTTATTAGTTGGTGATAATTTGCTTTTATTTCCTGAAGGAACCAGTAGTGATGGGAAAAAAGTTTTACCATTTAAGTCTAGTTTATTTTCGCTTGCAGAATTAAATCAAGCAGATTATCAAATAACCATTCAACCCATAACAATTGCATACACTGGGGTAAATGGTCTTCCAGCTGGTCTTAGTGAAAGACCTTTATTTGCATGGTTTGGTGAAATGAGTTTAATATCACATATTTTAAATTTGCTTTTGGCTGGGCCTGCAGAGTCTGTAATTATTTTTCATGAACCCCAAACCATAGGAACATTTAATTCAAGAAAAGAATTATCTGAACACTGTGAAGAAGTAATATCAAATGGTTTATCAAAAGCAATTTCTGGTCGACTAGAATGAATAAAATAGTTATAAAAAAGTATTTTTAAAGCATTATGTAATGAGATAAGTCAATTGAATAAAAATATATTTATAAAAACCTTTGGTTGTCAAATGAACGTATACGACTCAGATAAAATGTTAGAAATTTTGAGTAAAAGCGGATATTCGTCAATTGATAACCCTAGTGATGCTGATTTAGTTATTCTGAATACATGCCATATCCGTGAGAAAGCAGGTGAGAAAGTATACTCAGATCTTGGAAGACTAAGAAAAATTAAAGCAAAAAAAAAATCAGCTGGCGAAAAGATGTCTATAGTTGTTGCAGGATGTGTTGCTCAAGCTGAGGGTGATGAAATATTAAAGCGTGCTCCCTTTGTCGATATAGTGGTTGGACCTCAAACTTACCATAAGATCCCAGATTTATTGAAAAAAGTAGATGAATTTGATAAAGCAGAAATAGATATTTCTTTTCCACTGGAGGAAAAGTTCAATCTAATTCCTCAAGATAATTTAAATAAAAAACAATTATCCTCTTTTCTAACAGTGCAAGAGGGTTGTGACAAATTTTGTACATTTTGTGTGGTTCCATATACAAGAGGTTCGGAATACTCACGATCTGTCGAAGAAATAGTTGCCGAGGCAAAAGTTTTAGTCTCTAGTGGTGTGAAAGAAATTACCTTGCTAGGTCAAAATGTTAATGCATATCACGGTCAAGCAAATAATGGTAAAGAGGTTGGCTTAGATTATGTAATTAATCGAATTGCTGAAATTGAAAATTTAGATAGAATTAGATTTACAACATCTCATCCAAGGGATATGAAAAAAAACTTAATTGATCTTTTTGGGTATCAAAAAAAACTAATGCCACTTATTCATCTTCCGGTGCAATCTGGATCAGATAAAATACTCAAAGATATGAATAGGGGACATAATATCGAGGATTATAAAAAGATTATTGACTCATTAAAAGTTGTGAGACCTGAAATTTCTTTCTCAAGTGATTTTATAGTTGGATACCCAGGTGAAACAGAAAATGATTTTCAAAGCACTATTAATTTAGTAGAAGAGGTAAAATTTTCTCAGTCATTTTCATTTATTTTTAGCCCAAGACCTGGAACGCCTGCTTCTTTAAGAAATAATCAAATTTCTGATGAGATCAAAAAAAATAGACTTTATGAGCTCCAAAAAATTCTCAATCGTGAGAGAACAAGATTTAATGTCTCTTTTGTTGGGAAAAAATTAAATATCTTGCTTGAAAAAGTTTCTTCTTCTGGTGATGAATTCATAGGAAAGTCGGAATATTTACAGCCGGTTAAAATTAAATGTAGTAAAAGTCTTATTGGGCAAACATTTAATGTGTTTGTTGAAAGTGTTGAAAGTAATTGTTTAAAAGCACGTTCGATAAATTAATTGTTTGGAAAAAATAATAATTATATAATTTCATTATGCTTTCATTTACTTTTGACGATAACTCATTACTTCCAGCGCTATATGGTAGAGAGGATGAACACCTTATATTGTTAGAAAAAAATACTGATACCAAGATCAATTATAGAGGTAATCATATAGAAATATTTGGAGAATCAAAAAATTGTAAAAATGTAGGTTTAATTCTCAAAAATTTATACAGAAGATTAAAGGATGGTTCAGAAATTAGTTTAGGTGATGTCGAAGGTGAGTTGAAAATGATAAATGGTAAAAAAGAAAATTATGATAGTGGTCCTGTTTATATAAATACATCTAAAAGAAAAATTATTGCTAGGTCATTGAACCAAAAATCTTACCTTAATCTGATGAAAGAAAATTCTTTAGTTTTCGCAATTGGACCAGCAGGCACAGGCAAAACATATTTAGCAGTTGCGGCAGCAGTTCAATCATTATTAAATAGTGAAGTCGATAGAATAATTCTATCTCGTCCAGCAGTAGAGGCTGGGGAGAGGCTTGGTTTTTTACCTGGGGATTTAAAGGATAAAGTTGATCCATATCTTAGGCCACTATATGATGCGCTATACGATATGCTTCCTGCAGAGATAGTTTTTAGAAAGTTAGAAAGTGGTGAAATAGAAGTCGCACCACTTGCATTTATGCGAGGCAGAACCCTTGCTAATGCCTATATTATTGTAGATGAGGCGCAAAATACTACACCTATGCAAATGAAGATGATACTTACAAGGATAGGTGAAAACTCAAAGATGGTAGTAACAGGAGATTTATCTCAAATTGATCTGAGTAATAATCAATTATCAGGTTTGAAGCAAGCAACAGAAATATTAAATAATATTGAAGATATAGCTTTTATTAGATTTAATAGTAAAGATGTTGTAAGAAATCAATTAGTTATAAAAATGGTTGAGGCCTACGAAAATAGTGACAAAACTCAAAACCAATGAAAGTAATAAGGTTAATTTGGCCAGTCCTGATGTAAATATTATTATCGACTACAAAAATTGGCATAATATAGAACCTGAATTAGCTTCTAATGTGAAACTAGCTGTAATTAAAACTATTAGTGTAATAGAAATAGACGAAGATATAGAGTTGTCTATTAGACTAACTTCAGACTTGGAAATGAAAGAATTGAATCATAAATATAGAGGAAAGCCAAGCCCAACCAATGTTTTAGCATTTTCTCAAGAAAAAGACTCCGATCTTTTGTTTAAATATAATAGGAGATATATCGGAGATATTGCTATAGGTTATGAGAGTGTACATAAAGAATCATGTGAACAAAAAAAAACTTTAAGTGCGCATTTAATTCATCTTATAATACATGGCTTACTTCACCTAATAGGTTATAGTCATAAAAATAAAATAGATTCTAAAGTTATGGAGGGAATTGAAATAAAGGTACTAGGCATCTTGGGTTATAAAAACCCATATAGTACTGAGTTAATTGATTAAATATTTATGAAAGAGAATAATTTAAATAAAAAAAATAACACCAATACTGATAGTAACTCATCAAACTCGTTTCAGCTAAAAAAAACTTTAGTTGAGCGACTTTTAAATTTTGGCTTTTTAAAAAATGAAGATATTACAAATTCAAATAATTTAAAAAATCTTATAGAACAGCATGAAGAGGAGCAGGGTGAGTTAGATGAAGAGTCTAAATTATTATTAAGAAACCTTCTGTCTTTCGGTGATTTAAAAGTTAATGATGTAATGATACCAAGAGCTGACATAGTTGCCGTATGCTTATCAAGCTCAATAGATAAAATAATTAAGGCATTCCAAAAAGAATCTCATTCAAGAATGCCCGTTTACAAAGATAATTTAGACGATGTTTCTGGTGTAATCCACATAAAGGATATAGTTAAATTTTGGGATAGAAGAAAGGCTTTCAAGCTATCTTCTCACCTAAAGGAGGCATTGTTTGTTCCGCCATCAATGTCAGTTCCAGATCTTCTTTTAACCATGAGAACTAAAAGGCTTCATATGGCACTTGTTGTTGATGAATATGGTGGTACAGATGGCTTAGTTACAATTGAGGATTTAGTGGAGTCAATTGTGGGAGATATAGAAGACGAGCACGATGAGGATGAGAAACCTCTGTTTAATATTTTGTCTGATGGAAGCATTGAAGCTTCTGGAAGAGCATCAACTGCTGATGTTGAAAAATCAATAGGTGCTGATTTTCTTCCGGAACATCATGATGAAGAAATTGATACGGTTGCAGGTGTCGTAGCATCATTAGCTGGAAGAGTCCCCCAGAGAGGTGAAGTAATTTCACATAATGGTGGTTTTGAATTTGAAATTACTCAAGCTGATGCAAGAAGAGTAAAAAAACTAATTATAAGAAAAATAACTCAAATCAAAGATGAAAGAGATTAAAGTATTTTTACTAAAATTTTAAATAATATAAAAAATTTTCTTAGAAATACTTATGGTTTTAAACGATATGTAACTTCATTTATATTTGGTTCACTAGCGGTAACTGCTATACCGCCTTTCAATGTTTTTCCCATACTTATCGTTTCTTTTGTTGGCTTATTATGGCTGCTAAAAGGGTGTGATGGTTTAAGGGTATCTTTTTTAGTAGGATGGTTTTTTGGTTTTGGTTTTTTTGTTTTTAGCTTGCATTGGATGGCCTATCCTATGTTAGTAGATCCTGCAGAGAATGCATGGTTAATTCCTTTCGCGATATTTATTTTACCTGCATTCTTATCAATGTTTGTTGGGCTTGTTACACTCATAACAAAACATTTATCAAAAAATAGTGTTCAGCTAGTATTTATTTTTCCAGTATTTTGGGTATTTTTTGAATGGCTTAGAGGAAACATTTTGACAGGTTTCCCATGGAATTTAATTGGTTATACATTTAGTGATTTTTTGACAATATCTCAAATAGCTTCAGTAGTAGGAATTTATGGGCTTTCTTTTTTTGCAATTTTCTTTGCATGTTCATTTTCTTTAGTTGGGTCAAAGAAGAAACAAAATTTAGTCATACCTATTTTAGGTATAGCAATTTTGTTTACATTGCATTTTTTCGGATCTTATAAGTTAGATAACTCCATAAATCATTATAAAAATATTAAATTGAGGTTAGTGCAGCCAAATATAGTTCAAAACGAAAAGTGGAAAGAAAGCTTAAAATACAAAAATTTTATGAAACATTATTCTTTAAGTAAGTATGAGGATTTTAATGAAATAGATTTATTTATCTGGCCAGAAACAGCCTTAACATACACATCAATAAATGAAATATTAAACAAAGACTCTATTTATGATTTACTTCGGAATGATGCTATGTTGATAACTGGTATGCCAAGAATAATATTCAATGAATATAACCCAGAAAAATTTAAATTATATAATAGTGTTGTAATATTAAATGAGAAATTAGATATAGTTGATTCATACAACAAATTTCATCTTGTTCCTTTTGGAGAGTATTTACCTTTTAGAAATTTGTTTGATTATTTTGGATTCAGTAAAATAGTATTTGGGCCTATTGACTATTCAAGAGGGGGCGGGCCTAAAACTATAAAATTTGATAACTTTCCCTCATTTAGTCCCTTAATTTGTTTTGAAGCAATCTTCCCAGGGGAAGTTGTGAATTCAAAAGTTAGACCTGAATGGATGCTATCATTATCAAATGATGCCTGGTTTGGAAATTTTGCTGGTCCCCAGCAACATTTTGAAATGGCCCGAATTAGAACAATTGAAGAAGGTCTGCCGCTAATAAGAGTATCAAATACAGGTATATCTGCTGTTATTGACTCCTATGGGCGAGTATTGAAATCTCTTCCTTATGGAAAATTTGGGATAATCGATCATTTTTTACCCGGAAATTTACAAAGCACTATATATTCAAGATTTGGAGATATTTTAGTTTTTACGTTAGGAATATTTCTAATTTCTTCTATTTTTTTGTTTCAAGCAATAAAAAAAATATTTAATAACCAGTAAAATTTATTTTATACGGAAAAAATAATTTTTAATTGAATTGAATAATTAAAAGATAGATATTAGTATTATTTTTTTTATAAAATTAATGGATAAGTAATGTCAAGAAGTGATTATTTTTTTACGAGTGAGTCGGTTTCAGAAGGTCATCCAGATAAAATATGTGACCAAATTTCTGATGCTATTGTTGATGCATATATAGAAGCTGAACCAGAAGCTAGGGTTGGAGTTGAAACTTTAACTACTACTAATAGGATTGTTCTTGCTGGGGAAGTAAGAGGGCCTAATCAAATTTTAAATCAAATTGAAGATATAGCTCGTAATACAGTTAAAAATATAGGTTATGAACAAGAAGGTTTTCATTGGAAAAATGCTAATGTAGAAATTTATGTGCATAATCAATCACCTGATATTGCTCAAGGCGTAGATGCAATTGGAAATAAAGATGAAGGTGCTGGCGATCAAGGCCTCATGTTTGGGTATGCTTGCAGGGAAACATCAGAATTAATGCCTGCGCCGATTTTTTATTCTCATAAAATTCTTAGACTTTTGGCAGAAGCAAGACATTCCGGAGAAATAAAAGGCATAAAACCTGATTCCAAAAGTCAATTAACATTAGAGTACAGAAATGGTAAACCAGTTGAAGCATCCTCAATAGTATTATCAACACAGCACGATGAAGGGCTATCACAAGACGAAATAAGATCAATAGTAGAGCCATATGTTATCAAAGCCCTTCCTGAAGGTTGGATGTGTAATGAAAAAAATTTCTTTGTTAATCCAACTGGAAAATTTGTGATAGGTGGTCCAGATGGCGATGCTGGTTTAACAGGTAGGAAAATTATTGTTGATACTTACGGTGGTGCCGCTCCTCATGGTGGGGGCGCATTTTCAGGTAAAGACCCAACCAAGGTAGATAGATCGGCAGCTTATGCAGCAAGATATTTAGCAAAAAATATTGTTGCTTCTAATTTTGCAGACAAATGTTCCATTCAACTATCTTACGCGATTGGTGTCTCACATCCATTGTCGGTTTATGTGGATACGTATGGTACTGGTATTGTCTCAGATAATAAAATTGAGGAAGTAATAAAAAAAATTATGGATTTAACCCCAAGAGGTATAAGAAAACATTTACAGCTTAATCAGCCTATTTATAAAAAGACTGCAGCATATGGCCATTTCGGCCGTGAGCCAGAAAAGAATGGAAGTTTCTCATGGGAGAAACTTGACTTGATAGATGATTTAAAATCTACTTTATCTTGATCAATTCAACTAATAACAATTCCTTTTTGGAACAAGAAAAGCTATTAAGTTATAAAGGAAGAAAATCTGGACGGCCACTCAGTAAGGCTAAGAATGAAGTTTTAAATAAGATTTTAAAAACAAACTCAGTTACAGCTGATAAAATTAATTCAAATTTTTTTTTTAATAGGTCATATTATCCTTTGTCTCTTGAAATAGGTTCTGGTTCAGGTGAATTTATTGTTAGTGAGGCTATCAAAAACCCTAACAAAGGTTTTTTCGCAGTAGAACAATATATTAATGGAATAGCTTCTTTATCATCAAAAATTAATCAAAAAAACATAAATAACATTAAATTTTTTCCTGGCGATGTAACTAAAATTTTATACCTACTTCCACAAAATATTTTTGATTGCATATACCTCCTTTTTCCAGATCCTTGGCCCAAAATCAAACATCATAAAAGAAGAATAATTCAAAAAGAAATTATTGATATATTCTCTAAACTACTGATAAATAATGGTATTTTGTGGTTTGTCTCAGATGATAAAGATTATTGTAGGCATACACTGTTACATTTTCAGAAACATCCTTCATTTAAATGGACGGCTCAAAGACGCGAGGATTGGCTATTAAAACCTAAAACTTGGGTTGACACAAGATACGAAATAAAAGCAAAAAAAAGGGGAATTTCACCAATTTTTCTCAAATTTATAAAATCTAAGCCCTTATAACACTTGAAGAGTAAATTTAAATAATTATTATCGGTTTTAGAATTATTTAAATTGGTAGTTTGGGACTTAGGTGGGCGAAAGCCCACTTTTTTTATGAAGATGGATTTGTTAATAAATAAATTAAGTAAACTGCTTATGCCAATTGTAGAACAAAAAGGTTTTAGAGCTGTTCGTGTTAAAATTTTTATAGATGGAAAGGTAACAATATTGCAAGTTATGATTGAACATAAGGATGCATATTTGAATTTAATTCAGGGTGATGGTGGAGTAAATGCAAAAGATTGTGCTACAATTAGTCGTGTGCTTTCTCCAGTATTAGACACTTTAGATTATTTGCCTTCAAACTATAATTTAGAAGTTAGTTCGCCTGGCATTGATCGTCCTTTGGTAACAGAAAAAGATTTTAAGAGATTTATTGGTTTTCAAATTAAATTAAAATTTAGTAAAAAATTTTTGGGGAAAAAATCTTTAAGTGGAAAGTTAATTGTTATTCAAGATAATGTGTTATGTTTGGATGTTTCTGGAGAAATTATAGAGATAGACAGATTAAATATACGAGAGGCAAAATTAGTTCTTAATTCAGAATTAATTGAAATATCTAAAAAGGCTAATGAAGAATTTATTAAACTAAAGAAAGAGAGATTTTGTGATGAAAGAACAGACGGCTGAACATACAATTACTAGTCAGAACCGTTTGGAGTTGTTGCAAATTGCAGATGCAGTAGCCAGAGAGAAATCTATTGAACGCGAAATGGTTATATCTGCTATGGAGGAGGCAATTCAAAAAGCGGCAAGATCTAAATATGGCGCAGATAATGAAATTCGAGCTGAAATAGATCCAAAAACTGGCGAGATCAAACTTTTTAGATACTTAGAGGTCTCTGACCAAGTTGAAAATGAAGCCACAGAAATAAATATCAATACTGCAAGAGAACAGAACCCCGATGCTCAAGTTGGTGATATAATAGCAGAGCCTCTTCCCCCAATCGACTTTGGTAGAATTGCTGCACAAACAGCTAAACAAGTCATTGTTCAAAAAGTTCGTGAGGCAGAGAGAGAGAGACAATATGAAGAGTATAAAGACAGGATTGAGGAAGTTGTTAACGGAATAGTTAAAAGAGTTGAGTATGGAAATGTAACTGTTGATTTAGGTAGAGCAGAGGCAGTAATAAGAAGAGATGAGTTGCTCCCTAGAGAAAATTTTAGGAATGGAGACAGAGTTAGAGCATATATTTATGACGTTAGAAGGGAAACTAGGGGACCTCAAATTTTTCTATCTAGAACACACCCAACTTTTATGGCAAAACTTTTTTCGCAAGAAGTACCAGAAGTTTATGATGGCATTATCGAAATCAAATCTGTTGCAAGAGATCCAGGTAGCCGAGCAAAAATAGCAGTTACCTCTCAAGATACATCAATTGATCCTGTGGGTGCTTGTGTTGGTATGAGAGGAAGCCGAGTTCAAGCAGTTGTTAATGAATTACAGGGTGAAAAAATTGATATTATTCAATGGTCATTGGATGATGCTACTTTTATTGTTAATTCTCTTGCACCTGCTGAAGTGACAAAAGTTGTTTTAGATGAGGAGGCAAGGCGAATAGAATCAATAGTACCAGACGATCAATTATCTTTAGCAATAGGTCGAAGAGGCCAAAACGTAAGATTGGCTTCTCAATTGACTGGCTGGGACATTGATGTTCTTACTGAAGCAGAGGAGTCTGAAAGAAGACAAGAAGAGTTTAAACAGAGAAGTCAAATGTTTATTGAGATACTTGATGTTGATGAGACCATAGCCCAACTTTTAGTTACGGAAGGTTTTGGTTCTGCAGATGAAATTATTGATGTTGATGCAGAAGAGATTGCATCAATTGAAGGTTTTGATATGGATGTTGCTTCGGAGATAAAAATTAGAGCCGAACAATATATTCAAGAAAAAGATAGGGAACATGAGAATAAGAGACGAGAATTAGGTGTTCAAGATGATATAGCATCAATTGAAAGGGTTTCTCCAGAAATGCTAGTTACGTTAGGAGAAAATAACATTAAAACATTAGATGATTTAGGTGACTTAGCTAGTGATGAGTTATTAGAGCTTCTCCCGAATTCAAATTTATCTGAAGAAGATGCTAATGCGATAATTATGTCAGCTAGAGCTCATTGGTTTGATGATGATCCAATCGAAAAAATCGATGATAATGAAGTTTCAAATAATCAATCTGGTTCTGATCAAAATACTGATCTATAGTAAATTGTTTTAATTTTTTAGGTATATTTTTTATGACTGAAGATTCAAAAGAAAAAAAACCTCTTAGATTATCTGGAAGTGGTAAGTTGGAAATGAAAAAACCTGTTCCTTCATCCGGGCAGGTTAGACAGAGCTTTTCACATGGAAGATCTAAGACTGTAACTGTAGAAGTTAAAAAGAAAAAAAGGGCTACGGCTTCTCCAAAAAAGAGAGTAGCAACAAATTTTTCTGTGGCTGAAAAAAAACCAGTTGAGAAAATTGATTTAAAAAATGAGTCCAAAAAATCAGCATCAAAAAATGAAAGTGAAAGTAAAGCTAGAGTAGTTCTCAAGGCCTTAACAGATGATGAAAAGATAGCAAGAGCAAGGGCATTAGAAGACTCTAAAAAAGCCTCTCAATTAGCTCGTAAAAAAGCTGAAGAGGTTGCAACTATAAAAATTAAAGAGGAGGCAGAGGCAGAGGCAGAACGTCTTGCTGCAGCTGCTCGAGAAGAGGTTGAGTTTAAAAGAAAGCGTTCAGAAGACGAGGCTCGTAAAAAAGCTGCAGCTGCAGCTGCTCGAAGACTAGGTGAAAGGGATACACCTAATAATAATGAAGATTTTGATGAAGATGAAAGTCGTAGAAAAAAATCAGGCCGAGGTGAATCAAAAAAAGTTGTATCTAAAAATAGAGGCGTTAATCGACGAAGAAGTGGAAAAGTGACTATAAGTCAAGCTTTAGATGATACCGAAAGGACGAGAAGCTTAGCCTCTGTTCGTAGGCAAAGAGAGAGAGAGAAGAGGCAAGCTAAAGAGCAGTCTTTAACAGAAACAAGATCAAAAGTTTATCGTGATGTTTTGATACCTGATACAATATCAGTTCAAGAGCTTGCTAATAGAATGTCTGAAAGAGGAGCAGATGTTGTAAAATCATTAATGAAAATGGGAGTGATGGTTACAATTAACCAATCTATTGATGCTGATACAGCCGAGCTAATTGTTGAAGAATTTGGTCATAGGCCTAAGAGGTTTTCTGAGTCAGACGTCGAAATCGGTTTTTTAACTGGTAAAGATGATAAAGATTCTGAAAAAGTTACTAGACCTCCGATAGTTACAATTATGGGGCACGTTGACCATGGTAAAACCTCACTTCTTGATGCATTGAGAAAAAGTGAGATAACATCGTCAGAAGCTGGTGGTATTACTCAGCATATAGGCGCCTACCAAGTTAATTTGCAAAGTAGTCAACAAATTACATTTCTAGATACTCCAGGCCATGAAGCTTTTACTTCTATGAGGGCAAGAGGGGCAAAAGTAACTGATATAGTAGTTCTTGTAGTTGCAGCTGATGATGGTGTTATGCCTCAAACAATAGAAGCTATTAAACATGCCAAGTCTGCAGAAACACCTTTAATTGTAGCTATAAATAAGATTGATAAACAAGGTGCAAATATTGAAAGGATAAAACAAGACTTATTAAAGCATGAAGTCTTTATAGAAGATATGGGAGGAGATATTTTATCTGTTGAAATCTCTGCGACTAAAAAACAAGGCCTCGATAAGTTACTGGAAGCAATTCTGTTACAATCTGAATTAATGGATTTAAAAGCAAATAACAGTCTTTCTGCAGAGGGTATCGTTATAGAGTCAAAGGTAGAAAGAGGTAGAGGATCTGTTGCTACAGTTATAGTTCAAAGAGGTAGATTAAAAGTTGGTGATGTTATTGTTGCTGGTAAAGAATGGGGTAAAGTAAGAGCGTTGATAAATGATCGAGGAGTAAATATAAATGAAGTTGTTCCTGGACAACCGGTTGAAATATTAGGCTTGACCGGAACTCCTGAAGCTGGCGATGATTTTGGTGTAATTGAAAATGAGTCACGTGCAAGAGAGATTTCTTCATTCAGAATTTCTGAAGTAAGAAAAAATGAAGCAGCAAGAGCTGCATCATCAAAGGGCTCTCTTGAGCAAATGTTTCTTAAGAAAGAAGGAGAAGACGCTAGCGTATTAAGTGTACTTATAAAGACAGATGTTCATGGATCTCTAGAAGCTATAGATGGTGCAATTAATAAGTTAAGTACTTCTGAGGTTTCTGTTGGAGTGGTTCACGGTGCCGTGGGTGGAATCAATGAGTCAGATGTTTCTCTAGCGCTTGCCTCAAATGCATTAATAGTTGGATTTAATGTTCGGGCTAATGCGCAAGCTAGAGAAAAAGCCAAGTTAGAAGGAGTTGATATAAGATATTATTCAATAATTTATGACTTAATTAATGAGATAAAATCTATTATGTCAGGAATGCTAGACCCAACAATAAAAGAGAATATGCTTGGGCAAGCCAGAGTCAAAGAAGTTTTTTCTGTCTCTAAGGTTGGTAAAGTTGCAGGTTGTGAAGTAATTGATGGATTAGCTAGAAGAAATGCTAAAGTTAGATTATTAAGAGATGAGATAGTAATTTATGAAAGTACAATTGAGACACTAAAGCATTTTAAAGATGATGCTAAAGAGGTAAAATCTGGTTCAGATTGTGGAATTGGAATAGCTAATTATCAGGATGTTCAAAAAGGTGATTTATTAGAAATTTTTGAAACAGAAGAAATTGCTCGAAGCCTATAAAAATATGTAATTTATTGGAAAAATTATGAGAAAAAGCCTCTCAAAATTACCTACTAATAGGCAATTGAAAGTAGGAGAACTTTTAAGACATAAGGTTTCAGAAGAATTAATTAAGAATTCTTTTTTTGATAACAAATTTAGCAATATTCCCTTGACAGTTACTGAAGTTAAAATGACTGCAGATTTAAAAAAGGCTAAAGTTTTTATTGTGCCTTTAAGCGGAAAAGACTCAGATATCATTTTTGAAAAACTTAATATTATAGCTCCAAAAATTCAGGGCAAAATTGGAAGAAGTTTGGGTTTAAGATTTACTCCTGAAATTATTTTTAAGAAAGATTCCTCTTTCGAAACAATAGACAAAATAGAGAAACTACTCTCAGATATAAAAAAAAATAAATGAGTAATGTAACTAAAAATAGAATTAACGGGTGGCTAATTTTGAATAAACCGTCTGGTATTTCGTCTGCCAAGGCATTAGGAATAGTAAAGTCCATTTTAAATGTAAAAAAACTGGGGCATTGTGGAACACTTGACCCTCTTGCTTCAGGTGTTCTTCCTATCGCTCTAGGAGAAGCTACAAAAGTTTCTTCATATGTTCTTAATGAGAAAAAAGCCTATCTGTTTGATGTTAACTGGGGCATTGAAACTGCTACAGCAGATCTCGAAGGTGATATAATAAATCAATCTAAAAACTTGCCTACTAAATCACAAGTAACTGATGCAATTAGTTCACTTTTAGGAAAGTCTTTACAAATACCCCCTATATACTCTGCAATAAAAGTTAATGGACAGCCAGCTTATAAGCTTGCAAGATTAGGAAAAAAAGTTCAATTACAACCACGGGAAATATTTATAGAAAGTTTTAACCTTATTAATCATAATTCTAAATCTTCAAGACTTAAAGTGATTTGTAGTAAAGGGACATATATTCGATCTTTAGCTGTTGAATTAGCTAAATTACTTAATACATATGCACATGTAGGCTGGCTTTATAGAGTATTTGCAGGACCTTTTAACGAAATTCACTCGTTTTCTCTGGATTCTCTAAGAGACTTAAGTCATAGTGGTCGAATAGATGATGCAATATTGCCATTACAAAAGGGACTGGACGACATCCTGGCTTTAGACGTAGATGACAAAGTTGCGAAAAAGCTTCGTTTTGGACAGAAAGTAGCAATAACCCTGTCTCAGAATGAAAAAAAAGTTTTAGTAGTTTGTGGTAATGAACCTGTTGCAATTGCGCAAGTTGTTAACGGTTTTATTACTCCAAAAAAAGTTTTTAATATTTAATAGGAGAAAAATGATGTCGATCACGTCTGAAAAGAAGACGGAGATTATAAACGAATTCGCAACTAAAAAAGGTGATACAGGTTCACCAGAGGTACAAGTTGCAATTTTAACTGAAAGAATCTCAAACCTAACTGAACATTTTAAAGAGCACAAAAAGGATGTACATTCAAGACGAGGCCTTTTAATGTTAGTTAATAAACGAAGAAGAATGCTTAATTACTTAAGGAAAAATGATTTTGAGCGCTATGAGAATGTTATCAAAAGATTAGGTATTCGAAAATAAACTTAAATTAGTAAACAAGTCTGGAATCAAATAAATTATTGATTCCTTCTTATTTTACTCAATGCGGAAGGTTTTTGTGTAGGACAAGCCTTAGAAAAAACTATAAGAGGATAGAATGTTTGATGTGAAGTATAAAGAAATTGATTGGGCAGGAAAGAAACTTAAACTTGAGACAGGAAGGCTTGCCCGACAAGCGGATGGAGCTGTGTTGGTTTCATATGGAGGTACGACAGTTTTATGTACAGCTGTCGCTCAAAAAGTTGCCAAGCCAGGCATAGATTTTTTTCCTCTTACTGTAAATTATCAAGAAAAAAGCTATGCTGCTGGAAAGATACCAGGAGGTTTTTTCAAGCGAGAAGGAAGGCCGGGAGAAAAAGAAACCTTAACATCAAGGTTGATTGATAGACCAATTAGACCTCTCTTTCATTCAAAATTCAAAAATGAAACTCAAGTTATTTGTACAGTATTATCTCATGATTTAGAAAATAATCCTGATATACCATCTTTAGTTGGAGCATCTGCAGCACTTACAATTTCTGGTATGCCCTTTCTTGGACCATTAGGAGCTGCAAGGGTTGGTTATATTGATAAAAAATATGTACTAAACCCTACTGCAGATGAAATGATTAATTCTGATTTAGATTTGGTAGTTGCAGGTACTAAGGACGCAGTTTTAATGGTTGAATCTGAAGCAAAAGAATTATCAGAGGAAGTAATGCTTGGCGCTGTAATGTTTGGTCATGAAAAAATGCAAGATTCTATTAAAGCGATTATAGATTTAGCTGAGCATTCAGCAAAAGAACCCTGGGATATTCCAGAGACGGATGAAAATTCATCACTTTACAAAGATATTCAAAATCTTATTAATTCTGATCTTGAGCAAGCCTATAAAGAAACTTCTAAACAACAACGATCAGAAAAACTCTCAGAAATTAAAAGCAGAGCTCAAGAAGAGTATCTAAATGATGAATCAATTAGTGCTGAGGTTATTGGTGATATAGTAAAGTCTATAGAAAAAGATATCGTAAGAACTAAAGTCTTAAAAACAGGTAAGAGAATAGATGGTAGAGGTTTAAGAGATGTTAGGCCAATTATATCTGAAACAGATATTATACCTAGAGTGCATGGTTCTGCTGTATTTACAAGGGGAGAAACTCAATCACTTTCAGTCACAACTTTAGGAACCTCCCAAGATGAACAAATTTTTGATGCTCTTGAAGGCGAATATAGAGAGAGATTTATGCTTCATTATAATTTTCCTCCTTATTCAACAGGGGAAGTAAAGTTTATGATGTCTCCTGGTCGCAGAGAAATAGGTCATGGAAAGTTAGCATGGAGATCTCTAAACCCATTACTTCCATCCAAAGATGATTTTCCTTATACGATTAGAGTTGTTTCTGAGATAACAGAGTCAAATGGTTCATCTTCAATGGCCACTGTCTGTGCTTCTTCTCTATCTCTAATGAGCGCTGGGGTGCCAATGAAAAGTCCTTGTGCAGGCATTGCAATGGGTTTAATTCTTGAAGAAGATGGTCATGCTGTTTTATCAGATATTTTGGGTGATGAGGATCACTTAGGAGATATGGATTTCAAAGTCGCTGGAACCAAAGATGGCGTAACTGCTCTTCAGATGGATATTAAAATTACTGGCATAACAAAAGAGATAATGGATACTGCCTTAAATCAAGCTAATGAAGGAAGAATGCATATTTTAGGTAAAATGTCTGAGGTAATTTCTGAGGCTCGAGATACTGTAAATGACTTTGCCCCTAGGATAACTACCTTAAATATTCCAAAGGATAAAATAAGAGATGTTATAGGATCTGGTGGTAAAGTAATTCGTGAGATTACAGAAACAACTGGAGCTAAAATAGATATTGACGATGAAGGCATTATAAAAGTTGCTAGCCCTGATAGCTCATCAAGTGAAGCTGCCGTAAATTGGATAAAGGATATTGTGGCTGAACCAGAAGTAGGCGTAATATACCAAGGTAAAGTAGTTAAAGTAGTTGATTTTGGCGCATTTGTTAATTTTATAGGAAATAGAGATGGTCTTCTTCATATAAGTGAATTATCTCAAAAACGAGTAGCTAAAGTTACTGATGTAGTAAACGAAGGTGATCAGGTATGGGTTAAAGTGCTTGCGTTAGATGATAGGGGTAAAATACGCCTTTCTATTAAGTCAATTGACCAAAGTTCTGGTAATGAGATTGAGGAAGAAAATGATTCTTAGAATAAAAAAATACCTACATTTTTCAGGTTTATTATTTTTAGTTAAGTCGTGAAAAATTTAAATAGTGTCTCAATATCTGGTTTTGATGCACTGCCATTAATAGAGGGTGGTAAAGGTGTTGCTGTGACAAATGGTCATAGTGCTGGAGCATGGGCAGCAGCTGGAGCAGTTGGTACTTTTTCAGGAGTCAACGCCGATTCTTATGACTCTAATGGGAATATTATACCTCAAATATATTCTGGAAGAACTAGGATAGAGAGGCATGAAGAATTAGTTGATTTTGCAATTAAAGGTGCGATAGAACAGGCCCAAATAGCTTATGAAAAAGCTAGCGGTCATGGTCCGGTGCATATGAATGTACTTTGGGAAATGGCAGCGGCAGAAAGAATATTGAATAACGTTCTTGAAGGTGCTAGAGGATTAATAAACGGTATAACTTGCGGTGCAGGAATGCCTTACAAGGTTGCTGAGATAGCTTCACAATTTGATGTTTACTACTATCCAATAGTGTCCTCTGCGAGAGCATTCAGAGCTTTATGGAAAAGAGCTTATCATAAATTTTCAGATTGGTTAGGTGGAGTCGTTTACGAAGATCCTTGGAGAGCAGGTGGGCATAATGGTCTTTCTAATAGTGAGGATCCTGATAAACCTGAAGATCCCTTTCCAAGGGTATTTGAGTTAAGACAGCGTATGAGGGAGTTTGGGCTTGAAAATGTACCCATAATTATGGCTGGAGGTGTTTGGTTTTTGAGAGAATGGCAAGACTGGATCGATAATTCTGAACTTGGGCAGATAGTTTTTCAATTTGGAACTCGCCCCCTACTAACTTTAGAAAGCCCGATATCAGATTCGTGGAAACAGAAATTATTAAGATTAAGTTCAGGTGATGTTAAATTGAATAAATTTAGCCCTACTGGTATGTGGTCTTCAGCAGTAAATAACTCATTTATTCAAAATTTAATTGAAAGAAGTGAGAGACAAGTAGGTTATTCAACAGAAAAAAATGAAAAAAAAGATTTAGAGCTATCATTAGGGGCAAGGAAAAAATCAATTTTTATCTCTTCCGGTGATAACCAAAAAATATTAGATTGGAAAAATCAGGGCTATGATAAAATTTTTAAAACACCTGATAACTCAGTTTTATTTGTTACTGAAAAAGAAATGAAGCAAATTAGAGAAGATCAAGTTAATTGTATGGGTTGTTTAAGCCATTGCTCTTTTTCTAATTGGTCTCAGGAAAAACCATTTACAACAGGTAAAAAACCTGATCCAAGATCTTTTTGTATTCAAAAAACATTACAGTCTGTTATTCATACAAATGAGACAGAGAATGATTTGATGTTTGCAGGTCATTCAGCATACAGATTTTCTGAAGATCCTTATTACTCGAATGGTTTTATTCCCTCAGTTAAGCAGTTAGTTGATAGGATTGTTACTGGTGATTAACAAAAAGGACATTAAAATTGTATTAAATGATATTGATAAAATTTTAAATAGGTCAGGGTTTCGATTTACCAAACAAAGATTGATTATTGCTAATGAGATATTTTCTAAAAATCCCAAACATTTTACTGTTCAGTGTATCTTCAAAGAACTTATTAGAAAAAATAAAAAAGTTGCATTAGCAAGTGTTTATAATACAATAAATAAATTTGTAGAACTTGAAATTATTAAAGAGATATACGTAGATCAAAATAAATCTTTTTTCGATACAATAACAAAGCCACATCATCATATTTATGACAAATCTACGGGACAATTAAGTGATATTCCAGATGGTTCGGTAAAAATAAGTAATCTACCCGACTTACCTAAAGGGAAGAAAATCCAACAAATAAATATTGTAATTAATATTGAAAATCATTCTGAATAAAAACTATATTCCAATAATTTAAAAGTTTAATTAGAATCATTCTAAATATTGACTTATTCTTACATAATGACTAAATGTTTTACTTGTAAATTATTCTTAAATTCTAGACATTTTTTTGAAAGGATATTTCATGTCTTCACTAAAAGATTCAAAGACTGAGCAAAACTTGAAAGATGCTTTCGCAGGGGAATCCCAAGCTAACAGGCGTTATCTATACTTTGCACAAAAAGCTGATGTTGAAGGCTTTAATGACGTCTCAACAGTATTTAGGTCAACTGCAGAAGGTGAAACTGGCCATGCACATGGGCATCTTGAGTTTTTAGAAGAGGTAGGAGATCCTGCAACAGGGGAGCCTATAGGAGACACCGCTTCAAACCTAAAAGCAGCTATAGCAGGAGAGACTCATGAATATACTGATATGTATCCTGGAATGGCACGTACTGCAAGAGATGAAGGCTTTGATGAAATAGCAGATTGGTTTGAAACTCTAGCAAAAGCAGAAAAATCTCATGCTGGACGTTTTCAAAAAGCACTTGATAATTTAGATAAATAAAAAATTTAATCTAAGGAGAATATTTATTTTCAGTTAGATATTCTCCTTCAATCTTTAGAGGTAAGTTTTGTCATCCAAAGAAGGAGGCTTAGGTGCGCCTACAAGGCATCCGTTAAACTGGAAGGAAGCTAGCTTTAGTGATTTATCACAACTAGATGCAGAAATGCGTAGAGTATTTGATGTGTGTCATAGTTGTAGGAGGTGCTTTAATCTGTGTGATTCTTTCCCGAGACTCTTTGATTTAATTGATGAATCTGAAACGGGTGAATTAGATTCTGTCAATAGTTCTAGTTTTAATTCAGTAGTAGAGGCATGTACTTTATGTGATTTGTGTTTTTTATCAAAGTGTCCATATGTGCCACCTCATGAATTTAACATTGATTTTCCACACTTAATGTTAAGATATAGATATGCAAAAAAAATCAAAAAAAGCGGGTTATCACTGATAAATAAATTTATACTTAATACAGATTTAACTGGAAAAATTGGATCATATTTCGCCCCAATTTTAAATTGGTTTTTTTCAAAAAAAAATATTATATCTAGAAAATTAATACAATTTTTTGCAGGCATTCATAAAGATGCTAAGTTGCCAAAGTTTAATCGGGAGACATTTGATAAATTTCTAAAGAGGATAAAATATACAAATCATGGTATGCCAGGATTAGAAAGAAGAAAGGTTGTGGTTTATACAACATGCTTTGTAAATTATAATTTGCCGCGAGTTGCTTCAGCCGCACTTAAAGTTTTAAGGAAAAATAATATAATTGTAGAGTTTGTTTATCCAGAGTGCTGTGGTATGCCTAAATTAGAAGCTGGAGATCTTCCATCAGTTCTTGGTAAAGCCAAAAGAATATCAAACAATTTACTACCATGGGTTAATAAAGGCTACACAATTTTAACACTTACACCCTCATGTAGTCTAATGCTTAAATCAGAATGGCAACTATTAGACCCTGAAAATGATATGTTAAAAAAGATTAGTTCTGCTACTAAAGATATTTGTGAGTATGTATCAGACATATCCAAAGAAGAAGATTTTATTTTTGGAAAAAATATTAAGAAAAACAATATATCTCTTCATATAGCTTGTCATACTAAAGCTCAAAACATAGGCATTAAATCTGTTGATATGCTGAAAAACATTCCAGATTTAAACATAAAAATAATAGATAAATGTTCTGGGCACGGGGGTTCATTTGGTGTCAAAAAAAATACATATCCCATGGCAAAGAAATATGGAAGAATGGCATCAAAAAAAATCTTTTCCTCTGAAGATACAGTTATAGTGTCAGAATGTCCTCTAGCGGCTCAACATCTTTGTGAAATAGCCAATGAAACAAATAATAATAAATATAAAATAAGCACCTATCACCCAATTGAGATATTAGCGGAAAGTTATGCAAATGAATAATATAAAAAAAACTATAAAAATAGATGATATTCTCCATCCTGAGAGTTATAAAAAAGTTAGAAAAGAGAAAAAGACAAAAATAGTAGAAACCAAAAGAAACAGGAGATTGTCCGTTGGCCCCTACGCAACTTTCTTCTTTGAAAATTATGAAACTATTTGGCACCAAATACACGAAATGATTTATATTGAAAAAGGTGGGTTCCAACAAGCTCAAGAAGAAATTGAAGCTTATAGATCGCTTGTTCCTAGTGGTTCAGAAATAGTGGCAACTCTAATGTTTGAATTAGATGTTAAGGAAAAGAGAGAAATTTTTCTAAGAAAAGTATCAGGGATAGAGAATTGCATAAAATTGATTATTGGAGAAGACTCAGTTTTAGCTAATTCTGAACATGATGTTGAGAGAACAAGATCAGATGGCAAAACTTCCGCTGTTCACTTTTTGCATTTTCCTTTATCAAATAAACAGAAAGAATTAATTAAGGACTTTAGTCAACCATTTATAATTTCTTTTGATCATACAGAGTATTTTTATTCAGAAAAAATTAATGATAATTTAAGGAACTCTCTTATCTCAGACCTAGATTAAAATTGTATATTTTTTACTCTAGAATTTCATCTGGATAAACTCCCCAAAGATAGTTTTTAAGTATCCAGCCATTTTTTTGCTTTATACTAACCTTACACCACTTTTGATTGCAGCTTAAAAGTTTTGCAAGCACTTTATCTTCTACGATTAAAATAGCCTTTGAGCTATTGTCTGGGTTACTTCTAAGTATTTGAGTAGATCCACTTATCATTACATAGCGTGACTTAGACACAAGTCTTTGATGAACCCAACCGGTGTCTTGATCTAAGTATCTTATCTTTAACCAATTTTCGTATTTACTTATTATTTCAATAGGTAGGTTTTTTCTATGAAATTCCCATTCTATGGGATACTGCTGTCCCGGACCAGTTCGAACATTTACCTTATTCCACTTTATACTTCCAAAATATGGTGATATAATTTGCTTGTCAGCTAAAATATTAGGTGAAAATAAAACTATAAAAACCGATATTAATAATAAATTTTGAAATAAAAAAACTAACTTTTTTATGTTTGGGGGCATTTTTTATAAAATTATCCTATTAATAAACTCGTTATTATCTATAAGTTATTAATTTTACTTTGTAGTAGTAATAAATGGGTAAAGATATTTAGTAAAGAAAGAATTAGGTATGCTCAAAAAAAATCCCCATGTTTATGTAACAAGGTTGCTTCCAGAAATAATCTTAAATAGGATGAGTGAATTATTTAACCTTGAAGTAAATAACTCTGATAAGCAGCTTAATGGTGACGATTTAAAAAAAGTTTTTAATGAATTTGATGTTGTTGTTCCAACAGTCACCGATAAAATAAATACTGAAATTATCAAATCTTCAGGTCAAAATCTTAAATTAATAGCAAATTTTGGTAACGGTGTAGATCATATAGATATAGATAGTGCTAATAAAAAAGGTATTTTTGTAACAAATACACCGGGAGTATTGTCAGAAGATACCGCTGACATTGCTATGGCACTTATTTTAGCGGTACCACGGAGGTTATTCGAGGGAGAGAAAAAAATTAGAGAAAAAAATTGGAGTGGTTGGTCCCCTAATTTTATGCTTGGGAGAAGAATATACGGAAAAAAACTAGGGATAGTAGGAATGGGAAGAATTGGTTCTGCTGTAGCTAGAAGGGCAAAAAGTTTTGGTTTGAATATAAATTACCATAATAGAAATAGGGTAGCAGAATCTATAGAAAAAGAGCTAAATGCAACTTATTGGGCAAGCTTGGATCAAATGCTATCAAGCATGGATATTATATCTTTGAACTGTCCACATACTCCAGCTACATATCATTTATTATCTCCTCGTAGACTTAAATTAATAAAAAGAGATGCTTATATCGTTAATACATCAAGGGGAGAGGTGCTACATCAAGATACGTTGATAGAGTTACTTCAGGAAAAAAAAATCATGGGTGCTGGTCTTGATGTATTTGAGAAAGAGCCCTTAATTGATGAAAGGTTGCTAAATTTAAAAAATGTTTTTCTTTTACCTCATATGAGTTCAGCAACTTTAGAAGGAAGAGTAGAAATGGGTGAACGTGTTATAATTAATATTAGAACTATGGTGGATGGTCACCGGCCTCCAGATCGAGTAATAAGTGGAACAACAATTTAATCCTAAATAAATAATAATGAGCTATTGTCACATGGTTTTTCAAGTAGAGTCACAAGCCCACCATCTAAAAAATTTATATCTTTTCTTAGTTGAGAGTAATTTAAGTTTAAAAACTTCATTCCCATTTCGCAAATCATAAAATTTATTTCTAAATCTATACAAATTTTAATTAATTCTTCGAAATTTGGTATATTTTTTCCTATTAAACTTTCATTGAACATTTTTGCTGATGATCCGTTTTCAGTTTTTAATTCTGTCCATCCTAATTTTTTATTCTTTTCTACTAATGCGTATATTGATTTCATAGCAAAAAATAATGTTACTTTATTATCGAGAGCTCTGCTTGCTGATGCTAGAGTTAGACCATAATGAATTTTATCTATAAATTCGGTATGGAGAATTATTTTTAAATTATCTTCTTTCATTTAAGTAAATATGTTGCAGGTAGAACATTTAGGGTCTTTGCGTACTTTTATTTTTCTAAACTCACTGTTTATTCCATCAAATATTATTAACCATCCAGTTAAACTATCACCTATTTCTAAAATTTCTTTTACAATCTCTGTTGCTTGAATTGATCCTACTACCCCTGCTACTGATCCAAGTATTCCTGCAGTTGAGCAGTTTTCTACTATATCATCTGGAGGAGGTTCGGGAAAAATACATCTATAACATGGAGAGGAAATTTTATCATTAAAATTGAATGTAGAAATATAACCTTCAAACCCTTGTACTGCTCCTGATATAAGTACTTTTTTCTGTGAGAAACAATTATCATTTAAAATAAACCTCGTTTCAAAATTATCAGATCCATCAGCAATAAAATCATAATCCTTAATTACATTATTTATATTATTCACATTAAGTTTATCTGTATAAACTTTAACATTTATATCTGGGTTTAAAGAGATTAATTTTTCTTTAGCCCTTGTGGCTTTTTTCCTTTTAATATCATTCGTAGAATAAAGTATTTGTCTTTGAAGATTTGATATATCAACTTGATCGTGGTCAATTATGCCTATATTCCCAATACCAGATGCAGCTAAATAATATAAAACTGGTGATCCAAGTCCACCTGCCCCTACAACCAAAACTTTTGCTGAAAGTAATTTTTTTTGGCCAATTCCTCCAATATCATTTAGTAAAATATTTCTTGAATATCTATGTATTTGGCTCTCATTAAGTTCTAAATTTCGATCAACCATAATTTTAACTTCCAGTTGAACCAAATCCACTAGATGATCGTGTTGTATCTGATAAGATTTTGCTCTCAATAAATGTTATATTAGGGAGTCTCGATATAACAAGTTGAGCTATTCTATCACCCCTTTTTATAGTAAATGTATTTTGTCCTAAATTTATTAAGATTGCCTTCAATTCCCCTCTATAATCGGAATCAATAGTTCCAGGGCTATTGAGAACAGAAATACCTGAGTCAATTGCAAGTCCTGATCTAGGTCTTATTTGACCCTCCAGGCCATTTGGAATAGCTAATTTAAAACCTAGGGGTATTAGACTAAAAGATGAGGGAGGTATTTCAACTGATTTTTTAATTGCTGCAGGCAGGTCAAAGCCAGCACTGTGAGGCGTTGCTCTTGCAAGTGACTTTATGTCGTCATTACCAGTTAACCATTCTATTTCAATTTTTATAGTCAATTAAATTTTGCCTTAAAAATTAAAAATTATTTATTAAACAACACAAACAGTATAATTATAAACAATAAAATATGGATTAGCCAATGATTAAGTTTAAAGCTAGATTTACTGTTTATTTCTTTCATAATTGATAAATTGCTTGCTTGCTTTTCTTTTTCTTCAGAAAATTGCTTTAAAATAGAGTCTAAATTGTCAATTATTCTAGGGACTTTGTTAATTCTTTCAAGACTCATCTTTATAGTCTCTTCAGTTTTCATTTTAAAATTAATATTCTCTCTTAACCAGTTTTCAATGATATTTTGTGCCTTTTCCCATAAAATTAGATTTGGATCTATATTCCTTGCAACACCCTCTGCTACAACTAATGTTTTTTGTAAAAGCAGTAATTGAGGCTGTGTTTCCATTTTAAAATATTCTGTGGTTCTAAGTAACCTATATAATAAATTACCGATTGATACTTCATGTGCTGGTTTACCTAAAACAGATTCGCCTATAGCCCTGCAAGCAAGAGCAAATGATTGCTTTGATTGTGTAGAAGGAACATACCCAGCATCAAAATGTATATTTGCAACTTTCTCATAATCTTTTGTTAAGAAAGCAAACATTAATTCTGCCAAGTATTTCCTGTTTTTTACATCCATTCTTCCCATAATCCCAAAATCAACTGGGATTATCCTCCCTTTTTGATCAGCAAAAAGATTTCCTGGATGTAGATCAGCATGAAAGAAACCATCTCTAAATACCTGAATAAGAAAGCTTTTTAAAAGGTTTTCTACAACAGTTTCTAATTCTACACCTTCTTCTATTAATTTATTTTTATCTCCAATAGAGTAACCGTTCACTCTTTCAGTAGTTAGAACTCTTCTGGAGGTTAGCCCCCAATATACTTTTGGAACGTAATAAAAATCACAGTCATCGAAGTTTTCATTTAGTTCTGAAGCTGCTGCAGCTTCTATACTTAAGTCCATTTCTAAAAGAGAAGTTTCTTCAAATTTTTTTATAATTTCTAGAGGCTTCAATCTCTCAGCATAGCTTTGTGTTCTATTAATTATACTTGCCAACCATTTGAAAAGATCTATATCTTGTTTAAATGCTTTTTCAATTCCTGGTCTTAGAACTTTAACTGCAACTTCTTGTCCAGAAATTGTTTTAGCAAAGTGGACCTGAGCAATACTTGCAGCTGCCACTGGCCTAGTATCAAAATTCAAAAAAATTTCCTCAATATCTTTTTCAAAACTCTCTTTAATTATTTGTCGAACATTTTCTATTTCAAAAGGAGGAAGCCTGTCTCTTAGTTCAGCTAAATCATCAGCAAAACTATTACCTATCAAGTCTGGTCTAGTTGACCAAGTTTGGCCAAATTTAATAAAACTAGGCCCTAGTTCTTGAAGTGCTTTAGAGAGACGCTGACCTACTCTAAGTCCCTTGACTGATTTTAACGGTTTTGGTAACACAAACCTTGCAACAAGCTTTGGTAAAAACCCTACCCCAAGGTGATCCAATAGAAAAAGGCAATCATATTTTGCCATTATAGTAGTTATTTTGATAAGTCGTAAAATTAATTTTAAATTTTTAAATATCATTTTATAAAGTTTCATAACTTCCAGCAGGAGTATATAGCGGCAACTCCTAAGTTAAGGTTTTTATAGTTTACTTTACTGAATCCAGTGTTGCTTAATAATTGAGAAAATTCTTTTTGATCAGGAAACTTTCTAATACTTTCAACCAAATATTGATAAGAACTTCTATCATTTGAAATCAACTTCCCTAAATTAGGAATAACTTTATGGGAATAAATATCGTAAATTTTTTTGAAGGTTGGATGTACCTTACTAAACTCTAAACATAAAAATTGTCCACCTGGCTTAAGTATTCTAAAAGCTTCATCTAATGCGACCTTATGATTAGTAATATTTCTTATTCCAAATGCAATTAAATATATATCCATTGACTGGTCTTTAAAAGGCAAAGCAGTTCCATCAGCATTAATCCAATTAATATGATTAATGAGGCCATTATTGATACTTCTATCACGCCCAATTTTTATCATTGAATGAGTCAAGTCTAATGAAAATAGTTCTATATTAATTTTTTTTATAGATGCTATTTTAGCAATTCTGTTTATTACGTCTCCTGTTCCGCTTGCGGCATCAAGTATTTTGAGGTTTTTCCTAAAATATATTTTTCTAACTAATGAATCCTTCCATTTGCGATGAAGTCCGACACTCATTAAATCGTTCATTAAATCATAATTCCTTGCCACCGACTCGAATACTCCCTTGACCAGGTCAGTTTTTATTGAAGCAGGTACAGACCTATATCCAAAGTGTGTAAGATCATTTTTTTCATTTTTTTTATCAGTATTTTTCATAATTTTTTGATTCTTGCAATTTACTGAACTATAAATTCTTATTATATAAATTTAATAAACAATCTGGATAAATCTATGCCTGAGTTACCTGAAGTAGAAACAATTGTTAGAGGTTTGCGCAATCATTTAATTGGTTTTACAATTAATTCTATAGATTTACAACGTAAAGATCTAAGATTTCCTATACCAAAGTCACTGAACAAATCATTAAATGGTAAAAAAATCATTGATATAGTCAGGAGAGGAAAATATATAATTATAAATAATGAGGATAAACAAACTATTCTGCTTCATTTAGGCATGACAGGTAGGATTAAAATTCGCCCAATTAATACTAAAAAAGTTAAGCATGATCATATTATTATTAAATTAAATAGTAATCAGGAAATCGTATTTAACGATAGTAGAAGGTTTGGGATGGTGGACTATATAGACAAAATTGATTATAGAAATCATAAATGGATTAAGTTTCTTGGTCCAGAGCCTTTAGGCAGTCTTTTCTCTGATAACTATATTACAACTTATCTGTCTAAATCTAAGTCTCCAATTAAAAATGTATTACTAAATCAAAAGTTTGTAGCTGGAATAGGAAATATCTACGCTTGTGAGGCTCTCTATTTAGCAGGAGTCTCTCCAAATCGAATTGCTAATTCAATTAGTAGAAATAGATCAAAAAAATTAGCTCTGGCTATTAAGCAAGTTTTGAATAAAGCTATAGAATTAGGTGGTTGTTCTATAAAAGACTATGTTCAGGCATCAGGAGAAATCGGTTACTTTCAGCAAGAACTTAATGTTTATGGAAAATATGGCAAGAAATGCACATTGTGTATATGTAATTCGTCAATAAAAAAGATAAAACAAAGTGGGAGATCTACTTTCTTTTGTTCAAAAAAACAAACATAATTAGTACACTAATTTAATATTACTAGGGATAAGAAATGAATTATGAAACTATAAATACTGAGAGACAAGGGAAGGTTATGCTTTTCAAACTTAATAGACCTGAGCAGTTAAATGCTCTAAATGCTAGGTTGATAGATGAGTTAGGTGATGGCCTTAAGGGTGCTGAAAGTGATGAAAATATATCTGCTATAATTATTACTGGAAATGACAAAGCCTTTGCAGCAGGAGCTGATATTAAAGAAATGAAAGACAAAACATTTGCTTCCGCCTATATGGAAAATTTTATAAGTAGATGGGAGGCTATTACTTTATGTAGAAAGCCCATTATAGCAGCCGTAGCAGGGTATGCCCTTGGTGGAGGTTGTGAGTTGGCTATGATGTGCGATTTTATTTTAGCAGCTAAAAGCGCTAAATTTGGACAACCGGAAATAAAACTTGGAATAATTCCAGGTGCTGGTGGAACTCAGAGACTTTCAAGATTTGTTGGTAAATCTAAAGCAATGGAAATGATTTTAACGGGAAGGATGATGGATTCTGATGAAGCTGAAAGATGTGGACTCGTCAGTAGGGTAATTAGGGATGAGGACCTTATTTCTGAAGCAATTAAAACGGCTGAAGAAATAGCTAATTTGTCGTTGCCTTCATTATTTTTGGCTAAAGAGTCAGTTAACTATGCTTATAATTCATCACTCAGTCAGGGAATAGAATACGAAAGAAAGTTATTTCATTCAACTTTCAGTTTAAATGACCAGAAAGAGGGTATGAAGGCTTTTATAGAAAAGAGAAAGCCAAATTTTAAGAATCAATAAAATATTGGAATTAAAACCTAGTTTTTTTATTCTGAATGCTTGACGTTTAATTATTTTTCAATATAAATATCCACGTATTTTATTTATGGGGATCAATTTGGCAAATCATAAATCTGCTTTAAAGAGAATTAGGTCGAATAAAAAGAAAACTCTTGTCAGAGGTTCAAGAGTAACCTTTTTGAGGACCTCAATTAAGAATGTAGAAACAGCAATTGAAAATAAAGACCAGACAGCTGCGATAGAAGCCTTTAAATCTGCAGAGTCCCAAATAATGAAGGGTGTCAGTAAGGGTGTAATGAAAAAAAATACTGCATCCAGAAAAATTTCTAGATTGTCAAATAGAATTAAGGCACTTTCCCTTTAGTAATTTAAACTCCTTGTGGAAAACTCAAAATATTCTCAACATCTAGTAGTGTTGCCTTTGTGCATTTAAAAAAATCTTTTTAACTTATTTGAATATCTATCTTGCAAGCTTAATCGATGAGTATTAATGTCTTAAATCGGGTTTGCGATCAAAAGTTGCTCCCTAACAAATAATAAAAACTTTTGCAATTAAATATTTTCTTTATTTTCTGGGAGAGCTGATTATCTGAATTTATGTTACTTAATAAAGAAAAATATTTATTATAATAAATAATTTCTATTTATTTTTTTCATACATACTTGTTAGATTTAAAACTTTCCTTTTAAATAATATTTGCAAATTGGGTACAGGGTGGAATTGTATTGGAATATACAAGTGATATAACTTCCTTATCAGCATGGGAAGCTTTAAATAACGATGAAAACGCATTCTTGATTGATGTAAGAACAAACTCAGAATGGAGTTTTGTAGGGGTACCTGACTTAAGTTCAATCGGTAAAGATTTGATATGTTTGCAATGGCTTACATTTCCTGACAATGAGATAAACATTACATTTGGACAAGAGCTTAGAAACTATGTTAATTTTCAAAATAACTTATATTTTCTCTGTAGATCTGGATCAAGGTCAAGGTCAGCAGCATCCCTAATGTATAAAGAGGGGTTTAGTTTTTGTTTTAATATTTCCGATGGATTTGAAGGTAGAATGAATGAGTCTAGGCAGAGAAATACAGTTGATGGGTGGAAATTTAACGGCCTACCATGGGTTCAATCATAGGTTTAGATATGTCAAATAATAATATTCTATCAGAAAAAATCATAAGCGACTGGAAGAGGGTCTGCGGTTTACTAAGAATAAATTTCGGTGAAGCTGTTTATAATAGTTGGCTACATCAAATGCAGCCATGCATAGAGTCAACTGAAAAATTTACTGTATCTGTGCCTTCGAGATTTATGAGAGATTGGATTATTTCCCATTATAATGAGAGAATTCAAGATATATGGAAGAAAGAAGTAAATTCTAATCAGTATGTGGAAATAATAGTTTCTTCTCAGAAAAATGATAAAGCTGGTTTAGAAAATTTAGCATCTTCAAATAAAGAGAATAAAAAGATTAGTAATGTAATTAGTTCGTCTCCAGCCCAAGACTTTGGAATAGTTGATGTGAGTGCTTCTTTGGATCCTAGATTTACATTTAAAGAGTTTGTTGTTGGAAAACCTAATGAATTGGCATATGCCGCAGCATATAGAGTTGCGGAGGCAAAGAAAGTTCCCTTTAATCCATTGTATCTTTATGGTGGTGTGGGTTTAGGTAAAACTCATCTGATGCATGCAATAGCATGGCATATCAGAGAGAGCGATCCTAAAAGAAAAGTTATATATTTATCTGCTGAAAAGTTTATGTATCAATTTATTAGAGCACTGAGGTACAAAGATGTAATGTCATTCAAGCAACTTTTTAGGTCGGTAGATGTTTTAATGATAGATGACGTTCAATTTATAAGTGGAAAAGAATCAACTCAAGAAGAATTTTTTCATACATTTAACGCATTAGTAGATCAAAATAGGCAAGTTATAATTTCTGGAGATAGATCTCCCTCGAATTTGGATGGTATGGAAGAGAGAATGAGGTCAAGATTGGGACATGGCCTTGTTGCTGATATTCATCAAACAGATTATGAATTAAGAGTGGGTATTCTCCAATCTAAGCTTCAACAACTATCGGCTAGCAATGTTCCTGACCAAGTTATAGAGTTTTTGGCTCATAGGATAACCTCAAATGTAAGGGAACTTGAAGGAGCGTTAACTAGGGTGCTAGCCTATTCTAATTTAGTAGGTAGACCGATAACACTTGAAACTACTCAGGAAGTACTGCGTGATCTTCTAAGGGCAAATGATAGAAGGATAACCATAGAAGACATCCAAAAAAGAGTGGCTGAACATTATAATATCAGAATTGGTGAGATGCATTCTGCCAGAAGAGCTAGATCTGTTGCTAGACCACGGCAAGTTGCAATGTACCTAGCTAAGCAACTTACTGCTAGATCTCTTCCTGAAATAGGTAAGCAATTTGGTGGAAGAGATCACACCACTGTGATGCATGCAGTTAAACGTATAGATGAACTGAGGCATACTGATACAAATTTAGGTGAAGATGTTGATTTATTAAAAAGAATGTTAGAAACATAATTAACGTTTTTTTTTAATTCTTATGCTTTTCTGTTTTTTTTTGCCATTTAACTAATGTTAATGTTATATTTTAGTCAGGTTTTATGACTTAAGATTTAAAGGTCAAGAATAATGAATTTTAAAATTGAAAGAACCCATTTATTCGCAGCTCTTTCTCACATTCAGAATGCTGTAGAAAAGAAAAATACTATCCCAATTTTATCAAATATTTTGATATCTTGTGAAAAAGCCAATTTGTATTTGACAGCTACCGATCTGGATCTATCTATGGTTGAAGTAGTTTCTGCAGAAATTATTTCCGATGGCGCTACTACTACTCCAGCTCATTTGTTGTATGAGATAGTTAGAAAACTTCCAGAAGGTGCCCAAATTGAATTTTCTACAGATCAAGAGAAATCACAAATTAATATTAAATCAGCTAGGTCAAAGTTTTCTTTGCCATGTCTTTCCAAGGAAGAATTTCCAGTAGTTTCAAATGATACTTTGCCACATAACTTTTCAATTTCTTCAAAGATGCTGAAAAAATTATTAGATAAAACTAGATTTGCAATATCTACAGAGGAAACTAGATATTATTTAAATGGGGTTTATTTTCACAAACCTGATAATATTAGCCCTTCCATGTTGAGAAGTGTGGCTACTGATGGGCATCGATTAGCTTATACAGAGTCCTCAATGCCTGAAGAAGTATCTAACTTTCCAAGTATAATTGTTCCAAGAAAAGCAGTAGGGGAGTTAAGGAGGCTTCTCGATAATACAGATGATGATATTAATGTATCTCTCTCAGAATCTCAAATTAGGTTCAATGTTGATAGCACTACTATTACAACTAAATTAATAGATGGTACTTTCCCTGATTATCAAAGAGTAATTCCTGAACAAAATAATAAATTGATGAAAGTAAATAGATCTGATTTTGTTGCTGCTGTCGATAGAGTTTCTACAATATCTACTGAAAAATCTAGAGCTATTAAATTATCTATAGAGCCGAATATGATGAAAATTTCAGCTAGTAGTGCTGATTCAGCAAGTGCATATGAAGAGCTTTCAATTGAGTATGAATCTGAACTGATTGAGATTGGTTTTAATTCTAAATACTTGTTGGATATTACACATCATATAGAGGGAGAAATTATAAATTTTTCATTATCGGACTCAGTTTCCCCGGCTATAATTTCAGATGACACTGATTCTGAATCACTTTTTGTTTTAATGCCTATGAGAGTATAAGTGTTTGAGTCAACACAGCCAAATTAATAGTAATAACATTGATTCTTTACCAAATTTGAAAATTAGTAACCTTTCAATTAATAATTTCAGAAATTATAAAGATATAAAATTAAGTATTAATAATTCCCCAGTAATAATTTTTGGAGAGAATGGTTCGGGTAAAACAAACTTACTGGAGGCAATATCCTTTTTAGCTCCTGGCCGAGGAATACGAAGTATTAATTATAATGATGTAACACACGATGATAATGATTTAGGCTGGTCTGTAAATGCAAATATATGTGATATAAAAAAAAATCTGAAATTTGTCATAGGTACTGGTGTTCCACCCAAAACAAAAAAAAATAAAAGTGGGAGAATTCTTAAAGTTGATAAAGAGTTTAAACCAATTACATATTTATCCGAACTTCTATCAATTTTATGGATTACGCCACAAATGGATGGGATATTTTTGGGCGAAACATCTAAAAGAAGAAGGTTTTTTGATAGATTAATTTTTAATAATGTCTCAAGTCATATCAAAGAATTAAATATCTACGAAAAGGCACTAAGAGAGAGAGCTAAAATTCTTAAGGACAGAATTAATAATGAAAAATGGTTAGATCTAGTCGAACAAACGTTGGTACAATCTGGGGTTAAAATATCTAAAAATAGGGTGGATTGCATCAGTTTTTTGAATCAAAAGTTATCTTCTGTTTCTGATCCTTTTCCAGTATCAAAGATTTTTTTAGAAGGTACTGTAGAGAGTTGGTTGCAATCAATGACACCTTCAGAAGCTGAAATAAAATTTTTAGAGGAAGTAAAAAAATGTAGGTCTATTGACTCGATTACTGGTAGATCTAAATTGGGACCTCATAGAAGTGATTTTAAAGTATTACATATAAAAAAAAATATGTTTGCAGAGAAGTGTTCAACTGGTGAGCAAAAGGCTTTATTGATATCACTAATTATAGGTCAGTCAAAGTTATTGATAGATAAAGATGGAAACCCCCCTATATTACTTTTAGACGACATAATTGCTCATTTAGACCATTTTCATCTAGAATGTTTATTTTCAGAGTTTTTCGATATAAATTCTCAACTTTGGATAACGGCTACAGATCCAGAAATTTTAAAGTCAATGATAGGCAATTTTCATCTTATCAAAGTTGCAGATAGCGAGCTTCATATTGTATGATAATAATATTATAGAGGAAAAAGATGTCTAAAACTAGTGAACTAAACCATCAAAATAATGACTATGGCGCTGAGTCAATAAAAGTTTTAAGGGGGCTTGACGCCGTTCGTAAAAGGCCGGGAATGTATATTGGAGATACGGATGATGGATCTGGTTTACATCATATGGTTTACGAAGTAGTTGATAATGCCATAGATGAGTCATTGGCAGGCCATTGTGATGAAATAAACGTTTCATTAAACCCTGATGGTTCAGTTTCAGTAGAAGATAATGGAAGAGGTATTCCTACAGATATTCACGAAGAGGAGGGGGTTTCAGCTGCACAGGTAATATTAACTCAATTACATGCGGGTGGAAAATTTGATGAGAACTCATATAAAGTTTCTGGAGGTTTACATGGTGTAGGTGTTTCAGTAGTTAATGCATTATCAAAACATTTGACCGTTGAAATTCATAGGAATGGTAAAGAATATTTTCAATCATATACTAATGGAGAGCCTGAAGATTTATTGAAAGAAAAAGGAGATTCATCTAAAAAAGGCACAAAAATAAAATTTTTACCTTCTACGAATATATTTTCTTTAACAGAGTTTGATTTTGGCACTATTGAGCACAGAATGAGAGAGCTTGCTTTCTTAAATTCAGGTGTAAAAATAGTTTTAAATGATTTAAGAGGTGTAGATCCAAAGGAAGTCTCTATGCATTATGATGGTGGTGTGGCTGCTTTTGTTGAACACCTAGATAGGAATAAACAAGGACTTCACCCAACAATAATTATAAATGGAGAAAAAGAAGGCGTAGAAGTTGAATTAGCTTTACAGTGGAACGATAGTTATCATGAAAATGTTCTTTGCTTTACAAATAATATTCCTCAAAGAGATGGTGGAACACATTTAGCTGGCTTTCGAAGCGGACTTACAAGAACAATAAATAATTTTTCCAAAAATTCTAATAAAAACCAAAAGTTATCATTATCAGGAGATGATGCTCGTGAAGGCTTAACTTGTGTTCTCTCTGTTAAAGTGCCAGATCCAAAATTTTCTTCTCAAACAAAAGATAAGTTAGTGTCTTCGGAAGTAAGGCCAATTGTAGAAAGTCTTGTAAATGATAAATTAATTCAATGGTTTGAAGAACACCCATCTGATGTAAAGGTAGTAATTAATAAAATAATTGACGCTGCACTTGCTAGGGAAGCTGCTCGTAAAGCTAGAGAGTTAACCAGGCGAAAGGGTGCATTAGATATTTCAAATCTTCCAGGGAAACTTGCTGATTGCCAAGAAAAAGATGCTACTAAATCAGAGCTGTTTCTAGTTGAGGGAGATTCTGCTGGAGGATCTGCTAAACAGGCAAGAGATAGAAAATTTCAAGCAGTTCTTCCATTAAAAGGAAAAATTTTGAATGTAGAGAGAGCAGGTGAAAATAAAGTAATTAGCTCCAATGAAATAGGAACTTTAATTACTGCTTTAGGTTCTGGTTTTAAGGATGATTTTGATTTATCAAAGATAAGGTACCACAAAATTGTAATTATGACTGATGCAGATGTTGATGGTTCCCATATTAGAACATTATTGTTGACATTTTTTTACAGGAAAATGCCAGAAATAATTGAAGCTGGATATCTTTATATTGCCCAACCCCCTCTCTATAAAATATCACATGGTAAATCTATAACTTATATAAAAGATGAAACTGAAATGAACGAGTATCTTATTGATGAGGGAGTGAAGGATTGTGTTATGACACTCTATTCAGGTGAACAAATAGCAGGTCATGACTTAAAAAAACTAGTTCATGAGGCTAAAGAGTGTAATAATATAATAGACAGAATTTCAGATAAATATGATAAAAATATTGTTGAACAAACAGCTATAGCTGGCGCTCTGAACCCTGAGATACTTGATGACTCGGAAAAGGCTTCTGAAGTAGCTAAATACGTAGCGAATCGTTTAGATCAATTATCACAAGAGGTCGAAAATGGATGGGCTGGCTCTATATTAAATGATGGAGGTCTTAAATTTTCAAGAAATTTAAGGGGTGTTCTGGAATCATATTCAATTGATAGTCCTTTAATCAAATCTCTTGATGCAAGACGTCTCGATGAGTATGCATTAAACTTGCAAAAAACTTATCTTAAAAAGGCCATCTTAAATAAAAAAGATATAGAACATGAAATTAGATCTCCTTCTCAACTGATAGACGCAATTTTTTCATTTGGAAAGAAAGGTTTAGCTGTTCAGAGATATAAAGGCCTTGGTGAAATGAATCCAGATCAACTTTGGGAAACCACTCTTGATCCCAATGTTAGAAGTTTATTGCAGGTAAAAATATCTAGAACAGATGATGCAAATAATATTTTTGATACTCTAATGGGTGATAAAGTTGCACCAAGAAGAGAATTTATTCAGGATAGAGCTTTAACAGTTGTTAACCTTGATACATAAATTTTTATATTATTTCATTTGTATTTAATAATTTAAAATAAAATATTTAAAATCTATTTTTTTATTACAATGAATGAAATGAGGGATAGGCTTGTTAATATAAGCATTACTGTTGCCATAGGAATAGCACTATCATTATAAAGTATTACTGTTATATAGCCGAATAATGCTGAGAAAGAGGCTTGAATAAAACCTAAAAACGTCGAAGCAGTTCCAGCTATTCTAGGATGATTTGCAATAGCTAAAGTAAATCCAATTGGAACAACTATACCCATACTAGCAGCTATGATCATTGCTCCTAAAAGTAAGGTTATAATATTAGGACTAATCAAAGTTCCTAAGAAGATTGTAACTCCACCAATTGTAGCTATAAATAAACCTTTTAAGAATAATTCTGATGCTTTTTGCCTTTTTAATAACTTACTAATTATTGCAGAAAATATGATGAATGCTAATGCCAAAGGAGTAAAAACTAATCCTAATTGCGCTGTATCTATGTTGTAAACCTCTGAAGCAATAAATGGCCCACTTGAAATAAATGCAAAAATACAACCAAAAACTAGAGTTAATGAAATAGTATACCTGCAGAAGTTTATATCTTTAATTAAAATTGAGAAATTCTTTAAAATTTCTTTTGGTTTAATAGACACTTTATTTTTATCTGAATGTGTTTCTTTAAATTTTAAAGATGTATACAATAATATTATTAGACCATAAAAAAACACTACCAAAAAAATAAATTTCCAAGAATAATATGATGTAAGAAGAGCTCCAACATTTGGCCCAATGATACTTGCGCTACCCATAGCCATTGTGCTGAACGCTGTAATTCTTGTGCCCTCCTCAGGAGAATGAAGATCTCTAATTATTGCTCTAGCTAATATCTGACCGAAAGATGCTCCAAAACCTTGAACACCTCTAAAAAAAATTATGGTATCTATATTTTCAGCAATAAAACATCCTCCTGAACCAATTAAGAAAATTAAAATCCCAGTTATTATTGTTTTTTTTCTCCCAATATTATCTGCTAATGGCCCCCAAAATAGTTGACCCAAAGCAAAAGCAAAAAGATATACACTTAGAGTCATTTGCACTACTGAAGCAGGTGATCCAAGTGTTTTACTGACTGTTGGAAGTGATGGAACGAATGTATCAGTAGCAAAAGGACTTATAGCCATTAAAAGGCTTGAAAAAAAAATTATTCCTAAGACACTAGATTTCATAGAGTTACTCTGTGTTTAACCTATCATATGGAGTTTCACTCCATTTATTTTTAGCCAATTTTGAGAAAGGTCTCTTTGCGGAAAGATAGCAGTGACTAATTGCCAAAATTCTTTACCATGATTAAATTCTACTAGGTGGCAAAGTTCATGTACTACTATGTACTCCATTACGTGTTTAGGTGCAAGTATAAGTCTCCATGAAAAGGAAATATTACCACTAGGTCCACATATTCCCCAGCTTGATTTAAGATCTTTTATATATATCTTATTATATTTTTTTCCAAGATATGATACATTTGAATTTGCTAGTTTTATAATCTCATTTTTTGCTTTACCATATAACCAGGATTTAATATTTTTCGATAAGTTTTCCTTCTTTCCAAAAAAAACTATCTGGTTTTTATAAATATAAATTAAGTTCCCACTTTTACTAAGGTGGATAATTTTGTGCATTTTGCCCATATACGGTATTTCTGAGAGATTTTTAAATGGAACCTTTTTTGGAAAAGAATTTAATTGTTTTAATACCCATTCTTGATTTTTAAGTAAAAATTTAAGACCTTCTTTTTCACTCTCATACTTAGGTAGAGTTATTGATATATTCCCATCAATATTCGAGACTTTAAGAATTATTCTTTTAGCTCTCTTATCCTTCTTTATATTAATTTGATAAGATCTATTTTGCAATTTTATATATTTACATTTTGAAACCATATAAAAAATTTTTAAATCCAGTTAACTATATATTTCTCAAGCTCAATAGAATCATTTTCTCTAATTACTTTTCCTCTTACAGATTTTCCTGAATGATGAACAGATTTAATATTTCCTGAAACTAAATGGTGCCATTCAGGTAGGTTTTCTCCTTTAGAAACAAGTTTATATGCACAAGTTTTTGGCATCCATTTAATTTTATCTATATTTTGATAACTTAATTTAACACAATCATGTACAATTTTATGACGTTGTTCATATTTTAAACACTTGTTATTTTTTAATGACAAAAGTTTACAGGCAACATTTGTAAATTCTATTTTTCCTGTATCTTCATCCTCAAGTTTAATTAAGCAACATTTTCCACAACCATCACATAGAGCCTCCCACTCATCTTTGGTTAATTCATCAAGTTTCTTTTTTTTCCAAAAATTTTTTTTCATTGTCTAAATTTATTGTATTTTTTTATATTAATATTATTTAAACTAGTATAATAAGTTATTTTTTCTGAATAGCAAATATACCTTAAGTAAGGCATTTTAATGGTTTTGTTTGACAAATATATAATAAAAAATAGCAATTTTGATAAGGTAAAAATCCTTTGTATTGGTGATATAATATTGGATAGGTTTATATCAGGTGAGGTTGACAGAGTTTCTCCTGAGGCTCCTATACCAATAATAAATGTTCAAAAAAATAAGGATATACTCGGAGGGGTAGGAAATGTTGTTGCAAATATTTCATCACTAGGCGCTTATTCAGAGGTAATATCTTGTATTGGAGATGATCCAGAGGGTTTAGTAATAAAAAATTTAGTAAATTCACTTCCAAATACAAAAAGTAAACTTTATCTAGATAAAACAAGAATATCTACAAGCAAAGAAAGGTATGTTTCTGGTAGCCAACATTTATTAAGGGTAGACAGGGAGGATAAAAGAGAAATTGATAAAAAATTAGAAGAAAAAATTAAAAATTCGATTAAAAATCTTATTGGTAAATTTGATATTATTATTTTATCAGATTATGGTAAGGGTTTTTTGACTAAGTCCCTAACTAAAGAAATTATTAAAAATGCTAAAAAGAAAAATATATCTGTGATTGTTGATCCAAATGGCAATGATTACAGTAAATATTATGGTTGTGACATTATTACTCCAAATAAATTAGAATTATCCCTAGCTTCAAATATAGATTGTCATAACGATAAAGCCATTAATAAAGCTGCAAAAAAAATTCAAAGTGAAAATAAGATAAATTATATTTTGGTGACTAGGAGTGATGAAGGTATGTCATTATTTAAGCCTTCAGGAAGAGTTATGAATCTTAAATCTGAAGCAAAAGAAGTTTATGATGTTTCAGGAGCTGGTGATACAGTAGTAGCTACCTTAGCAATAATTTTAGGAACTGGCGGCGATATAGAGTCTGCATCTACAGTCTCAAATTGTGCAGCAGGTATAGTTATTGCAAAATTTGGGACATCTGTGTTGAGAAAAAGTGATTTACTAAATGTTACAAGCCGTTATATAAGTAAAATTAATAACATAGAGAATGCATTAGAAATTATTTCTGATTGGAAAAAAAATAATTTATCTTTAGGTTTTACTAATGGTGTTTTTGATATCCTTCATGAGGGGCATATAGCCTCACTTAGTTTTTGCAAGGATAATTGTGAAAAATTAATTGTTGCTCTTAATAGTGATAAATCAGTAAAGGCTCTAAAAGGTTCGGGGCGTCCGATAAACAATGAAAATTTTAGATCAAAAATTATAGCATTACTAGAGATAGTAGATCTGGTCATTATTTTTGATGAAAGTAATCCATTAAAGATTATAAAAAAGATTTCCCCTGATTTTATTTTTAAAGGATCGGATTATAGTCTAAATGAAATAATTGGTAGGAACTTTATCGAGAGTTATGGAGGAAAAGTTATCTTAACCCCGTATATAAAAGGAAAAAGTTCATCAAAAATTATTAAAAAAATTCAAAGTGGGAAATAAATTGATTGTAGTAACAGGAGGTTTGGGATTTATTGGTACTAATTTAATTTTATCTCTTTTAGAAAATAACCAGGATGAGATAATTATTTGTGATAATCGTGTAACGCCAAAACATCATATTTTTTCAAAAATTAAAATTATTGAGTCAGAAAAATTATTAGAATTCTTGTTAAAAAATAAAAATTATCTTAAAGCTATAATTCATTTAGGTGCCATTACTGATACAACTGAGAGAAATATAGAATTAATTCTAAAAAATAATTATTATTTTTCGCTAGAATTATGGAATTTTTGTTCGCGTTTTAACATAAAATTTATTTATGCTTCATCAGCTGCTACTTACGGAGATGGTAATTTAGGCTTTGATGACAATCTTAAGCTTAGCAATTTAAGTAAGCTTTATCCCTTAAACCCTTATGGATGGAGTAAGCATTTATATGATATCAAAGTAACAAGGAGTTCATTAGAAGAAAAACTATCCCCAAAATGTTGGGCAGGTTTAAAGTTTTTTAATGTTTATGGGCCAAACGAGGATCATAAAGGTGCTCAGTCTAGTGTTGCATATCAAATGATTAAACAAATAAAATCTGGGCAGCCAATAACATTGTTTAGATCACATAATAATGAATATAAAGATGGTGAGCAGATGAGGGATTTTATTTATGTAGAGGATTGCGTAAGTGTTATTAATTGGTTTCTTAACCGAAATGAGTTCACTGGAATATACAACGTAGGTTCAGGCAAAGCGAGAAATTTTCTAGATTTAGCCACTGCTACTTGTCAGTTTATGGATGTGGATTTAAAAATAAACTGGATTGATACTCCAGAAAATGTAAGAGAACAGTATCAATATTTTACACAAGCAAATATGGATAAGTTATACCAAATAGGGTACAATGAAGATTTCTATACCTTAGAAAAAGGGATAGAAAAATATACAAAAATATACACCGGATAGTCTACCAAGTTTTAACTGGTGGAAATTTTATTGATAATTCAACACTGTTTTCTAAAGCTTCTATAGAATGGTGATTATTTGGTTTATAGATCCAAAGATCCCCTTTCTCAGCTATAAAAGTATCGTCATCAATTAGTAAACGTAATTTGCCCTTCTTTAAAATCGAAATAGTTTTATGATCATGGTTATTATATAAAGGTTCTTTTGAATCTTTTTTTCTTGTGATTTCTGTCACTAATATCTCATCTGATTTAAACAAGATATTTATAAATATTCCTCCAGAAACTGGATGACCTTCTAATCTCTCTATTTCGGAATATCTTTTTTTATCATATTTAAAAAAATATCCGTTGCTATTATTTATTTCAAATAAATAATGTAAGTCTCTTTTTATTGTAAGTATTTTTTTATAAATCTCATTTTCTTCTAAAATATTATTTTCCAACATATTTTTTTTTATCTGATTAACAACCTCGTCTGATGATTTTTTGTAATTTATTTTTATAGAGGGTTTAAATTTTTTATTGATAATATTTTTTAGAGTTTTAACTCTCTTTTCATACAAATCATTAACTTTTTTCATCTATTTTATACCCTTAGCTTTAAATTGTGCTAAATATATTTCCTATATTACTAGATTTAATTATCCCTTTTGTATGGCCAGAAAAATGGGCAGGAAATATAGTAATATTTTGATCTACGTAACTTTCAATGAATTTTTTCCTAGTTTTAACGGCCAATTTAGGATCGAAGCAAAAATTTGTCTCCAATTCAGGTTTATTTATTTGAATGGGGTGATGTATTAAATCTCCTGTAAATACCGCACGTTCACGATCAGAGTTAAGTTGTATGCAAATATGCCCTGGTGTATGTCCTGGCGTAGGATCCAAATGAATAGTATCATCAATAGCAAAATTATCATCAACTAATTGGGCTTGAAAGTTTTCGACTATAGGCCGTACGCTATCGATCATACTCAAATAACCTTGTTCTCCCTCTTTAGCATTATTGAAGAAATCATAATCTTTTTTTGAAAATATATACTTTGCATTAGGAAATGTTGGAACCCATTTACCATTATCTAATAATGTGTTCCAACCAACATGGTCTGCATGTAAATGTGTACACATTACAAAATCTATCATATTTCTATCTATATTAAATTGTTTAAATCTTTTAAGAAAATCTGAGTTTCTCATATTCCAATTAGGCAGCGGTCTTGATTTATTATTTCCTACACAAGTATCTATGAGGATCCTGTGTTTTGGTGTTTCGATTAAATATGAATGAAAGCTAAAGTATAAAAGGAATGTATCTTTTTCTATAAAGTTTGGAATTAGCCATGATTTATTTTTTTCAATAATATCATTATTGAAGTTTTTAAAGACAAAATTAGGGTCTAGCCTATCTACGTATTCTTCAATTTTATTGACTTTAATTTTTCCTATATATTCTTGTTTCATTTTTTAAAAAATAATTGATTTCTGAAATTAAATTTTTATTTATTACTTTAATTATAATATACTTTATTTAATATAAAATGATTTTATTAAGTAGAATAGAATAGAATGGAATTTATTAACTACTATTTCATACCTGGTTTAGTTTTAGGTTGTATATATGCCCTCGGAGCGGTTGGTGTTTCTCTCTTGTTTGGGATATTAAGGTTTGCTCATTTTGCCCATGGAGATCTCATAACTCTAGGCGCTTATATTGCATTTTTTTTCACATCTACTTTTGGCCTTACTGGGTTATTATCATTACCTATGGCTATTTTGTTTTCAGTAGTGATATGTATTCTTATTGACAGGTTTTTCTACAAGCCATTGCGGTTTAGTCCGACAGTGATACTTCTAATATCATCATTTGGAATTGCTCTTATGTTAAGAGCAACAGTTCAATTGATTTGGGGGGTTGAAATAGAGTCTTATAATGAAGGTACTTTCAGCGTCCCATTAAAAATATTTGATACATTAATCATCGCAGAAAAGCATATTTATATAGTTTTATTTACTTTCTTAATTATCCTTATTATGCATTATTTTCTTGCAAAAACCACAATGGGAAAAGCAATGCGAGCTGTAAGTGATAATGCTTCACTTGCTCAAATTACTGGGATAAACACTGAGAAAGTAATTATCTGGACATGGGTAATTGGGGGAAGTTTGGCTGCCTCAGCTGGTGTTTTTCTTGGGATTGATACTCAACTTCAATCTAATATGGGTTGGGATTTACTACTTCCTATCTTTGCTGCAGCAATCCTTGGAGGCATAGGAAGTCCTTATGGTGCTATTATTGGGGGATTAATAATTGGTATGGCTGAAGAGTTATCAAGTTATACATGGCTTGGTGATGGATTGCCTTTACTTTCACCAGGCTATAAGACAGGTGTTGCATTTGCAATTATGGTTTTATTACTCATCTGGAGACCTAGTGGTATTTTAAAAGGGAAAGTCTTTTAAATGTCAGAGGTATGGCTAGGGTATTTGTTATATCTAATAGCATTACTTACCATGGGAGGAATATACTCTATTCTTACTGTTGGGTTAAATATCCAATGGGGTTTTACAGGTTTATTCAATGTTGGAATTGCCGGGTTTTTTGCAATTGGTGCTTATACAAGCGCATTAATTACTTCTCCTATTTCTGAACAACACTTGGGTGGTTATGATTTGCCAGTGGCCTTTGGGTTTATTTTTGCAATGATATCATCTGCAGTAATTGGATACTTTGTGGGTAAACTTTGCATTAGGTTACGTTCTGACTACCTCGCTATAGCAACTATTGGGGTTGCAGAAATTTTTCGTTTAATATTAAAAAATGAACTATGGGCCACGAATGGACCGAGAGGTATATCAAATATTCCTCGACCTTTCGAGGATTTAGCCCAGCCTTGGTCACAGTTATTATTTTTAACTATTGTGTTAATTATTTTATTTTTGGTTTATATAATTTCTCAAAAAGCACACAATTCTCCTTGGGGAAGAGTAATGAGAGCTATAAGGGATAATGACAAAGCAGCTGAAGCTATTGGAAAAAATGTAGAGAAATTTAGAATTCAAGCATTTATGTTTGGTTGTTCATTAATGGGGCTTGGGGGTGCATTAACAGCGCATTATTTTAAATTTATAGGCCCAGAGGCAACAGAACCTGTTATGGCAACATTCTTAATTTGGGTCATGCTAATTATAGGAGGTAGCGGTAATAATTTAGGTGCTATTATTGGAGCATTTTTAGTTTGGACAATATGGTCAGGTATGGAGATATTTACAGCTCAATTGCCTCCAGATTGGGCAGTAAAGGCAACATTTTTAAGAATATTTCTTGTAGGACTAGTATTACAAGTTATTCTGCAAAAATTTCCCTTAGGTATTTTTCAAGAGAAGCCACCAAAAAGAGATTAGAATGAAAAAAAGCCTCCTATATAATAGGAGGCTTTTTATTTATTTAAAAAAATTAAATTAATTTAATATGCTATTCTCTACAAAATCATCACCTTTAATGATAAAGTCTGCATAAACTCCACCGACGTCTCCAGCTTTATCAAAGTCATGAGGGCCAGAAGCTCCTGTATAATTTATACTTTTACCTGAAGCGATAGCATCAACTGCTTTTTTCCAATCACCTGGGCCAACTTCTACGCCTGGAGCACTTGCAATATCCCTAAGAGCCGCAGAGATTTTCTTCCTATCTGTTGAGCCAGCCTTCTGAATAGCAAGAGCTATCATCATAGCTGCATCATATCCTTGAGCCACAAAAGGGCCATTTGGATCATTCCCATCGGCTTTTGCGGCCTTTTCAAACGCAGATCTTGCTTTATTTTTTGGTGATGTAGGGCTTATAATTAGAAGCTTGTCTTTTAATGCGTTTGCTCCTAATTTAAATAAAACTTTATCACGCATTCCATCTGCACCTACAAATTTTGAGAAAAAACCATTTTCTAGGCTCTGTCTGATTATTGTTAAACCACTTCCACCAGCATAAGCTAATACAACCAGAGCGTCTGGTTTGCCTTTAGCAAGTGTTGCTAACTCAGCCCTGTATGAGGCCTTTTTATCCTCATGTTTTTGCTGTCCTGTGACTTTTCCCCCAAGAGATTTGTATGCTTTTGTGAAAGTTTCAGCAAGTCCCACACCATAATCGTTGTTAACATATGTTACAGCAACAGAATTAATACCTTTATCTTTAACATATTTTGCTAAGACTTTTCCTTGATAAGCATCAGTAGGAGCCACTCTGAAGATTAAATCATTATCATTTAAGCCAGTTATTTCTGGTGAAGTTGACGCTGGGGAAACCATAACAACGTTTGATGGAATTGCTACATTATTTGCAGCCCCAATTGTTGCTCCGGAGCATAAAGCTCCAACTATTGCAACTACCTGTTCAACATTTACTAGTTTTGTTGCAGCATCAACTGATGCTTGTGCATTACAACCCGTATCTCCAACAATCAATTCAAGTTGTTTTCCACCTAGTACTCCGCCTTGGCCGTTTATTTGTTTGATTGCTAATTTTGATCCGTTAATAATCGGTGGTACTAATTTAGCTATAGGACCGGTTACTGCCGATAAGGACCCAATTTTAACACTATCAGCAAAAGCATTAGAGCTTAATGCGGTAGCAATGATGGCTAATAATGATATTAGCTTTATACTTTTAAATGCCATAGTTAACCTCCCTGTGGCTATTATTTTAAAATATATATTTTAGGCAACATTAGATGAACAGTGGATAAGAATCAAAAAAAAATTAAATTTCTAGAAATAGTTAAAAATTAATAAAATATTATTTTAAAATATCATTTAAATATGTATAATAAAAAATTGTTAATATTTGCGCTAATATCTGAACAAAGTATAGATAATGAAAATATTATAAATTGATAATATTTTATTAAAAAGAGAAATAAAATGGGCGAAAAATTTAGTATAGTAACTCACTTAAAAAATAAAGGAATTGAAGCTGAGTTAGGTAAAATAAAAGGAAGAACTACTATTAGAGAAAAATCTAAAATTGTTGCCAGAAATGCCAGAAAACAATTATCTTTAATAGAGTCTGCAACTTATACACTTAAAAAATCTGATTGGATAAGTGAAGAGTCTAGTGGTACTTGTTTATTATCAATTAGGTATAAAAACCAATTAATACCCTTAGATGGAAAAGAAACAAAAATTAGACTTCCAAATAGAGTTGAAGCTGTTAAAGCGTTAAGACAGATAGCAATTGATTTAGAAGAAGGGTTACTGGATAATCTTCTAGAAAATGTTAAAGAAAGACAAAGAAAGCATAAAGGAGGTAATGTAGGTTTCTAATATATTTATAATATTATTATGAATATATTTATAAATAAAAATTAATAAAATTTGTTTAAGTAATTGAAATAATTGAATAAATCTTTTTCAAGTATAAAAAAATTTAAAAATTATTTATAAAAAATTTAATAAAATGAAGAATAAACAAAAAAAAAATTAAATTTTAATATTAAAAAACTTATGTAACCTATTGAAATATAACAATTTTATTTTTTATAGACGGAGTTATACTAAATGACTGAAAACATTGACTTATTTTGGTCCATGAGAAGTTCGTATTCTTACTTAGCTTTAGATAGGATAATCGATATAAAAGAAAAATATGATGTAAAAATTAATATTAAATTTGTTTTACCTCTAGCATTGAGGCATAGAAATTATTTTATAAACATGCCCAAGAGTAGAAAAAATTATGGTAAATTAGATAACTTGAGAATAGCCAAATACTATAATATACCATTTAAATGGCCTGATCCTGATCCAGTTAAATTTACAAATGGAATTCCAGATTATGATCAGCCATTAGCTTATAAGGTTTCAAGAATGGCGGTTTTAGCCGAGAAAAATAATAAAGGTTTCGATTATGTTAAAGCCCTATCTCGTGCAATTTGGGACGGAAAAAATAAGAATTGGAATGATAGAAGCTTCTTAATTTCCTTGTTTAAAAGTATTGGTTTAAACTACGAAGAAATGGAAAAAGAAGTAGATAAAAATTCGGATATGTACGATGAAATGCTGAGTATTAATGGGGGTAAATTAGAGGAGTCAGGACATTGGGGTGTGCCGACTTTAGTGCTAAGAAAGGAGCCATTTTTTGGTCAGGACAGAATAGATATTTTTGAGTGGAAATTAAAAGAAATTTTAGAAATTTAGAATAAACCTTCAATTTCATCATTATTGTTTATAAAAATATCCTCAGCTGCGGGCTTTCTTGGAAGCCCTGGCATGGTCATTATATCACCACATATAACAACTATAAATCCTGCTCCTGATAGAAGCCTGACTTCCTTAATAGGGATTTTAAAACCTAGTGGTGCTCCTAAAAGGTTTGGATCAGCAGAAAAACTATACTGTGTTTTTGCCATGCAAATTGGTAAATTTCCGAAACCAGAATTTTCCAATTGATTCAATTGATCAATTATTTTCTCATCAATTACAATATCATCAGCTCTATAAATATTTTTAACAATCTTCCTAATTTTCTCAATTATTTCATCATTATTTTCATAAAGTAACTTGAGCTTTTGATTGCTTTCATTGCATATTTCAACCACTTTATTAGCAAGATTTATTGTGCCTTCTGAACCATTTGCCCAGTGTTTGCACACAATAGCCTCTGTATCTAAATTACTTACAAAATTAATCACTCCTGATATTTCTTTTTCTGAGTCACCTGAAAAATGGTTTATTGCTACTACAGGTTTGATGCCAAAAGACTTAATATTTTCTATATGTCTTGTGAGATTTTTACATCCCTTAATAACTGCTTGAAGGTTTTCGTTTGATAAATTATCTTTTTTAATTCCTCCATTCATTTTTAAAGCTCTTATAGTAGCTACAATAACAATACAATCAGGCTGAAGATTTGCTTCTCTACACTTAATATTTAGAAATTTCTCTGCGCCAAGGTCAGCACCAAATCCAGCCTCGGTAACTACAAAATCTGAAGTTTTTAAGGCTATAAGTGTTGCTGTAATTGAGTTGCAGCCATGGGCTATATTTGCAAAAGGGCCTCCATGAACAAATACTGGGTTATTCTCTAAAGTTTGTACAAGGTTTGGTAAAATAGCTTCTTTAAGTAATACTGACATCGCTTCATTAGCATTAATATCTTTGCTAAAAACAGGTGTCTTATCATATCTATAGCCAATGACTATTTTACCAAGTCTCTCTTTTAAATCTTCAAAATTTGTGGATAAACATAGAATAGCCATTACTTCTGAGGCTGCTACTATATCAAAACTAGATTCTCTAGGGTGCCCATTTGTTATGCCACCTAACGATGTAACTATATTTCTTAAAGCACGATCATTCATATCTATGACCCTTCTCCAAGTAACTCTTCTTGGATCGATATTCTGTTTATTTCCCCAATAAATATGATTATCAATCATTGCTGAAAGTAAGTTATGGGCTGAAGTAATAGCATGAAAATCACCAGTAAAGTGTAGATTCATGTCTTCCATAGGTATGACTTGGGCATATCCGCCGCCTGCTGCTCCACCCTTCATTCCAAAACACGGTCCTAAAGAAGCTTCTCTAATACAAACTGTTGCTTTCTTACCTATTTTATTTAAACCGTCACCTAAACCAACGGTAGTTGTTGTTTTCCCTTCCCCGGCTGGCGTTGGATTTATGGCAGTTACAAGAATTAGTTTACCATATTTCTTATTATTAGAACTTTTTATAAAATTTGAAGATATCTTTGCTTTATCATAACCATAAGGGATAATATCTTTCTCTGAAATGCCTAGTTTTTTTGCAATATTTAAGATTGATTCTTTCTTTGCTGCCCTTGCAATTTCAATATCTGATTTATTTTCCATGCCTTGTCCCTGAAATTGAGTTTCAAAAAATCTTTCAGCTACTTTAAAAGAAATTTTTATTATGTGCTATAGATTAATTGATGAATTTTTTTGGGTAATTGATAGAAAGACCTCTTCAAGGTCAGTTTCATTAATTTCAAAGTCAATAATATTAAGTTTAGAAGAATTTATTTTTTTCAAAATTTTATGGAAGTTTAAATTACTTGGCTGATAAATAAACTTTATTGTCTTTTTATCAACAATAATTGGTTTAAGATCTTTCAAGGAATCAGGAATAGAAATAAAATTTTCCTGAAGTTTTACAATCAATTCTTTTTTGTCAATTAGGCTAACAAGCTTATCTTTTGTATCACATGCCACCAGGTTGCCATCATTTAATATTCCTATTCTATCACATAATTGTTCCGCTTCTTCAATATAGTGAGTAGTAAGTAATATTGTTGTTCCTTTATTATTAAGATCCTGAACCATTTCCCATAAATGTCTTCTTAGCTCTACGTCAACACCTGCTGTAGGTTCATCTAATACTAATATTGGAGGAGAATGAACCATAGCTTTACCAACCATTAATCGTCTTTTCATCCCTCCTGACATCCTTCTAGCATATCCGTTAGCAACATCTGTTAGTTTTAGAGCCGAGAGTATTTCTTTTGTTTTTCTATCTTTCTTTCTTACTCCATACATACCAGCTTGTAATTCAAGTGAGTCCCTTGGGCTAAAGAATGGATCCAAAGTTAATTCTTGAGGAACTACTCCTATAGATTGCCTAGCTTCCCTAACACTAGTATCAAGGTTATACCCATTGATATTAACTTCTCCATTAGATTTTATTACTAGTCCAGCAAGTATATTAATAAACGTAGATTTACCAGCACCGTTTGGACCAAGAAGCCCAAATATTTCTCCCTTATTAATTGTTAAATTAATACCCTTTAGTGCTGTTTTTTGTATTTTTTTCTTGTCTCTAGCAAGATATACTTTCTGTAGGTTTTTTACTTCAATAGCAGGTTTACTAATAAGATCATCATGCATTTACTAATTCCTAAAAACTTAAAGTTGTATATGAAGCTATAATTTGAAATTATGGAAAGTGAATATATATACGCTATGTAAATAAATTATCAACTAAATTAATTGAGAGGGCTAAAATGGAAATAAAGAAGGATAATAATATTATCGAAGTTCATACAGATACTGTTTATTGTGATGGGGGAAAATTAGGACACCCTAGAGTTTTTTTGACATTTGAGGAAAATAAGATTGAGTGTCCATATTGCGGCCAGATATTCATAAAAGTATAGTCTTGACTAATTAATTCATAAATTATTAAAAGAAAATATTATGAAAAAAAACTGCATATATCTAGTTGATGGATCCGGTTATATTTTTAGGGCATATCATGCATTACCTCCACTTTATAGAAAAAAAGACGGAGTTCCAACTGGTGCAGTTTTAGGTTTTATAAATATGATAAATAAGTTAATTGAAAATAATTTCACAAATGGTTCGGCAACTCATTTAGCTATTATATTTGATAAGGGAAGTAAAACTTTTCGGAATGATATATATAAAGATTATAAAGCTAACAGAGGTGAAACACCGGAAGATTTAATACCTCAGTTTAAGCTTATCAAAGATGCTACAAAAGTTTTTAATATTTTGATGGTTGAGCAAGAAGGTTTTGAGGCAGATGATCTTATTGCTTCATACTCTAAATTAGCTGTAAAGGATGGTTTTGATGTAAAGATCGTATCCTCAGATAAGGATCTAATGCAGCTAGTTGCTCCAGGTATTTCAATGCTTGATCCAATCAAAAATAAATATATCGAAGAAAAAGAAGTAATAGAAAAATTTGGTGTAAGGCCAGATAAGGTTATTGATGTTCAGTCGCTTGCAGGTGATAGCTCTGATAATATTCCAGGTATACCAGGGATTGGGATAAAAACTGCAGCAGAATTAATAAATAAATTTGGAGATTTAGATACTCTTTTAAAAAAAGCTAACCAAATTAAGCAGCCAAAAAGACGCGAAAAACTTATTGAGTTTTCGGAAAATGCAATTTTATCAAGAAAACTAGTTACTTTAAAAAGTGATATAAAAATAAATTTGCAATTAGATAAATTCAAATACGCTCTTCCAGATTACAAACAGGTAATAGAATTTCTAAAGGAAATGGAATTTAATAGTTTAGTCAATAGAATTGCTAGAGATAACGAATATATAGAACAACCTAATTCTGATCATATTGTAGAAAGAGAATATCATGTTTGCGAGGATTTGTTGCAAATTAAAAAATATTTTGACTTATCTGAAAAGAATGGAATATGTTCAATAGTTTTTTTTAATGAACAGTTAATAATTGGTAAGGAAAATATTATTGGAATGTCGCTATGTTATGAACTTGGACATTCTGTTTATTTGCCTATAATCAGCGATTCTAATGAAAATGGATTTACATTGGAACAAATTATTGACTCCTTACGTTCAATTTTAGAGAGTCCCTCAGTATTAAAAGTTTTTTATGATGTTAAGCAATTTCTTAAAATTATCAATGATTATCAAATAAGACTTAAATCATATGATGATGTCTTACTAATGTCATACAATTCTGGTACAGGCAAATATAATCACAACTTAAATGAAATCATAAATAAATTTCTAAAAAATAATATAACTAAACCTGAGGAAATTATTGGCACAGGTAAGTCCAAAAAAAATATAGATGAAATAGACTTAAAAAAATTGAGAGATTTTACTTGTGCAATAGCTGATTCAATTTTAGAGTTACATAATATTTTAAAAATAGAACTTGTTATGAACAAATCTTATGTTGTTCATCAACAAGTAGATAAACCCCTAATAGAAATTTTAAATATAATTGAAAATAACGGTTTTTTAATTGATACTGGTATATTAAATAAAATATCTAAAAACTTTCATTCTAGATTAAAGGTACTAGAAAAAGATATATATAAAGAGGCTGGAAGGAATTTTAATATAGGTTCTCCTAAGCAGCTTGGTGAGATACTTTTTGATGAAATGGGAATTGAAGGTGGAAAAAAAAGTAAAGCTGGATCTTGGGGGACTGGAGCAGATATTCTTGAGCTTCTTGATCAAAATGGGATAAAAATAGCGAAGTTAGTTTTGGATTGGAGACAGCTTGCAAAGCTTATAAATACCTACTCAGAGAAACTACCCTTATTAGTCAACTCAAAAACTAAACGAATTCATACAACATACACAATGTCAGGAACTAATACTGGAAGATTATCATCGAACGAACCAAACCTCCAAAATATTCCTATAAGAACTGAAGATGGTAAAAAAATAAGGGAAGCATTTGTTGCACCTAAAAATTTTAAATTAGTCAGTGCTGATTATTCGCAGATTGAGCTTAGACTTTTAGCTCATATGGCTGATGTTCCAAAATTGAATAAAGCATTCAAAGAGAATTTAGACATTCATTCTGCAACTGCCTCTCAAGTTTTTGGGGTAAAAGAAAAAGAAGTTTCTTCTGACCTTAGAAGAAAAGCAAAAGCTATAAATTTTGGAATAATTTATGGTATAAGCGCTTTTGGTTTATCTAAGCAATTAAACATATCAAATACTGAAGCGAAAGAGTACATAGCCAAATACTTTAAACAGTTTCCTGGTATTAAAGATTATATGAAATCTCAGGTTAATTATTGTAGAAAATATGGTCATGTTGTTACTCCTTTTGGAAGAAGGGTATATTTATCTAGCATTAATGATAAAAATAATATAAAGAAATCTTTTGCAGAGAGACAAGCAATAAATGCACCTCTTCAAGGAGGTTCTGCTGATATAATTAAATTAGCAATGATTGCATTATTTGATAATGAAGATACGATTGCTCAAAATTTCAAGCTTCTTTTACAAGTACATGATGAATTGATTTTTGAAGTTTTGGAGAGTAAAGTTGAGGAAAGTAAAATTAAAATAAAGAAGGTAATGGAGAAGGTAGTTAACTTAAAAGTACCTCTTTTAGTTGATATAGGAGTAGGTGATAACTGGAGTGAAGCTCACTAAAAAATTATTTCAAATTTTCCCCTAGCAATTTGCCAAAAGCTAGAGTAGGGCCCACTCCCATACCTGCAATATAATGTTCGCCCATGATTCTAGTATTTCCTATTATTTCACCTGCAGCATAAATATTTCTTACTGGGATATTATCATTATTTAAAACTTGCAACTTTTCATTAACTGCTATACCAGCAGGGCTGGGTAATGCAAAAGCAACAGATTCAATACAATAAAATGGTGGATTATTTATTTCTCTTGGCAAATGCTCTCTTCCAAAAGTATCATTATTTTTATTAACTGAGTTATTATATTCATTTATAGTATTTAGGAGTGCTTGAAAATCAATATTCATTTCATAAGCTAATTTTTTAATAGAAGTATACCTAGTTAAAGAGACTTGATTATTAATATGACCTTTTAACCCGCCATCATTTGTCAATGAGATGGGTGGAGCATTAATAAAAATTCCTTGATCAAAAATTATAAAAAATTTTTGCATATTTTGTTCATTTACTTTATGCCTTCTATAGTCGGCACTAGGATGATCTTCACGCATGAACCTATACCCCTGAGAATTGACCCAGATTTCCCAAGGTTGTCTATCTTGAGGGATCGTATTTATTGAAACTGATACAGAATGCTTGTCAGAACTTTTTTGAAGCACCCCTCCAATCATACCTTTATATAGTTCGCCTCCATCAATTTTAAAATTATTTCTTTCCGCTATTTTGTGAACTAAGCCCTCAGATCCATTAAATTTTGGAGTATATAAGAAAGATTTTGGGGAATATTTTGTAAAAAGTTTTTCATTATTTGTATAACCCCCAGCAGTTAATACAATATTATTTGAATAATATTTTAATTTTTTTCCTTCATTGTTTAATAAAACAACTCCTTCAATTACATTATTATTTTCAATAAAATCGACTAGAGTAGTTTGATTTAGTAATGTTATATTTTTAGAAGAAATAAATCTATCAATTATAGGCAATATTTTATCTAAAATCTCTTTTCCGAAACCAACTGGCCACTGATATCTTCTTGTAGAGTAAATGTCATGTTGATATGTGATAACAGGATGATTATCCGGAAAAGTAACGCCAATTTTTTCTAACCAATTTACTGTTTCACCTAAGTGGTCTATTGCAAGTCTGAGCAATTTTTGGTCAGCTGTTGACTTACATATTTCCCATGCTTCTTTAAAATGTAGATCTGGGTAATCATAAATATTTTGCCTCTTCTGTAGATTTGTTCCAGCTGCCGCTATTTGTCCAGTGCTTCTTGATAATTTACCACCAATACTTTTATTTTTATTTACTAATAAAACTTTTTTATTTCTATCTGCTGCTCTAATTGAGCATGGCAAACCAGCCATACCTGCCCCAATGATTATAAGTTCGAACTCCATTTTATAGAATTTAAATTCCTACTATAGTTCTTCCACCGTTTGGACTGATTGTTTGACCTGTTATTGCTTTTGAGGAAGGACTTGCAAGAAATGCGACTAGTTCAGAAACATCATTAGCGTTTGGTAAAGATCCCATTGGGGCACTTTTTGACTCTTTATTCAAGAATTCTTCCCCAACACTGGCAAGAGTTAACTCACTTTTTAATAATGTTGGTGCAACTGCATTTACACATATTTTCCATGGTGCTAATTCACGAGCCCAACTTTTAGTTAGCCCTAATATTCCAGATTTTGAAGCAGTATAGTGTGAAGCAAGTGGGCTACCATACATTGTAAAATCTGATGCAATATTGATAATTCTTCCCCAATTATTTTTCTTCATATTTGAAACTAATTTTTGTGTTATAAAAAACATAGACTTTAAATTAACAGTCATCATTGTATCGTAAATTTTCTCTGTAACTTTTTCAAATGGTAATGACATTCCAGATATTCCTGCATGATTAACAAGTATATCTATTGGGGAGTTATTAGTGACTATGTCAAGAGCTTCATTGACTTCATTTATATTTGTTATATCGCAAGTGATGTATTCAGAAGAACCATTATCTTCTCTGATTTTATTTGATACTGCTTGTGCCTTATCCTTTCTTTTATCAAGCACAATAACATGTGCTCCTAATTCTGCTAATTTATTGCAATGTGAGCTACCCATTGCCGGTCCGCCACCTCCTGTTACTAATGCTGTTTTATTAATTAAAGAATTATTCATAAATCTTAATTCTCCTTCCAATGAAGAATTTTTTCTCCAAGAAGTTTCCCGAAAGTAATAGCAGGCATTAAGGACATACCATTTACAAAAGCTGAACCAGAAAGCCTAGTAAAACCCAGGACCTCTCCTGCAGCAAATAAATTAGGAATAATTTTACCGTTTGTATCCATCACCTCAAGTGACTCATTGGTTTTTAATCCTGCTGGGCTTACCACTGTTATTCCACCAGCATGAATTGAATAAAAAGGTGGTTTTTCAATTTTACCAAACATTCTTACTCTACCAAAATCTTTGTCATTTCCGGTTTCTACAGCAAAGTTATATTTTGAAATTGTTTCTATTAAATTTTTTTCAGGTACATTAATTGCTGTAGCTAACTCAGTTAGTGTTTTAGATTTGGAATAATTTGGATGATTGCCATACTTATTATTAATTGTTTTCTCCATCAGAGGGTTTATACAGGGAGCGTTTTGGCGAATATTCTCATCAAAAATTATGAACATTTCTTGATTTGGTTGTTTTAATAAAGCATGTTCTCGAATATGGACACTTGGGTGATCCTCCCTAACAAATCTTTTTCCATAACTGTTTACATATATTTCCCAAGGTTCTCTAACTTGAGGTGAGAATTGCATACCTAATGAAGTTGAAAATGGATCTTCTGGTCTCTCAAGAACACCAGCAAAAGTACATAAAAATTTATCTGATCCATCATAATCTGCGCCTATCTCTCTTGCAGCGATCAAACCATCACCTAAACTAAATTCATTTGTCCAAGATCTGAGTGGGATTTCTGGAGTTAATTCATTCCACAAATCTTTATTATGAGCATATCCTCCAGTTGTAATTACAGTATTTTTACCATAAAACTCTTTTACTCCGTCATGCGTATCTGCTTTAACACCTATCACAGAACCAGAATTATCTTTTATTATTTCTCTCATTCTAGTATTTAAACGTAAATCAATTTTTTTCTCATCAGCAAGTTTTTCATGTATAGGTTTTAAAACATCAAGAATTGCTATGGCTGCATTTTCAGCCCAATGGTATCTTCTTTTTAGATACGGCTCATGAGCACCTCCAGCTACTGGATGGCTCTTGATTGGTTCATAGCCAATACTCTCCAGCCAGTCATATGTTGCACCAGCATTATCTATAGCTAATTTTCCAAGCACCGGATCAATAGTATTTTCTGATATTCTTTGTGCATCATCATAATGTTCGTCTGGGCTATCTTCTATTCCCATTTTTTTTTGTCTTTTTGTTCCGGCTGCGGAAATCTGACCTGATGATAACATTAAAGTTCCACCAATTTTATCACTTGCTTCAAGTTGTAAAACTTTTGCTCCTCTATTAGCTGCAAATATAGAAGAAGGTATGCCAGCGCTGCCTGCTCCAACAATAATTACATCCCATTGATTTGACATTTTAATCTCCAGAAAATTAATTTATATTCTACCAAGACAAAAATTTTTGCCCTAGAAGTCTTCCAAAAGTGAGCGCAGGGGTAAGCATCATACCACCTGCAGAGCATTTGCCCATAGTTTGTCCTGAACCCAAAATTTCTCCCGCTGCAAATAAATTTCCTATTGGTTCTCCATTTTCTTTTAAAATATTTAGTTCTGAATTTACCAAAAGACCAACTGTACTTGTTATAGAAACTCCATGAGTGCAGATAGAATAAAAAGGTGGTTTTTCAATTTTAAGAGGCCTATGCACTCTACCAAATGAATCTGGATGATTATTTTCAATATTGAAATTATATTCTTCTATTGTTTTTATAAGTCCTTCTGAATTAATACCTGATTTATTTGCTAGACTTTGTAAATCATTAGCATAATAAAACATAGGGTGGCTTGAGAAGAATGAAATCATATCTTCCTTTGAAAAGTCTTTTAGAAGAGGCGGGGATTCTTTTAGTATTTCATCATCAAAAACAATCCATGCCTTAAGTTTATCCTGCTCAAGCAGTTTTTTTTCTCTTACATGAACCGAGTCATAGTCTTCCTGGAAAAAACGTTCCCCATCAACATTTACATGAATTTCCCAAGGAAGTCTTAAATGCGGGTGAGATATTACCCTGGTAGTTACCTCGGAAGGGTAATCAAAGTTTTTTAATATAGCTCCATATCCACATAGATAATTTTCTTTTCCTCTTAAAATCCCTCCAATATTATTTGCTATGGTAAGGCCTTCACCATTAGAAAAGGGGTATGCCCCTTTCCAATATAATGTTGGACCACTTAATTCCTTGAATAATGTAGGGTTTGAAGAATAACCTCCAGTTGAAAGAACTATATTTTTGCCATTGATAATAGCATTAGTCCCATCTTCTGCTTGTATTTCGATTCCTGTTACTTCCTTTTTATTTAAAATTATATTTTTTAATTTTGTTCTTAGGCTCACTACAACGTTCCCGGATGCTATTTGTTCATCTAGAAGGGGTGTGATTGCGTCTAGAATTGAAATACCACCGAACGGACCCCAATAATACCTTCTTTCACTATAAGGTTCATGTGCATTACCAAGAACAGGGTGATTATCTAGAGGAGTAAAGCCATTGGTCATAAGCCAATCAAATGTCTCGGCAGCATTATCGACTGCAAGTCTAACCAAGTCTTTATCAGCTGTATTTTCACTAATTCGCATAACATCATCAAAGTGGTCATTAGAATTATCACTTATTCCTAATTGTTTTTGAAGGGAAGTTCCTGCTGCACTCATTTGTCCTGTAGTTAAATGAAGTGTGCCCCCTATTTTGTCAGCTGCATCAACAAGTAAAACTTTTGCTCCCCTTTGCCCTGCAAAAATAGCTGCTGGTATTCCAGCTGTTCCGGCTCCAACAATAATAACATCCCAATTTTCCACCATAGGCCTATCCTCCCTAAGATATTCTAAAGTAAAAAAGAATTTAAATTGTATAGATTATAAAATGAAAAATATATAAAAAAATAATTATAATTTGTTAGTTATCTCTCTATCCTTATTACTACTCGTCTGCCTTCTTCACGATTCTCTGGGATAGGGGAACCTTCATTATCTTTAAAAGGAAAACCTTCTTTAGGTTTAGTATCTGCGTAACCGACAGCTCTAAGTCTATCTCCTGGTACGCCCCTTGATATCATAAAACGGACAACAGCGGATGCTCTTGCTGAAGATAATTCCCAATTTGATGGGAACTGAGGGGTGCTAATTGGGGTATCATCCGTATGGCCTTCTACTTCAATTTTATAATTTTTTTTGCCTAATCTAAACGTTACAAGTTGTGCAACTCTATCAAGTGCTTTTATTCCCTCAGGAACTATATTTGCAGAACCAGGCTCAAACATTTTTCTCGATTTGAATTCAAAAGTCAGGCCTCTTTTGGTTGATCCAACTTTAGAAGATTCAGATTCTGACTGAACTTGAGATAGATCTTTTGACAAGTCAGTAAATGGTGTTTTCACACTTCCTCCCTTTAATGACTCAACCATACCTTTGGTAACAGCTTCAAATTTTTCAGTATTTGGATCCGATACGGTATAAAGCAGAACAAAAAACGCCATTAATAATGTAATAGCATCTGCATAAGTTAAAAGCCAATCTTCTTTTTCTTCTTCTTCGGGAGGTGGGGGTGGGAGTTTTGCCATATCTTATCTATCTAGTGAATGTTATGCAGCTTTCTTCTTCTTATCTTTTCCACCGCCACCTTTTTTATCAATAGAGTAGTGGATTTCAGGATCGAGAAAACTATTCATCCTATCTTGTATATATCTAGGACTTCTATGTTCTGCAAGCATTGCTAAACCTTCGCAAACTAAGAGGTTTCTAAATCTTTGAATACCAGCTTTTTGAGCTGCTTTTGTTGCTGCTGGTGCGAAAACCATTCGTGCAAATAAAACACCGTATAGAGTAGTTAGCAACGCAACAGCTAGGCCAGCTCCAAGTCCATTGGGATCTCCCCCAATATTTTGTAGCATTATGATAAGACCAATTAGTGTGCCAATCATTCCAAAAGCTGGAGCAACCGCTGTCATATTTTTCAAGATATCTGCATTTACCATTGCTCTCCCAAACATTTCACCAGCTGCAGCTTGCATCATATCTCTCACTTCATCTGCAGTATAACCTGTAATCACTAAGTCTATTCCATAATTAAGATAATAATCCTGGTCTTTTGCCGATTTAGCCTCTCTTTCAAGTGCTAAGATTCCATTTTTTTTAACCAAGAATCCCCAGCGAATTATTTTTCCTGTTTCCTGAGTAAGAATATTTCTATTAACTGTTTCTTTTTTTACTAATGCTCCTATATCTTTTAATGCTTGAATAACATACCTAGCTTGAAAACCAATAAAAGAGGCAGCCAGTGTCCCACCTACAACAATTAGCATAGAAGGTATGCTTATAAATGATGCAAGGTTATCAGTTGAAATAGCAATAGAGCCAACAACTAGACCTAGACCGAAAAGCACTCCTAAAATAGTAGAAATTGACATATGTTGAATTTTTCCTAATTAATTAGCAAACAAGGTACTTAATGATAAAAAAAATAGCATTTTTGGTCAAGTCAGCTGAGAGATTGAATTAAAACTTTATTTTTAAAATCTTTTACCCAATAAATCTGCAGTCTCATATGGTTAATTTATAATAATTTCCTTCTTATTTAAATTAAATAAAGAGAAAAAATTAAAATTTTTAGCTTATTTTAAGTAATTTATCATAATTGATACAAAAATTAAGCAATAAAGATATTTTCTAGTACCTATAATATTCAGGCTTAAAGGGACCAGTATTATCTACACCGATATAATCTGATTGTTCTTTAGTTAGTTTTGTTAACTTAGCCCCAAGTTTATCCAAATGGATAGCCGCTACTTTTTCATCTAAATTTTTTGGCAAAACATATACTTTCTTTTCATACTTTTGAGGGTTATTCCATAGTTCTATTTGCGCAAGAACTTGATTAGAGAAAGATGCACTCATTACAAAACTGGGGTGTCCCATCGCATTTCCTAAGTTAACCAGTCTACCTTTTGAGAGAAGTATAATTTTCTTTCCGTCAGGAAACTCTATCTCATCAACTTGGGGTTTTACTTCATGCCAGTTCATATTTCTAAGTCCTGCAACTTGTATTTCAGAGTCAAAATGACCTATATTACATACAATAGCTCTATCTTTCATCTCTCTCATATGATCTATAGTTATTACATCCTTGTTTCCTGTTGCAGTTACAAATATATCTGACTTCTTTGCAGCTTCCTCCATTGTGACAACCTCAAAACCTTCCATAGCGGCTTGAAGAGCACAAATCGGATCAATTTCTGTAACCATAACTCTACATCCAGCGTTTCTTAATGATTGAGCTGAGCCTTTTCCAACATCTCCATAGCCAGCAATTGTAGCGATTTTTCCAGCCATCATTACATCAGTACCTCTTCTGATTCCATCAACTAGACTCTCTCTACAACCATATAAATTATCAAATTTAGATTTAGTAACAGAATCGTTAACATTTATAGCAGGGAATAAAAGTTCGTTCTTTTTTTCCATTTCATACAACCTAAGAACTCCTGTTGTAGTTTCTTCTGTAACACCTTTAATTGATTGACCTATTCTACTATACCACCCTTTATCAGTTTTAATTTTGTCCTTTATAGATTGAAACAATACTTCTTCTTCTTCGTTCTGGGGATTGTCTAAGATAGAAAGGTTTTTTTCTGCTTTCATGCCTAAATGAATCAGAACAGTCGCATCCCCTCCATCATCAAGAATCATATTAGGAGTTCCACCATCGTGCCATTCAAATATTTTGTGAACATATTCCCAGTATTCTTCAAGGGTCTCTCCTTTTTTTGCATAGACAGGAATTCCCTGGTCCGCTATTGCTGCTGCTGCATGGTCCTGTGTTGAAAATATATTGCAGGATGACCATCTAAGTTCTGCGCCAAGATCCTTAAGAGTTTCAATTAGTACAGCAGTTTGTATTGTCATATGTAGGCAACCGGCTATTTTGGAGCCTTTAAGAGGGTGTTTATTTTGAAATTCTTCACGAAGTTTCATAAGTCCAGGCATTTCAGTTTCAGCAATAGATATTTCATCTTTTCCCCACCTAGCCAAAGATATATCCTGAACTACGTAGTCTTTGTCATTAAGTTTTGTCATTTGATACTCTTTAAGTCATTATTTCAATATTAGTTATGGTTTATCAGTGTAAATGTAATGCTGCAACATTAATTTATCAATTCATTATCATTTATTTATTTAACTGGAATCTCCAAAATAAATATTGCTCCAATTATGTTTCCCATTGCATCTTTTTTATTTTTAGCTGAAATTTTCCCACCATGAACTTTAGCGATTTTTTTTGAAATATATAGTCCAAGACCTGAATGTTTTCCGAATGATTCTTCTGAGGTCCTTTTTGTGTAAAATCTATCAAAAATTTTGTCCATATCATTAAATTTGAAACCAGGGCCTTCATCTTCACAAGATATAAAAATATAATTTTTTATTTGCCAGGCTTTAAGTTTTATAGACTCTGATTTTGGAGAGAAACTTATGGCATTATCAACTAAATTTTTAATTATCTGTCCAATACTATCCTCTATACCAGTTATCCAAAGTTCTTTGAAGTCTGACTCAAGAATTATTTTATTCTTCCACCCCTTTGTTTTGTAAACAATTAAAATAGTTTCTAAAAGTTTTATTATATTTATTGGTCTCATTTTACTTCTTGAAAGCTCAGCATCTAGCCTTGATGCATTTGAGATATCTGTTATTAATCTATCAATCCTTTTAAGGTCGAGCTTCATTATGCTAACTAGTTTTTCCTGCTTACTTTTATCTGATACTTTGTTGAAGGCATCTATTGCACTGCCTAAGCTTGTAAGAGGATTTTTGATTTCATGAGATACATCAGCTGCAAATGATTCAATAGCATCAATACGATTATATAATTCCTGAGTCATGTCTCTTATTGCATAGGAAAGGTCACCAATTTCATCTTCGCGAGAGGTGAAGTCTGGAATTTCAATTTGCCTATAATTTATATTTCTAACTCTATTTGCAGCTCTTGCTAGTTGTTTAACTGGTCTTGTTAGAACATTTGATAAATATAAAGATAGTAAAATTGTAATTACTAAAGATAGGCCTGAAACCTTAATTATATTCATTTGAAATTGAGATACTCTATCGTCAATATCTGTGGTATTTGTAGATAAAAGTAAGGCGCCTTGAACCGTTTTAAAAGATTGAATAGGTACTGCAACTGAAATAATAAGATTTTGTTTAGACGCTCTTAAAGCATAATGGGTTTCACCTAAAAGTGCCGAACTTACTTCATTATAGTCACTAGCTAACTGAGGAATATTCTCTGAGTACTTCGGTAATTTATTATTATAGGAGTTAGACCATGGAATTATTGATTTGATTTGAGTATAAATTTTATATAATAAACTTTCAAAAAAATCGTTAGGTAGGTCCTCAGCTTGCACGTTTCTTCCTGCTTCTAGAATAATCCTGCTATCTGATATAAGAACACCTTTGGAGTTAAATACCCTCGCTCTTTTTGACGTAGTATTTACCATTCTTCTAAGAAGAGAATTAGTTTTTGACCTATTTAAGAAATAATCATAATTTTTATCTAAATCTAAAGCGCTTTGACTTAGTGCTCCAGCAATCACAGATCCTTCATTGGTTAATGAGGTTATTTTTGTATTAATCAAACCTTCCCTAAACTGATTGAGGTAGAGCATGCCTCCCATCAAAATCAATAAACCAAAAATATTTATGGTAAGAATTCTTACAGTTATTGTTTTCCATTTTTTTCTTTTTTTATCTTGGCTAATTGTATATTTATTTTCAATTTTACTCACGGAATTTGTAACCTAATCCATATAAAGTTTCTATATAATCAAAAGATTTATCAATATTCCTAAATTTCTTTCTAAGTCTCTTAATGTGACTGTCAATAGTCCTGTCGTCAACGTATGAATTATCACTATATGCTATATCCATTAATTGTTCTCTACTTTTAACATGACCAGGTCTCAGAGCTAAGTCTTTTAATATTATAAATTCTGTAACAGTTAATTGGATCTCCTTATCTTTCCATGTACACTTATGTTGGAGGAGATCCAGTTCAAGTTGACCTCTTAAAATTTTTTCTTTTTCTCCGGCCAAATTTTCTTTCTGGATATTCTTTTTTTCATTAGAGATTCTTCTAAAAATTGTTCTCACTCTTTCATTTAGCAATCTTTGGGAAAAGGGTTTCTTAATATAGTCATCTGCTCCCATTTTTAAGCCGAGGACTTCATCTATTTCATCATCTTTTGAGGTCAAAATTATAACAGGAATTTTGCTATTTTTTCTCAATTGAGAAAGCATTTCCATACCATCCATCACTGGCATTTTTAGATCGAGAATAATTAACTCTACAGGTTGTTTTTTTAGTCCCTCGATAGCTTCTAATCCATCTGTATAAGTATGAACTCTAAAGCCTTCAGTTTCGAGAGCAATCGATACAGAGGTTAATATATTTCTATCATCATCAACAAGAGCAATTGCTTTATTCATAGAAAAAATTATGTTTATATCTTAAAATAGCAAAAGCAGTTTAACATTCAAAAGTTTAGATAACAAGTCGCCTTGTCGGCTATAGTAAAGTATCTATTTAAAATAATATTTTTAATGGAGTAGAGATATAAGTTTAAAGAAAATAGAGATATTTGATGAAAATCAAATTATGAAACTAGCTAATAAAGTTGCTTCTTTATGTCAGAAGAATGAATTTATCGCCTTAAAGGGCGGGGTTGGTTCAGGTAAAACTACTTTTGCTAAATATTTTGTCCAATTTTTTTGTTCGAAAGAAACCAGAGTTCCAAGTCCGACCTACAATTTTGTGTTTACATATAAAAATAACTTTAACACTATTTGGCATTTTGATTTATATAGATTGAAAACATCTAGTGAGGTTTGGGAGCTGGGGATTGAGGATGCGTTAGAAAAAGGAATATTATTAGTAGAATGGCCAGAATTAATTAAGAATCATTTTCCAAGAGATAGGCTAGAGATTCAACTAAAGATTTTAGCTGAAAATACAAATGTAAGATCTGTGACATTAAATAGTTTTGGGAAATGGAAAAATAGAAAAATTGGTTATGGTAATTAAAAAAAAATTACATCTTATTGAAGATTTCCTGACAAAAAATAATATCAGTTCAGATCAATTAGTATTGATGAAGAGTGATGCTTCTCATAGAAGATATCACAGGTTATATAATCAAGAAGTGAGTATGATATTAATGGATGATCAAGAATTTATTAATTTAGAAAGATTTTTAAATGTAGCAAATATTTTAAAGGAAATAAATTTAAGTGTTCCTGAGATATTTAAAGTAGATCATGATAAAGGCTTTGTATTATTGGAAGATTTTGGTAGAGAAACATTTAATAATTTTATACAAAATAATTCTAAATATGACTTATTGTATGAGAGTGCTATTGATGTTTTAAAAATTTTACAGGATGCAGATTTGCCGTCAAACTTAGAGGTTTTTTCTGAGAAAAGAATTTTGGATGAGGTCCAAATATTTTTAGATTGGACTCTACCGTATTACTTTGGTGAAACTAAAAATCAAAAATTAAAAAAAGACTTCATAGATAGCTGGTCAATAATAGCAAAAAAAATCCACTCTGCATCTAATGTAATTACTCACTTTGACTATCACATAGATAACTTAGTTTGGTTAAACGACCGTTCAAGTTTTAAAAGGGTTGGTGTTTTAGATTTTCAAGATGCTTTAATAGGTCCAGCAGTATATGATCTTGTTTCTTTACTTCAGGATGCCAGAATTACTGTAAGTGAAAAATTACAAAATAAATTAAAGAAACGTTACCTACAATTTTTTAAAGGGACGTTAGATGAGTTTAATTTAATATATGATTGTGTTGGCGCTCAACGAAATACAAGAATTCTGGGCGTTTTTGCAAGATTAAAATTAAGAGATAATAAATTAAGTTATCAAAAACATATGAATAGAGTATGGAAAAATTTAAAAAATAATTTAAAAAACCCAGAACTTAAAGATTTAGCTGATTCCTATAAATATTTTATACCTGAAGAAATATCTAAATTAAATGGATAAAAAAATTAACATTGATGCTTTTATTCTAGCTGCAGGTCTAGGGAAAAGAATGAAACATTTAACCCATGATATTCCAAAACCATTAGTTAAGGTCAATAATAAACCGTTGATTGAGTATTCACTTGAAAACTTAATAAATTTTGGAATTAATAATGTAGTCATAAATCTTCATTACAAATCACAGAAGCTAGAATCTTACCTCAATAAGAAGTCAAAGATTTCAAAAAAATTAAAAATAAAATTTTCTATTGAGTCTGATAAGCTTCTTGATACTGGAGGTGGTATTGTAAATGGAATAAATTTAATATCTTCAAATCCCTTTTTTATACTAAATTCTGATACGATTAGAGTAGATAAAGAAATCAACATAATGAATAAGATGATAAGCCTATGGAATCCAGAAAAAATGGATTTTTTATTATTATTATTCCCATTAGAAAAGGCAAAATATTATAAAGGTTCAGGTGATTTTAATATAAATAAATATAATAATATAACCAGGGTTAGAGGTAATAACTCAGAACGTTACATATATACTGGACTATGTCTTGCAAACACTTCTAAATTTTTTAATTTACCAGCTAACGCTTTTTCAATTAATAAAATTTGGGATGAGTCTATTAAAAAAAATAAGCTTTATGGTATAATTTATTCAGGTAATTGGTTGCATGTAGGCACTCCAGAAGAGGTAATAAATGCAGAAAGACAGTTAAAAAAAATATGAAGTATTTAAATGGAAAATAAGGTTTTTTATATTCAATCAGGTCAGAGTTTTATTGAAGCACTAGCTTTTGGTTTAAAAGAACGTGTTAACAATACTGATGGATATAGTAAAACTAAAGTCTTTTTACCCACTGAAAAGTCTAAAATAAGTTTTAAAAGAGTCTTGGTAGAAAAACTAAAAATAGATAACAAAAACCTACCTGATATCATTTCTTTAGGTGAATTTTCTTCAGAAGAAAATAATGATTTCTTATTAAAAAATAATTTAAATATAGAATTTGAAAAAAAGGAAAGACAGAAAATAGCTAATTTAATTTCCGAGATAAATAGATCTGTTTTACTTTCAAAGTTAATTTATCAATGGAAATTACATCAGGGCAGGAAGGATGATGATATTAAAAATTTATTAGATCTTTCAAAGCAATTAGGAAGGTTGCTTGATGAAACTGATATAAATCAATTTAATGAAAATAATTTAACCAAAATAATACCAAATGACTTAGCCTTTCATTGGAGAGAAGTTGGAAGCTTTTTAAATATAATTATCCAATCTTGGCCAAAAATAGCAAAAGAAAATAATATTGTTAGTAAATCTGATAACTACTACTATACAATTGAAAACTTAATTAAAGTATGGAAAGAAAATCCTCCTTCAGATAACATTATTATTGCTGGTTCAACTGGAAGTGTGCCTGTTACAAGAAATCTCATTCAATTTGTATCAAATCTCCCTAATGGTTTTGTAATTATCCCAGGGCTTGATAAATGTTTAGACTCAGATGGTTGGAAATACGTAGACGAAACACACCCTCAATATAATATCAAGTCATTATTATCAAATATCAATGTAAATAGAGATAATATTATTAAATGGAATAAAGATAGTAATCTTATCAATATTGATAGAGATTTATTGGTTAGTCAAATTATGATTCCATTAGAAAAAATTGAAAATTGGCGTAAATATAATATCTCAAATTATAACTTAAATAGATTTTTTAGAATTTCTTGTAACTCAGAGAATGAGGAGTCAAGAATAATTTCTGCAATTATCGACAAAACTTTTAAAAAAACAAAAAAAAGTATTGCATTAGTCACATCAAATAAAAATCTAGTTAGGAGAGTTGTTCTTGAATTAAAAAAAAGAAAAATAAAAGAAATTAATTTGCCTAATGATAATCTCACCAATACTTTGGAAGGAAATTTTATATTAATTACTGCTAAATTTTTGTCAGAAAATTTTTCTATACTAAATCTATTATCAATGCTTAAACACAAACTTTCATTCCCAAATGATAAAGAGATACATATTTCTAGTATTGAATATTTTGAAAAGAAATATCTAAGGAAACCATTTCCAATAAATAGTATAGAGCAAATAATCAGCTTAATTAATGAAGAAAAAATTAGTGACTCTGAATATGAATCAATTCCATATCATAGTGAATTTTGTTTTTGGATGAAAGATAATTTAAATATACTTTTAGATTTCAGGAAAAAATTTAATAACTCTGAGAATAATATAAAAAAATTATTTAAATATAATATTGATCTAGTCAATTGGTTAAATTTAAATAGCGATTTTTTTTGTTTAAGTAGTAATACCATCTCAATAAACTCTAAGCTAGAAGAAAATATCATAAAACTTAATATAGTGCTTAGTAAAATATCAGATGCAGAACTAATAAATAAAAAAAACTATACGGAATTTCTTTTTAAAATATTTAATACAATTACAGAAGAAAAAAATTTTCAAAATGAATATAGAGTTAATATTTGGACACCCTTTGAGTCTAGGTTGCATAAAGCTGATGTTGTGATATTATCAGATCTAAACGAAGATTCATGGCCATCATTAAAAGAGATAAGTCCATGGCTTTCTCTCAATATTAGTAAAAAACTGGGTATAAATATTGATCAAAAAAAGATAAGTCTTTTAGCACACGATTTTGTCCAGAATCTTTGTTCTTCAGAAGTATATTTAACGAGGTCTATGATAAAAAATGGAAAGCAAACTTCTCCATCGAGGTGGCTTACTCGTATTAATAATTTAATTGGATTGCCAGGTGAAGAAGAGAAAAAAAGAGAATCAGAAATTAAATATTTAGCAAACTCTTTCTATACGCCAGATAATTATATAGAGACTCATGCTCCAGTAGTTTGTCCCCCTTTATTATATAGACCCAGAACTTTATCAATTTCAGATATTGATTTATTAATCAATAATCCGTATGCCGTATACATGAAAAAGATATTAAAAATTCAGCCTCTAAACTCTATTATTTTTGATCCAGATGTTAGCAAGCAAGGTCAGTTCATTCATAAAGCATTAGATACCTTTGCAAAAGAAGTTTCTAAAATTGGAATTGAACCAAGTATAAAAAACCTTCTTAATGTAGGAATAAACTTGCTTGGAACTAAGATAAGTGATCCAGTTATTAGTAGCTTTTGGTGGCCTAGGTTCGAGGAGATAGCTTCATGGTGCATTAATAATCAAAGAAATATTTTTGAAGGAGATTTAATCACTGAAGAGAGAGGATCCTATATATTTCAAACTAAGATTGGAGAGTTTAAGTTAAAAGGAAAAGCAGATAGAATAGAAATTTTAGATGAGGGACATTGTGGGATTGTTGATTATAAAACAGCTTCTATGCCAAATAGATCTGAAGTCGAAAAAGGTATCAAACCTCAGCTCCAATTGTTAGGTTTAATAGCTGAATTAGGTGAGTTTGAGAAAGTTAATTTTAAGAAAGTAAATTATCTCAGATATTTAAAGCTTGCTAACTCTAGTGATAGAGGCTTGAATAATTTGAATAATGTTAATAATTTAATTAATGATGCCGAGAAAGGCCTAAAGAAACTTATTGATGTATTTGAAAACCCTAATACACCATACTTGTTTAATCCATGGCGTAATACCAATAGTTATAAAGATTATCACCAACTAGCAAGGTACGATTTATGGATGGATAAAATATAAACAGTAAATATATGGAAAATAGTGAATATAAAAAAAATATTTATGAGAGTTTTTCGAGTATATGGATAACAGCATCAGCTGGTTCCGGTAAAACAAGTTTACTAGTAGAGAGAATAATTGAATTACTTATCAAAGACGTTCCCCCATCACAAATACTATGTCTTACATTCACTAAAGCAGCTTCTATTGAAATGCATGAAAGAATTAATCAGAAATTATTTCACTGGATAAATTTAGAAGATTATCAACTTAAAAATATTTTAAAAAAATATAAAATTTCAAAAAATATAGATACAAATAGATTACGATCTTTAGCTTTGAGATTACTGGAAGATCATTCATCAATAAACATTCAAACAATACATAGCTTTTGTGAAAATATTTTAAAAAAATTCCCTATTGAAGCAGGAGTTTTACCAAATTTTTCAGTTCTATCCGCAAACGAAACGGCTAATTACATTTTAGAGGCTAGAAACTTAGCATTTAAAAAATATAAGAATAATCGAAGATTTGATAAATCACTTAAAAATTTAGTCGTCAAAAATGACGAAAAACGATTTAATGAATTATTCTCAGAACTAGTGTCAAAAAAAATAAGTTTAAGTAAAATATGGTCTCAATCCGATGAGCTTGAGAAAGTTATAAATCATATTTATAAACTCTTTGATTTAGACATATCAGACACCCCATCCTCTTTAGTTGATAAAGCTTGCGAAATAAATTCATATAGAATGCAAAAATTAATAAATATTATAGATAAACTAGCAGAGGGTAGTAAAAAAGATAATTTAAATAGTAGAGCTATTAATAAATGGATTAATAGTTCAGAAAGAGAAAGTGATTGGAAAGATTATAAGTCAGTATTTTTAACTAAAAAAAATTCAATAGCAAAAAATATCGTTTCCAAAAAAATATCAGAAAAGTACCCTGAACTAGTAATTGATATTAATTCTGAGGCAAAAAAAATTTTTGAAACTGAAGAAAAGATATCATTTATTAATATCTCAAGTAAGATTATTTCTTCTCTTACGGTTTTTAAATATATAATGATTGAATATCAGAACATAAAACTTAATTTTAATTTACTTGATTATGATGATTTAATTTACTTTAGCTTAAATCTTTTTAAGAAGATTGATATTGCTCCATGGGTTTTATTTAAATTTGATCAGCAAATTAAACACTTCTTGATAGACGAGGCGCAGGATACAAGTTCTGAGCAGTGGGATTTGTTACATACTCTAATAACTGAAATTTTTACTACAAATTCAATAAATAAAAATGAGAGAAGTATTTTTGTAGTTGGTGATGAAAAACAGTCTATTTTTAGTTTTCAAGGTGCTAATCCAGAAAATTTAGAAAATATTAAAAATAGTTTTATAGATTATTTCAAAAATATAAATATTAATTTTGAAATAAGCAGTCTTAGTAAATCTTATAGAAGTATTGATATAATTCTAAAGTTTGTTGACCAAATATTTGCTGATGAAAATGAAACTCAAATAATATCAAAAATGAAAAAATGGAAAAATCATCACTCATTTAGAAAAGATGGTGGAGGTTTAATTGAAATATGGCCACTTATTGAGAGGCCTATTAATCAGAGAGATATTTGGGAACTTCCAGTAAATCAATTTGATAATATTTCATCTGAATCTGAATTAGCAAGGTTGATTACAATTCAAATAAAAGAATGGTTGGCATCTAAGGAAATATTAGTTTCAGAGAATAGATTTATAGAGGCGGGAGATATAATGATTTTAGTTCGTAAAAGAGGATTATTATTTCAAAGAATAATCAACGAGCTTAAAAAAAATAATATTCCAGTAGTGTCATCTGAAAAAATTAAATTAAAGGATTATTTGGTAGTTAAAGATTTAATTAAATTAATGGAATTTGTATTATTACCAAATGATGATTTTGTATTAGCTAATGTTCTTAAAGGTCCATTATTTAATATTAAAGAAGATGATTTATTTGAGTTATCAATTAACCGAGGGTCTAAATCTTTATGGGATTCACTATTAATTTATTCTAAAAAAAATACAAAGTATAAAAAAATATATAATGCATTGATAGATTTATTAAAAAGAAAATCTTTTTATAGTCCGTTTAAATTTTACTCCGATATATTAGATTCTGGAGGTAGAAGAAAAATTTTAAGTTATTTAGGCAAACAAAATAATGAAATTATAGATGAGTTTCTTAATCAAATTATAGATTATGAAGAAAATAATATAGTATCTTTTCAAGGTTTTATTCATTGGTTTGAAAATTCATCTATAAGTTATCAAATCGACTTAGGTAGTGTTAGAAATAAGGTGCGTGTTTTAACTGTTCATAGTGCCAAAGGCCTGGAGGCTCCAATAGTATTTTTACCTGATACAACATCTGTCCCAGTAAATAAAAAAAACCCTTATGTTGTTAAGGAGAATGATTTGGCTTTTATTATGTTCCCTTCATCACTACCAGAAAATAAGAATTCAAAATATTATAAAATAAATTCACTCAATAAAGATAAAGAATATAAAGAATATCTACGATTATTTTATGTTGCAATGACAAGAGCTAGGGATAGACTTTATATTTGCGGTTACAGTCAAACAAGAAATATAGATAAAGGAAGTTGGTATGACTTAGCGGAAAGTAATTTTGAGAAAATGAAAGGATGTTGTTATATTAAGAAAGTCTTAGGAGATAGGGAATTGAATATAAAGCGTATAGAATAAATCTTATACTCTAATGTAAATATCAAGAATTTTTATAAGAATTTTGTTGACCAAATAGTATAGGTTTTTTAATGTTAATTATTTTTTATATAAAGGTTTAGACTTAAGATGGCTACAAATAATATTACTGACCTATCATTTGAGCAAGATGTTTTAAATTCATCAAAACCAGTACTAGTTGATTATTGGGCAGAATGGTGTGGACCGTGCAAGCAAATTGGTCCTGCTCTTGAGGAAATATCTAATGAAATGAGTGAAAAGGTAACCATTTCAAAATTAAATATAGATGAAAATCCTCAAACCCCCAGCAAGTATGGTGTTAAAGGTATTCCTACACTTATGTTGTTTAATAATGGTGAAATTGTTTCTACAAAAGTAGGCGCTTTGCCTAAGAGTAAGATAGTTGAGTGGATTGAATCAGTTATTTAAAATTATAACCATTTATTTTTAGCACTTCCCCAACCAAATAAAGTGAACCACAAGTAATTATTTTTGTATTTTTAAGTGGTACCATTGTGTCTATAATATTTAGCGCATCAAAAAAATCTTTGGCAGTCTTAGCTTTTACCCTAAGATTCATTTCTGAAAAATTTTTCAATTTATCAGGTGAATGATAATTATTACTATTAGGTACTGGAATAAAAATCATTAGGTCAATGATTTTTTTGAATTGTTCTAGGTAGCTAACAAAGTCTTTATTATCAAGCATACCTAAAATTAAAACTATTTTACTAGTTTTTTCAATGCCTAGTGATTTAATTGATTTGGATAAATAAGTCCCTGCACTAGCATTATGCCCTCCATCTAACCATACCTGAAGGTTCGTAATTTTTTTTTCTGGTAAATTCACATTAATTTTTTGCAACCTACCAGGCCAATAAGCGTTTAGAATTCCTATTTCTAAATTACTCTCTGTAATTTTAAAAATATCTTGAGCCATTGTGCAAGCTGCTGCTTGAGCTGCATTTGAGATTTGATGAAAACCATTAAGCCTAGGTTTAGGTAAAAATAATGAGTTTTCTTTGAAATTCAATTTTATTGAATTATCTGAATTTGAATTAAAAAACCAGTCTCTACCATAAATAAATGAATTATTATTTCTCTCATTTGCTATTTTTTTGATTATTTCAGTAACTCGAGGGGTTTGAGGGCCAATTAAAACTCTACCGTTATCTTTAATTATTCCTGCTTTTTCAAAAGCTATTGAATCAATATTTTGTCCAAGAAATTCAGTATGATCAAGAGAGACAGGAGTTATAGTTGATAGGATTGACTTTTCAATTACATTAGTTGTATCTAACCTTCCTCCCAAACCCACTTCTAAAAGTAAGATATCACCTTTACTTTTGGAAAAAGCTAAAAATGCAGCTGCTGTAGTGATTTCAAAAAATGAAATAGGTTCATTTTTATTATAAAAGTTACATTCCTTGAAAATATCAATTAAAAAATCATCTTTTATGAAACCGTTAGGTAATCTAATTCTTTCATTAAAATTTATTAAATGTGGCGAGGTATATGCTTGAACTTTATAATTTGCACTTTCAAAAATACTTTTTAAAAAAGCAATCGTAGATCCTTTTCCATTTGTTCCAGCAACATGTATTATTGGTGGCAATTTTTTTTCAGGATTACCTAACTTATCTAATAGTATTTTGATTCTATCTAGTGAAAGATCAATTGACTTAGGATAAAGTTTAGAAAATTTTTGTAAAAAATAATCAATAGTCAAGTTTTTTGCTACTCATTAAGTATGATCAAAATTCTTGTTATTTATAGTAATTAATTTAATTATTTTTCCTAGAGTTTCTTTTAATTCTCTCCTATCAATAACCATATCAAGCATACCATTCTGCAGTAATTTTTCAGATTGTTGAAAGTTTTCAGGCAATTTCTCTCTTATTGTGTTTTCTATAACTCTAGGTCCTGCAAAACCAATTAATGCACCAGGTTCTGCAATTGAAATATCACCTAACATAGCATAGGATGCTGTAACCCCTCCAGTAGTTGGGTCAGTTAAAATCGAAATATAGGGTATTTTTTTTTGTTTTAATGAGTCAATTGCAATAATTGTTCTCGGAAGTTGCATGAGAGAGAGTATCCCTTCTTGCATTCTAGCTCCTCCTGCAGCAGCAATTATAATTAATACACAATTATTTTTCACACAATAATTTGCTGCATTAATAATACTTTCACCCGTTCCCATGCCTAATGAGCCACCCATGAATGAAAAGTTCTGTGATGCAATTACAGTTTTTATTTTATTTACTTTCCCATGGGCTAATATTATTGACTCAGTAGATCCTGTTTTAGATCTATTCTCTTTAAGTCTATCAGTATATTTTTTTGTATCTCTAAACTTTAGTGGGTCAGATATTACTTTTGGTGTTTCAATTAACTCATATTCGCTATTATCAAACAGTGAGTCGAAGCGTTCTACAGGTGAAATTTTATGATGTTGATTGCATTGGTTACATACACCTAGGTTATCCTTTAGGTCTCTATGAAATAACATTTCGCCACACCCATTACACTTAGACCATAAGTTCTCAGGCACATCTTTTTTACCAACTATTGCTCTAATCTTGGGTTTTACAAAATTTGTTAACCAATTCATATTTACTCAGTTTCTTACTTGTTTATGTATTTCATTAGAAAATGTATTTATAAAGTCATTTATTAATTTTAATTTTTTATTATCTTCTTTATCGGATGAATAAATCTCATTTATTTTTTCCACTATTATTGAGCCAATGACAGTTGCGTCTGCGCTTAATAACATTTCACTAGCTTGCTGCGGAGTTTTTATACCAAACCCAACTGCAATTGGAAGATCAGAAGATTTCCTAATTCTATGAATAGTATCATTTACAACTTTTATTTGGGCCTCTTTAGATCCAGTAATTCCACTTAATGAAATGCAATAAACAAAACCAGACGATTGATTTAATAACAAGGGCATTCTTTCATCTGTTGTAGTTGGTGCAATAAGTCTAATAAAATCAAGACCACTTTTTCTCGCCGGAATACAAAGTTCAGAATCATGTTCATAAGGCAAATCAACTATAATTAGTCCATCAACGCCACTTTCTTTGCAATAAGATAAAAATTTATCTATTCCAAAATTATATATAGGATTAAAATAACCCATCAAAACAATAGGTGTAGTTGCATTTTCTTGTCTAAATTTAGAAATCATTTCAAGAATTTTTTCTATTGTAATTCCCTCTTTTAAGGCCCTTAAACTCGAGGCTTGTATTATTTTACCATCTGCCATTGGGTCAGAAAAAGGCATTCCAATTTCAATAAGATCTGCACCAACTTTAGGAAGTGATTTAATTATATCTAGCGACATTCCTATCGTTGGATCACCCGCAGTAATAAATGGTATAAAGCCTTTTCTATTATTTTTTTTTAATTTCAGGAAAGTCTCAAAAATTCTTGAGTTCATGAATTTTTTTCCTTAATTTTTTCAGCTACAGTAAATATATCTTTATCTCCTCTTCCACACATATTCATAATAATTATATGATCTTTATTTAGTTTTGGCGCTAGTTTAGATAGATATGCTAGAGCATGAGAAGGCTCGAGAGCAGGGATAATACCTTCTATTCTGCTACACATTTGAAAAGCATCTAGAGCTTCATTATCATTTATTGATACATATTTGACTCTTCCTATATCATGAAGCCATGAATGTTCAGGACCAATACCCGGATAATCTAAACCAGCTGAAATTGAATGGGCATCTGATATCTGACCATCATCATCTTGAAGTAGATAAGTTCTATTTCCGTGAAGAATGCCGGGTCTTCCTCCATTAAGCGATGATGCATGGTATTTAGTTTTTAGTCCTTTTCCTCCAGCTTCAACACCTATAAGATCTACATTTTCATCATCTAAAAAGGGATGAAAAAGTCCAATAGCATTACTTCCACCCCCTACGCAGGCAATAAGAGTATCTGGTAGCTTATTTTCTAAATTTAAAATTTGCTCTCTTGTCTCTTTTCCAATTACTGATTGAAATTCTCTTACCATTTCAGGATAAGGATGGGGTCCAGCAGCTGTCCCAATTATATAAAATGTATCATCAACATTAGAAACCCAATCACGAAGCGCTTCATTCATAGCATCCTTAAGAGTGCCGGTTCCCGAATATACAGGAATAATTTTAGCTCCTAAAAGCTCCATTCTAAACACATTTGATTTTTGCCTATCTATATCTGTATGGCCCATATAAATTATACAATCCATTCCAAACCTTGCAGCAACAGTGGCTGTTGCTACGCCGTGTTGACCAGCACCGGTCTCTGCTATGATTCTTGTCTTGCCCATTTCTTTTGCAAGAAGAATTTGCCCTATACAATTATTTATTTTATGTGCACCTGTGTGGTTTAGCTCATCCCTTTTAAAATATATCTTTGCGCCATTCAAATATTCTGTCATTCTTTCAGCTAAATAAAGAGGGCTTGGACGTCCTACGAAGTGATCTAAAAAATAATTTAACTCATGTTTAAATTTTTTACTTTTTTGTGCACTTTCCCAAGCTCTGTTAACCTCAATTAATAATGGCATCAGGGTTTCAGCTACAAACCTTCCACCATATTTACCAAAATTACCATGCTCATCGGGAAAATTCTTAAATGAATTTGGTTTTTTAAGATCAGACATTGTTAAACTCTCTTACTTTTTTTGTGAAAATTTTCATCAAATTTAGGTCTTTTTTCCCTTTGACAACCTCAACTCCGGATGAAACATCACAATAATCTGCTTTTGTAATATTCAGTGCATTATTTATATTATTTATATCCAATCCTCCAGATAAAAACCATGGTTTTTCCCATTCCTGTTCAATTAACAAATTCCAATCAAAAGCTTTAGCGTTTCCTCCTGGTGACTTGCTATTTATCCCTGGTTTACTATCAAATAAGAGCATATCAGAAACATCTTCAAATTTTTTAGCAAAATTGATATCTCTTTTATCTCCTATAGGTATAGCTTTTATAATTTGTAAATTTGTCCTTTTTTTGACCTCTTTGATTCTCTCTACTGTTTCATTACCATGCATTTGAATACCGAATAAAGGAATATTATTTAATATATTTTCTAGATCTTTATCTGAAGGGTTAACAACCACTGCTATAAGTTTTAATTTGATTTCTAATTGATTTAAGATTACCGAAATTTTTTCAGGCTTAATATATCTAATTGAAGGTTTATGAAATACTATTCCTACAAAATCTAGGCTTAGAGAAATAGCTAAGTCGAATTCTCTTTTTTTTGTTAATCCACAAATTTTTATTTTTTTATTCATTGAGTTATTTTTTTAAGCTTTTTATTATTTCTTTAGTAGTTGCCAAAGGGTCTTTAGACTTAGTGATAGGTCTTCCTATTACAAGTATATTAGCACCTCGAGCTTGAGCCTCAAATGGTGATAATGTTCTTATCTGGTCATCTTTAATAGATTGTTCAAATCTAATGCCTGGAGTAATAATTATAAAATCTTCACCACAATATTTTCTTATAAGTTTTATTTCTCTAGGAGAGCAAACCACACCATCAAGACCAGAGTTTTTTGCCAATAATGCTAAATTTACTACAATCTCATCTAAATTCCCTTTAAAACCAATTAAATCAACACTTTTTTGATTAAGGCTAGTTAAAAGTGTAACGCCAATGATTAATGGTTTTTTTTCAATAAAATTATCATTTACAGATTTCACTGCGCTCTCTAACATCTTTGGCCCCCCAAGAGTATGGACATTAATTATTCTTGGTTCTAGTTTAATAATTGATTTGATAGCTCCATACACTGTATTTGGTATGTCATGAAATTTTAAGTCAATAAAAATTGGAATACCTAAGTCACTAATTTTTTTTATACCATCAGGGCCATTACTTGAAAAAAACTCTTTTCCTATCTTTATTCCATCAATAGTATTACAAAGATTTTTTGAAATACTAATTGCTACTTCGATATTTGCATTATCTAAACTTAAATATATTTGAGCTCTTTTATTCATAATATTAGATATTCAAAAAAAAATACTACTTCTTTTTTTTTAAACCTTTATTTAATATAGTTAAAATTATTCCAGAAAAGAATCCAAAAAAAATACATATTAAAACTAAGAGGTATACCGGTATAGTAATTTTCCATGGAAAAGGAGATAAGCTAATGTTAACTGGTGAAAAATTTATTGCTGAAAACCAAATAAACAATATTACGATCGCAAAAGAAAAAAGCAATCGTAAGAAAACCATTCTAGTATCTCTTAGTTAGCTTTGATCGATTAAAGGATTATTTTCAGACCTATTATTTGCAATAGGATTGTCTTTATTAAGACTAATGCGTAGTTCTTTTCCTGTCTTAAAAACTGTTACAAATTTATCATCAACTTTAACTGACTCACCAGTTCTAGGGTTTCTAGCAATCCTAGCTGGTCTTTCCTTGACTGAAAAAGCTCCGAAACCTCTCAATTCAACTCTATTTCCTTTTGATAGTGATTTAGTAATTTCATCAAAAATAGTCGTAACTATTCTTTCTATATCTCTATGAAAAAGATGAGGGTTCATTTCAGAAAGGCGAATAATTAATTCTGATTTAACCAAAATTCCTCCAAAACTTAGTATAACAAAGATAATAATTTTTTAAGTATTAGGGTGCCAAACTGATAAGAACCCGTCAAGACTTACCTTTGATGAATTTATGATTTTTTGCAAAATTGAAAAGAAAGAACAGCAGAATTCTTGGTTTTTTGAAAAATTATCTATTTCTATAATTGGTAAATCCCTCTTTAAACCTTTATAATCCACTAACCAATTAAGCGCTTCTTGTTCTCCACCAATTTCGTCAATTAGGTTTAACGAAATAGCCTGTTTTCCTGTATATATACCTCCTTTAGATATTTTTCTTACTTTATCATCAGAAATTTCCCTTCTTTCCTTTATTATTCTCAGGAACCATTTTTTAACTTCATTAACTGAACTTTGAATAACTAGTTTTGCTTCATCGGATGTTTTTTCAGTTGGCGAAGGGAGTGATTTGAATTCACCACTTTTATATATTTCAGGCTTTACACCAACTTTTGCAAGTAGCTCAGAAATATCAGCGGATCTGATTAATGCACCTACTGATCCTAGCAATGAAGTCTCTAATGCAAATATTCTATCTCCACCCAGAGCAACAGCATAGGCGGCTGAGGTCCCGATAGTTCTTATTACCGTAACTACAGGAACTCCAGAGGATGATAATTTAATAAGTTTTCTATACATAAATTCACCACCAAAAGAAGTTCCGCCAGGGGAGTCAATCATTACTAAGATTGCTTTGACTTTTTTATTATCTAATAGGTCTTCAAGATCGCTAGCTAAGTCAGGATTATCGTCAATGAAACCATTAACATTTATTTTAACAATATGATCTTGGTACCCTAGAGGGTTTAGAAAAAAATTTTTATCAAATAAGATTAATGTTAAAGTAAAAACAAAAAAAATTATGGCAAATAATCTCCAAAATTTTAACTGACGTCTAGAACGTTTATTAAAAGGTATGGTGTCCAATTCATTTACCATTTTAAAAATTTTTTATATTAATAAAATTTTAGGGTTTATTTTCAGATTCACTTTCATCTTCATTTTTTTTAAGAGCTGCGCCAAGAATATCACCAAGACTTGCTCCACTATCTGATGATCCATATTGAACCATAGCCTCTTTTTCTTCAGCAACTTCAAGAGCTTTAATTGAAAGCCCAACTCTTCTTGAAGATGTATCTAATGAGATAATTTTTGCGTCTAATTTATCACCAGTAGCAAACCTTTCAGGACGTTGTTCTGCTTTATCTCGAGATAAATCTGATCTACGAATAAACGTGGATATACCGGAGGGCAGTGTAACATCTATCCCACTATCTTTAACCCCTGCTATGGTGCATGTAATTGTGTCACCTTTATTAAAGTTTTTAATTAAAGAATCAAATGGATCTTCTGATAGTTGTTTAATTCCAAGGCTTATTCTCTCTTTTTCCACACTTACATCAAGAACACGAGCTTTGACTAAATCTCCCTTCTTGTAATCTGATGCTGCCTCTTCGTCAGGTTTATCCCATGAAATATCAGATAGATGAACCAGGCCATCTACATCATTCTCAAAACCTATAAAAAGGCCAAATTCAGTTATACTTTTAATTTGCCCTTCTACCTCAGATCCTGTTGGATGATCATTTAAAAATTTTTCCCACGGATTTGGCATCGTTTGTTTTAACCCAAGACTAATACGCCTTTTATTCATATCAATATCAAGAATTATTACTTCTACTTCTTGACTAGTTGAAACTATCTTACCTGGATGAACATTCTTCTTTGTCCAACTCATTTCGGAGACATGTACAAGCCCCTCTACTCCATCTGCAATTTCTACAAAAGCTCCATAGTCAGTTATATTTGTAACTCTGCCTGACATTTTTTGATCAATAGGAAATCTTTCTTCAATTCCTGTCCATGGGTCTGAATCAAGTTGTTTAATGCCAAGGGAAATTCTCTGTGTTTCTGAATTGAGTTTAATTACTTGAACCTTAACATTCTCACCTATAACTAAAAGCTCAGAAGGATGCGATATTCTTTTCCAGGCCATATCCGTAACATGCAGTAGTCCATCGATCCCCCCAAGATCTACAAAAGCTCCATAATCAGTTATATTTTTGACTACACCTTCAAGAACTTGACCCTCTGCTAGGTTTGCTAATAGTTCATTCCTTGCTTCTGCTCTTGTTTCTTCTAAAACTGCCCTTCTAGAGACGACAATATTGCCTCTTCTTCTATCCATTTTAAGAATTTGAAAATCTTGTCTTTGTCCCATTAAAGAACCTGGGTCTTTTACTGGTCTTACATCTACTTGGCTTCCAGGTAAAAAAGCAACTGCACCAGATAAATCTACTGTAAAACCACCCTTTACTCTTCCGAATAGTTGGCCATTTACTCTTTCTCCCTTACTAAAAGCAACTTCAAGCTTTTCCCAAGCTTCTTCTCTTCTGGCTTTTTCTCTACTTAAAACTGCTTCTCCATCCCTATTTTCAATTCTATCAAGGTATACCTCAACGCTGTCACCTACACTAATATCTGGTTCTTCGCCTGGTGAAGAGAATTCTTTTAGTGAAATTCTTCCCTCTGCTTTAAGTCCTACATCAACAACTACTTGATCATTTTCAAGGGCCACAATAGTTCCTTTAACAACGCTTCCTTCAAGATTTGATTGTGTAGCTAGTGATTCTTCCAACATAGAAATAAAATCTTCCTCATTTTCTTTAGAAGCCTGAGATTCTGTGTTGATTGTATCTGACATTATTTAATTTCCCTTCTTATCACTTAACAACATTTTGTTAAACAATGATTTATATTATTTGACCTAGCTATGTTTATTATTCAATTTATTCTATATAACATTAATTAATATTTTTATCACTATGTTCCTCAATTATTCTACAAACAGCTGAACAGCACTGTTCAATATCCAGTTTTGATGTATTAAGCAAGTATGAATTTTCAGCTGGTCTAAGAGGAGATATAATTCTATTGTAATCCCTGTTATCTCTTTCGATCAATTGCTTTTTAACATTCTCTAACTCAATGTTATCATTGACTTTTTTTAACTCTTTATACCTTCGGTTAGCTCGGATTTCAATATCTGCGTCAATAAATATTTTAATTCCAGCGTCAGGGAAAACAACTGTTCCTATATCCCGGCCTTCCGCAATAACTCCACTTCCAAAGGGAGGGGTTTCGCCTAAGCTTCTTTGTAACCCCAATAACGCCTCTCTAACTCCCGGATTCTCTGAGATTTTTGAAGCCAAAATTGCTAAATCATCTCTTTTAAGCTCCGGGTTATCTAGATTTCTTAAGTTTAATGATCTCGCGCACAAGATAATTCCTTGAGAGTTGGTGTGGTGAACTCCCTTTTGTTCTAACATTAATGCCAATAATCTATATATATTTCCTGAATTTAAATGATACAGATTAAGCTTTTTGGAAACTAATTTAGAGATTGTTCCTTTTCCGGACGCTGCAGGGCCATCAATTGCTATAATTAAATTATTTTTCAGATACCTGCCCTCCGATAGAATTTATAATTTCAATAAAACCAGGAAAACTTGTTTCAATCATACTTGAATCATCTATATGAACTGGTCCTTTTGAGACTAATCCTGCAATGACTGCTGACATAGCTATTCGGTGATCTTGAAAAGTTTCAATTACACAATTACCCTCTAATATACGATTTTTATTTTCTATCATAAGTTGACCTTCAAATTCATTAACATCAACTTTAAATTGCTTTAACATTTCAACAATAGATTTTAATCTGTCACTTTCTTTATATCTTAATTCATCAAGACCCTTTAAAGTTGTTCTCCCTTTTGCTATACAAGCTGCGATACTTAGTATTGGGTATTCATCAATCATTCTTGGAGAAATCTCAGCCGGGACATCAACTCCTTTTAGTTCTGATGAATATACTTTAATATCTGCCACGGGTTCGTTATTTTTTGTTGTCTTGTTTAGTAACTCTATTTTTGCTCCCATATCTTGAAGAATCTCTATAAGTCCTATTCTATATGGGTTTATTCCAATATTTTTTAGGTAAAGACTTGAGTTTGGAACTATAAGTGCACCAATTATAAAAAAAGCTGCTGACGAAAAATCTCCAGGTACTTCAATATTAGAAGCTAAAAGTTCATTCTGACCTTTAATGCAAATAATTTTATTAGAAGAGCCTTCCAAATTTATGGATATTTTTGCGCCAAAATGTTTAAGCATTCTCTCAGTATGATCTCTACTAGGAACCACTTCTTCTATGCATGTTTCCCCAGGTGCTTGAAGGGCTGCTAATAAAATTGAAGATTTTACCTGAGCACTTGGAAGTGATAAAATATATTTTATTGGAAGCGGATCATTTGTTCCAAAAATTGTCAAAGGTAGTTTATCATTATTTTTTGAAATTATCTTTGCGCCAATTTTTTTTGATGGTTCTATAACTCTTCCCATTGGTCTTTTTCTTAAAGAGTTATCTCCAGTTAGTGTCGCAACTATTTTATGACTTGAAATTAATCCAATTAGTAATCTTGCTGAAGTACCTGAGTTTCCCAAGTCTATAATGTCATCAGGTTCTAATAGGCCTCCTGACCCCACGCCGTATACTTCAAATATGCCATTTTCTTCTTTTATAATTACTCCCATCTTTTCTAAGGCACTTTTGCTACTAATTATATCTTTCCCCTTTAATATACCTTTAATGGTGGTTTTTCCTGTAGCTAACGAAGAAATAATTAGTGATCTGTGAGATATTGATTTATCTCCAGGGATATTTATAGACCCATTTAGGGCAGAAGAATTAGATGATATAATAGGTTTCATAGTTTTTTGCAAAATAAATACTTACTTTATAAGCCTTTTTTGTGTATTAAGTCACTTTAAGAAGTTATTTTTATAACACTAATATATATATATTATAATAACATAAATTTTTAATTTTAACATTGGAGTATAAAGATTTGCCAGAAGCTGATTGGGGCTTAAAGCACACGTGCCAAGAGTGCAACGCTAAATACTACGATATGGGTAGATCGCCTATCACATGCCCTTTGTGTGGGGCAGTACTGATTGAAAAACCTGTTTTAGCAAAAACTAGTTCAGTGCCAAGTAATGACAAACCTCCCAGTCCAGAGGTTAAAGAAGACTCATTAAATGATGATATTTTAGGTACGGAAGAAGACGATGATGATGTAATAATTCCCGAGGACGAGGTTCTTCCTGAGATTGAAGATGAAAATGGTGAAGTTACGCCAGAAGAAGACATTTCGAATGTTTTAGATGATAATAAGACGGGTCCTTAGAAATGTTCTTCTTTTTTTATAGATTTTTTTTATAATTACATAAATAGAATTTCTATAAATGGGGCCATAGCTCAGTTGGGAGAGCGCTTGAATGGCATTCAAGAGGTCGGGGGTTCGACTCCCCCTGGCTCCACCAAGAAATTAATTTTAAGGTTTATTTTGAAGTTTATTCTATCCGATAAGAATTTTTGGCCAATTCATATACTTAATGGGTTTTTATTAACTCTACCTATTTTGTTGGTTTATGTTGCAATGGGTTTAAGTTTTGGTTTTTTGGCAATAGATAATGGAATTAGTCCATTAAATGCTATTCTTATGTCACTTTTAATTTATGCTGGAACAGCTCAACTTGTAGGCATTCAACTAATTGTTATAGAAGCTTCGGTTTTTTCAATTTTATTGACTACCTTTATAATAAATTCAAGATTTTTTGTAATGTCTTCTTCTATAGGTAGGTTTTTGGTTAAATTTAAGTTTTACCAGAGATTTCTATATGCATGTCAATTAACAGATGCAACATTTGCAATTCATACAGTTAGATTTTCGAGATTTAATCCTCCAAAATTAGAATTGTTTACAACAAATATATTTGGCCACGTAGTTTGGGTTATTAGTACAATTGTTGGAGTTTATTTAGGTGGAAGGGATTATAACTTTGATAGTTTAGGTATTGACTTTGCCATGCCAGCAATGTTCATAGGCCTATTGCTCCCTTTGGTTTTAACAAAAATACATTTATTTATTTGTATTATTGCTGGTCTGCTGACAGTAATTTTATTTTATTTTGGGTTTTCATATTGGACAACACTTAGCGCAACGATTATTACAATTTTAATAGGACTATATATAGATAAATGGAACAAAATCTAATCTTATACACAATTTTTGGAATGAGCTTAATTACTTTATTAATAAAGGTTATTCCTGCAATGCTTGTTTCAAATTATAAAATTCCAGAATATATAAATAAAATTCTGGAATTTGTTCCACTGGCTGTTCTTTCCTCAATGGTTGTTCAATTTATTATTATTGAGGATGGAAAAATAAATTTGAGCTTTACAAATGAATTTTTGTGGGCAAGTGTTCCAACTTTATTTGTAACCATATTTTTTAAAAGCCTTTTTATAACAATTATCGTTGGGCTTTTATCAATTATATTTATCCGTTATTTTGGTATTTTTTAAAGTAAATATTTCTTAATAATTGAAAATTTATAAAAACTATTATATCTAATTATATATATCATCTTAATAACGAGTCACATAATATGAGTTCAGGTTTAATTATTGATAAGACTAGTTTTTTACATAAAACTTCAAATATTTATGGTAAAGTTAAAATAGGTAGTTTCTCTTCAATTTGGCCTAATGTTGTGATTCGATCTGAAATGCATGAGGTTATTATTGGGTCACATACAAATATCCAAGATTTTAGCATGGTTCACGTTGGCTCATCAACGGGCACATATATAGGAGACTATTGTTCAATTACACACCATTGTACAATTCATGGATGCATAATCGAAGATAATTGTTTGATAGGAATCAATTCAACAATTATGGATGGTGCTAGAATCGGAAAAAATTCGATAGTTGCCGGAGGTTCATTCGTTAAAGAAGGAATGCAAATACCAGAAAATTCGGTTGTAATGGGTGTTCCAGCATCTGTTAAAAAGAATAAAAATAATTTTATACAAAATAGGTTTAATGCTTTTATGTATGAAATTAACGGGCAAGCTTATTCAAAAGGCGAATACCGTGCGTGGGAAGGTAAAACTTTTCAGAAAAAAGCGGAGAAACAAATGAAGTTAATTATTGATGAATTTGAGAAAATAAATAATGTTTGAATTTAATTTAAAATGAAAAATATGTCAGGTAAAGAAAATAAATCTGACTGGTTTGTCGAGTCATTGCATGAGAATTATAAGCTTATGGTTTCTTTATCTTCTATGATTTACCAAGGAAAGACAAATTATCAAAATGTAAAAATATTTCAAAATGATTCACTTGGTAAGGTGCTAGTTTTAGATGAAATTATACAACTAACTGAGGCTGATGAAGCAAACTATCATGAAATGATGGTGCACGTGCCTCTTTTTTCAGCAACTAAAGTAAAGAAAATTTTAATAATTGGTGGTGCGGATGGAGGAATATTACGAGAAATATTAAAACATCCAGTATACTCAGTAACTTTAGTTGATATAGATGGTGAGATAATAAATATATGCAAGAAATATTTACCTTCTATAAGTAATAACTCCTTTAATGATACGAGAGCTAAAGTTATTATTGACGATGGTTCCAATTTTGTAACTAAATGTTCTGAAAAATACGACATAATAATTATAGACTCAACTGATCCGTTTGGTCCAGGCGAAGCTTTATTTAGCAAAGATTTTTATAAAAAAATATCAAAAATATTAACTCCGGAGGGTATCGCTATTTTTCAAGGTGGGGTTCCTTTTCTTCAGGAGGAACAATTTGAAAAAATGAATACTCATTTAAATAACGCTTTCTCTTTTTATGGTTTTTATTTTGTAACTGTTCCTACATACTCAGGAGGATCAATGGCAATAGGTTGGGGAAGTAACTATCTTAATTTGAGTTGTATAGATAAGAATAAAATTAAAGAAAAAGTAAATAAGGCCTCTTTAGATCTAAAATACTATAATTTATCTATGCATATAAGTAGTTTTGGAATTCCACAGAATTTAAGAAAAATTATGCTGCGAACGAAGTAAGTGAATCTGTAAGTACAGAGAATAGGGCATCATTGCCAACTGAACCTCTAATTTTATCACAGAGATTTTTATCTCTAAGCATTCTTGAAATCTTAGCTAATGTTTTTAGATTCTCTGCGTTAGCATCCTCTGGTGCTAATAATAAAAATATCAAATCTACAGGCTTATCATCTACTGCTTCAAATTCAATTGGATCAATGAGTCTTGCAAAAAATCCAATAGGTTTTTTTAATTCAGATATTTTTCCATGTGGAATAGCAACTCCCTGACCTATGCCTGTTGTTCCTAGTTTCTCTCTATCTAGTAAAGTTGTTAAAATCACACGATCTTTTACTCCCACTATTTGAGATGCTTTCTGCGAGAGCTCCTGAAATAAATGTTTTTTTCCAGATACTTTAAGATCAGAAATGATCGTTTCAGAAGATAGGATTTTATTTATTTCCATAACTATTCTTTGCTGTACATAATTTACTTTGAAACAATATCAATACGATTAAAATTATTTAACTATTAATATAACAAGGTGCGGAAGATATGCGGGTTAATTTGGTTTTGTCAACCTAGATTATCCTCATTTGATAAAAAAAAAAAATTAACCATAATCAGCTGAAAATAAGTAATTTTTTTTCCTATTTATAAGGTTTTTTTTGTCTTCTTCTAATAACTGAAGAAGGAATATTTAATGACTCTCTATATTTAGCTATAGTTCTTCTAGCAATATCAATATCTTCTTTTGTCAATATTTCAACGATTTTGTCATCTGAAAGAATATCATCAGGTTCTTCGTTATTTATTAATTCCTTTATTCTTACTTTAACTGTTTCTGAAGAGAGACTATTGTCACCTTGATAAGTAGTTATTGAAGTTGTAAAGAAATATTTCAACTGAAATACTCCACGTGGTGATTCGATATACTTATTAGCAGTGACTCTGCTTACTGTGCTTTCATGCATTTCAATTTTTTCTGCAATATCTTTAAGGGTTAAAGGCTTAAGATATTTAATTCCTTTAGAGAAAAAGTCATTTTGTTGCTTAACAATTTCTGTTGCAACTTTTAAAATAGTTTGGGCTCTTTGTTCTAAAGATTTAACTAGCCAGTTAGCTGAATTAAGTTGTTCATTAATATAAGTTTTATCAACATCTGATGAATTCTTGTTGTTAACTAAAGATGAGTATTTTCTATTCACTAACACTTTAGGAAGTGTGTCTGTATTTAATTCAACTGACCAATTATAGTTGTTATTTTTTTTAATGAAAATATCTGGCACAACTGTTTGGGCAATGTCGTTATTATAAAGATCACCTGGCTTAGGATTTAATGATTTTATTTCTTCAATCATTTCTATTAGTTCCTCTGAAGAAACCTTACATTTTTGAAGAAGAGCCCTCTGGTCATGCTTAGCTAAAAGATCAAGGTTTTCGATCAACCTTTGAATTATTGGATCAAATCTGTTTTTTTCTTTTAATTGTAAGGTTAGACACTCCGATAGATCTCTAGCAAATACACCAACTGGGTCAAATTTCTTTAATTTTTCCAATACTTCAAGAGTTTTACTTTCATCGCATCCAATTAGTTCTGAAACAGAAGATATATCAGATTTAAAATAGCCAGATGAGTCTAACATATGAATTATATTATAACCAATTAGCCTTTCCCCAGGATCTGAAATATCTGCATTAAGTTGTTCAAGTAAGTGATCATTGAGGCTTACCTTATCTTCAATAACTTGCTCGATAGATTCATTAAATTCAAAATGATTAGCTTTACTAGATTGAGGCCCCCATGAACTAGATTGCTCATACTCTGAACTATTAGCGTTTATTCCATTATCTTCAAGGTATTCACTATAATTTATATCTAGAGGCTCATCATTACTATCAGGTAGGTCATCCTTAGATGCCAAAGTAGCTGTATCCAATTTTTCTGAGACTGAATTATTTTGAATCTCTTCTGCTTTACCATCACCTCGTTCTGGTTTAGAGGGATCAGCAAGTTCTAGTAAAGGATTCCTTTCTATTTCCTGACCTACAAATTCATTTATTTCAATATTCGTAAGTTGCAAGAGTTTAATAGCTTGTTGCAATTGAGGAGTCATAATAAGTGACTGTGTTTGTTTAATTTCTTGTCTCTGACTTATTGACATTGAATATATCCTAATTGCTTAATCGAAATCTATCGCCCAAGTAAACTCTGCGAACGTCTTCATGTGAAACAATATCCTCAGGTTTACCTTGCATAAGAATTTTTCCATCATGAAGTATGTAAGCCCTGTCAACTACTTCTAGAGTCTCTTTAACATTATGGTCTGTAATTAAAACACCTATACCCCGATCTTTTAATTTGACTACAAGTTCACGTATCTCGCCCAGAGCAATTGGGTCAATTCCAGCTAAAGGTTCATCTAAAAGCATAAAAGAGGGGCGACTAGCAAGAGCACGAGCAATTTCAACACGTCTTCTTTCTCCACCGGACAGCATTATCGAAAGTGTTCTTCTTAGATGGCTAATTGAAAACTCAGCTAATAAAGCTTCAAGCATCTCCTCACGTTTATGGCTTTCAGTCTCATTTATTTCTAATCCTGCTTTTAAATTTTCTTCAACTGTCATTCCTCTAAATATTGAGGCCTCTTGAGGTAGGTAACCAATTCCTGCTCTTGCTCTTCTATACATAGGTAAAGCAGTAATATCGTGGCCATCTAAGTAAATAGAACCATAATCAGAAAATATTAGTCCTGTAATTATACTAAAAAATGTTGTTTTCCCTGCACCATTCGGGCCAAGAAGGCCTACGACCTCACCTCGCTGAAGGTGAAGGCTTACTTCTCTCAAAATTGGTCTGCCCTTATAATTAATGCCGACTTTTTTTGCAAAAAGACCCTCATTTTTTGTTACAAGGCGAGGTGCAGCGTCTGTTATATTTCTTTTTTCATTATTCATATTAGCTATTATACTGTCCTGAAATTGTTAACACAAAGTCAACAAGTCTATTTTCTTTTATTTGGGACAAAAAGTCCTTTAACTCTGCCATCTTTTGTAGTTTCACTTATAGGTTTCGACTCTCCAATCATAGTATTTTTTCCAGTTTTAAGATCTATTTTAAGCATATTTCCCCTTAAAATATTCTTTCCCTGAGTGAGTTTTACTGAACCTGTGAGGGTAATTAGCCCCAAATCGACATTATACTCACCTTTATTACTTTTTGCGGTCTCTGAATTAGTGGAAAAAAAAACATTTCCTTCAGCTAAAATTTTTGAAACAGACTGGCTATCATCCTTATTTGAAGATGAATAGTGAACTTTTAGCATATCAGCTTTTAATAATATTTCGCCCTGGCTAGCATCAACACTCCCTTTAAATATTGCAATTCTCTCATTTTGCAAAACCTCTAAAGAGTCTGCAGTTATTTCTATAGGGTGATTCTTATCGTATTTAGATGAGCTGTGTGATGAACTTAGAAATAAAAATATAAAGTTAAATAATAGAAAGAAAAAAATAAAAATGTTCTTGATCATGGTAACTGCTTAGCATTGAATATTAATTTTACATTCGAAAAGTATAAATTATTTTTATTATTATCAAAATTAAATGAATTTGCTACTAAATTACCGTATGGTGACTGCATATTTATCTGGTTATCACTTGTAATAATACTTTTAGAGAGGTCTATCTTAACAAGATTTGTAAAAACTTCAAAACGATTATCTGCATAAATATAAACTGAATCACCAAGTAATAATTCATTTCGACTCCTCTTTAATATTCCACCAGGAGCTTTTAAAGTGATCCAAGTTCCATCATCTAAAGTTAGATCAGCTTGAAGAATTTGAAGAGCAATCTCTCTTGGGTTTCCATTAATGGGCTCAGCATAATCCGCTGTAATTATATAAGTTTGATCATTATCATCTTTTCCAATAAAACGCCCGTTTGTGAGGCCCTCGCTAATATTTTTTATTGGCTTAGAATTGCTTAATGAGATCGTAATTTTTTCATCACTTGGTGAGCTAAATGACCATGCAACAATAAGTAATACCAGAGCAGAGGCTGTAGCTAAGAATATTAACTTAATCAGGCTTACAAATCTGGAATATCTATAACTTATAAAAGAATTTTTTTCATTATTGTCTGTTAGTAACTCAAAGCCCTGTTTTTCTAATTTTTTCTCCATTAATTTAAACCAGCCCTTATGCAGTCATGTAATCTAAGTAGACCTATTACCTTATTATCTTCAATTACAAATAAACTAGTTATTGTGCCTGCCATTTTTTTTATAGCATCAATCGCATATGCATTTGGCTCAATAGTTTTTGGTGATTTTGACATTATTTCAATAGCCTTTTGTTCAAGTAAATCTTTTCCTATATGTCTTCTTAAATCACCATCTGTTATTGACCCCACAAGATTTGATTTTTCATCAACTACGCATGCACATCCAAAATTTTTAGATGACATTGCTAGAAGAACTTCTGACATTAAAGTGTAAGTATTTACTATAGGGATGCTCTCTTTTGTATGCATAAGATCACTGACTTTAAGAAGAGAAATTCCAAGTTTACCTCCAGGATGGAATTTCTGAAAATCATCTGAAGAAAAGTTTTTTGCTTCAAGTAATGCTATTGCGATAGCATCGCCAAGAGATAGCATCATTGTGCTTGAAGTAGTTGGTGCTAAAGCCATATCACCAGCTTCAGGAATTTTAGGAATTTTCAAAAAGTATGTAGATGATTTGACTAAAGTTGATTTTTGATTAGAGGATATTGCTACAATAGGGATAGAAAGACTTTTTGCAACTGACAGAATATCATTAATTTCATGACTTTCTCCAGACTTAGAAAAAATAATTACGCAGTCTAATTTAGTTATAATACCTAAGTCCCCATGACTTGCCTCTGTTGGGTGAAGGAAGTGTGAAGGCGATCCCGTGGAAGATAAAGTCGAGGCAACTTTTTTTGCTATATGACCAGATTTGCCTACACCACAGAAAATTATTCTGCCACTTATAGATTTTAAACAACTAATTACTTCTACAAAGTTATCTCCAAGGTTGGATGCAAGCTCTGCTATACCTTTAGATTCATCATTAAGAACTTTTTTACCTATTTCTAGATAATCTAATGCTAAATCTTGGTTTTTATTTTTCATAATTATAAAATTTCCAAAGCAATCACTGTGCTAGATTTAGAGAAAAACTCACACTTAAACTAATGAGAAAAAATATCTTCATTAGACCATCCGTTTAGATCTAATAGTACTCTTGCTTCCAAAGCTTCAAAGCACTTAGTTGCAATCTTTGTCCTTTTTTCTCTTTCAAGCATAAAAATAAGTTTATCATATAATTTATGAAGGTAAATAACATCTTGTGCTGCATAAATTTTTTGTTGTTCGCTTAGAGTTTCTTGGGCCCAGTCGGAAGACTGCATTTCTTTAGATAGTTCTATTCCAATAAGTTCTTTACACAAATCTTTAAGTCCATGTTTATTTGTGTATGTCCTAACTAATTTTGATGCAATCTTTGTACAAAATATTGGGCCAGCCAGATCTCCTATCCAATTATTTAGAACGGCAATATCAAATCTCGCATAATGAAAGATTTTTAATACTTTTTTATCTTTAAGAAGCCGTTCAAGGTTTCTTGGTTTTGACATCAATATTCCATTTTCAATATTTATTTTTATTAAGTAGCAGATATTATTTCTACCACATATCTGAATAAGGCATAGTCTATCTCTATTATGAATCAGACCGGTTGTTTCTGTATCAATTGCTATCGTCTCACCCAATTCAGTGTCTTGAGGGATATCATCCTGAAAAACAAAAATTTTTTCTTTATTCATTTTTAATACTTTAATTTATAGATTATTAAACTCTCATTAATAGCACATATTATACAAATAAGTCATTTATAAGTCGAGAAATCCCTATTTATCAATAAAAAACCCTATGATAAATTTACATAAAATAGATGATATTTATATCAATCTGATTATTGACCTGAAAGTTTTTCTATCTAATATATAGTTATTCTTTGATGGGAACTTAAATAATGAATAATGAAGTTGTAACAATTTTTGGTGGTTCGGGTTTTATAGGAAGGCATATCGTAAGGGGTTTAGCTACGAGGGGTGCATTAATTAGGATTGCAGTTAGAAACCCAAGTAGAGCTAAGTTTCTGCAACCACTTGGCGATGTTGGTCAGATTACATTTGTAAAATCTAACATTATTGATAAAGATTCTGTTAATCAACTTATTGAAGAGTCAGATCATGTAATAAACCTTGTTGGTACTTTTTCAAATAAAGGTAATGAAAATTTTGATTCTATTCATATACAATCCCCAAAAAACATATCTTCTGCTTGTAAAAAATTTGGTGTTAAAAACTTAATCCATGTGACCTCGATAGGTGTTGATCAAAAATCACCTTCTCAATATTTTAAATCTAAGGCTTATGGTGAAGAAGAAGTTAAAAAATATTTTCCAGACGCTATAATTCATAGGCCAAGTTTAATTTTTGGCCCGCAAGATAAATTTTTTAATTTATTTGCATCAATTGCTCAATATTCACCTTTTATGCCAATTTTTGGAGAGACTTTTTTTTCCTATGGAAGAACTCTTTATCAACCGGTATACGTTCAGGATGTTGCAAATGGTATAATTAATTCTTTGGAAAAAAACAGATCTAAGGGAAAAGTTTTTGAAATTGGCGGCCCAACTGTCTATTCATTCCAGGAAATTATGGAGATTGTTTTAAAATATTCTGGAAAAAAAAGGTTTTTAATTCCATTTCCTTTTGCATATGCAAAAATTCTTGCAACATTGACTGAGTTTCTTCCAATAAATTTGATTACTAGAGACCAGGTTAAGCAACTTACAATTGACAATATAGTTGGTTCAAAATCCTTAACTTTACAAGATCTAGGTATTACTCCAACGCCATTAGAATCTATAGTTCCCAGTTATTTAGATAAATTTAAAAGAGATAAAAGAGAGAGAAGATTTTAGATAAAGAACAATTGCTCTTTGTTAAAAGAGTAAATCCATACAAGCATTAATATTCCAATTATAATTCTATAAAATGCAAACGGAAAAAAGGATGATTTTTTTAACCATCTCATTAAAAGTGATAGAGCAATTAAGCTAAAAATAAATGAAACAAATAGAGATATAAAGAAATCATGTTGTAATTTTATACTTTCGCTGCTGAGTATTTCCAATGTAGAAAGAATGCCAGGTAAAATTATAGCTGGAATAGATAGGAGCATTGCAAATTTAGCTGAGTCAGTTCTTTTATAGCCAAAAAATCTGGCAAAAGTAATTATAATACCAGATCTGCTAGTGCCAGGTATAATTGATATAACTTGTGCAAGACCAAAAATAATTGCTTGGAAAGTTGTTATAGTTTCTATGTTTCGTACTGTTAGAAAAAATTTATCAGAAATATACAGAAGTATTCCAAACAATAAAGTTGTCCAAGCTATGATTTCAATACTTCTAAATAAGTATACGCTATTAGTTATCCAAACTATACCTCCTACAATTATAAGAGGTATTGTAGCTACTACTATCATAATAAGAATTTTGCCATCTGCAGATTTTTTCCCTTTCAATATATTTGAGAAACCGTTTAAAATTTTTGTTATATCCTTAAAAAAGAAAATAATTACTCCACCTAGTGTTCCCAAATGTACAGAAACATCGATAAGAACAGTTTGCTTTTCTAAATTTGAAATCATTGGTAACATTTGCAGGTGACCTGAGGAGCTAATTGGGAGAAATTCTGTTATCCCTTGTACAGCAGATAAAATAAATATATGGAGAATTGGCATTTAAAGTGTTCTCTAGATATTGTTTTGTAAATATATTCTTACACTACACCTAGATACAAAATAAATCACATCAAAATTTAGTCGCATTTATTGACTTTATTTCTTATTTATATCTTAAAATTACCTATACAAAAATATATTTTTAAACTATAAACTTTAAAATATGTAAATATTACTGCCATAAAAGTTGTCTTTTCTAAGAATTTATATTACTGGTAGTTGATAATAATTATTTTATAATTGGAATTTTGTGAAAGTTATGACTAATAATTTACTTCGCTTCACTGACATCGGTCAAAGTTACCCTGATAAAAGGGACGCAAGTTCGCGCAAAAATGATTTTAGCGAAATTTATGAAGATTACTCTAATTCCAGTGCTCTTGAGCAAGCTAGCAGATGCTCTCAATGCGGAGTCCCATTTTGCCAAATACATTGCCCGTTACAAAATAATATACCTGATTGGCTTATGATGACAGCCCAAGGCAGGCTTAAAGAGGCCTATGAGATTTCAGCTTCAACTAACAATATGCCTGAAATATGTGGAAGGATTTGTCCACAGGATAGGCTTTGTGAGGGGAACTGCGTAATAGAAAATGGTTTTAAATCTGTTACTATTGGTTCAGTTGAAAGATATTTAACTGACAATGCATTTAAAAATGGTTGGGTATCTCCCGTTAAACCTCTAACTATAAGATCACAAAAAATTTGTATAATCGGTGCCGGACCTGGCGGACTCGCAGCAGCAGAAGAGCTTAGAAAACTTGGATACGAAATAGATGTATATGATAGATATGATAGGATAGGTGGACTTTTAATATATGGAATACCTAATTTTAAATTAGAGAAAAGCATTGTTGAGAGAAGAGCTAGTTTATTAAAAGATAGCGGAATAAATTTTTACCTTAATACTGAGGTTGGAAAAGATATTAGTTTTAATCAATTAAGAGAGAAATATGAAGCAGTTTTGATAGCTACAGGAGTCTATGAGGCAAGGGATATAGCGCTTCCTGGCGTTGGTTTGCCAAATATAGTGCCTGCTATGACATATTTGACTGCCTCAAACAGAGTTGGTCTTGGAGATAAAGTTGCTAATTTTTCAAATGGTCAGTTAGATGCTTCTGGCAAAGATGTAGTTGTTCTCGGTGGCGGAGACACTGCTATGGATTGCGTAAGAACAGCAACAAGGCAGGGAGCAAGTTCAGTTAAATGTGTCTATCGAAGAGACCGAACAAATATGCCTGGTTCATTAAGAGAAGTAAAACATGCTGAGGAAGAAGGTGTTGAATTTATATGGCTTACTACACCAGAAGCTTACCTTGGCCAAAAAAAAATTGAAGCTATTAGAGCTGTTAAAGTAAGATTAGGTTCCTCTGATTCAAGTGGAAGACAGAGTCCCGAACTGATAGCCAATTCTGCACACGAATTAAAATGTGATTTAGCTATTAAGGCTTTTGGTTTTGATCCTGAAGATTTGAAAAGCTCATTTAATCAGCCAGAACTCAAAGTTACTGGTTGGGGAACTATATCGATTGACTTTTTATCAAAGATGACATCCTTAGATGGAGTTTTTGCCGCAGGTGATATAGTTAGAGGCGCGTCCCTTGTAGTCTGGGCAATTAGAGATGGTAGAGATGCCGCCCTTCAGATTCATAAGTACGTTCAAAGTAAATTAGATTAGACGATAGTTAAATATAAGATGAAAAAGATATTAAAAAAGAAAAAGATCTTAGAAACAATTAATGCAGAAAAAAGCAGACTTGCATCTGAAGGTTTGTATAATCCAGATTTTGAGCATGATGCTTGTGGTGTTGGTGCTGTGGTAGCAATTGATGGCAAGCCTAGAAGAGAGGTCGTTGCAGCAGGTATTGATGCACTTAAAGCTGTTTGGCATAGAGGAGCAGTTGGCGGAGATGGTAAGACTGGGGATGGTGCTGGGATACATGTGGAGATCCCTCAAGATTTTTTTAAGACTCACATAGCTAGAACAGGTCATAAACCCTCAGAGGGTGTCTTAGCGGTTGGAATGGTTTTTCTTCCTAAGACTGATTTAAATGCTCAGGAAGCTTGTCGGGGTATAGTTGAGACAGAAATTTTGAGATTTGGTTATACAATTTATGGTTGGAGACAAGTACCTGTTGATGCAAGTGTTGTTGGTGCGTTAGCTAACTCTGGTATGCCTGAAATTGAACAGATATTAATTGCAAATGACCGGGATATTTCTGAAACTGAATTTGAGAGAGATTTATATATAGTAAGAAGGAGAATTGAAAAAGCTGTTTTAAGTTCCAATATACAAGGTTTTTACATTTGTTCTCTTTCATGTAGGTCTATAATTTATAAAGGTATGTTTTTAGCTGAACAGCTAACTAATTTTTATCCTGATTTATTAGATAAAAGATTTGTATCATCCTTTGCGCTTTATCATCAAAGATACTCTACTAATACCTTTCCAACTTGGGAGCTTGCTCAGCCTTTTAGAGTTCTTGCGCATAATGGAGAGATAAATACTCTAAAAGGGAATGTTAATTGGATGAAAAGTCATGAAATAAGGATGGTTTCCAATGACTTTGGTGAACATAGCTCTTTTCTAAAGCCAGTAATTCAAACAGGTAGTTCAGATTCTGCTGCACTTGATGCAGTTTTTGAATTATTGGTGAGAGCAGGTCGACAAGTTCCTTTAGTTAAAACGATACTTATACCCGAGAGTTGGTCAAATAAAGAATGGATGTCCAGCAAATGGAGGTCAATGTATTCTTATTGTAATTCTATAATGGAACCCTGGGATGGTCCGGCTGCTATTGTTGCTACAGATGGAAAATGGGTAGTAGGAGGTATGGATCGAAATGGCCTTCGCCCAATGCGATATTCAGTTACTGAAGATGATTTATTATTTATTGGATCTGAGACAGGTATGGTAGCTGTTGATGAGAGCAAAGTGATAAAAAAAGGAAGAGTTGGTCCTGGTCAAATGATAGCAGTAGATCTTTCTCAAGGAAAATTTTTTAATGATAAAGATATTAAAGATCAAATTTCAGAACTACTTCCATTTGAAGAATTTGAAAAAAGTATCATTAATTTGAACGACCTCCCTAAGGATAATGAAATCAAAGAGTCCCTTGTAAAAATATCAGAAATTAATAGGTTTCAGGTTTCTATTGGCCATTCATTAGAAGATGTTGAGTTAATTCTTCAGCCAATGGTTGAGACTGGAAAAGAGCCAACTGGTTCAATGGGTGATGATACTCCATTAGCAGTACTATCTGAAGAATATAGAGGTCTTCATCATTTCTTTAGACAGCAATTTAGTCAAGTTACTAATCCACCAATTGACTCATTGAGAGAGAGAAGAGTTATGAGTTTAAAAACTCGACTTGGTAATTTAGCTAATCTTCTAAATAAAGAATTAGATGATAAGAAATTAATTGTTCTAGAATCGCCAGTTTTACTTTCTAAAGACCTTGAGGATCTTAAAAATTCTTTAAAAAATCAGACCCTAGAGATTGACTGTACTTTTGACTTACAGAGTGAGGGTTTAACTGAAGCAATTTCGAGAATAAAGAATGAAGCTGAAGTAGCTGTAAGAGAAGGTATTTCTCATATTTTTTTAAGTGATTCGCAAATAAACAAGTTAAGGGCCCCAGTGCCAATGATTTTGGCAACTGGAGCTGTTCACACACATTTGGTAGAAAATGGAATTAGAACATTCACTTCTTTAAACGTAAGATCTGCCGAGTCTTTAGATGTACAATATTTTGCTGTTCTTATAAGTGTTGGGGCAACAACTATTAATCCCTACTTAGCAGAACAAGTTATAGCGGATCGTTTCAAGCGTGGACTTTTCCCTGGTATAAATTTGAATGATTGTTTTAAAAATTATGCAAAAGCAATTGACTCGGGAATATTAAAAATTATGTCCAAAATGGGTATAGCTGTATTATCTTCCTACAGAGGTGGTTATAATTTTGAGGCTGTAGGTCTATCAAGAAAACTTGTAGGAGAATTTTTTCCTGGAATGGTCTCGCGTATTTCTGGTATCGGTCTTCCTGGCATTGAAAAAAAGGTAATAGAGCAACATAGAAAAGCTTTTAAAGATGAGAATATAGTCCTTCCGATAGGTGGTTTTTATAGGTATAGATTTAACGGAGAGACTCATTCTTTTGATGGTCGTTTAATTCATACATTACAGAGTTCACTTGATCGGGGCTCTTATCAAACTTATAAAAAATATTCTGACGCTGTAAATAATTTAAAACCAGTCTCTATCAGAGATTTATTAGGATTCCAGTCATTTAGAGATTCTATTTCAGAAGATGAAGTAGAATCAATTACAGAGATAAGAAAAAGATTTGTGACTGGAGCTATGTCACTTGGTGCTTTGAGCCCGGAGGCTCATGAAACACTTGCTATAGCAATGAATAGAATAGGAGCAAAGTCAGATTCTGGTGAAGGAGGTGAAGATAGAAATAGATTTATTCCAAGATCAAATGGGGACAACGCGAATTCAGAAATAAAACAAGTCGCGTCTGGAAGGTTTGGCGTTACAACTGAATACCTTAATAAATGTTCAGAAATAGAAATAAAGATCGCTCAGGGAGCAAAACCAGGTGAAGGAGGGCAACTTCCTGGATTTAAAGTGACCAAACTTATTGCTAAATTAAGACATTCAACTCCAGGTGTTACGCTAATCTCACCACCTCCGCATCATGATATTTATTCTATTGAAGACCTTGCTCAACTAATATACGACCTAAAACAAGTTAACTCTGAAGCAAGAGTAAATGTTAAGTTAGTTGCTGAGGCAGGAATAGGGACAATTGCAGCTGGTGTTGCTAAGGCAAACGCTGATGTAATTGTTATTTCTGGTCATTCAGGTGGTACAGGTGCTAGCCCTCAATCATCCATAAAATTTGCAGGAGTGCCTTGGGAAATGGGTTTGACAGAGGTGAACCAAGTTTTAAGTTTAAATAGATTAAGACATAGAGTTCTTCTAAGAGTTGATGGAGGAATTAAAACCGGGAGAGATGTAGTTATTGCTGCTATGATGGGTGCAGAAGAGTTCGGAATAGGTACACTCGGATTGGTTGCAATGGGTTGTATACTTGTTAGACAGTGTCATTCAAATACTTGTCCAGTTGGTGTATGTACTCAAAGCGAAGAATTAAGAAAAAAATTCACAGGTAATCCTGAAAAAGTTGTAAATCTAATGAGCTATATAGCTAGAGATGTTCGAGAGATACTTGCGCAACTTGGTTACAAAGATTTGAATGAAATAATTGGGCGTACTGACCTACTTGCTCAAGTAAGTAGAGGCAGTCCTCATTTAGATGATTTAGACTTGAACCCGCTTTTGGTTCAGCCAGACGTTGGCGACATGCCAAGAGTATTCTCAATTAAAGGGAGAAATGAGGTTCCAGATACTCTTGATAGACAGATGATTGAAGATGCGAAAGAGGTATTTGAAAGAGGAGAGAAGATGCAATTAGCGTATTCAATTAGAAATACACACAGAGCTATCGGAACTAGGTTTTCTTCTATGTTAGTTAGAAAGTTTGGGCCAGATGGTTTAAAACCTGACCATATTACACTTCAATTAAGAGGTTCAGCAGGTCAGTCACTTGGCGCATTTGGAATTAAAGGCCTTAAAATCGTAGTTGACGGAGACTCTAATGATTATGTTGGTAAGGGTTTATCTGGAGGGACAATTATTATACGACCTGCTCCTAGCTCTAAACTAATATGTAACGAAAATACAATAATTGGAAACACAGTTTTGTATGGAGCTACATCAGGTAAATTATTTGCAGCTGGTCAAGCTGGAGAAAGGTTTGCAGTTAGAAACTCAGGAGCTAATGCGGTTGTAGAAGGTTGTGGAACTAGTGGCTGTGAATATATGACTGGAGGTACAGTAGTTATCCTAGGAGGAGTTGGGGATAATTTCGGTGCAGGTATGACTGGTGGTATGGCTTTTGTATTAGATATTGAAAATACTTTTGAAAACAATCTGAATACCGATCATGTTCATTATCAGCGAATAACTTCATCATTCTGGGAAAAGAAATGTAAGGATCTTGTTGAGGAGCATTTGAAAGAAACAGGTTCTACTTTTGCTGAGGATTTGCTTATTCATTGGGACCTTGAGGTGGGAAAGTTTTGGCAAGTAGTGCCAGTCGAAACTATTCAAAGTTTAGAACAACCTCTTGAAGAATTTAATGAAAAAAAGAAGAATATTTATTAGTATAATTTTTATGTTTAATAATTAAGGATTTTTATATTTAAGTAATGAGATATTTACATCATTTCTGGTTGTGTCCATTTAGTAGAAAAATAAGAGTAATCTTAGGCGAAAAAAAACTTGAATTTGAACTGGTGTTTGAAAAGTTCTGGCAGAGAAGAGAAGACTTTTTAAAATTAAATCCAGCAGGGCAAGTTCCAACCCTTATCGAAGAAAAAAAATTAATTCTACCAGATAGTACTTCAATTGCAGAGTACTTAGAGGAAGTATATCCAGATCCTAAGCTAATTGGAAGTAATCCAAAGTATAGAGCTGAAGTAAGGCGTTTATTAGCATGGTTCGACTTAAAATTTTTTGAAGAAGTAACCAAACCTATTCTAGAGGAAAAGGTTTTTAAAAGATTTATGGCTATGGGGCACCCGAAAACTGAAATAATAAGAGTAGCAAAAAAAAATATTAGTTACCATTTAGAATATATTAGTTGGCTAGTTGAGCGAAGAAATTGGTTAGTAGGAGACGATTTTAGTTTTGCAGATATATCTGCAGCTTCCCATATTTCTTGTCTGGATTACCTTGATGATGTTCCTTGGGAAGACTTTGAAATAGCAAAAACATGGTATGTTAGAGTTAAATCCAGGCCATCATTTAGACCTCTTTTAAATGATAGGATTTTAGGTCTAAATGCACCTAAACATTACTCTAATTTAGACTTTTAAAGTTTTTGTTATGTTTGACGATCTAGAAAAAAAAGCGTTATCACTTGGGTTTGATTGTTTTGGTGTTACAAGGCCGAGTTTGACAAAATCAGTTGGAGAAAACTTGTCAAACTTTATCGCCTTAAAAATGCATGGAGATATGCAATGGATGGAAAACAGAATAAGTCATAGAAATAATCCTAAAAATCTATGGCCTGATGTAAACAGTGTAATTGTTGTAGGAGTAAATTATTATTATGGGCAAAGCCCCCTCACTGAAATAAATTTAAAGAATCAAGCGTTTATCTCTAGCTATTCCAGAGGAAATGATTATCACAAAGTTATCAAGAAGAAGCTGAAAGTATATACAAGTTGGATCCAAAGTATCTATGGAGGGGAATATAAAATTTTTGTAGATACAGCTCCAATTATGGAAAAACCAATAGCTGTAGAGGCTGGTATTGGATGGCAGGGAAAACATACAAATCTTATTTCAAGAAAATTAGGAAATTGGTTTTTTTTAGCATCTATCTTTACTAGTTTAAATATTAAAGACAAGACAGATAAAGTTGTAAATCATTGTGGTACTTGTTCTTCTTGTATTGATATTTGTCCTACAAATGCAATAGTTGAGCCTTATAAATTAGATGCAAGAAAGTGTATTTCCTACTTAACAATTGAATATAAACAACATATACCAATAGAATTTAGAAAGAAGATTGGAAATAGAATTTATGGATGTGATGATTGTCTTGCGATTTGTCCGTGGAATAAATTTGCGAGAGTTACAAAAGAATCTGATTTTCTTCCTATGCAAGAATTGGATAAGCCTTCACTTGAATACCTTTTAAAGCTTAATGATAAAAAATTTAGAGAGATATTTAGTCAATCATCAATCAAAAGAATTGGAAGAGATAGGTTTATTAGAAATGTTTTAATTGCAGTTGGAAATAGTGATAAAAAAGAATTGGCACATATTGTTGAAAAATTTATAATTGATGACTCACCTTTAGTAAGAGCTATGGCTATATGGGCAATTTCTCAATTAAGTGAAAAAAACTATTTCAACTGTTTAAGGTCCCAATATCTAGCTAAAGAACAAAATCCCTGGGTCTTAAGTGAGTGGTTTAAGTCTAATGAATAGAAAAAAACTTTTTTGTTTTGGAATGGGTAAAGTTGCTTTACAGCTATCCTTAAAACTTATTGAGGAGGGTTGGAACGTTTATGGTACTTGTAGATCAGAGGAAAGAAGAAAAATTTTAGAAAGTAAAGGTTTAAAAGTTAAAAACTTTTTTCCAGATAAAAAAATCCCTGATATATCAGAAGAATTATTAAATTCAAGTCATGTTCTTATCTCAATACCACCTAATAGTAATGGTTGTTTAGTAATTAAATGGTATGAAAGAGAAATTTGTAATTTACTGAACAGTACTTGGTTAGGATACATATCATCAACAAGTGTCTATGGCCACCATGGTGAGAATTGGGTTGACGAATTAACAAATCCTTCTCCAAAAACTAAAATGGGTATAAATAGGTTAATATCGGAAAATCAATGGAGATTAGTATGTAAAAAAAACTCAATAAATCTTCAAATTTTTCGTCCTGGTGGAATATATAGTGCTATGAGCAACCAAATTGAAAGATTTAGAAACTCCTCAATTCACGAACCAATTATCAAAGACAATATTAAATTTAACCGTATTCATCAAGATGATTTAGTTGGGGTTATTCTATCTTCATTTAAGCATAATAATGAGAGTAATATATTCAATGTAGTTGATGATAAACCTGCTTCTACATGGGAACAAGCACAGTTTGTATGTGAAATATTAAGTCTTAACCTTCCTGAGAATACTAAACTTGATACAGCTACTTTATCAGAAAAGCAAAAAGAATTTTATAAAGAAATGAAACTTGTAAAAAATGATTTAATTAAAAAAAAATTAGGATATAAACTTCTTTATCCATCTTATAAAGATGGCTTTAGATCAATTTTAGGTTTATAAATTTAAAGAATTTCTTCAACTATTTTGATTAGAGCGCTTATTTCTTCTGGTTTAGATAGTCTATGGTCACCCTCAGGAAAAAAATAAAAAGATAAGTCACTAGATAATATATTTTCCCCTAAATCTATAGATCTCTTATAAGAAACATCCATGTCTTTAAGTCCATGCACTAACCTTACTGGGCACTCTAAGGAAATATTTTTTTCTAGAATATAGAAATTTTTACTATCTTTAATAAACTTTGAAGTTATGGGGGTTTTCTGATGACTATAGTAGGAATCCTGCCAGTATATTCCTTTATTTTTTAATTCCTTTCTAATTTTTGGGTTAGCGTTTTCTATAAAGAATTTCGTAAAATCTGGAGCAGATGCAATTCCTATTACACCAGCTAGCCTACTTTTTCTTAGGTTTGCAAGAATAAACATTATCCAGGCGCCCATGCTTGAACCTATTAATATTTGTTTTCCAATAGTTATATTATCAAAAATCAGAAGTGAGTCTTCTAACCATCTTGAGATAGTGCCATCTTCAAATTTTCCATCTGATTTTCCATGTCCGAAATAATCAAACTTTGTGAAAGAGATATTTTTTTCTTTACAAAAAAGCTCTATTGAGCAAGCTTTCGTGCCATTCATATCTGATTTATATCCAGAAAAAAAAATAATCCCAGGTTCTGTGCCTTCAAACGAAAAAAAAGCTAATCTAGATCCATCTGGATGTGTTATTGTTTTGTAATATTCTTCCAAAGTAATGTTTTGAGCCCTTTTGTTTTGATGGTATATTGATTTTCTTATAAGGACAATAGTTTTGAACAAGGTACCAACCGTTATTCAAGTTTTACCTGCTTTAAATTCAGGAGGAGTTGAGAGAGGAGCAGTAGATATTGCTTTAGCAGTAAAAGAACTTGGTTGGGTATCTATTGTTGTATCAGAAGGTGGTATTATGATGAAAGAGCTCGAAAGAGCTGAAGTAGAACATATTGAGTTGCCTTTATCCTCAAAGAATCCATTTACAATGCATAAAAATTTTAATTCACTATCATCTATAATCTATGATAGGAAGGTTGATATTGTTCACGCAAGAAGTCGTGCCCCTGCGTGGAGCGCATATTATGCATCAAAGCGTTTTGATACAAATTTTGTAACAACTTTTCATGGAACCTATAATTACAAAGATTTTATTAAAAAGAAATATAATTCAATTATGACCAAGGGAAAAAGAGTAATTGCTATTTCTAAATTTATTAAGAATCATATTATAGAGAAATATGGAATAGAAGCAGAGAAAATTGTTAAAATTCCGAGAGGAATAGATTTAAACTCATTTGATCCGACTAAAGTATCACATGAAAGGATAATTCAATTGTCTAATTCATGGAGACTATCAGATGGAACTCAAATTATTATGCTTCCTGGGCGTTTAGCCAGATGGAAGGGGCATAAGGTTCTGATCGAGGCTTTAGGAAAATTAAAAAGGCGCGATTTTAGATGTATATTTGTTGGATCTGAGCTAGGAAATGAAAATAATAAAAAATATCTTATAAAAATTATAAGAGAAAATAATCTGTCCGAGTTAGTACAATTTGTAAACCACTGTACTGACATGCCTGCTGCTTATATGCTATCTGATATTGTTGTTTCCGCCTCAACTGATCCGGAAGCTTTTGGAAGAGTATCAGTTGAGGCTCAAGCTATGAACAGAATCATTATAGCATCTGATCATGGCGGGAGTTCTGAAACAATTATGAATAAAAAAACAGGAATATTATTTTTAAATAATAATTCTGACTCTTTGTCAAAGGCTATAAATTCAGCACTACAAATGGATATTGAATCAAGAAAAAAACTAGGAGAAGCAGCACGAAACCATGTTTCCTCTGAATATAGACTTGAATATATGCAACAATCCACTATTAAATTGTACCAAGAATTGATATAAGTAGACTGAGCTTGACATAATTGCTTTCTTTATTAAATAAAATTATCTATATTTTCATTATTAATTCATGTTTTATCTAATAAAGAGTTAAGGAGGGGTAATAATCTGTTGCATATGTTAGTAGCTTTATTTTTTTCTTGGCTTTTAAAAAGTAATTATAACATAATTAACTGTAATATTTTTTATAATGGAGAAAGCGTATAACAAGAAGACCACATAAAGCACTCCCCCAAGCAAGTCAGCACGGGCCGCGAGTAAATGATCAAATAGAAGTTAGTTCAGTTCGGCTGGTTGGTTCCGATGGAGGAATGTTAGGTGTAGTTGATATTGACAAAGCACTTAAGTTAGCTGAGGAAAATGGTTTAGACTTGGTTGAGGTATCTCCAAATTCTGACCCACCAGTTTGTAAAATATTAGATTATGGTAAATATAAATACGAAGCTCAAAAAAAAGCTAGTATTGCCAGAAAAAAACAAAAAGTCATAGAAGTTAAAGAAATCAAACTAAGGCCAAATATCGACGATCATGATTATGATATAAAAATGAAATCTATTAATAGATTTTTGGATGAAGGTGATAAGGTTAAGGTTACCTTAAGGTTTAGAGGAAGAGAAATGTCCCATCAGAACATAGGTTTGAGAGTTCTGGAGAGAGTAAAAGAAGATGTTGAATCTATTGGAAAAATTGAACAGTTTCCAAAAGTTGAGGGTAAGCTTATGACTATGGTAGTTGCGCCTCGCTAAAAACCCTTTAAATTTCGCAAGTTTTTTATTTAATCTGCAATTATTTCAATAAAGTCATTGATTTATTTATACTCACCACTTGCGAAGTTAATACCATAAATGTATAAACAATGACAAATTAGTATTCCGGCGGGGCATGCCGAGTTTGCTAGGATTTATTTAATTATTTAGGAGTAGAAATTGCCCAAACTTAAAAATAAAAGTGGAGCTAAAAAAAGATTTAGCCTTACCGCATCTGGCAAAGTAAGAATGAACCAAGCTGGTAAGAGACATGGAATGATTAAAAGAACCAATAAGCAAATACGTAATCAGCGAGGTACTACAATCATGTCATCTTCTGACGCAAAAATAGTTAAACAATTTTTACCCTACGCTTAGAAAGGTATTTCAGTTATGTCCCGGGTTAAAAGAGGTGTAACAGCTCATGCTCGACATCGAAAAGTGTTAACTAAAGCTAAAGGTTACAGTGGTAGGAGAAAAAATACTTTTAGAGTTGCGGTTCAGGCTGTTGAAAAAAGTTTACAATATGCATATAGGGATAGAAGAGTGAAAAAAAGAAATTTTCGCTCTTTATGGATCCAACGTATAAATGCAGGTGCAAGGCTCGAAGGTATGACTTATGCCAGATTTATAAACGGACTAAAGCTTTGTGGAATTGAAATTGATAGAAAAAACCTTGCTAACTTAGCTGCTACAGAACCTTTGGCCTTCAAACACCTTGCCAAGCAAGCTGAAAACGCTCTAGGATCTAATTCACAAGAAAAATAAGGTTATCATTTGTTCCTGTTGTAATTATGTTTATCTTCTTTATCAATAATTAAACTATAATTTAAAACAAATGAATGAATTAAATAAAATTGAGGAATCTATTGTTGAGCAGCTTAATAAAGCTGATACAGAGGATTCAATTGAAAAAATTAGAGTGTTCGCATTAGGAAAAAAAGGTAAAATTACTGAGATTATGCGTTCATTATCTGATATGAATATTGATAAGAGAAAATCTTTTGGAAAAGAAATAAATACGCTTAAATTAAAAATTAGTAAATTAATTAATGATAAGCGATTATTAATAAAAAATATTAACCTCGAAAAAAAACTTAAATCAGACTTCTTAGATTTGACTCTTCCTGTAAATCTTGAATCGAACGGGACTATTCATCCTGTAAGCCAAGTTATTCAAGAGGTATCACTTATTTTTGGTGAAATGGGATTTGATATTGCTGAAGGGCCTGATATAGAGGATGACTGGCATAATTTTACTGCATTAAATATTCCACCTGAACACCCTGCAAGGCAGATGCATGATACCTTTTATTTGCAAAAAGAAAATGAAATTGAATCAAAAACATCAGAAGTTTTAAGGACACATACATCGCCAGTTCAGGTAAGAACTATGATGAAATCTAAGCCACCAATAAATATAATTGTGCCAGGAAGAACATATAGGTCGGACTCAGATCAAACTCATACTCCTATGTTTCACCAGGTTGAAGGCCTGGTGATTGATGAGAAGAGCCATATGGGGCACCTTAAGGGTTGTTTAGTAGAGTTCGTAAAAAAATTTTTTAATAAAGAAAAAATAAATTATCGTTTTAGGCCAAGTTATTTTCCTTTCACAGAACCGTCTGCAGAAATGGACATAGGCTGTATTAGAGAGGGAAATAAGATTGTACTTGATGGAGACCAAGATTGGCTTGAAATACTTGGTTGTGGGATGGTAAATCCTGTTGTTCTTGAAAACTGCGGTGTTGACTCAAAAAAATATCAAGGATTTGCTTTTGGTATGGGAATTGACAGAATTGCAATGCTGAAATATGGAATGCCTGATCTAAGATCTTTTTTTGACTCTGACCTAAGGTGGCTAAAACATTTTGGATTTACTCAATTTGATTTTCCTCCAAATAGTAGAAAGGATTCTTTTTGAAATTCACTTTATCTTGGTTGAGAGACCATATAGATTTTATCGATTGTAAAGATGATGTAATAACTATTTCTGAAACTTTAACTTCGCTAGGTTTGGAAGTTGAAGAAATTTTTGATCCAAGTGAAAGACTTAAAGGTTTTAAAGTTGGATGTATAGTAGAGTATTTTAAACATCCAAATGCTGACAAGTTAAGTGTATGTAAAGTTGATATAGGAAATGAAATTATAGAAGTAATTTGTGGTGCAAATAACTTAATTAAAGGCATGAAAGTTGTTTTTGCTCCTACTGGATCAATTATACCTGAAAATAATGAAAAATTAAAAAAAACAAAAATAAGAGGAGTTATTAGTAATGGGATGCTTTGTTCGGAGAGAGAGTTATGTATTTCTGACGAGCATGATGGAATTATTGAGTTGGAAAAAAATTCAATTATAGGTAGTGAGGCATCGCAATTTTTAAAGAGTATGGATCCAGTATTTGAAATTGCAATTACACCAAATAGACAAGATTGTCTCGGTGTTAGGGGTATAGCAAGAGACCTAAGTGCAAAAGGTTTAGGTAGTCTAAAGATTTTAAATATAAATAAGATTGATGGAGAATTTGAAAGTCCTATTAAAGTAGATATAAATGATGAAGCAAAAAATGAATGTTGTGTTTTTTTTGGAAGGTATATTAAGGGAGTAGTTAATAGAGAAAGTCCTAGTTGGTTAAAGGATAGGTTGATCTCAATTGGTTTAAAACCAATATCTGCTCTTGTAGATATTACGAATTATATTACTTTTGATTTAGGAAGGCCTCTGCATGTTTTTGACTCTAGCAAGATTGACGGAGATCTCTCAATTAGAATGTCCTTACATGGAGAAAAAATTATTGCACTTAATGATAAAGTTTACGATTTGGATAATTCTACGATAATTATTTCTGATAAAAAAAACGTTTTATCACTTGCTGGAATAATTGGTGGAAAAGAATCTGGTACAAATATAAATACGAAAGATATTTTTATAGAGTCTGCATTATTTAAACCTGTTTCTGTAGCAAAGTCAGGGAGAAAATATGGTATAGAGAGTGATGCTAGGTATAGGTTTGAGAGGGGTGTCGATCCAAATTCTGCAGAGATAGGAATAGAACTAGCCACTAAAATGGTTATCGATATTTGTGGAGGCAATCCAAGTGAAATAGTGAAAGCTGGTGAGGTTCCAAATATAAATAAAGAAATTTTAATATTTCCAGAAAAAATCAATAACTATTTAGGTATGGAAATAAGTTCTAATTTAGTCCAAGAAATATTATTTAAACTTGGATTCAACGTAAAAACTCATAATTCAGGTTTTGAGGTTAAGGTGCCTTCTTGGAGGAGTGATATACAGGGTGAAGCGGATTTAATTGAGGAAATATCTAGAGTTAATGGGTATGACAAGATTCCTATTGTCAACTTCAGAGGTAAGCCAGAGCTAAAACAGTCAAAGCTTAATGGAAAATTGAATATTAGAAATAAGGTGCGAAAAGTATTAGTGAATAGAGGTTTTAATGAATGTATAACTTGGTCATTTATGAGAAAAAAATATTCTGAATATTATACTAATAATCAAATAGAGCTATTAAACCCAATTAGTAAAGAATTAGATGTTATGCGTCCATCTATAATTCCAAATTTAATGGAAGCGAGTAAGAGAAATTTTGTTAGAGGCTTAAATCAGATATCCCTTTTTGAAATAGGCCCAATTTTTGATAAAAAACTTCCTTTAAAACAAGCGAATATTTTGACTTTGGTAAGAGCTGGAATTAAAAATCATAGAAGTTGGGAAAAAAATAAATCTGAATATTCAGTATTTGATATAAAGGCTGATATTGTTGCCTTATTAAAATTTTTTAATTTTGAAATTGATAAATTGCCAATTGATCAACAAGCTATACCTTGGTTTCATCCTGGTAGGTCAGCGATAATTAAAGATTTTAATAACAATAAATTAGTATCTTTTGGTGAAGTTCATCCAAAAATATTAGAGGAAATGGATATAGATTTTCCGCTTGTAGCAGCAGATATTTATTTAGAATATTTTCCAGATTTTGTTAATTTATCTTCAAGAAAACCTTTTACTCCCTCTGATTTTCCTTCTGTCTCAAGAGATTTTAGTTTTATTGTTGATAAGTCTGTTTCGGCTCAAGATTTAATTCTTCCAATAAAGAAATCTAACATAGCTGCAATTAAAGAAATTTTGATTTTTGATGTTTTCAAGCATGAATCAATTGATAAAGATAAAAAATCTATAGCAATAACAGTTATCTTAGAGCCATCAGATAAAACTTTTACTGATTCAGAAATAGAAAAAATTTGTAAAAAAATTATTAAAATAGCAAATTATTCCTCAGGTGCTGAACTACGTAATTAAAAAATGAATGAAATTTCTCATATAAGAAACTTTGCAATAGTGGCACACATTGACCATGGTAAATCAACTTTAGCAGATAGAATGATTGAGACATGTGGAGGCCTTAATAAAAGAGAGATGAAGGCTCAGGTCTTGGACTCTATGGATATAGAAAGAGAAAGAGGAATTACTATTAAAGCACAAACAGTTCGGCTATCTTTTCAGGCGAAAGATGGTAGAGACTACATTTTAAATTTAATTGATACTCCTGGTCATGTAGATTTTTCTTATGAGGTAAGTAGATCCCTAGCTGCTTGTGAAGGGTCAATTCTGCTTGTGGACTCTAGTCAAGGTGTTGAAGCTCAAACACTAGCTAACGTTTATCAAGCAATTGATGCTAATCATGATATTTTAATTGTGTTAAATAAGATAGATTTGCCAGCATCAGAGCCGGAAAAGGTAAAGCAACAGATTGAAGATGTAATTGGTATTGACGCATCGGAGTCTGTTTATATTTCAGCTAAAACAGGTCATGGTGTAAAAGATGTTCTGGAAGAACTAGTAATAAAATTAAGTCCGCCAAGTATGAAAAGTGATGATGAACTAGAAGCTCTATTAGTAGACTCTTGGTATGATGCCTATTTAGGCGTAGTGATACTAGTTCGTGTATATAATGGTAGGATTGAAAAAGGAATGAAGTTACGAATGATGGCGGCAGAATCCGATCATATAGTTGAAAAAGTTGGTGTTTTTGATCCAAAAGCTAGAGATGTAGATTCTTTAAGTGCTGGTGAAATTGGTTTTGTAATTGCAGGGATAAAACAAGTGGCAGATACATCAGTTGGAGATACTTTAACCAACTCTTTAAGCCCAATTTCTAAGCCTTTAAGTGGTTTCAAACCTAGTATACCTGTTGTATTTTGTGGTCTTTTTCCTATTGATTCTGGGGATTATATTCAATTAAAAGATAGCTTAGAAAAGTTAAAACTAAATGATTCAAGTTTTATTTTTGAAAAAGAGAATTCGCCTGCTTTAGGTTTTGGTTTTAGGTGCGGTTTCCTTGGTTTACTTCATCTCGAAATAATTCAGGAGAGACTAGAGAGAGAGTTTAAATTAAACCTGATTACAACTGCACCTAGTGTTATATATAAAGCGCACTTTATAGATGGAAAAATCATTGAACTTCATAATCCTGCTGATTGGCCTGATCCGACTCAAATTGACTTTGTAGAAGAACCATGGATAAAAGCTACTATAATGGTTCCAGATGAGTATTTAGGAAGTGTTTTAAAATTATGTGAAGATAGAAGAGGATCTCAAGAAGATCTATCTTATATAGGGAATAGAGCAGTAGTTGTATATAAATTACCACTTAATGAGGTAGTTTTTGATTTTTATGACAGACTTAAATCAATTAGTAAAGGGTATGCGAGCTTTGACTATCAACTTGATAATTATGAAAAAGGAAATTTAGTTAAGATGCAAATTCTTGTCAATAATGAAGGTATTGATGCTTTATCTATGATTGTAAATAAACTTAGAGCAGAGAGTAGAGGCCGAGTAATTTGTGAGAGGTTAAAGGATTTAATTCCAAGACAGTTGTTTAAAGTTCCTATTCAAGCCGCAATAGGGGGAAAAGTAATAGCTAGAGAAACTCTTAGCGCTATGAGAAAAGATGTTTTAGCAAAATGCTATGGAGGTGATATTTCAAGAAAGCGAAAATTACTTGAGAAACAAAAAAAAGGAAAGAAACGTATGCGTCAATTTGGAAAGATAGAGATCCCTCAAGATGCTTTTATAGCAGCTTTGAAGATTGGTGATGACTAAATCATTTGAACCATCGCTTCTTTTTTGTAGGTATAATTTTAATAATCAAAAAAGTAATAATGAAAAAACCCCAAGTAGGCATTTGAATTATTATCAATAGTAATGGGTCCCACAACTTGTAATGAATGTATCTCTGTATAATTGACTGTGTTAAAATTATACTATTTTTATCTAATAGAAACCAATGTTCACCAATGGTTGTATAAATTATTTTTCCTAGATAAATTGATTTGACTGAGTCCCATCCAAGGAAAAAAAAGAAGGCTAGAATTGCAAGATATTTTAAAATATGTAATATAACTGAATTATTCCTATTATAAATATATGATTTTTATTATAACATTACATCGAGTTTAAATTCACAATTTTTACTAATAATTAATTATAATTAATTGTAAAATGTAGTTTTTTTGTGGATATTTATTTAGGTAGTTTTTGGAGAGGTGGCCGAGTGGCTTAAGGCGCACGCTTGGAAAGCGTGTATACGAGTAATCGTATCGAGGGTTCGAATCCCTCTCTCTCCGCCACTTAAATTTTTTATTTAGGAAAAATTTTGACATTTAATAGCTTAATATTTTTAGTATTTATCAGTATATTTCTCATTTTTTACTTTTTTTTTAAAAGTAAGATAAAAATTCTCTATATACTTTTTGCAAGTTATATTTTTTATTCTTTTTGGGACTGGAGATTTTTGGCGTTAATACTTCTTTCCACAGTTGTTGATTATTTTTTGGGTTCCAAACTTGGCATAGAAAAAAGAATTATTCATAGGAGACTTCTTCTTTTTATTAGTATATTTACTAATTTAACTATTTTAGGAATATTTAAATATTTAGATTTTTTTGTTGAATCTTTCGCTTTACTATTAACTAATATTGGTTTCAAACCGGATTGGCCTACATTAAATATAATCTTGCCGGTAGGTATTTCTTTTTATACTTTTCAATCATTAAGTTATACCATTGATATTTATAAAAAAAAAATAGAACCAGAGAAAAGTTTTTTAAATTTTGCTGCTTACATTTCTATGTTCCCACAACTTGTTGCTGGGCCGATAGTTAGGGCGTCAAAATTATTGCCACAGCTTAGAGCACCGAAAGAAATAAATTTTTATAGATTATTTAAAGGAGTAGAATTAATAATATGGGGCTATTTATTAAAAGTAGTTCTTGCAGATAATTTGGGGTTTTTAATTAATATAAATGGCTATTTTGATAATCCTCAAAGTTTTGCAAGTTTAGATCTTATTTTAGCAACTTTGATGTTTAGTTTTCAAATTTATGGTGATTTTGCCGGCTATTCTCTCATTGCTATTGGTTTAGCAAAAATTTTGGGCTTTGATTTAGATCCAAATTTTAAAAGGCCTTACTTTGCCTCTAGTTTTAGTGAGTTCTGGAAGAGGTGGCATATCTCATTATCCTCATGGCTTAGAGATTATCTCTATATTTCAATAGGTGGTAATAGAAAAGGCTATATTCGAACAAGTTTTAACCTTATAACCACAATGGTTTTAGGAGGTCTATGGCATGGAGCAGCATTAACATTCATAATATGGGGTCTATTACATGGTATATATTTAATTATCTTCAAATACTTAGCAAGTATCTTAAATTATAATACAAATAAATATATTAAAGCTGTTCAAAAAATATTATTAATTTTTATCGTGTTTTCTTTAACTTCTATTGCCTGGGTATTTTTTAGAAGTAATTCACTTGATGACTCGATTTATATAATCAAAGCTATATTCACTTTTGATATAAGTACAACAAACTCGAATTTTGCAACACCATTAGTAGTAAAATGTTTTCTAGGATTATTTTTTGTCTTAATTGTTGATATATTTAGAGAAACTAGATTTATATATAGTATTTATAAAAAATCATATAGTTTAAGAGTATTAGGAATATTTATTTCAGCTTGGACAATACTACTTTTTGGAAATTTCTCAGGTAATGAATTTGTATATTTTCAATTCTAATATATACATTTGATTTCTCAGCAGCCCTTAAGTGATTTTCTTCCTTTTACTACAGTATATTTAAATGATTTATATATAATTTGTGGATCTAAAACTTTTATTTTTATAGGGGAGTTATTTTTTTGAGTAGATAAAGGCACGTCTATACAAAATGATCTATCATCTAGCACTGAGTAACCCTGAGTTTCGTCTTTAGATCTTAGAATCCAAAAAGCAGATTGATTATAAACTTTCTGATTTAATATTTTATTTATTCGTTCTATCTCATTCTTGGGTCTGTAGATTTGCCCTACGCTAGGGAAAAGCCAGTAAGCATTGTAATTATCTGGTTTTCCTAGTTTTTCAATTACAAGTGGAGCTAACTGATGGGCAACCACAAAAGTATTTATTTTCCTGTTAGAAAATGATTCCAATTCATTAATTAGATCCCATGAGGATAGGTAATTATTTTCTTTTAAATTATACTTTGCAAAGTTGATAGAGCTCCATGAAAGAGGAAAAAGAAACAATAATATCAATATAAAAAATTTAAATAATTTTTTTGTGTTCATAAAGTAAATATTAATTTTTTCTTGATGTAGGGATATTATTGCAAAAAGTAATAATACACTAATAGTTGCGTGGATATAAATTAAATCAAAAGATATAATTAATGTAAAAAGGCATGAAAGAATTAGAATTAGTATATTTATTCTATATCTTGTAAATAATAACGTATTTATAAAATAATTTTTTATACTTATTATAATCGTAGCAACAGCCAAAAAAATTATACTTAAATAGATTAGGTAATAAATTTTTAAAACTCCAACAGTCCAGTTAATGTCAAAATCAAGTAAACGAAAAATTAATCCAAATATAGCTCTATGCCCGTTAGTAGTAAGTGGAATTTGACCTTTAATAACTTCAATATATCCATCGGAAAGGAGAAAATAAGTAACTAATATCAAAATAGGAATTATTGAAAAAATGGAGATTAAAAAAGACTTGAATAATTCCTTATTTTTTAAAAAATGAATTATAAAGCCTAGGATTGAAAAAAAAGATATTATTGAAAATAATGGATGTAGTGTAGGTGTGAATCCTATGAATAAAGATCCAAAAATAATATAGATATGTATATTTTTTTTATTAAATGCTGAATTTAATAACCAAAACCCTGTAATAAAAAATAATAGACCAGTTACCTCAGGTCTAAATATAATCCAAGTCATTGAAAAAGGAATAAGGCCGAGAAGTCCTAGAAATAGAATGCTAGGAAAGAAAAATTCAAGCTTATTTTTTTTAGCATTCTTTAAAATGAATAAAGAGCTTATTAATATGAAAAAAATTACGAATAATGAGTGAGATAGCCTGTATGACATAAATGTAATTTTGAATTCTAAAAATTGAATTACTGTAAATACTAAGCCCTGTAAAAGAGAATAAGTAGGAAAATTAAATAGTATTTTCCATGTTTCACCATTTAAATATGGTATCCCAAGCTCCCCATTGTTTGCAAAACCAAGAGCAGGTAGGGCATAAAAAATATCATCTGAGTTCGGTGAAATATAAAACAAGCCAAGTGCAATTGATAGCACCCAAGATAATAAAAAAATGCCTAATAAGATATATTTGTTTTTTAACATAGCTTTTAAAGAATCTTATAGAATATTAAATTTAATTTTTTTTAGGAAGTCTGAAAGATCTATGACATTTTCCACAATTAGCGCCTACTCTAGATATAGCATTATTCATCTCTTCAATGTCGTTATTCTTGACTGCCTGTAAAAGATTTTCTATGGATTGTTCAAAATCTTTAGTTAAAGAAAAAAATTTGTCTTTATTCTTCCAAATTTCTGGGCTTGCTCTACTATCTTCTTTACTTGAATCATCCTCTTCAAATAAGTAATCTAATTTCTTGCTAATCTCATAAACTTCATAAATTTTTCTTTCAAAATTATCATCAAAAGAACTATTACTTTTAATTGTTCTAGAAATTTCTTTCATATTTTTTGCAAGAGTGACCATTGCATGATGCCTTGGTTCGTTAGTATGCGAAAAACTTTTTTGAGAAATAATAATTGTCAATATAACAATTATAAAAAATATTTTTATTCCTAAATTCATATTTTAAGCTCACAATTCCAATAAATTTGTACCTTATTTATTGCAGATATAGTTGTCATGATTATTATTCTAATTTAGATTTTTTTTT